>Ga0137375_10008549_pt1 | contig 12150 bp, 10 predicted proteins | sample SagtaG_24_FD_104936 | JGI IMG/M metagenome (GOLD analysis project Ga0137375, IMG submission 104936) | Vadose zone soil microbial communities from Sagehorn Ranch, Mendocino, California, USA - Sage1_R_113_16 metaG | ecosystem: Environmental > Terrestrial > Soil > Vadose zone | place: USA... | reverse complement strand
GTTTCCGTGCGTCGGCGCGCTGCTTGTGACCGCGCTGTTGCAGCCGCTGTCGGCACGGCTTCGCCAGTTTGGCATGCCTACGATGGCGGCCACCTGGTCTACCCTGCTCCTCGCGGTCGGCGTCGTGGCCGGGGCGGGCACGCTTGTTGGCATCCGGGTGTCGCAGGAATCCACGTCGCTCACCAACCAGCTGGCGCGCACCACCCGCCAATTCGAGCACTGGCTGGAGACAGGCCCGTTTCACGTCCGCCCGAGCAGCATCCAGCAGCTCTCCGACAACCTGCTTGCGTGGCTCAACGCACACAGGTCGCTGGTGGCGGGAACCGTCCTGTCCGGCGGCAAGATCGCCACCGAGATCCTCGCCGGGCTGATTCTCATGCTCTTCGTCGCGTTCTTCCTGATCAAGGACGGTGACCGCATCTGGCAGTGGCTGATCAAGTCCCTGAGCCCAGCCACCCGGCGGCGGGCGGACCGGGCGGGTCGCGCAGCCTGGCAGACGCTTGTGTTCTACGTTCGCGGGACAGTCGTCATCGCGGCAATTCATGCCACCGTCATTGGGGTCGCGCTTCTAGCGTTGCGGGTGCCGCTCGTAGGCCCGCTGACCGTGCTCGTGTTTCTGGCCTCGTTCATCCCGCTTCTTGGCATCCTTGTCGCTGGCTCGGTCACCATCCTTGTCACGTTCGGCACCAAGGGCTGGGTCGCTGCGCTGATTCTGCTCGGCATCCTCATCGTCGCGAATCAGCTGGAGGGCCATCTGCTCCAGCCGCAGATCATCGGCCGCATGGTCCGCCTGCATCCGCTCGCGATCATCCTCGTGCTCGCGGTCGGTGGCGTCGTCGGCGGTATACCCGGCGCGGTCATTGCCGTGCCGGCCGCCGCAGCGATCAGCCGGGCCTGGCCATTGCTGCGCGACCCGCCGCCAGGCGAGGACACAGGGACGCAGGCGCGGGAGCCGGTAGGGTCACCCTCAATGGCCCGGTCGGCGGACGGTGCTACCGATGGTGCGGACGGTGCTACCGATGGTGCAGTTACCCAGTCGGCGGATAGGGACGGAGCCACATAACGGAGGGCAATGTGGTGGATGTGGTGGATGTGGTGGATGTGTTGATCCAGCGTCTCGATCCTGATCTTCCCATGCCGTCGTACGCCCACCCGGGGGACGCGGGCGCCGACCTTGTCGCGGCGGAGGATGTCGAGCTCGTGCCGGGGGCGCGCGCGGTCGTCCCCACCGGGCTCGCCATCGCGCTGCCGCCTGGCTACGCGGCCTTCGTTCACCCTCGGTCGGGGCTCGCGGCCCGCCATGGCGTCACGCTGGTGAATGCACCCGGAACCGTGGACGCAGGGTACCGTGGCGAGATAAAGGTGACTCTGCTGAACACCGACACGACGCAGCCGGTCCGATTCCAGCGTGGCGATCGGATTGCCCAGCTAGTGATCCAGCGAGTCGAGCGGGCACTTTTCCATGAGGTCGCCAAACTCCCCGGCTCAGCGCGGGGGGACGGCGGATTCGGCTCGACCGGCGGTCACGCGGCGGCCGCGCAGTCGGCAAGCGTGGGTCCGGTTGCGGACATCTGACGGAGGAGAAGGAGCGTGAGGCGTGTTCCGTCGCCGGCGAGTTCAAGGCGCGGACGAGCAACGGCCTGGCGAGAGCGATCAGTCGGCTGAGGTCGGTGCCGACGAAGAACCCCAGGACGCGACCGGGCCCTGGGACGTGACGGACGATTATCCGGAGCATGACCGCCTCGATCTCGGCAGCCTGCGGGTCCCGGCCCAGCAAGGGCTCGACGTTCAGCTGAATTTCAGCGGTGATCAGGCCCTCGCCGTGCTGGTGGTGCGCGGCGAGAGCGTCCTGCAGCTGCAGGCGTTCGCTGCCCCAAAGCGCACGGGCCTGTGGGATGACGTCAGGCACGAACTCATCGAGGAGCTGACCGCCGCGGGCGGCCGTGGCGAGGAGACGCAGGGGCCGTTCGGTGTGGAGGTCCGGGCGCGGGTACCGGCCGACACGGACGCAGCCGGTGGCGCCGCGCGCAGCTCACGTGGGCTGCAGCCTGCGCGGTTCCTCGGCGCTGATGGGCCCCGTTGGTTTCTTCGCGGTGTGATCAGCGGGCCGGCGGCCGTGCATCCAAACCATGCGAAGGTGCTCGAGGACGTCTTCGCTGACACCGTCGTGGTCCGTGGTGATCACCCCATGCCACCACGCGACCTTCTCGAGGTGCGGCTCCCGGCTGAGGCACAGCAGGCGGTTGAGGAACAAATGGAACAGGCAGCACAAGCCGCCGGCGGCCACGAGCGGCTCAACCCGCTTGTGCGTGGGCCCGAGACGACAGAGACCAGGTAGCTTGAACGCCGACGAGGTGCCGGAGGCCAGCACCCCGGCCGACGCGGTCGATGGGGCGCGGCAGCCCGTAGCATCGCGGTCCGCAGCACCGCAGTCCGCAGCACCGCAGTCCGCAGCGGCGCTGCTCACCATGCTCGGCGGCACGAGCGGGATGCTTGACGCGGCAATCCCCGGCGCCCTTTTCGTGTGCGTCTTCGTAGCAACTCGCAACCTCGCGACGCCGCTATGGGTCGCGGTCGGTGCGGCGGCAGCGATCTTGATTTACCGCCTGGTCAGGCGAGAAACGCCGCGGCATGCCGTGGGCGGCTTCGTGGGCGTGGCCATCGCCGCTGCTCTTGCGGTGCTCACCGGCAAGCCGGAGAACTACTTCCTCCCGACGCTCGCGCTCAATGCGGGATATGCGACGGCATCGGCGATCTCCCTGATCGCCCGCTGGCCCCTGGCCGGGGTGGTGCTGGGCGCCGTGTTCGGTGAGGGCGCGGCGTGGCGCAGGGATCCCGTGCGGCGGCGCGCCTACACGGTCGTCACGGCGCTGTGGTTCTGCATGTTCGCCGTGCGCATCGCCATCTTGTTTCCACTCTGGCTGGCTGGCCAGCTCGTACCGCTGGGAATCGGCCGGGTCGCGCTCGGCTATCCCCTCTACGCGCTCGTCGTGTGGCTGAGCTGGCTGATCATCAGACGGACGCAGCCTGTCCGGCCAGAACCTGCGGCCGCGAAGCCCCTGGCCGCCGTGCGCCCGTCGGAGGGCCTGCTCGGGAACCAAACAGGCCCTAGTGATGATGGTGGTGGGCCGAAAGCAGCTCGCTGAGCTGGTCCTCGACGTTCTCGTTCGCGACAAAAAGCAACTCATCGCCTGCCTCGAGCGGGTCCTCCGGCTGAGGAACGATCACTCTGCCCTCACGCAGGATGGCCACGAGCGCCGTGTCACCCGGCCATTCGACCGATCCGACCCGCTGCCCGGTGAGCGGCGCATCGCTGGGCAGGGTCAGCTCCACGAGGTTCACTTCGCTTTGCCGGAAGGTCATCAGCCGGACCAGGTCGCCGACGCTCACCGCCTCCTCGACCAGTGCCGACAGCAATCGAGGTGTCGAAACGGCGACGTCCACCCCCCACGACTCATTGAAGAGCCACTCGTTGTTGGGGTGATTGATGCGGGCCACAACCCGCGGGACGCCATATTCGGTCTTGGAGAGCAGCGAAACCACGAGGTTGGCCTTGTCGTCGCCCGTCGCTGCGATCACCACGTTGCAGCGATCAAGCCCGGCATCGTCGAGCGAGGAGATCTCGCATGCGTCGGCGAGTAGCCACTCGGCCCGTGGAACGCTGTCGACCTTGATCGACCGCGGGCTCTTATCAATGAGAAGAACCTCATGCCCGTTCTCGAGCAGTTCGCTGGCGATCGACCTGCCGACTGCGCCGGCACCGGCGATGGCAATCCGCATCAGCGTTCTCCCTGCACTCGGCCGGCGAATACCGCGGTGATCCGCTCGAGGTCTCCTTCGGGTGCGATGACGTAGACGACGTCCCCTTCTTGCAGCACGGTGCCGGGCGGGCACGTCATCGCCTCACCCAGCCGCGCGATGAACGCGATCCGGGCGTGCGCGGCCTCCTCCAGCGCACTGGCCTTTTCGCCGACCCACGACTCGGCGAAGGCGATGTCGGCGAGCACGATCTTGCCGCTCGGATCACGCCAGACTGGTTCGGCGCCGTCGGGCAGCAGCCGCCGCAGCATTTGATCGGCGGTCCACCGCACCGTCGCCACGGTGGGAATTCCGAGCCGCTGATAGACCTCGGCGCGGCGGGGGTCGTAGATGCGCGCCGCCACATGGGGCACGCCAAAAGTCTCCCTGGCCACCCTGGCCGAAATGATATTGGAGTTGTCACCGCTGCTGACCGCGGCAAACGCGGCCGCCTCCTGGATCCCGGCCTCCATCAGCACGCCCCGGTCGAAGCCCACGCCGGTGATTCGCCGTCCCTTGAAGCCCGAGTGGAGTCGACGGAACGCCTCGAAGTCCTGATCGATGATTGCGACGCTGTGACCCTGATCCTCAAGGATGTGCGCGAGTGTGGATCCGACCCGCCCGCAGCCCATGATCACGATATGCACGGCTGCCGCCCTTTCGTCCAGCGTCCGCCCATGACCGGTCTTGAGCAGAACGCTCATCACCGGCCGGCCATCCTCATCGGCAACGACCAGTATGTGCCCGCCGGCATGCTGCTCTGACCATTCCAGGGATACGGCATGGGTCGCCTGCCCGCAATGCGTCAGGATGGGATCGTGGAGCTGCGGATCTTCACTGAGCCACAACAAGGAGCTTCCTACCAGACGCTCGCCCGGGTAGCGCGCGCCGCGGAGGAGTTGGAGTTCGACGCATTCTTCCGGTCCGACCACTATCTCAAGATGGGCAATGTCACTGGGTTGCCTGGGCCGACCGACGCATGGGCCACGCTTGCTGGCCTCGCACTGGAGACCAGCCGCATCCGGCTTGGCACGCTAATGAGCCCGGCGACGTTCCGGCTGCCCGGGCCGCTGGCGATCACCGTCGCCCAGGTGGGCCAGATGAGCAGCGGAAGGATCGAGCTCGGCCTGGGCACCGGCTGGTTCGAGGCCGAACACGCCGCCTACGGCCTCCCGTTTCCTCGCCTGGCCGAGCGGTTCTCCAGGCTGGAGGAACAACTCGCGATCATCACCGGTATCTGGGAGACACCGCAGGGCGAGACGTTGTCCTTCAATGGGACGTACCACACGCTGAGCGACGCGTGCCCGCTAGTCGATGTGCGGCCGCTGCTGCCTCAGACCTGGCGCCAGCGCGTCTCGCAGAACGAGTACACGCCGAACATAACCAGACCCGCCGCGACGAGAGCGAGCAGCCATGGCCCCAGGGGGGTGTGCGCGAACGCCCGGAGCGTGGCGTCGACGCCTTTGGCCTGACTCGGCTGGAATTGCGCGGCGGCGACCACCAGGAAGATCCCGGCCGTGGCGAACACCGCACCGCGCGCCGTGCCCCCGATCTGACCGAGGCGTGCCACGGCCTGGCGAATGGCCGGGCGCGTCCGGCCAAAAGCCAGCTTCTCGAGGAACTTCTTCCTCAGCGCACGGTAGGCAAGCCCGGCGCCGCCCGCGAGGAGGGCCAAACCGATCGCCGCCACGATGAGCCTGCCCACACTCAACCGCATCGCGGTCGCCGTGAGGTCCCTGGACTGCTGGTTGGTTGACGTCGGCGCGCCCACACCAAGCGCGAACTTCAGGATGGTGTAAACCACGAATCCGTAAAAGACGGCCCGCGCGAGCGCCGTGAGGCGGGTGCTGGTCTTCCTGCCGTCGGGCCCTGCCGCGCCGTAGGCGGCTTCGGACAGCCGCCACAGCGTCATGCCACTGAATCCGATGACGAGCAGCCACAGCGCGGCCGACCCGAACGATGTTCGCGCAACAAGGCGCAGCGCGCCACTCCGGTCGGCCTGGTGGCCGCCATGACCGAGTGCGATCGCCAATGCCAGCGAGCCGATGATCAGGTACATGACGCCGCGTGCCGCTAATCCAACCCGGGCGAGCAACTCCATTCCGCGGCTCTTCGAGGCCCGCCTGCCCCTCCTGCCCACAAATCTCGTGCTGCGGGTGCCCCGCCTTGTTGCTCCGGGGACCATCGTGCCACCTCCTTGGACCACCGCTCTTTGCCCGCAGCGCGACGGGCCAAACGAGGGTCGCAGCGGACTCCCGCCACTAGGCCTTCCGGTACACGAGCAGGCGGGCTGGGTGCTTCGCCAGCCGGATCCGCGGCCCCCCATCCGCCGCTTCACCGTCGACCGACAGGCGGATCGGGGGGCCATCGGCCGCGGCGATGTCGAGGGCGTGCGCGGTCCAGGTCCGGTAGATGTGGCTGCGGCCGAGCGTCCCGGTGAGAACGGCCGCGAGCAGGCGGGTGCGGGCGAAGGGTGGCTTCGCGTCGACGAGCCTGATATCGAGCTGGCCGTCGGCGAGGTCGGGGCGGTGCGACGGAGCGAATCCCTGCGGGGCGTAACGGCAGTTGCCTGCGAAAAGCAGCCACAACCGCCGTCGGCGACCGTTCACGAACACGTCCTGCGGCTCGCTGTTGCGCATCACCTGGGCAAGCGCGACAGTGAGGGCTGGCCACTTGCCGATGTGGCCCTCCAGGCGTTCCCTGGCCCGGATGAGGTCCGCATAGACTCCGGTGCTTGACGTGTTGAGGAAGGTCCTGCGCCCCGCGACGCCGACGTCCACGCGCACGGCATTGCCGGCGCGGAGGGCGCGGAGGGCGTCCTCGGGGGAATTCACACCGAGGTCGGTCGCAAAGTGATTGAACGTGCCCGCAGGGACGATCAGCAGCGGCAGGTCCGCCGCCAGGGCCACACTGGCGGCGACCCGCGCGGTGCCGTCCCCGCCGGCCACGCCTATGATTGGCGCACGGCGGGTTGCCGCGCGCAGCAGTTCCGCGACGTCGCGCCCATCCGCCACGTCGATGACTTCGGCATCGGGAAGTTCCGCCTGAAGATCGGCGGCCAAGCTCGGGTACGCGGTGCCGGCCGCGAGGTTGACCACGAGGACTAATCCGTCGCCGGTCGGGGCGGCGGGGGCGTCGTACCGTGGCCGCACGGCCTCTGCGGGCTGCATCGGCCGCCGCGGCCACCAGCGGAGGGTAAGCGCGCCAGCGGCAGTCCCGATCGCGAATCCGGCCAGCACATCGGACGGGTAATGTACGCCAGCGACAACGCGGGAAGCTCCTACGGCCAACGCCAACCCGGCGACTGGGACCGCAAGGCGTGGTGTCTCCAGCGCGATACCTGTTGCGAAAGCCGCAGCGGAGGCAGAGTGACCGGACGGGCACGATGTTGTCTTCGGCACCCGGATCAGCTGGCGCAGGATGGGTATCTCGTGCCCGGGCCGCGCTCGGCGGGCGAGACCCTTCGCCGCCACGTTGGTCGTCGCGCTCGCGATCGCGATGCTGGCCACGCCGCGCAGCGCCGCCCGCCGGGCCCACTTGTTCCTGGTTGCGCCGAGCCCTGTCGCGATCGCCAGCCACAGCACGCTGTGGTCGGCCGCCCAGCTGAGCCGCGGCAGGACGCGGTCGAGGATCGGCGATTCCGCGTCGGCGACTCGCGCCATGAGCCGGCGGTCAAGGATCTCTATCCGGTGGAGCAGTGCGTCGTACGCGGGCGATCTGGATCTCACCGGGCAAAGGTTAACCTGATACCACACCGGGCACCGACAATCTACCGTGGCTCACTCCAGCACCAGGCATGCCGATGAACGAGAGCCTCGCGAGGAGAGGCCAGCCGCTGCAGCTTCGCGTTTCCGCCTCTTTTACGCCCTCGCGGGGGCTGCGCTGCTCGCGCTCGCGTCGGGCTTCGCGGCGCTCGTCGCGGTGCACCCCTCCCGGCCGCTGACGCTGCGGATCGACCGTGGCTGGCAGGCGATAATCCGGCACATTCGCGACCCCGCACTGACCGAAGGGGCCAAGATAGTAAGCCTGGTCGGCGGGCCGGTGGGCGGCACGGTCATCGTCATAGCGGTCGCCGCTTTTTTGTGGCTGGTGCGCGAGCGACGGGTCGGCGCGACTTACTTGGCGGCCGTCTTGGTGGTCAGCTCAAGTGCCTCACAGCTGATCAAGCATCTGGTGCTGCGTTCCCGGCCGCTCGGAGCGCTGATCACCGCCGACGTCGGATCGTTTCCTTCCGGCCATGTCGTCACGACCCTCGCGGTAGGCTCGGCGCTCGCCCTGGTGCTGGCACGCCCGGGTCACCGGCGCATCCCGCTGGCCGTGGTGGCGGTGGCGACCCTGACGATGATCTGGTGCCGCAGCTACCTCGGCGTGCACTGGCTGTCCGACACCCTGGAGAGCATCTTCGTGGCGGGCGGCATCGTTCTCACGGGGTGGGCATTCGCTGGCCGGTGGGTCGACCGCGAGGTCTCAAGCAGGCCCTAACCCGCCTGACCGCCATGGCCCACGATATGTTACCGTAAAGTAGCTTGATGTCGAGATATACTGCATGGCAGCATCAAGATAGCTCGACGTCGAGATACCAGCGAGGAGGTGGGCGGCCATGCCCGGCAACAGTTACGGCAGCCGCGCCAGTCTGCGGGCGGGCGACCGGGCGTATCAAATACACCGGCTTGACGCGGTGGACGGATCGGAGAACCTCCCGTTCAGCCTGAAGATCTTGCTCGAGAACCGGCTGCGGACCGAGAGCACAGGCGTTGCGACTCCAGACGATGTCGCCGCGCTGGCGGCCTGGAACCCAGCGGCCGAACCCAGTGCCGAGATCCAGTTCACCCCGGCACGCGTGATCATGCAGGACTTCACCGGCGTGCCGGCGATCGTCGACCTCGCCACCATGCGCGAGGCCATGCGTGATCTTGGCGGTGACCCGGCGAAGATCAACCCGCTCGTGCCTGTGGAGCTTGTCATCGACCATTCGGTGATCGCCGACGTCTTCGCACGCCCGGACGCCTTCGAGCGGAATGTGGACCTCGAGTACCAGCGCAATCGCGAGCGCTACCAGTTCCTGCGCTGGGGCCAGGGCGCGTTCCGGCGGTTCAAGGTGGTGCCACCGGGCACCGGGATCGTGCACCAGGTGAACATTGAGCACCTGGCGCGGGTGGTGATGGTGCGCGACGGTGCTGGCGGGCCGCCGCAGGCCTACCCGGACACCTGCGTGGGCACCGATTCACACACCACGATGGTCAACGGCCTCGGCGTGCTCGGCTGGGGGGTCGGCGGCATCGAGGCGGAGGCCGCGATGCTGGGCCAGCCGATCAGCATGCTGATACCTAACGTCGTCGGCTTCCGGCTCACCGGCGGGCTGCCCGCGGGCGCGACCGCGACGGACCTCGTCCTTACTATTACCGAACGGCTGCGTAGGCATGGCGTGGTCGGGAAGTTCGTCGAGTTCTACGGCGAGGGCGTGAGCGCGGTTCCTGTCGCGAACCGGGCCACGATCGGCAATATGAGCCCAGAGTTCGGGTCCACCTGCGCGATCTTCCCGATCGATGAGGAGACCCTGTCCTACCTGCGGCTTACCGCGCGGTCTCCCGAGCAGGTCGCACTGGTCGAGGCGTATGCCAAGGAACAGGGCCTGTGGCACGATCCATCCGCGGAGCCGCGCTTTTCCGAGCACCTGGAGCTTGACCTTGCCACGGTCGTGCCGTCGCTGGCCGGCCCCAAACGCCCGCAGGACCGGGTTGCGCTCGCCGACGCCGCCACCGCGTTCCGCGAGGCCCTCGCCACCTATCTGCCGACGGGGGTACCGGCCCTCGACAACGGCATCGCGGGTACGTTCCCGGCATCGGATCCTGTCGCCGCCGACCCGGTCGGCCGCCTGTCGGCGCCCGTCGCCGTGACGCTGGAGGACGGCACCCACACCTGGGTGGATCACGGCTCCGTTGTCATCGCGGCCATCACGTCCTGCACCAACACGTCCAACCCCTCGGTCATGATTGGCGCCGCGCTGCTGGCGCGCAAGGCGGTGGAGGCGGGGCTGTCCCGCAAGCCATGGGTGAAGACCACGCTGGCCCCCGGGTCAAAGGTGGTCATGGATTACTACGAGCGTTCCGGGCTGCTCCCGTACCTGGAGAAGCTCGGCTTCAGCCTGGTCGGCTACGGCTGCACGACGTGCATCGGGAACTCCGGGCCGCTGCCCGAGGCGGTCAGCGAGGCGGTCAATGCCAACGGTCTTGTCGTCGCGTCCGTATTGTCGGGCAACCGCAACTTCGAGGGCAGGATCAACCCCGATGTGAAGATGAACTACCTCGCATCGCCGCCGCTGGTGGTGGCGTACGCGCTCGCAGGGACGATGGACATCGACCTCAGCACCCAGCCCATCGGCTCCTGGCTGGACGGCGCGCCGGTGTATCTCGCCGACATCTGGCCGTCCCCGGCGGAGATCGAGGAGGTGGTCGGTTCGGCTGTCGCCGCCGAGATGTTCGAGCGCAACTACGCGGACGTGTTCGCCGGCGACGAGCGGTGGCAGGCCCTGCCCGTTCCCGCAGGCGACATCTTCGACTGGGATCCCGGATCGACCTACGTGCGCAAGCCGCCGTACTTTGATGGGATGGGCCGCGATCCGGCACCGGTCACCGACATAAGGCACGCGCGCGTACTCGCCATGCTCGGCGATTCGGTAACCACCGACCACATCTCACCAGCGGGATCGATCAAGGCGGACGGCCCGGCGGGGGAGTACCTGCGCGCGCACGGCGTGCAGCGGCGCGAGTTCAACTCCTATGGGTCGCGACGGGGAAACCACGAGGTGATGATCCGCGGCACATTCGCCAACATCCGGCTGCGCAACCTGCTGGCGCCCGGGACCGAGGGCGGCGTCACGGTCGTGCTGCCGTCCGGGGAGCCTGCGACGATCTACGATGCCGCGCGGGCGTACGCGGCGCAGGGCACGCCGCTTGTGGTCCTCGGCGGAAAGGAGTACGGTTCGGGGTCCTCGCGGGACTGGGCCGCGAAGGGTCCCGCATTGCTCGGGGTCCGCGCCGTGATCGCCGAGTCGTTCGAGCGCATCCACCGGTCGAACCTGATCGGGATGGGCGTGCTGCCGCTCCAGTACCGGCCCGGTGAAACGGCCGCATCGCTCGGACTGACCGGCCGGGAGGAATTCTCGGTAATCGGCGTGGCGGCGATGAATTCAGGCCAGGTGCCGCGAGAGGTGACGGTGCGGGCCGATGACATCGAGTTCCGGGCCGTTGTGCGGATCGACACCCCGGGCGAGGCAGCCTATTACCGGCACGGCGGCATCATGCCATACGTGCTCCGGTCGCTGCTGGGACCGCCTAGGTAGGGATGCACCTGCGACTGACAAGGTCGGCCCGCACGGCTGGCACGGACTACGTGCCAGCCGACGAGCCTGAAGCGCGGAACCGCCGCCGCTTTGCCGCCCTGGTATTGCTCGTCGGGATCACCGCGCTGGCGTTCAACCTCCGGCCGACCATCACCAGCCTCCCACCGGTGTTCCCTGAGCTGGCCGCGAGGCTTGGATTGTCGTCCGCGGCCGTGACGACGCTGGCCACCATCCCGGTGGTGTGCTTCGGCGTTTTCTCCGGGTTCGCCACGCGGCTCAGCCGACGGGTCGGGGACGAGCAGGCGCTTTTCGCGGCACTGGCCGTGCTGACCGTTAGCCTCGCACTTCGCGGGGCGTTCCCCGGTGTCGCGCTGTTCCCCGCGACGATACTCGCGGCTGGCGCCATTGCGATCATGAATGTGCTGCTCGTCGGGATGGTCAAAAGGCGGATGCCGGCGCGTGCGGGTCTGGTGGTGGGCATCTACCTGCTCAGCCTGTCGGCGGGTTCGATCATCGGTTCCTTGATCAGTGTGCCGGTCTATCAGTCGTCGGGCGGATCGGTGCGGGACGTGCTCGGCCTGTGGGCACTGCCGGCCGCGGTGGCGACGATCGCGTGGCTGCCGCAGTTGAGCCTCCGCGTTCGGTCGCAGTCTGCCGGGCCCGCCGGGGGTGCCGGGCCCGCCGGGGGTGCTGGGGGTGCCCAGCCTGCCGGACCTGGTGGGGGGGCCGGGGGTGCCGGGCGGCGGACCAGTCGGATCAGCCGCATCACCGGGCACGGGGTGCACAGGTACGTCCTGGCCTGGCAGGTTGCCGCATTCATGGGATTGCAAAGCCTGATCTTCTACTCAACCCTGTCCTGGCTGCCCACCCTGTTCCGCGATCGTGGGGCGAGCGCCGCCCAGGCGGGCGTCCTGATCTCGGTCATGAGCCTCGGCGGGCTCCCCACCGCGCTCCTTGTCCCGGTGCTTGCCCACCGCGCAGCCGATCAACGCCTGCTGGTCATCCCGACG
>Ga0137375_10008546_pt1 | contig 12154 bp, 9 predicted proteins | sample SagtaG_24_FD_104936 | JGI IMG/M metagenome (GOLD analysis project Ga0137375, IMG submission 104936) | Vadose zone soil microbial communities from Sagehorn Ranch, Mendocino, California, USA - Sage1_R_113_16 metaG | ecosystem: Environmental > Terrestrial > Soil > Vadose zone | place: USA... | reverse complement strand
GCGGGCCGAAGGCCGCGCCGAGTAACACAGACAGAGGCGGGCCGAAGGCCGCGCCGAGTAACACAGACAGAGGCGGGCCGAAGGCCGCGCCGAGTAACACAGACAGAGGCGGGCCCTGGCGTTCGAACGCCAGTCGCTGGCTCGCCGCCGCCTTCGAGTGCTAAGTTACGCTCGCATGCGTCGACCTCTCTTCATCGCCATCCTGGTTGCCCTCTGCACGAGCGGCTGTGATCTTTCCAGCAAGCGCTGGGCGATCCACTCCACGGCCAGCGGCCCCCGCTCGCTCATTCCCGGAGCCTTCGACCTCGTGCACTGGGAGAACCCGGGGATGGCCTTCAGCCTGATGCGCACCTGGCCCCCGGCGATTCGCATGGGTCTCTTGGGCATGGCGGCTCTGGTCGCGATCGTGCTGGGCCTTCTCGCCGTCGCCAAGAAACCGATGGGGCTGGCGGCCACGATCGGAGTGGGGCTCATCATGGGCGGCGCACTCGGCAATTTCATCGACCGCGCACACGACGGATTGGTCACCGACTTTCTGCACGTGTACCGAGGCGCGTTCGACTGGCCCGCGTTCAATGTTGCCGACATCGCGGTCACCTGCGGCGCCGCGCTGCTCTTCATCAGCATGTCCAGGCAGCGAGATGTGGCGAGCGCCACGCTCAACGACATGAACGACATGAAGGAGTGAGAGTCGGACGTAACATTTCCAGGAGACGCGCATGCAGCTCGGAATGATCGGACTGGGTCGGATGGGCGGCAACATGGTGCGGCGCCTGATGAAAGGGGGGCACGCATGCGTCGTCTACGATCGCGATCCGAACAACACCGAGCGACTCGCCGCCGATGGCGCCACCCCGGCTGAATCGCTCGACGAATTTTGCGACAAGCTCGCTCCACCGCGCGCGGCATGGATCATGGTGCCCGCCGGAGCGCCGACCGAAGAGACGGTCGTCGAGCTCGCCCAACGCATGAAGCCGGACGACATCATCATCGATGGCGGCAACTCCTATTACAAGGACGACGTGCGACGAGGCAAAGCGCTCCAGTCGGCGGGGCTCCACTACGTCGACGTCGGGACGAGCGGCGGCGTTTGGGGACTCGAGCGGGGATACTGCCTGATGCTGGGAGGAGAAAAAAAGATCGTCGAGCACCTCGATCCGATCTGGAGAACGCTTGCTCCCGGTCGTGGCGACATCCCGCGCACGCCCGGACGCCAGAAGATGCCGCGCGCGTCGGAAGACGGCTATCTCTACTGCGGCCCGTCGGGAGCGGGACACTTCGTGAAGATGATCCACAACGGCATCGAGTATGGACTCATGCAAGCCTATGCGGAGGGATTCGACATTCTGCGCAACGCCAACTCCGACAAGTTGCCCGAAGACGTGCGTTACGAATTTCCATTGGCCGACATCGCGGAGCTGTGGCGTCGAGGAAGCGTCGTCGCCTCCTGGCTGCTCGATCTCACGGCCGACGCCCTCGCGGAGGACCCCTCGCTTCGCGGCTACACCCGCTACGTCGAGGACTCCGGAGAAGGGCGCTGGACCATTCAGGCAGCGCTCGACGAGGCCGTTCCTGCCGACGTTCTTTCGGCCTCGCTCTACGCGCGGTTCCGCTCGCGGCAAAAACACACTTTCGCAGAGAAGATTCTCTCGGCGATGCGCCACAAGTTCGGCGGACACGTCGAACCGGGGGGTGGCAAGTGATCCGGCAACTCGCCGATCCGAAGGACCTGTTCCGCGCCGCCGCCGAGCAGGTGTGCCGCATCGGGCAGCTGTCGCTGGACACGACCGGGCGATTCTCGATCGTGCTATCGGGGGGATCCACGCCGCGCGGGCTTTACGAGCTCTTGGCGCAGAGTCCCTACCGGTCGCAGCTCGATTGGAAGAAGGTCGAGTTCTTCTGGGGCGACGAGCGCGCGGTGCCGCCGGATCATCCGCAATCGAACTTTCGAATGGCTCGTGAGGCCCTGCTCGACAAGCTGAACGTCCCCCCTGAGCACGTCCACCGAATCCGAGCCGAAGATCCGGATCTCGACAAGGCGGCCGCCGACTACGAGGAAGAAGTCGAGAACGTGCTCGGCCGCGTGCCTGGCGTGGGGCGCAGGGCACCCCATTTCAATCTTTTTCTGCTCGGCGTAGGACAGGATGGCCACACCGCGTCGCTCTTTCCTCATACCGCCGCGCTCACGGAAACGGAGCGGTGGGTCGTCGCTCACGACGTGGCCAAGTTGTCGACCAAACGAATCACGATGACGCCGCCTCTCATCAACAAGGCCCACTTCATCACGTTCTTGGTAGCGGGATCTCACAAGGCCGACGTGCTGGCCGCTGTCCTGCAAGGGCCGCGCGATTCGCAGCGGTATCCCGCTCAGCTCATCCACCCGCTCACCGGCGAGGTCACCTGGTTCGTGGACAGGGCCGCGTCGGCAAGTCTCATTCAATATCGCCGAACCGAGGCCTGACCGATGGAATCGGCATCGCCGAGCAGTGTCATTGCCGCCGAAAAGATCCCCGGTACGCCGCTCTGGCAGGAGGCGAAGGCCGGACCCTGCGCGATCGCGATTTTCGGCATCACCGGCGATCTTTCCAAGCGCAAGCTCGTTCCGGCACTCTACAACCTGATGGCAGACGGCTCTCTGCCCGAGCAGGTCGCGGTGGTGGGGATCACGCGCCGAGGAATGTCGAGCGACGAGATGCGCGAGCGCTTCCGTCAATCGACGGCTGCGCTCGGGCGCCGCAAGGCGGTGGATCCGTCGGTATGGAAGAAATTCGCGGCGGTGCTCGACTTCGTCAACGGCCAGCTCGACGACCCGCAGACGTACGTCGACCTGAAGCAAAAGCTCGCGATCGTCGACAGGGAGCGGGGCACGGCCGGCAATCGCATTTTCTATCTCGCAACGCCGCCCGAGACTTTTCCGGTCATTCTCCGCAATCTGCGGGAAGCGGGGCTCATTTACCGAGCCAATCCCGAGGCAGAGGGTCGGTGGTCTCGCGTCGTCATCGAAAAGCCGTTCGGACGCGACCTCACTTCGGCTCGCGAGCTCAATCATCTCGTCGCCGAGTCTTTGGACGAGAGTCAGACCTTCCGAATCGATCACTATCTCGGCAAGGAAACGGTGCAGAACATTCTGGTGTTCCGTTTCGCGAACGCCATCTTCGAACCGATCTGGAACCGCAAGTACATCGACCACGTCGAGATCACGCAAGCCGAAACGATCGGTGTGGAAACCCGCGGCGGTTTTTACGACGACACCGGCGTGGTGCGCGATATCGTGCAAAATCATCTCCTGCAGGTGCTGGCTCTCTGCGCGATGGAACCACCGGTTTCGTTCGCCGCCGACGACGTGCGCAACGAGAAGGTGCAGGTCCTGCGCTCCCTTCGGACAATCGCCGCCGCCGACGTGAAGCGGCAGCTGGTGCGTGGCCAATACGACGGTTATCGGAAGGAACCCGGCGTCGCGCCCGACTCGCGCACCCCTACCTTCGCTGCGATGAAGCTGCTCGTCGACAATTGGCGGTGGCAGGGCGTTCCCTTCTACTTACGGGCGGGAAAGAAGCTCGCCCAGCAGCTGACGCAAGTGTCCATTCATTTCCAACCGGTGCCGCTCTTTCTGTTTCCCCACACCGACACCTGCCAGGTGGTCGAACCCAACGTGCTGACGATACGCATTCAGCCAGACGAGGGCATTTCGCTCCGCTTCGTCGCCAAAGTTCCCGGCGATCATCTGTCCGTCGGCAATGTGCTGATGAACATGACCTATGCCGACACGTTCGGAACGCCGCTCTCAGAAGCGTACGAACGGCTGTTGCTTGATTGCATGCGCGGCGACGCCACGCTCTTCGCGCGCCGCGACGAAGTCGAAGAAGCCTGGAAGTTCGTCACACCGATCCTCGAGGCGTGGGACAAAGACACGAGCCCGGTGCCCATCTATGGCGCGGAAAGCGCCGGCCCCAAAGAGGCCGACCGGCTCCCGGTTGCCGATGGGCGGCGGTTCACTCCACTCTGAATGCCCCACTTCGCTCATCGCAACGGCGCGACCAACTGGAGAATCAGCAGCGCGGCAGCGGCTTGGTTGGCGAACAGACGCAAGAGCTCGAGTACCGGCTCGGGTGGCACCGCTTGCTCCAGAAAGATTGCGCCGAGGGTGAGCGAACCCACGCGGAGCGGCACGATGGTGTTCGCTGCGTCGCGCTGACCTCGAGCTTCTTGCAAAGCGACATCGATCGCCGCCAGGCGATCGGGAGCGAGGACATCGCGCGCTCTTCCACAGGTGAACGCGCCTTTCGCGGCGCGAACGAGGAGCTCGCCCGTCGCGTCGCGGGTGACGAGGCACCCGCTTTGTCCGACCGCTGCCCCGATCGAGACGAGCAGATTCATCGCCTGCTCGACGATCTGCTTCGCGAGATCGTCGAGCGAATGCGGAGCGTGCAGCTCGGCGGCCCGATCGAGAACGTAGGCAATGCCGCGGCGGCTTCGGGAAAGCAGCTGAACCGTATGCGCCGCCTTGAGCCCGACCGCCGTCCACAACAGCAGCTGTTCGGGACCTTCCGTTTTGTCGTAATAGCCCTGGATGTCGAGCCTCTGCAGGAGCTCGCGAGGCGGCTGCTCGCTCGCGTAGCCGGTCTGCAAGATCACCTGAACCAGCGGGTCGAACTTGCGCAGCTCGGCCACGACCTGCTCACCCGTCATTCCGGGCATGAAATAATCGAGAAGCAGGAGGTCGACCTTCTGATGAGGCAAGATGCCGAGCGCCTCCGCACCGTTGGTGGCAGTCAGTACGTTGTGCCCTTCGCGCTCGAGGAGCAGGCGGGTCGCTTGCAGGTAGTCGGGGTTGTCGTCGACGAGCAAAACCGTATAACCCGACGCCTGTTCAGCCTTGGCCCTGCGAGTCATCGGACAGGATCGTGTAGCATGGGGGCGACCACGTGAGTGTACCCGCAGGCGCGGCCGAAGGCCCGCGCCGAGTAACATCTCCCAATAAAGGCCGTCCATGATCCGTCGCCAAGACGCTCTCGACTACCATGCCACGGGGCGCCCCGGAAAAATCGAGGTCGTTCCCACCAAAGCCTGCACGACGCAGCGCGACTTGTCTCTCGCTTACACGCCCGGAGTCGCCGAACCGTGTCGTGAGATCGCGCGGGACCGCGCGCTCGTCGACACCTACACGGCGCGCGGCAACCTGGTCGCGGTCATTACCAACGGAACGGCAGTACTCGGCCTCGGCAACATCGGCCCCCACGCGGCCAAACCGGTGATGGAAGGCAAATCGCTACTTTTCAAGCGGCTCGCCGACATCGACGTTTTCGACCTCGAGCTCGACGCCGAAGACCCCGATCGCTTCGTCGAAGCGGTGTGCCCGCTCGAGCCGACGTTCGGCGCCATCAATCTGGAGGACATCAAGGCCCCGGAGTGCTTCTACATCGAGGAAGAGCTCAAGCGCAGAATGAGCATTCCGGTCTTTCACGACGACCAGCACGGCACGGCGATCATCACCGGAGCGGCGCTCCTCAACGCCGTGCACATCCTCGGCAAAAAACTGCCCGAGCTGAAGATCCTGTGCCTCGGGGCGGGCGCCGCCGCCGTTCGCTGCATGGAGCTGTGGGTCAAGCTGGGCGTGCGCCGCGAGCACATCACGATGTTCGACAAGTTCGGCATCATCTACAAAGGACGAACGCACGAGATGGATCCCTACAAAGGGGTCTTCGCCATCGATACGCCCCACCGAAGCATCGAGGAGGCGATCGCCGGAAAGGACGTCTTGATCGGCCTTGCCGCCGCGGACCTGGTGACGCCGCAAATGTTGAAGCTGATGGCGTCCCGCCCGATCGTCTTCGCGCTGGCCAATCCCGACCCGGAGATCCCCTACGACGTGGCCGCGGCGGCGCGCCCCGACGCCATCGTCGCCACCGGACGCAGCGACCATCCCAATCAGGTGAACAACGTTCTCGGGTATCCCTACATTTTCCGCGGTGCCCTCGACGTGCGAGCGCGCGCGATCAACGACGAGATGAAGCTCGCCGCCACGCACGCTCTCGCCGCGCTGGCGCGCGAAGACGTACCCGAGCGGGTGGTCTTGGCTTACGGATTGACGGAAATCAAATTCGGTCCGGAATACATCATCCCCAAGCCGTTCGACGAGCGCGTGCTTCTGTGGGTGGCACCCGCAGTGGCCCAAGCAGCGATGGCGACCGGCGTCGCCCAGCAACCTGTCGACCTGGCCGAGTACCGCGAACGGCTCGAGCGCCGCATCAACCCCTCGCGTCAAGTGATGCGCAAGATCTTCGGTTTGGCCAAAGCGACCGAAGCGCGGATCGTCTTCACCGAGGGTGAGCACGACAAAGTTCTCCGGGCCGCGCAGATCGTGGCCGACGAGAAGATCTGCCGGCCCATTTTGCTCGGGCGCCCCGACGTCATCCGCGAGCGGGCCGAACAGCTGACGCTCGATCTGTCGCAGGCCGAAATCATATGGCCGCCCGATTCGCCGCGCCTGGAAGCTTATGTGGAAGGGTACTGGATCAAGCGTCGTCGCAAAGGCATCACCCGTTACAGCGCGCAAAAGGTGATGGCCCGCGAGCGCCGGACGTTCGGCATGATGATGGTGGACAGCGGCGATGCCGACGGCGTCGTTTCGGGCCTCACTTCGAGCTACCCCGACACGATCCGGCCCGCCCTGCAGATCATCGGCCTTCGCGCGGGGGTGCGGCGAGCGGCGGGCATGTACATGCTGCTGAAAGGCCACGACGTACTCTTCTGTGCCGACACGACGGTGAACATCTGCCCCGATGCCGAGACGTTGGCCGAAATTGCCGTCAGCACGGCCGATGCCGTGCGCGACCTCGGAATCGAGCCACGGGTGGCCATGCTGTCCTTCTCCAACTTCGGCGCCACCTTGAACGAAGCGAGCCCGCGACGCGTGGCCGAGGCCACCGCCCTCGTGAAAAAACTCCGCCCCGAGCTCATGATTGACGGCGAGATGCAGGCCGATGTCGCCCTTTTGCCGGCGTTGCGGGAGGACTGGTCGTTCTCCGATTTGAACGGCGCGGCCAACGTACTCATTTTCCCCGACCTCGACGCAGGCAACATCGCCTACAAGCTCTTGATGGCGTTCGGCGGCGCGGAGGCGGTGGGACCGATTCTGCTCGGCATGCGCGAGCCGGTCACGGTCCTTTCACAAAATAGCTCGGTCGAGACGATCGTCCACATGGCAGCCATCACCGTTGCGACCAACCGACGTATCTCCCCTAGACCCATTTGAGATTTTGACGATCGATGAAAGCCACCGAAGCCACCAACCAAAACTTCGACAAAGCCGCCCGTCTCCTCGGATTGGACGAACGCATCATCAAACAGCTCATTACGCCGCATCGCGAAATCAAAGTGGAATGCACCCTGTTGCGCGATGACGGCTCGCTCGGCACATTCACTGGTTTCCGCGTGCAGCACGACAATTCGCGCGGACCGATGAAGGGAGGTATCCGCTACCACCCCGAAGTCGATCCCGACGAGGTCAACGCGCTCGCGTCGCTCATGACCTGGAAAACCGCGATCGTGAACCTTCCTTATGGTGGCGCGAAGGGCGGCATCGCCTGCGATCCAGCGACGCTGAGCGCAGCCGAGCTGCAGCGGCTCACCCGCGCGTTCGTTCAAAAGCTGCACGACGTGATTGGACCGCAGTGCGACATTCCCGCCCCCGACATGGGTACCAATGCGCAGACGATGGGGTGGATCGTCGATGAGTACTCGAAGTTTCATGGATGGTCGCCGGGCGTCGTGACCGGCAAACCCATCGAGCTCGGCGGCTCCCTGGGTCGCGATGCCGCGACCGGTCGCGGCCTCCTCTTCGCCGCGCAGTGCCTCTTCGAAGAGATCGGCCGCAAGATAGGTGACTTCACCTACGCCATTCAGGGCTTCGGCAATGTGGGTTCGTGGGTCGCTCGCCTGCTCCATGCGGAAGGCGGCAAAGTCGTCGCAGTGAGCGACGTCGCCGGCGCCGTTCGCAACCCGGCCGGGCTCGATATTCCGGCCCTCCACGAATACGTCAGCTCCAACCAGAAGCTCGCCGGCTTCCAAGGAGGCGACGTGTTTCCGGCGAATGAGCTCTTGGCCGAACCCTGTGACGTGCTCGTGCCCGCCGCACTCGGCGGCGTGCTCACGCGGGCGAACGCCGCGGAAGTGCGCGCTCGTTACATCCTCGAGGGAGCCAACCACCCGACCGATCCCGAGGCCGACGAGATTTTCGCCCAAAAGGGGATCGTGGTCTTGCCGGATATCTACGCCAACGCGGGCGGCGTCACGGTGAGCTACTTCGAGTGGGTGCAAAACGTGCAACAGTTCTATTGGGACGAACGGCGGGTGAACGACGAGCTCGCTAGCGCCATGCGAACGGCCTGGGTCCATCTCAGGACGACGGCCAAACGCTTCGGATGCGATCTGCGCACCGCCGCCTTCGTCCTCGGCATCTCGCGCGTCGCCCGCGCTACCGCCCTGCGCGGCGTCGGCTAGCTGTTCCGAATTTCTTATGGCTCTCGCTCGGGCGACGCCCTCCCAGCCACGAATGACGTTCACCAAAACAAGAGAACCGCCTCGCCGCCTCCCTGTGAATCGTCCCTTGCCGGTCAGGATGGCGTGGGGCGGCGGTGCTGCCGGAGCAGGTTTCGCCGGTAGTTCCTGGTCGCTGGCACTGTGCTAACGTCGTGGCCCATGAGATTCGCCCGGACCCCACTGCCCATTTTCGCATTGGCCTTCGTCTGCGCTTTTGCGCTCGGTCTCGGAAACGCGTTTGCTGCCGGCACGCTCACATTCGCCAAAAAGGAAATTCAAGAAGCGAACGGCGGTTGGCATTTGATGATGACCATCGTGTACGGAGGCAAGCCGAACACGCCCCATGTGCCGATGCAATTCACCTTCACGCCGACGGCTATCCTCGAGAACTACCTCGACGACGCGCATGGCGAGAAGCCTCAAAAACGCAAGATTCCCTTGGTGGGTCAAACGCCCTTGCACGAGAGCGTGGACGTCGATTTCGCCGACTCCCGCGGAAAGCTCTACGACCGGACGAAATTCGATTTCACCATCACCCGCTCGCACAATTTTTCGGCGGGTGACTACTCGGTGGCCGTCCATCGGCCCGACGGCGCGCAGGTGGGTGCCACCCAGACGATCGTGCTCTTGGGTGACAACCCGGTAATCGATCGGCGCTCCATTTCGTTCGTCGCTTCGGGGCCGAAGAAGGACAAGCCGGCCGCGCCCGCCGCGAGCGGGGGTGCACCGGACAACAAGACCGCTTCGGGTGAAGGCGACCAAGCCTCTGGAGCGACCGACACATCGGCGGCCTCGACGCCTCCCGCCGAAGAACCGCCGGCCGAGCCTCCCGGCAAGGTGCCCCCGAGCTCGCGAGGCTGCGGCTGTCGCGCGGTAGGAAGCGCCAGCGTCGGGCCTTTGGGGTTGGCCACCATCGCCCTCGGCGCGCTGGTCGTTCTGCGCTTGCGCCGCAGGTCTCGACGTCCTCGCGGGGCAACGGGGAGAATCGATTGACGCAGTCGGTCGATACCAAGCAGAAGGAAGAGCGGCCGCGCGACAAGCGGGCGCAGATGATGCGGGCGCTCAACGAGGGGCGCCCCGAGGGAGCCCTGCTCGCTTACGACGGTAGTTTCCCGCTCGGCCCGACCATGACCGTCCAGAAGTATCGGCTCGGCAACGGCCTTACCGTGCTCCTCAGTGTCGATACGAGCGCGCCGGTCGCGAGCTACCACACCTGGTTCGCGGTGGGGTCTCGCCATGAAAAAGTGGGCAAAACGGGGCTTGCCCACCTCTTCGAACATCTCATGTTCAACGAAACCGAGAAGCACCCCGCGGGGAGCTTCGACCGGACGCTCGAAGAAGCAGGCGCCGAGAGCAATGCCGCGACCTGGGTCGACTGGACTTTTTATCACGAGAGTATTCCCAGAGATCGCATCGGCCTCGTGATCGAGCTCGAAGCCGAGCGCATGGCAACACTCGTTTTGCGCGAACCGCAAGTAACGAGCGAGAAAGAAGTCGTCGCCAACGAACGTCGCTATCGCGTCGACGACGACGTCGAAGGCGCCGTGAGCGAGCTCCTCTACAACACCGCCTACACGACGCACGCCTACCGCTGGCCCACCATCGGCTGGATGGCGGACATCGAGGGTTTCACCACCGACGACTGCGCGCGATTCTATCGCACGTATTACGCGCCGAACAACGCCACGGTGGTCGCCGTCGGTGATTTTCGGGAGAAGGATCTCCTGGCAAAAATCCAAAACGCATACGGCGGCCTCGCCCGCGCCGAAATTCCGGTGGAGGACGTTCGCCCGGAACCTCCGCAGACCGAAGAGCGGCGCGTCTCCGTCAAGAAGCCGACCGCGACCGACAAGTTGGCCATCGCCTACCACGGGCCCGCTTTCGGCGACGTCGATCACGTGCCTCTGACGATGCTTTCCGAAGTGCTCTTCTCAGGGCGATCTTCACGTTGTCACCGGGCGCTCATTCAGCAGGAGGAAGTCGCGACCGAGCTTCGGGGGTGGGTAAGCACGTTTCGCGACCCGGGCCTATTCGAAATTTACGCGACGGCGCGACCGGGAAAAACGGCGGAAGACATGCTCGCCTCGCTGGACCGGGAGATCGCGCGGGCGATCGCCGAGGCGGTGACCTCGGCCGAGCTCGATAAGGTCAAAGCCAAGGTCGAGCTCGCCCTCGTGCAGAGCCTCGAGACGGCCAGCGGAAAGGCCGAACAGATCGGTTTTTACTACACGGTCCTCGGCGATCCGGTGGGTTCATTCTCGCGCCTCGAAGCCTATCGCAGGACGACGCGATCCGATCTCTTACGGGCCGCTCGCCGCTACCTCGTGAAGGAACGACGCACCATCGTCGAGGTGCACCCCGAACCGGCGGTGGAACAATGAGGCTCGATTGAACACCACCGTGACACCGATCGAACCGGCTGCGCCGCAGCAACGCACGCCGACGAAACCTGCCATCTACGTAGAGGAACGCCACGCGCTGCCCTTCGTGAGCATCGCCATCGCGCTCCGGTCGGGAGCCTCTTCCGATCCACGAGGCAAGGATGGATTGACGCGGATCATGGTTCGGATGTTGCGGCGGGGATGCAGGGGCCTCGCCTCACACGAGATCGAGGAGAGAATCGACGCTCTCGGTGCGGAGTTTTCGGCCGACGTATCCGCGTCCGTGATCACGCTGCATGCCGACGTGATCTCGCGATCGCTCGAATCTCTCGTCAACCTGCTCGCCACGATGATGGCCGAGCCGACGTTCGACGAGGTCGAGCTCGGGAGGCTGCTGCGCGAAACACAGGGCGAGATCGTGGAAGCGCGCGACAACGACCGAGCACTGTGCACGCGACACTTCCGGCGGATCGTCTTCGAGAATCATCCTTATGGGCGGCGCATCGGCGGGACGATCCCGAGCGTCGCAGCCATTACGCGGCAAGACGTGATCGACCACTACAGGCGACATTTCGTGCGCGACAACATCGCCATCGCATTCGCCGGCGACATCGATGATGTGCGCGCTGGGCAGCTGTCGGATCTCCTTTTGGCCGGACTTCCGGCAGGAGAGCCCCTCGCCGACCTCATCCCGCCCCCGGAGCTGAAAGGGGGAAGACGTCTCGTCTTCGTCGACAAACCGGAGCGAACCCAAACGCAGATCTTGATGGGCGAGATCGGCAGTCACCCACGCGATCCCGATCACATTGCGTTGCACGTGGCGACTACGATTTTCGGCGGCACGTTCACGTCCCGGATGATGCGCGCCATTCGCTCGGAGCGCGGATGGTCGTATGGTGCCTATGCTCGCCTACCCTACGATCGGCAGCGCGACGCCTTCAGCATGTGGACCTTTCCCGCGGCCAAGGAGGCGGCGCCGTGCATCGCGCTCGAGCTCGAGTTGATGACGGCCTGGCGCGAAAGGGGCATCACCGCCAAAGAGCTGGCCTTCGCCAAGCGCTATCTCGTTCGGTCCCATGCTTTCGACGTGGACACGCCCCAGAAGAGGGTTCATCAGAAGCTCGACGTCGATCTCTTCGATCTGCCCGCCGACTACCACGCCAAGTACATGCGTCACGTGGACGACGTCACGCTCGAAGAGGCGAACGAAGCCGTGCGCCGGCGCGTTTCGG
>Ga0137375_10008543_pt1 | contig 12156 bp, 7 predicted proteins | sample SagtaG_24_FD_104936 | JGI IMG/M metagenome (GOLD analysis project Ga0137375, IMG submission 104936) | Vadose zone soil microbial communities from Sagehorn Ranch, Mendocino, California, USA - Sage1_R_113_16 metaG | ecosystem: Environmental > Terrestrial > Soil > Vadose zone | place: USA... | reverse complement strand
GGCGGCGGCGGGGGCGGTGGCGGCGGAGGCGGTGGCGGCGGCGGCGCAGGCGGCGGCGGCGGCGGGGGCGGTGGTGGTGGTGGCGCCGCAGCTGGAGGCGGAGGAGGCGGAGGAGGAGGCGGAGCCGGAGGCGCCGCAGCGGGGGGTGGAGGAGGCGGTGCGGGTGGTGGCGGAGGAGGAGGCGGCGGGGGCGCCGGCGGCGGTGGAGGCGCCGTCGGCGGCTGGATGCACGACGCCAAGTCGAAGATCATGAACTCGAGGACCTTCTCCTGCGCGCTCAACGTGCTTCCACTGGTGCACTCGTTCGGGAAGATCGTGCCAGCGGAGCCGGTGTAATCGAGCACGTGGAAGTCGCTGTAGATCAAACGCCCACACTGCGATGACGCCGCGTTGCCGACAGGCGTGTTCACGGTGAAGTGCTGGAGCGTGACCGGTGTCGCCGGCGGTGTCGGCGAGACCGCCGGGTCGGACCAGATCCACCGCTGACCGCCGCCCCCCGGCTTGAGGCTATCGACGTCGTGTCTCGGTTGATGAATCTGGATCTGCGGCGGCAAGACGTTGGACAGCGCGCCGGCGTTGCCGAGCCACGTGGCGAAGGCGCTTCCGTTGGAGAACGACGTGTCGATCGTGCCGACTAGCGGGTCGGTCGGCAGGCCCTGATTGACGTTCCAGGTGGCGACGGCGTCGAACGGCGGATTCGTGGCCAAGAACACGTAGCTGTAGTGCGTCGCAAATACCCGGCCGCCGACGTTCAAGTAGTCCGTCAGGTTCGCGAGCTGCGCACCGCTCCTCGTCGTCGCTACGCCTTCACACGGGAGCAGCACCTCGTCGTAGCCCTGGAACGAGCCGTTGAGTCTTGTCGTCCCCCAGAGCGCGTCGCCCGACGGTGTCGACGCATCGATGACCGCTCCGTCCTTCACCTTCGTCGCGCCGTTCAGGCCGTATTGGTAGTAGACGTGAATGCGACCGTTCGGCGGGTTGCCGAACTCTTGATCGGCAATCCCGATTTTGCGCAGCAGGCACTCCAGCGTGTCGACGCGGCCCGTCGCAATCGCGGTGAGCGGAATGTTGCCCTCGTTGTGGTTGCGCGGAAGGCGGACGACGCCGTCCGGCACGGTGTTCACCGTGCAGGCGGTGACGTTGATCGTCGTCTGACGACGCCACTTGCCGAGCTGCACCACGATGGGGATGTCGTTCCCGGCCGGTACGCCCGTCAGCGTGAAGGTCCCGTCGGCCGAGGTCACCGCCGATGCGATGGCGGTATCAGGCGTGAGCGGCGTACATTGCTGGCAGCTCCCGACGCCATTGGTGATGGTCGGCAGGGCGCCGTTCGGTATGTAGACGAGCGCGTTGTAGAGGGGATCCGGGCTCGAGAGCGCGGGCGTGAAGGCCTTGCCGACAATCGTCGTCGTGCCGCCGTTGCACTGCGGGATTTGCGCGCATAGAGGACAGGGCGCATTGCACACATTGGCGGAGCGCGCGCCGCAAACTTGCCCGTTGAAGCAGCCGCCGCAATCGATCGATCCGCCGCAGCCGTTGCCAATCGTTCCACAATATTGCGTCGTCCCGTTGGTGCAGCCGACGGGTGAACATGCTCCCGAGTCGGGCGCTGCACCGCAGACTCCGGGCGTGCCCGCGCCGCCGCAGGTCAGGCCTCCGGAGCAGCTTCCGCAGTCCATCTGGCCGCCGCAACCGTCGCCCACAATTCCGCAGTAGTCGCCGGTAGCCTGGTGGCACGAAAGCTTGGTGCAGTTGGTCTTGCCGCAGACATGCGCAATCCCCCCGGCGCCGCAAGCTTCACCGAGAGGACAATCCGGACATGTGATCTGGCCGCCGCACATGTCGCCGACGGTTCCGCAGTACTGGTATCCCTGGGTCTGGCAGATGAGCTTGGTGCAGGTCTGGCCCGGCACGAACCCGCAAAGATTGGCGATACCGTCGCCCCCACAGCTCATCCCGCCGGTACCTGCGCAGTTGCCGCAGTCGAGGGCGCCGCCACAGCCATCGCCCACCACGCCGCAGTACTGACCGCCGCTTGCCGTGCACGCGACCGGCATCGTGCAAGGGGTCGTCTTGCAGAGGTGCGTCGCCATATCGCACGTTTCGCCGGATCCGCACCCGCCGCAGTCGATCTGGCCACCGCAGTTGTCGCCGACCATGCCGCAGTACTTGCCGGTCGGCTGCTGACACACCAGCTTGGCGCAGGTCTGGCCGTCGATCTTGGCGCACAGGTTTGCAATGCCGTCGCCGCCGCACACCTGGCCGCTCGGGCAACTTCCGCAATCGACCTCTCCGCCGCACCCGTCGCCGACCTTGCCGCAATATTGACCGTTCGGTTGGGTGCACGAGATCCGCGTGGTGCAGGTCGCGGCTGGTATCCCACAGACGTTGGCGATCTGGTCGCCGCCGCAGGTCTGTCCGGTCGCGCAGCCGCCACAATCCATCGCGCCGCCACAGCCGTCGCCGACGATGCCGCAGTATTGGCCCGACGCTTGCTGACACTGTGTGAGCGTGCACTGCCCCGAATTGGGGGCGATCCCGCATACATGCTCGATCGAGTCGCCTCCACACGTCGCGGGGGCCGTGCAACCGCCGCAGTCCTGGGCGCCGCCGCAACCATTGCCGATGACGCCGCAGTACTTGCCGTTGGTTTGTTGGCACGGGGTCGCCGAGCAAGTTCCGCCGTCGGCCGACGAACCGCATACACCGGGAATCCCGGCGCCGCCGCAGGTCTGGCCGGAAGCGCAAGCTCCGCAGTCGATTTCTCCCCCGCAGCCGTCGCCGACTTTGCCGCAATAGCGGCCGCCTGGCTGCACACATTCCGTCTTCGCGCAGGTGCCGGAATCCGTCACCTGTCCGCAGAGACCAGTGACGCCGTTGGCTCCGCAGGTTTGGCCCTGCGGGCAGGCACCGCAATCCATCTTGCCGCCGCAGCCGTTGCCGACGATACCGCAGTACTGTCCGCTGACCGGATTGCAGCTCAGCGGCTGGCATGCACCCGAATCCGGCGGGTAGCCGCAGAGATGGTCGACGCCGCCTCCTCCACAAATCTGGTCGGTAGGGCAGGCGCCGCAGTCCATTTGACCGCCACACCCATCACCAATGACGCCGCAATATTGGCCGGCGCCGGTGGTGCAGCTTGCTTTGGTGCAGTTGGTCTTGCCGCAGAGGTTCGGTGTGCCTGCCGCGCCGCACGCCTCTCCGAGCGGACAATCTCCGCAATCGATCTGGCCGCCGCAGCCATTGCCCACGATCCCGCAGTACTTTCCGCCGTTAGGCGGCACGCAGACCGTTGGCGTGCAGAGGCCGGAGTCGATAGGTGCGCCGCAGACACTGGAGGTTCCGCCGCCGCCGCAAGTGAATCCGCCGGCGCAGTCGGCACACATGAGCTGCCTTCCGCACCCGTCCCCGATGTTGCCGCAGTACGTTCCGCCGGGTTGGGCGCACTTCAGCGCCGTGCAGGCGTCGCCCTCGTAGCCGCAAACGTTGGGCATTCCGTTCGCTCCGCAAACCATTCCAGCTGGGCACGATCCACAGTCTTGCTGGCCATGGCAGCCGTTGCCGATAACACCGCAATAGATACCGGCGTCGCTGCGGCACTGAACGACGGTGCATTCGTCGTTCCGGTGCTGCGCGGCGTCATTGACCGACGCGTCGATGGTGATCGTCGATGGCGCATCGTGCCCGATCGGCACACCTGCATCCGGCGCTTGTTCAGGCGGGCCGGCTGGCTCGGGATTGCCACCGCAACCGACAAGGCCAGCAGCGAACAATAAACCGACAGCTGTCAAACGGCGGATTACGCATAATGGGCTCTTGGGCATTGGGCGGTCGTGCGGTCGTACGGCACTCCGGGACCGAGCTTTAGGCTCAAACCGCTCGTAAAAAGAGAACGGCGAGCGGCGGCCGGCGAGTGCTTGATGAAGTGCCGAAGGCCTCGGTGGGCGTCCGACTCGGCCCTGTCGTCCACGTGTGCTCCCGGGGTCGGACCTTGGCCGGTGGCGTCGAGCAGCAGCCGAGCGCACGGCGCCATACCCAGGCCCCTCCGGCTTGGTCCTTGCAGCCTTCAGGACGTCCTGGCCTCATACGGACGACGGCAGGAGCAATGCCCGCAGCGCGAATCGAGGACTACGGCATCATCGGGGATGGGCGCTCGGCCGCGCTCGTCTCGCGTGACGGATCCATCGACTGGCTCTGCTGGCCCCGGTTCGACAGCTCATCCGTCTTCGCGGCTGCGTTGGATCCCGTCCACGGCGGTTTCTGGCGCGTGACGCCAGTCGGTCCGTTCCGAGCGCGTCGTCACTACATAGAGAGCTCGAACGTACTCGTCACAACCTTCGAGACCGCGAGTGGCGAAGTCCGGGTGACCGACCTGATGACCGTCCTCCCAGAGAGCGAAAAGGAGCGCCGGCTGGTGCCCGAGCACGAGCTTCTCCGCGTCGTCGAAGGCGTGCACGGCGAGGTCAGCATCGACGTCGAGTTCCGGCCTCGGCCCGATTATGCGAGAAAGCTGCTTCCGCTCCGATCGCGCCGTGCCCTCGGTGTTCGCCTCGAAGACGGCGCTCACCTCTACACGCTGCGGAGCGAAGGGGACCTCGAGCTGCACGAGGATGCGGTCGCTGCCAGCCGATTCATCATCCATGCCGGTGAACGCCGCTGCTTCTCATTGACGTTCGACACCGATGGCCCCGCGGTGTTGCCTCCGCTCGGCGATTTCGCTCGGGAGAGCGTCGAACGGTCGACGATGTGGTGGCGCGAATGGGCCGGTCGCTGTTCCTACGCGGGTCCGCACCGCGAGGCTGTCGTCCGGAGCCTGCTCGCACTGAAGCTGCTCTCCTATGCGCCGACCGGCGCGATCGTTGCGGCCCCGACCACCTCGTTCCCGGAGAAAATCGGCGCAGACCTGAATTGGGATTATCGATACTGCTGGCTGCGAGACGCCTCGATGACGGTGCGCGTCTTTCTGGAGCTTGGGTACCCCGACGAAGCGTCCGCGTTCGGGAGTTGGCTGCTGCACAGCACCCGGCTCACCCGGCCGGAGCTCTGTATCCTGTACGACGTCTATGGCCGGCTGCCGAAAAAAGAGGAGACGCTCGATCACCTGGCGGGATTCCAAGGCTCGCGTCCAGTTCGGATCCACAACGCGGCCGCCGCGCAGGTGCAGGTCGACACCTACGGCGAAGTGATCGATGCGGTGACTCAGATGTGCCGCCACGGAGCATCGCTCGACGGAGAGACGCAGCGGATGCTCCGGCAATTCGGCGAGTACGTCTGCGAGAACTGGTCCCATCCCGACCACGGCATCTGGGAGCCTCGCGAGGAGCCCAAGCACCACACCCATTCGCGCGTGCTTAGCTGGACGGCGCTCGATCGGTTGATCGAGCTGCACGAGCGGGGTAGCCTTCGTCGAATCCCGACGGCGGCTTTCCAGGAGCAACGCCGGTTGATCCGGGCGGAGCTCGAGGAGCGAGCCTGGAACTCGCGCCTTCGCAGCTACACCCAGGTGCTCGGCGGCGACACCGTCGACGCCAGCCTTCTTCTCTTGAGCTGGTATGGGTTCGCCGGCGCGCAGCATCCACGGATGCGCGCGACCTTCGAACGGATCCAGGATCGGCTCCAGGCTGGCCCCGGTCTCCTGCTGCGCTACGAGGAGAGTCGAAACGTGGGAGAGGGCGCATTCGGAATCTGTGGCTTTTGGGCAGCAGAGTTTCTGGCCCGTGGTGGGGGCACGCTCGAAGAGGCGGAACACTGCTTCGAAGAGATCCTACCGTACGCGAACGATCTCGGGCTATTCGCCGAGGAGATCGATCCCGAGTCGGGTGACCCACTCGGCAATTTCCCGCAGGCCTTCACGCACGTGGGCCTCATCGGCGCCGCCCTCGCGATTGAATCGCGCAGAGCGGAGGCGAGCGCGCCGCCACCTCGTCTCGAGCCGCGATCGGGAGAGACGGCTCACCTGGGGGTGCGCTCGTGAACTGGGGAAGCTGGCTCGTATGGGGGTTCGCGAGCACCGTCGTGCTCACGACGATCATGTCCGGGAGCCAGGGGCTCGGGCTCACTCGCATGAATATCCCTTACATGCTCGGGGCCATGTTCACGCCCAATCGTGATCGGGCGAAGATCTATGGCGTCGCCGTCCATCTTCTCAATGGATGGTTGTTCTCGCTCGTCTATGTCGCCGCTTTCGAGGTGACCCACCTGTTTAGGTGGTGGTTCGGCGCCGCGGTGGGACTCGTGCACGGGGCCTTCGTGCTCGTTGTCGCGATGCCCGTGCTGCCGGGCATGCATCCCCGGATGGCGAGCGAGATCCGCGGCCCCACGGTCGTCCGGCAGCTCGAACCGCCTGGCTTCCTTGGCCTCAACTACGGAGTGCGGACGCCCATCTCGGCCCTCGTCGCCCACGTCGTGTTCGGAATCATCCTCGCGATTTTCTACTCGCCAGCTTGAGCCGCGTCGGCAGAGGCGCGGTGGTGAGCATTCAGCTGTCGAGACTTTGCTCGCGGAGGGCTCGCCTCGCGACACTCGGAGTGCGCCATTGGACGAATGCCCAACTTGCAACGCCGATGCAGTGGTGTCAGCTAAGAAAGAAGTTGCACACGTTCGTCGGCGAGCGAGCTCAGCGGATGCGCCGCTCGAGCTCGACACGAGGTGAAGCATGCTGGACACCATGAGAATTCTCGTGGTCGAGGACGATGCGGATATCCGCAATGACCTCTGCGATCTTCTTCGAGGACTGGGTCTTTTCGTCGAAGATGCGACCGATGCACGAAGCGCGGTCGAGCTGCTCCGCCAGGGCGGACGTGCCACGGTCGTGCTGTTGGACCCGCTCCTTGCGAATCTCGAGCGGGAACAGCTTCGCGAGATATGGGCACTTTCCATTGCGACGCTGACCATTCCAGTCGCCATCGACGAGGTCTGCGATGGCGCGCGTCCCACAGCCATTCGTCGGGCGGCTATCCACTACGGCATCGTCGTCGAAGCTCTGCGAGAAGAGCTTCGCAAATGGCGCACGCCCACCGAGCTTCACTCGGGGGCCATCACTTACCAACTCGCTCGTCAACCCAGTAGGCCGGGTTGATCTAGGTAGTCGCTTCTCGTGCCGGGCTCCGGTCTAACCGTGGGCGCGGGTTTCGCTTACCACCTTTGGGGCATCATGATGGTCTGGCCCGCCGCTCTCCTGGCGGCGTCGGCATCCTGTGGCTCGGCCGAACGACCTGCGGGGCTGGGTCGAACGTCGGACACGCACCAACGAGCGCAACATCTGGGCTCAAGATCGTCGTCCTAATGAGGCATCTAAAAGTAGACACGCGAGCTGCTTCGGCCACCGACAAGCCCCAACGGAGTCCTTCCGGTTCGGGGAAGATCGCATTCATTGCCAGTCAGGTCGTCGGTCGGCGAGGCCGCATCGTCGGGATCGACGTGAACAACGAGATGCTGCCGCTGGCGCGCAAGAGCGCTCCCGAAGTGGCGCGGCGGATCGGGTATGCCAACGTGCAATTTCGGAAGGGGCCCATTCACCGTGTCACAACGGAAGCCAATGGCGCTTGCTGCACCACTGCGGACGGGGGGTGCTGCTGATGGTCGCCGCAAGACATCTGCCGATCGGGCAACGAACGGAGCCTGATTTCGCGCAGGCGCTCGGTGCGCATGGTCTTGCTCCGCTGCGCCGAGGGCGGGTCCGAACGCTTCAAGTGAACGTTGGAAAGCTCTGCAACATGGCGTGCCACCATTGTCACGTCGATGCAGGACCGAAGCGCACCGAGATCATGCCGCAGGATGTCGCGCTACGCGTGATGGAGGTCCTCGCCAAGAACCCCGAGATCGAGCTGCTCGATCTCACCGGAGGGGCGCCCGAGCTCAATCCCAACTTCCGCACGTTGGTGACCGAAGCGCGCCGCCTCGGTCGGCGCGTGATTGACCGCTGCAATCTGAGCGTCCTGTTCGAGCCTGGAATGTTCGACCTGCCCGAGTTTCTTGCCCGTCACGAAGTGACGATCGTGGCGAGCCTGCCATGTTACCAGCAGAAGAACGTCGACCAGCAGCGAGGCAGAGGAGCCTTCGACAAGAGCATCGAGGCGCTGCTGGCGCTGAACGCGATCGGGTACGGGCAGCCCGACTCGCCTCTCACCCTCGACCTCGTTTACAACGCCGTGGGGGCTTTCCTGCCCCCGATGCAAGACACGCTCGAGGCCCGCTACAAAGCGGAGCTCGCGCGCGCGTTCGACATTCGTTTCCATCGCCTGCTCACCATCACCAACATGCCGATCAAACGCTTCGCCCAGTTCCTCGAGCGCGAAGGCAGGTACGAGGCGTACATGTCGCTGCTCGTCAATCATTTCAATCCCCGAACATGCGACGGTCTCATGTGCCGCTCGCTCGTCAGCGTCGGGTGGGACGGGACGCTCTACGATTGCGATTTCAATCAAATGCTCGAGCTTCCGCTCGGCGCCGCCCGCGAGGAGGCCATCCACACGATCTCGGACGTGGACGACCTCGGGCTGCTCGAAGGGCGACCCGTTGCGGTAGCCAGCCATTGTTTCGGGTGCACAGCGGGCTCCGGATCGAGCTGCTCCGGGGCCATTTCATGAGGGACCCATCGTGAACGGCGTGATCCCCGTTGTTTTGCTCGGCTGGCATTGCCGCCGATGAACGTCGCGTTCGGGTAGACTCCCACCTTCGCACGACCAATCGCCGCGTGTTCGCCGCTGGCGACATCGCGCCCGCTCACAAGTTCACGCACGCGGCCGACGCGCTCGCTGCGCGCCTGGCTTCGAATGCGAGATCGAAGACTGTCCGGGACAGGTCGAGCGGTGTTCGATCACCCTATTCACCTGCGGAAGTCCATGCAGGCTAGAGCGATGCGCCGGCCTGGATGCGGCCTTCGGCGATCGCTTGCACGTAAGGTGGGGTCTCTCCGCGTGACAACGCATGGATGTCCAAACGCATCGTGGTCGCGTCGGGGTAGCGCTGCATCTTCGAAAAAGCGAGCGCGCGATCGACGACTGCGCACACGATCGCAGGAACCCTCGGCGCCACGCTGGCGAGCGGCGGCGCAGCTTCGGTGGACGCGGCGATGAGCAGGCGAGAGCCGGGTAGCTCACCGTGAATCGTGCGACCCGAGAGCAGCTCGAAGAGTGTGGCACCGAGCCCGAAGAGATCGGTGCGGCGATCGATGTCGTCAATGAGACCCAACGCCTGTTCCGGCGCCATGTAGTCGCACGTTCCCAACGCGACGCCAGTTTTCGTCGCCGTCATCTCCGGGAGATGCCCGACCTCTTCTGGCAGCGGGTCGAGGATGCGCGCGATGCCGAAGTCGAGCACTTTCACCCGACCGTCGTGCCCGATGTGGAGGTTTTCAGGCTTGAGATCGCGGTGAATGATACCGTGATCATGCGCCACCACGAGCACGCGCAGCACCTGTTCGGCGAGGGCGAGAACCTCGTCGACGGGAAGCCAAGCGAACTTCGCTAGCCGCTCGCGAACCGTCTCGCCGACGAGCAGCTCCATCGCTAAGTAAGCGGCGCCGTCTTCCGATACTCCCCCCTCCAGTATTTGAGGAATTCCGTCACAGAGCGGGGCCATCGTGACAAGCGCACTGCCCAACGGACCCTCGCGCAAGAAGCGTTTCCGGATTTCCGGAACATCACTGAAATGAGGGTGCAAGACCTTCAGCGCTGCCGTGGACCCGTCTGTGCGCTTGCCGAGGAACACGCTCGCCATGGCGCCGACACCGAGTACGCGCTCGATCTTCCAATCACCCATGGCCTTCCCGAGGCGTTCGGCTGCCAGCGCTTCGAGCTCGTCCATGATGAAGACCGCAAATCTATCAGAAGTTGGGCTCGTCGGGAAAATCAGGTCGGGAACTTTGGCCCTTCGAAGCTGTCCAACTTCGTCTTCCATGGGGCAGAACCAGCCGAGCCGGCTCGCGTCCATTCTGGAACACCGGGTGACCAGCCGGATCATCGTACTTGCGCCTTTGCTGTTGGCGCTGCCCTCAGTGGGGTCCGGGTTCAGCTCAGACGACAACATCATCCTGCCCGCGCTCGATGGAAACCGGATCGATGCGCCAGCAGATCGTCGGTGATGAGATCACCCAGTGCGGAGCGATCGTCCAGGTCACGGGCGTGCGTGATGGGCGACCCTATCGTCTCGATATTCGGCTCGAAAGGCTACTCGACGATCCGGACCTTGCGCTCCTTGCCTGGCGAAACGGCAGCATCGAGCGGGTGGCGGCAAGCCAGATCGCGAATGGCCTATCGATCCCCTGGACCCCCGGACCCATGAGCCCGTTCTCTAGAGGTCGACGCAAGGCCCGGGGAGGTGAGGCTTTTTTTCGACGGGCGAAGAGTTTATCGTTGTTAGGGGATGTCCATCGTCAACTTGCGAACGTTGCGCTTCGGTTGGCTGCTCCTCGCGAGTGCTGCTGTTTCTTGCGGCTCTGAGTTCAAAGCGGGCAACGATGTCGACGCGGGCGCGGGAACCGCCGGCAGCACGGGGACGAATACCGGCGGCTCGGGCGGCCAAGGCGGCTCGTCGACAGGCAACTCGGGCGGCGCCGGAATGGGCGGCGAAGCCACCGGCGGTACAGGCGGCACTTGCGTGAGCAGCGTCACTTCGTGCGGCCCGTCTTGTCAAACATGCACCGTGTCGAGCGATCGCCAAGTGCCCACCTGCGATGGATTGTCTTGCGGTGTTTCGTGCCGCAACGGCGACCCGACATGTACCGACAATACGTGCTCGCGCCTGCTGTGGAACTTCGACTCCGGATCGCTCGATGGCATCGCCCCTCGCGCGGCCCCGGGTCTGACGGTGCGCAGTTTCAATGGGAACATGGCCCTCGGAGTGGACATCTCCCAGCTCAGCGAGATCTCGTTCACGCTACCGATTTGTCTTTCCGGAACGGTCGACCTGCATTTGAAGACGTTCAGCTTTCGCGTGTTCTTCAGTGGCACCGATTCGGGCGGGCCTCAGTACTACGTGCAGTCGTCGGTGCCGACACCGCAGACCAGCGCATATCTGGACCAGATTGCCGTCGCCAGCGGCATCTGGACGATGTACTCCTCGCCCTTCGGCAAATCATCTTTCAGCGCAAGCACGACATCGATCACGATCCAAGCCGGCACCTACGGCGCCTCCTTTGTCGGCACGATCTGGTTCGACGACTTCAGGGTGCAGTGAAGTTCCGAACGGGCGACGAGCTTGCCGCGGGCCTCTCAAGTAGGCGCACCGGAAGATTGTGATCGCGACGTGCCTCAACGAGAGCGAGCTCGGCGGCGAACCGGGATCTCGAGTTCAAAGGGCAGCTCGCGATTCGCCGCGCTCCTTTCCGGCGAGGCTGGTCGCGGGACCGTCCGCGACCCCCGGGGCTTGAAGAACTGAACTTACCTTCGCGGTCCCGATGCCGCACGCGTCGGAAGACTACCGGAACGGGATTTTCAGACGACCAAGGGACAGCGGGCCGAATCACCGACGAATCGGCGGCTAGGCCATCCTCGATTCGGTCGCTTTGAGCTTGCGGGCGCTCGCCAAAAGAATGCAAAGCGATACGACTTCCATCGCCCTCTCGACTTGCGATGGCGGCGGGAGGGAAGGCGCAATGCGGATATTTCGATCGTTGGGATCGCGCCCGTAAGGGAACGTTGCTCCCGCCGGCGTGAGCTTCACGCCCGCCTCTTCGGCCAGCTTCACGACCTCGGAAGCGCAGCCGTCGAGGGTGTCCAAGCTCAGGAAATACCCGCCGCGTGGGCGCGTCCAGCTGGCGAGGCTGGCGCCGCCGAGCTCGCGATCGAGAACTCGCGTCACCATTTCGAACTTCGGGCGCAAAAGAGCGGCTTGCTTCTGCATGTGGGCTCGGATTCCGGCCATCGTTTTGAAGAAACGCACATGGCGCAGTTGATTGAGCTTATCGGGACCGATCGTCTGCACGAAAAGGTGCTTCTTGGCGTCGGCTACATTGGCCGAGCTGGACGCGAGTGCGGCCACCCCGGCCCCGGCGAATGAAATTTTGGAGGTGGAAGCGAACTCGATCGCTCGGTCGGGGTTTCCCGCTTTGGCACAGGCGGCCAAAATCTCGTCCAGTGGATCGGTGGTCTCATAGAGATCGTGGACCGCATAGGCATTGTCCCAGAGCAGGCGGAAATCGGGAGCCGCGCTTTT
>Ga0137375_10008533_pt1 | contig 12163 bp, 7 predicted proteins | sample SagtaG_24_FD_104936 | JGI IMG/M metagenome (GOLD analysis project Ga0137375, IMG submission 104936) | Vadose zone soil microbial communities from Sagehorn Ranch, Mendocino, California, USA - Sage1_R_113_16 metaG | ecosystem: Environmental > Terrestrial > Soil > Vadose zone | place: USA... | reverse complement strand
GGACACGTCTCGAATAATACGAATCTATCAATCTGTATTATTTGAGATGCGTCCCCTTTCCGGCAATCGTCAGGGTTGTCCCCAATTGCCCCCTCGGCGAGGAGGAGGCGCCAGATCACCTGGCGTTCTTTATTATCGCGTCAATATCCCAGAAGTTAATCGTTCGATCGGAACTTCCGGATGCGAGGATTTTCCCGTCCGGGTTGAACGCGATCGAGTAGACGTGGTCGGTGTGCCCCTTCAACTGTGCTTTCTCATTGCCGCTCGCCACGTCCCATAACCTCACCACGTTGTCGGAGGCCCACGCAAGTACTTTGCCGTCCGGACTGAACGCGAGAGCACCGCACCGGTTCCCCTGGAGCACAGACACGAGCTTCTTGGCCGCCACGTCCCAGACTTTCACGCCCTCGTCATTTCCCGAGGCCAGCCATTTCCCATCCGGGCTGAAAGCCACCGCGAAGACCCCTCTTCCAGGTCCGACTGCTTCCTCTGCTTCGAGAGTCGCTTTTTCCTTCTTGGTCGCCACGTCCCACAACCTCACAATCTCATCGTAACCGCCCGAGGCCAAAGTCTTCCCATCCGGACTGAAAGCGACGCAGTTGAGGAGCTTCTGGTGTCCTTGAAGGATTGCGGTGGACTTGCCAGTGGCCAAGTTCCAGAGCGTCATGGCGTTGCCGAAACTTCCCGATGCCAGGGTGCTGCCGTCGGGGCTGAATGCCGCGCAGGTCGCGATACGCTCGTGATCGAGGCGGAGTTTTTCTTTGCCCGTATGACTGTCCCAGACCTTCACGACACCCGGAAGGAAATTACCTCCCTCCTTGGTCTCATCGGCGCCACAGGATACGAATGTCTTACCGTCGGGGCTAAAACACAAACCAGTGGCCGGCGGATTTTTCCCGATGGTGAACTTCTCCTTCCCGGTTGCCACGTCCCACAATTTGATCTCACTGGGAAAGCGGCTTACCGTGCCTCCCAGAGCCGTGCGACCGACTTCACGGGCTTGGTCGATTCTGCCGACCCCTGCGACCAGTGTCTTGCCGTCCGGGCTGAATCCAAGGGCAAAGACGTAGCCGCCCGCTTTCCATACGTTTCGTGGTTTGATTTCTTCGGCCGATATGTGATGGGAGACCATGTAGCCGCTGGCCAACAACGACGCGAAAGCAACTACGACCGGACACAAGACGTCCCGTTTCACTGCCCTACCCTCCTTGAGATTCCCGCCGAACTATGGGATTGGTCTCGAAAGGGGACGCATCTGAACGCCATGAAGATAGGGCACAAATCCTATCTTCATGGCGTTCAGATGCGTCCCCTTTTCGCCGCCTTTTCGCCGCTCCCTCGTTCCCAAACTCTGTTTGGGAACGCACGTTCGCGAAACTCTGTTTCGCGCCCCGTCTGGCTGGGGGTATGGCGCGCGAAACGGAGTTTCGCCCAAGCCCGTTCCCAAACAGAGTTTGGGAACGAGAAGCGAGAAGATGAGAAGAGCGCTACCGCACCGGCACGGCGATGGCGAAATCGCCTTCGCGCACTACGCCGTTGCCCTTGGTGATAATCCGTTCCTGCCCGGTCAGCCCGTACCGAACCTCGGCCACGCGGCCGTCGTCCTGACCGACCTCGACGACAGCCCGCCGCACCACCCCACGCTCGCCCTCGGCCTTGGCCTCGGCGATGTGATACACGCAGGTCTTGCCTTCCTGCCGCACCAGGGCCGACGAGGGGACGGTGAACACATCCTTGCGCTCGTCGAGGACAACCTGGGCCGTCCCCGTCATCTGCGGTTTGAGGTGGCGGTCCGGGTTCGGCACGTGGATCTCGACGCGCATCGTCCGTGTCACCGGGTCGAGCGCCTCCGCCGTGTAGGTCACCTCGCCGGGGAACTCGCTGCCGGGAACCTTCTCGTGCAGCGCCGGCACGCGCAGCAGCACGTTATTTCCCGGGGCGCCTTTGGCCCGCGCGCGGAAGTAAGGCACGTCGCGCTCCGGCACGTCGATCAGCACCCGAACCACGTCGGTGCGCATCACCTGCAGCAGCGGCGTGATCGAGTCCTTGACCACGGTGCCGCGGTCCACCCAGCGCTTTGTGACCACGCCATCGAAGGGGGCGCGGATCGTCGCGAAGGCGACCAGCGCATTGAGCCGCGCCAGCTCGGTCTGGGCCACCTTGATCTTGCTCTCGGCCACCTTGACATCGCCCTCCGCCGCGCGCAACTTGGCCTCCCGCGTCAGCACCTGGGCCACGGCGGCCTCGACCGCGGCCAGGGCCGTCTTGTGCTGCAGTCGCGCCTCCTCGGCGAGTTGCTTCTGCACGGTGTCCTGACTGACCAGGCGCACCGCACGCTGATGTTGCAGATCGCGATACTCGACATCAGCCTGATGGCGCTTCTTCTGGGCCTCTGCCTCCTTGACCTCCTCGGCAGCCACGTTGCGCAGCTTGATGGCCTGCTCGTGAGCCGCGACAGCCAACTCCTGCAGGGCTTGCTTGTTGTCGCGTTCGGCGACCAGGTCGGGGATGTCGAGGACGATCAGCACCTCGCCGCCCGGGCCGCCCGCCACGCCCCCGCGCACGGAGCGGCCGATCTCGGCGTTCGGCCCCAGCGTCTGCACCATGCCGCGCACCTGGGCATACAGGTCGGCTTTCTCGAATGGCTCGACCGTCGCGGTGTACTCACGCCGCACCGCCAGGCTCGCCTGTTTCTCGGGCGTGATCGTCTCCAGACGCGGCACGCGCTCGATCTCGCCGAGGTTGGGCTTCTTCGCCGCCCGCGCACCGCAGCCCATCAGCGATAGTGTCATGCCCACAAGAAGCCACACGGGTATCAGCTTGTGCATCGGAAGATCTCCTCGCCATCGAACTCTCTCCTCGCCCCTTGCGGGAGAGGGGTCGGGGGTGAGGGGTAAAGCCGAGGACTGTTCCCTGGCTATTCCCCTCACCCCCAACCCCTCTCCCGCAAGGGGCGAGGGGAGAAAGACTGGGACGGCACCTCACGATTGAGCGGCCTGCCGCGGCTTGAACAGCAGGTACAGCACGGGCACGACGAACAGCGTCAGTACCGTCGAGCCGAGCAGGCCGCCGATCACTGCCCGCGCCAGCGGTAAGTTCATCTCGTCGCCCGGATGACGATGCAGCGCCAGCGGCAACAAGCCGACAATAGTCGCCAGCGTCGTCATCAGGATCGGCCGCAGCCGCGTCCGCGCCGCCGTGACGATCGCCTCCAGCGGCCCACGCCCCTCGGCACGCTGACGGTTGGCGAACTCCACCACCAGCACCGAGTTCGACACCGAGATGCCCACCATCAGCAGCACGCCCATCAGCGATTGGATGTTCAGCGACGTGCCCGTCGCCCACAGGACGAGGACCACGCCGATCAGGCCCAGCGGGGCCGCTACAATCATGATTAGCGGATCCAGCCACGAGGAGAACTGCGCCGCCATCACCAGGTACACCAGCAGCACCGCCAGCACCAGGTTGAACGCCATCTCCCGAAACGACTCGCGCATGCTCGCAATCTCGCCGCGCACCTCCACGCGCACATTGCGCGGCAGCCGCAAAGGCTCGGGGTCCAGGCCGTACGCCTTCTGAATTTCCTCGCGCCCGTGCGGTCGCGGCTTCTTCAGGAACGCCATCATCTTCTGCCGGAAAGCCTCGTCCTGGAACAGACTCAGACTTTCCGGATCGACTTCATAGTAATCGGTGAGCGCGGCCCGTCCCGCGGGGGTCGGCCGCATGAAATAGGTCGTGAGCAGTTCCTTGAACTCCTCGTCGTCGTGGAGCTTTGGATGCTCCTTCGCCAGCACCTTGACGGCGTGGTTCATCAGCCTGTCCGCGGGCGCCAGCCCGCGCGCGTACTCCAGTGGCAGCTCGGCAATAATGCGGTCCACCCGGGCCGCCACGCCCGCCAGGTCATTGTTGCCGACGCTGACGAACAGCTGGCTGACGCGGCCGCTGCCGTAGCGATAGACCTCGACCGGCGCCTCCGTCGCCACCACGCGGGCCACGTCACGCACCAGCGGCACACGATCCTGGCTCCGGAGCCGCGCCGCCGACAGCGGGATGTTCTCCAGGGTCTGCACATTCTCGACGACGTGCTCGGGATACTGCACCCCAATGACGTACGGGTTGCCCGATTGCGGATCGATCCAGAAGTTCGGCGCCAGCTGAGCGCTGGACATCAGGGCGGCAATGATATTGCGCACCACGTCGGTCTGCGTGAGCTTCAAGCGCGCCGCCGCCGTCCGGTCCACCTCGATTTTCAGTTGCGGCAGGTCCATCGCCTGCGGCAGATACGTCTCCTTGACCTGGCGGATCCGGCCGATGCGCGCGTCGAGGAACCGCGCCACCTTGCGCTGCCCGGCATCGTCGAGGCCCTGAACCTGCACCTCGATCGGCGCGACGGCGCCGCCGTTGAGAATGCGCCGAATCATGCCGCCCGTCTCGAAAAAGAAATCGTCGCCGGGGAAGCGCTCGTTGAGCTTGCGCCGCAGCCGGTCCACGTACTCGAGCGTCGGCGTGTGCCGTCCCTCGAAGCCGCTGCGCAGTTGCACGCGCAGAAACGCCGCGTGCGGGCCGTTGTTCGAGGTGTAGACCGCGGACCAACGCGACGAGATGCCGATATTTGCCATCGTCAATTGGAGATCCTCCGGCGGCACTGTTTCGCGCACCATCTTGTCGATCTGCAGCACCTGCTCCTCGGTCGTCTCGACGCGCGGCCCGCCCTTGGCCCGCAGATGGACGGTGAACTCGCTGGCGTCCACCTCGGGGAACAACTCCTGGCCGATGACATTGAAGCACAGGACGGCGGGCACGACCGCTGCCACGATCAGCCCGAACACCGCCGCCGGCCAGCGCAGGCACAGCCGCAGCGCCCTCTCGTAGCCGTGCGTCAGCGCCTCGAAGAATCGGTTGAACACCGGCGCCACCCAGAAGGTCAAGGCAACGAGTACGATCAAGGCCGCCAGCGCGCCGACGCCGATGATCCCCTGTTGCCCCAGCAGCGGCAGGCCCAGGAACGGCGCGGCCAGGGTATTGGCGGCGTCCTCCGGGAGTACGTCGGGCAGCCAGTGAGCCAGCGCCGGCACGCCCAGGCCGAGGACAGCCAGGGGCAGCGCCAGGAAAAACAGCCAGCGCGGGAAATGCTCCGTCTCGCCGTGCGGCTTGAGGTACTGCGAGCAATACAGCGGCGAGACGGTGCGCGACACCACGTAGGAGGCGGCCATCGCCAGCGTGGCGCTGACCGCCAGCGGCGCGAACAGGTACTTGCCGACACCCGTGATGAAGACCAGCGGAAAGAAGACGACCACCGTGGTAACCGTCGCCATCAGCACCGGGACGGAGATCTCGGCAGCGCTGTCGCGGGCGGCGTCCAGCGGGCTCTTGCCCATGTTGAGATGGCGCACCGTGTTCTCGACATCGACAATCGAGTCGTCAACGACACGGCCCAGGATCAGCGCCAGGCCCCCCAGGGTCATGATGTTCAGCGTGTGGCCGGTGAAGTACAGCCCCAGAAAGGCCGCGAGGATCGAGAGCGGAATTGCCAGGGCCACGATCACCGTGCTGCGCAGGCTGCCCAGGAACAGCAGCACCACGAGCGACGCCAGGATCGCTCCCAGGACGCCTTCGAGGCGCAGGTTCGCCAGGGCGTCTCGGACGTACTGCGACTGGTCGAAGACGACCTCGACCTCGACGTCCTCGGGGACGAGGCCGCGCTTGTGCAGCAGGGGCAGAAACGCCTGAACATTATCGACGACGCGCACGGCGCTGGCGCCGGCCTGGCGCAGCAAGGGCATGTAGACGGCGCGTTTGCCGTTGGCGAGAACGGTGTTGGTGCGCCAGCGGCTGCCGTCAACCACGTTGGCCACGTCGCCGAGGTAGACGATCTTGCGACCGTCGTTGAAGAGTGGGAGCTTCTCGAAGTCGCGGGTCGTGACCGCCATGCTGTTCGAGCCGACATAATAGGTCTGGCCCTTGGTGGGCGGTCCGATGCGGATCTCGCCGGTGGGGATGACCTGGCTTTGCGTGTTGACGATGCGGGCGACGTCCATCGGCGACAGTTTCAGGGCTTCGAGCTGGCGCGGGTGGACATAGATCTGGATCTGGCGGAAGGTGCCGCCGAAGACCGGGGCCGACGCCAGGCCCTCGACCCTGGCGAGTTCATCGCGAATGGCGGTGTCGGCGAGGTCGAGCAGTTCCTTGTCGTTGCGGCTCGGGCTGGAAATGATCAGGTTGCCGACGGGGATGACGCTGGCGTCGAACTTGAGGATGCTGGGCGGCAGCATGCCCGGCGGCATGAACTGCATTTCGCCGTTGACGAACGAAATGACCTGGCTGGTGGCCACGTCGGGATCGACCTGCGGGCGGAAAAAGACCTTGATGATGCCGATGCCCAGCAGCGAGCGCGACTCGATATGGTCGAGGTGATCGCAGCGGGTCAGGGCACGTTCGAGGACGGCGGTGACGCTGCGCTCCATGTCCGGCGCGGGCATGCCGCGGTAGGAGGCGAAGACGACGACGACCGGCATTTTGATCTGTGGCAGGATGTCGGTCGGCGTACGCCAGTAGCTGACGAGGCCGAGGACGGCAACGAGGAGCATGCCGACATAGACGCTGTAGGGATTGCGCAGGGCGGCGTTGACGAGCCACATGGGGGATCACTCCTTGACAAAACCCAGGGCGGGGAGCGGATCCGGGATGAACTTCCCGCCAGCTTACCAGGTTCTCGGCAAGCATGCTGCGCCGCTTCGATGCGGGCGCCCTCGTGATGTTGGCGAACGGGCGGCGGGAGCCCAATGCCGTGGACTTAGAACTGGCGGACAAAACGCGCGTGCGGCGAGCGGCGCGGCGTCAGCCCGCCGGTGGTAGCGAGTTACCGGCGGGCTGACGCCGCGCCGCTCGCCTTCTGTCCGCGAGCTCTTAAGGGGGCAGCAAGGCATGCGGTCCCTTGCTCGAACAGGAGGTAGCACCCAACGCTGTGCCAGGCTCGGAGCCGCCTGCCCTGGTCGATTCTAGCACCGCGCTGCCGCACCGTCAGTTCCTCGCCGCCCGCAGGAGGTGTCCGGGCTGTTGCTGAGCGCCGACGCGGTGCGGCGGTTGCTGCTGGCGGTGTCGTTCACGCGGAGTGTGCGTGGCAAGAAGGGTTGGCAGAGTTGGGACAGCAGCGGTTGGGACGGCGGCGAAAAACCCCTCCCCCGGCCCCTCCCCGCCACGGAGAGGGGAGAGTTTGCTGGCTTGCCCCCCTCGCCGCTGCGGGGAGGGGCCGGGGGAGGGGTTTTGCAACGGGCTGGTAGGTCCACGGCATTGGGCTCACGCCCGCCGTTCGCCGGTGGCTCTCAGACCTGGACTGGCTCGGGCAGATCATCGAGCGGGAGTGGAACGACGTCATCGCCGACGACACGGGCACGCCAATTCTGCTGGCAGTGCGGGCACTCGAACACGGCGATGGGGGTGGTCGGGACGGACCCGCGCCAGGAATCCGTATCGCGGGAGGGGAGCAAACTCCCGAACCAGCCGCAGTTGAAGTGGGGGCATTTCACCAAATAGCTGGTCAGCATTGTTGGACCTCCGTGAGGTGAAAAGGAGAGACGAAAGATCAAGTAAACTCTAACAGGGTCTACGCAGGGTCGCAAGGAAAATTTCGGAAAATTTCCCGGCGCAATCGTTACCCGGTTCGGAGGTCAGCGCGGGAGCGAAAGGCGAGCGGCGCGGCGTCAGCCGGTAGCGAAAACACATCCCTACCGGCGGGCTGACGCCGCGCCGCTCGCCCTCCGTGCGCGTTTTCTCCGCTCGCTCTCCGTCAGTTCGGCTCCGAGGAAATGCGGACCTGGTAGGAACCGTCGGCCCGGACGTTGTTGGCGTGCTCGATGGTCACGATACGCAGGTACAGTTTGCCCTCGCGCGGGGCCGGGGCGTCGTACTTGCTGCCGACCACGAACGTCGGCCCATCGGTGCCGATCCGTCCGAGCAGTTGGCCCGGCATGAAGCCCTCGCCGGAGGTCAGCCGCTGGGTGCCGGCGGGGGTAATGTTACGAGTGGCGGTGTTGCCGATCTGGTTCAAGGGATCGAGGTTGATCTCCCCGGTGGCGACGATCTGCAGCCGCGTCCCCATGCTCACCTCAAATTCGGTCTCCATCCAGGTCGCCTTGTTCCCGTACTTGGACGCCGCCACCGCCACCATGATGTCGCCGCCCGGCAGCAGCGAACGCAGCTCGCGTAGTTGCACCACCGGGATCTTGACCTCGCCGAAGAGATCGCAGCGGACGCGCAGGACCGCCCCGGTAATCTGGCCGGCGACGGCGCAATCGCTCGTGCGGACGACGTCGGTGCGGCGCGTCGCGAGGCGATCGGCGGGGACGCGCGACTTGATGTCCTTGAGGATGATTTCGACCCGCTTGGCCATCTCCAGGTCGGCGTTTTTGCTGTTCTCGACCACGGCGGGATAGGCGAGCCGGCCCATGCTGATCAGGGTCTTGGTGGCCGCCTCGCGTGTCTGGAACTTGTCACTGTTCAGGTCGCGCAGCGCCTTCTCCAGTTTTTTTGTGTCCTCGTCGGAGAGCCGAAAACCGAAGTCGATGCGGCGCACTTCGTTCGCCGGGATGGCAATTTTACCGAGCTTCGTTTCCATCTCCAGGGCGTCGAGGAGGACCGCCGGTTGGACGACGGAGCCGTTGTGGAAGCGCAGGACCACGTTGGGGGTACTCGGCGTGGGGCCCGACTGCGCGTGGCCGGGGCAGACCGCCACGGTCAGGGCCAGCAGGGGCAGCCAGGCCAGTCGAGGGGGAGCGTACCTCATCGGGAAACCTCCTTGGCAGTGCCAGGCCATTGCGGCCGATTGCAAGACAGCCATTGTCGATATTTCAGAGCGCCATCATCCAGAGGCGCCCTTGAGATGGTTTCACTTGCTCCGAACCGCTTCAAACTATCAGCGCAACCCGCGCAGGGGAAGGAGAAACTCTCGCGGTCCCGCTGGCGGGTGTTGGGGATGCGAACCCCTCCCCCCAACCCCCTCCCCTGCGAGGAGAGGGGGAGAAGAAGAGACGTGTCTGTCGTGCTCCCCCTCTCCGTTGCGGGGAGGGGGTTGGGGGGAGGGGTTCTCCCACCGCTGGTTCCGCTGGCACGGTGGCCCGGATACAATGCAGAGGTCAGCGAGCGTTCTCTTTCCCCGAGGTGGATCATGATGTTCCTCGCCGGCGCCGGGCCTGCGATTGTGTTCTTCTTCCTCATGGCGGCCCTGGCAGTTCTTGGCATCCCCATACTCGCCTATGCCGCGCATTGTTTCCTCACCGTCGTCGAGTTCACCGCGGCCGGTCAGGACGAGATCCGCTGGCCCGACGAACCGCTGACCGACTGGCTCTGGAAACCGCTCTATCTCCTCTGGCTGCTGGCGTTCTGGCTGATCCCGGCGTGGCTGGTCGTCGCTGTCGTCCTCACGCGCGGCCTGGGTCTGCCGCTCGGCGGCTTCTACGGGGCGCTGCTCGCGGCCGCCTGGCTGCTGTTTCCGCTCGGCCTGTTTTCCTCGCTGAGCGCCAACCATCGCATGGTCGTCTTCCGTCCCGCGATTCTGCGTGCCCTCGTGCGGCAGCCGCTTGCGGTCGGTGTTGTCTATCTCGCCTCGGGCGTTCTGGTGGTCGGCTGGGGAGCCTTGTTCTACTACGCGATGGTCGCGCCGTCCTGGTGGTGGCTGCCGGTCGCGTCGACAACAGGAGCGGTGGTTCTGCTGCTGTATGCGCGGCTGCTGGGGCGGCTCGCCTGGGTGATGACTCATGGCGCTTCGGGGCAATCTGGCAAGAGCGGCAAGCGGCGCAAGCGGCGAGCGGCGCGTATCCGCAAGGATTTGCCGCTGCCCACGGCATCACCGCCGGAGGCGGCGCCTGTGGCAAGTCCTCTGCCGGTCGCCGGCGTCGCCTCCGAAGAAGACGATGAATGGGCTCCTCCCCAACCCTACGTCGTCCAGGAGGCTCAACAGCCCGTCACGGTTCGGGCCGACCCGGCGGCGCAGTCCCGTGAAGACGACCCGGAGCCCGAGGATGCGAGCGAGGAAGAACTGCCACCGCGGCGCGGCTACAGCGCTGCGGTGCCGGAGCCGCCATCTGCGGACGCACGGCCTTCGCGACCGATCTCCCTCTCACAATGGGCGGAGAAGCAACCGCTGGATGAAGAGCCGCCACCGCCGGCGTCGCCCTTGTGGGGCGGGGTCTACACGTTCCCGTTCTATCCCTCATCGGTCAAGGCGTGGATTTGCCTCTCGCTGGCGGGGCTCGTGGTGTTGTTGATCCTGCGCGGGATGCTGGCGTGGTGGGTATTCGGGGACTGAGCGATTGATCCGTCTTGCAATGATCGCGGGATTGACCGACAATCCCTCGGCTCGCCCGGCATGGAGGCCGCAGTGCTCTCGCACAACCGCCTGTCCGCGTTTGCCCGCTTTGTGCGCCGGCTGCTGGTCGGCTTCCTCTTCTGCTACGTCGCCGTCGCGCTCAGCCTGGGCGGCGCTCCGGCTGCACGGCCGGTGTTTCACGGCCTCGCGGTTCTCTGGATTCTCGTCCTGTGCGTGGGCTCCGGGCTCCGCGCACGGCGGCACACTCCACCGAATCGAGGTATCCGGACATTGGAGATCGTGTTTGCCAACGTCGCGCTGACCGTCGTGCTGGCGGAAGTGGCCCTGCAGGCGTTCGCCGCCTGCACGGGACGTTCCCTGCTGTTCGGCAACACCCTCGACGATCACCGCCTCGTGCCCGGTCGCGACTACGGCGACGGCCTGCGCGGCAACAGTCGCGGTTACCCTGGCCCCGATATCGCGCCGGTCAAGCCGCCCGGTGTCTATCGCATCGCGGCGCTGGGGGACTCCTTCGCGGTCGGCCCCGCGGTGCCGTTCGCCGAGAACTACCTGACGCTCCTGCAGACCGCTTTGCCCGGCGTCGAGGTGTGCAACTTCGGCGTCTCCGGCGCTGGGCCGCACGAGTACCTTGCCGTCCTGCAGCGCGACGTCTGGGGCATTCAGCCGGATCTGGTGCTCGTGTCGATTTTCGTCGGCAACGACATCACCGAGACGCTGCCGACGCCGCGCGGCCTCGACCCGCGCCGACATGCGCTCTATGTGCTGGGCGAGCGCGCCTGGCGGTTGCTGCGCGAGGGGCAACGCCGTCCGTCCGTGCCGCCCGCTGCCGCACCCCAGCGACTCGGGGCACCGGCGCTATCCGTGGAGACGTTCCGCGAGATCGAGGCGCGGCGGTTGGCAGTGTGTCTGACGCAGGCGCCGCCTGGCCTGGAAAAGAAATGGCAGCAGGCCCTTGGGTATCTCAATGAGATCGTGCGCGCGTGCTCCGCGCGGCGCGTGAAGGTCGCTTTTGTCCTCATTCCGGATGAATTTCAGGTCAATGGCGACGTTCTCGCCGATGCCGTTGGCGACGCGCAAGTGAGTCGTAGCGACATCGATCTGGAGCGGCCGCAGCGCAGGCTCCGGGCGTTCTGTGCCGAGCGCGGTGTGCCGTGTCTCGACCTGCTCGATACGCTCCGGGGTGTCCCAGACACGTACGCACCGCACGACACGCACTGGAACGTCCGCGGCAACCGCCTGGCGGCGGCGCGGCTGGCCGAGTGGCTGCGCGGGCAGGTCGCGCGCTGATTGCATAGACTCTCCTCAGAGGCACGAACAAAACCCCTCCCCCCGACCCCCTCCCCGCAACGGAGAGGGGGAGAAGAAAGCGCTATCTGGCTTGCTCCCCCTCTCCTTGCAGGGGAGGGGGTCGGGGGGAGGGGTTTTGTTCGTGCCTCCGAGGAATCAGCCAGCGCGGAGAAATCCCCCCATGCACCACCTCAAAAGTCTGCGAGACTACGTCAACGAGTTGAAGGCACTCGGCGAGATCCAGGAGATCGACGTCGAGGTCGATTGGAACCTGGAGATGGGCGCTATCATCCGCCGCTCCTATGAGCTGCGTGCGCCCGCCCCGCTGTTCAATCGCATCAAGGGAATCGAACGCGGCTTTCGTGTGCTGGGCGCCCCGGCCGGCGTCAGCCGCAAGCACGGCCTGGCCCGCATCGCCCTGTCGCTGGGCCTGCCTGCCACCGCCAGCGCTGCCGCGATGGTCGAGGCGCTGGCCGATCCGGCGACGCAGAAGCGGATCGCCGACCAGGGGCTCGACAGTCCGGCGCGCGACCAGCAGACGCCGGAGGCGCT
>Ga0137375_10008525_pt1 | contig 12170 bp, 12 predicted proteins | sample SagtaG_24_FD_104936 | JGI IMG/M metagenome (GOLD analysis project Ga0137375, IMG submission 104936) | Vadose zone soil microbial communities from Sagehorn Ranch, Mendocino, California, USA - Sage1_R_113_16 metaG | ecosystem: Environmental > Terrestrial > Soil > Vadose zone | place: USA... | reverse complement strand
TGTTCACTCGCCTTGCCGATAGCTCACAAGTGCTATTGGAAGAACCAACCATTGTTGCTATTGAAGTGCGGGACCAAAAAATGGTGGCTGTCGGCCAGGAGGCACGTGACATGTATGGCCGCGTCCCAGAAAGTATTGAGGTTGCGCGTCCTCTCAAGAATGGGGTTATTGCAGATTACGAGATCACTGAAACATTGTTAACTTATCTACTTCAGCGCGTCAGTGGCTCGATGCGTATCTTCCGCCCGCGCGTATTAACCTCCGTACCGTATGGTGTGACAAGTGTGGAGCGCCGCGCGGTCTATGAAGCGGTGATGGAAGCAGGGAGCCGCGAGGCTTATCTTATTCAACAGCCATTGGCTGCCGCGGTTGGCATTGACTTACCAATCAATTCACCTTCTGGCAACATGGTGATTTGTCTTGGTGGTGGGTGCACGGAAGCTGCGGTCATGGCAATGTATGGCATCGTTTGCGCCGAGACTTTGCGCGCCGGAGGTATGGACCTTGACGAAGCAATCGTCACCTACGTGCGGCGTAAGTACGGAGTAGTGATTGGGCAAAACACGGCCGAGCAACTCAAACTCCGCATCGGCGCGGCTGTTCCCCAAGATACAGAAAACAGCATGGAAGTGCAGGGTCAGGATCAGGTCACGGGCTTGCCGCGTCCGGTTACTTTGACAACTGGTGAAATTGTCGAAGCTTTGCAGGAGCCGCTCAAGGCGGTGATCGAAACAGGTCGCCGTGTCCTCGAAAAGACACCGCCTGAATTAGTTTCAGATATTATTGATCGCGGAGTAGCTCTTTGTGGTGGCGGCGCGTTGTTACGCGGTATTGATAAGCTTCTGACCAAATCTCTCGGTATCCCGGCCTATCTCGTAGATAATCCAATGACTTGTGTGGTACAAGGAGCGGTCAAGAGCTTTAGTGTGTTGAACATGATTCGGCGGAATTTACCGCAAGTTTAGATAGACAAGTACAGAGGTATATATGGAAACAGGTGATGCACGTCGAGTCACCTGTTTTTGTTTTCCCCCTGGTGCGCTTGGTAGATTCACTTTAGCGCTGACTCTGTCGGTGGAAGAGGAGCAGGAGGTCAAAAAAACTCGCCCTGAAATTTTTTTTCGGGCGAGTCTTGTTTACCTGTGTATCTGCCTACTTGTCTACTTCTACAAATAATATGTCATACGTTGCAGGTGGGTGGCTGGGTCAATATGTTGTACCTTTACACCGGGTGGTACATTGAGGCTAATGGGAGCGTAATTCAGGATGCCTTTCACACCAGCCTGAACGAGTTTATCGGTCACTTCCTGCGCGGAAGAAGCTGGGACGGTAAGCATAGCTACTTTCACATCACATGACTTGATTCTCTCGATCATCGTAGCGCTATCTTCGACGGTGAATGGACCAATCTTTTGCCCAACCTTAGACTTGTCGTTGTCAAAGACCATGATGATGTTAAAGCCGCGATTGACAAAGCCTTGATAACGCGCCAAGGCATGACCCATATCTCCTGCTCCGATGAGTGCCACATCCCAGATGCGGTCGACTTTTAAAATTTCACGAAGTTTATCGAGGAGATAGGGAATAGAATAACCTGTGCCCTGTTTGCCAAATTCGCCAAATTGGGAAATGTCTTTGCGAATCTGGGCGGCGGAAATACCAACGTGGTCGCCAAGCTCCTGGGAAGAGGTCGTTCTCATGCCTCGTTCCGCCATGCGCTGCAAAGCACGCAAGTAAATAGGTAGGCGGCCTATAATGATATCCGGTATTTTTTCTGCGTTCATAAGTTACCCTCGCCAAGTAGTTTGATTTTGTTAAATCTACCATAAAAAGAGGATTTTGTACAATTCTACACAAGTACAAATACCGTACAAATAGTGTATAAATATAAAGGTCTTTCATCAAACAGGCATAACTCACCAGTAGATATGACTTCTAAATATAAATTCCCGCCAGATATGGTGGTTATCACATATTTATCTGTATTTTTTGTGAATTATGGTACTGATCATAAGTCATAAAAATTTCCATGGCTGGATACGTTCACTATCGGCGCCTCCCTTTCTTCCGAGCAGCTTATATACGTTGACCGCTTTCGTCTTGCCTTTGACCACAACCGAATCAACGAGTTCGGCCTCATATTTATCTTTCACATATTGGTAAGTGCTTTCGCTAATAATGACGGGCCAACGATACGTCTTGCTTAGATCTTGCAGGCGTGATGCCAGGTTGACATTATCTCCAATGATCGTGTAATTGATGCGTTGTGCTGAGCCAAGCAGACCGACGAAAACTTCCCCAGAATTAATTCCAATGCCAATATCGATATTCCTAACCTGCCTGCCTTCCATTTCCCAGCGAATACCAAGTTGGAATAAGGCTTTCCGCATATCTATCGCCGTGCGAATGGCACGCTCTGCATGATCTTCATACGCGACCGGCTCTCCAAAAAATGCAATAATCGCATCACCCTCATATTTGTCAACCGTGCCACCATGTTTGTGAATGACTTTGGTCATAGCTTTAAGATAAGGATTGAGCAACGCTACTACTTCTTCTGGTGATAGTTGTTCCGAAAGTGTAGTGAAACCGCGAATATCTGAGAAAATGATGCTTAGATTGGCACGTTTGTTCAGTGAATTAATATCTCGAGTGGACATCAATTGATCCACCATTTCAGGGGAGATAAAACGCGTGAAGAGACTGCGTACCCGTCGTTTTTCGAGCTCTTGTGATATGGATTGCTCCAACGTTGGCACGACAACACCAAGAAAGAGCATAATCTCAGGAGCAACAACAGGTATGATGTACCGGTAATAGAAGAAGATCAAAAAACCTAAGAGAGCGTATCCTGCCATAATAATGATCATTGAAATAATTGTCATGATAGGATGACCGGAGCGGGTCAAAAGCGTGGCCACCACAGCGGCTAAAATAATAATGATCATAGACAGCCAAGGTGGCGCTTCGCTCATGAACTGGCCTGAGATAATCGTATCCACCGCATTTGCGACAACTTCCACACCTGGTGTTGGGATTCGTGCTGAGAAGGGAGTCGGATAGAAATCTTGCAACGTCAGGGTGGTCGCGCCGATTAGAACAATTTTGCCGCGAAACGCGTTCGGGTTTTCTTCCAGGGTTATGCCATCATGAACATTGGCTGCAGAATAAGTGGGATACGTCCCAGCCGGGCCTGAAAAATTGACCAGCATGTGTCCCGCTCGCAGGGGAATATTGATATTTCCAAATTGAAGCCCAGATAGGTCGGGCTTGGATGCAGGTTCGCTGCCCAGATAACGGCGCGCAATTTCTAATGCCCAGTGATAGTATGTTTTGTCACGGTAATTGTCATAAGCTTCCACACTGCGAATGATCAGGTCCTCATCAAGGCTGAACGAAGTAATTCCCAGTCCATCAAAGACATCGCGATACATAGAGAGTGGTTTGCGGATGGTTGTGATATTCTGCTTGGGATCCTTAAAAATCTGCATTACAGAAACAGCAGCGGGGGATTGGCTGAGAGACTTGGCCAGCGCGGCATCTCCATCAGGATGAGAATCCGGCTCAAAAAGGAATATATCCAAACCAATTACTTTCCCGCCTCCCGCGTTGACTTGATCGACGATCCCCGCTAAATAGCTTCGTGGCCACGGCCATTGATATCCAGTCCAGTTAAACGAGAAATCGTCAATCGCAACGATGACGATATCCCCAGATGGCGGGTGTGCTCCGCGCAGGCGTACAAGCAGGTCGTGCGCGGCATATTCCATGCGTTCCATTGGCGTAGTGATACCAGGAAAAAGGGCGGCAATTTGTACGCCAAGCAAAAGCAAGGCGGTTCCAAAAAGCAAAACCAGCCGCAGATTAAGCCGAGATACTTTTAATTTTCTGGTCATTATGACGGAATGAAACACATTGGATTATCAAAATGATCGCAAATGTTAATGATGAGTTTGCACGACCTCAAATAGAAAAAAAATTCCCTTTCAAGGAATATTTCATGTGTTGTCTTGCTTCCGCTCAATTGTATCCAATAAATTACGTCGTTCGCACTCTTGGAATTAAAGTGAAATGAAAAACCGCCGTGAGGCGGTGATGGCACCCCCGAGCAGACTCGAACTGCTCTCTTCGGCTCCGGAGGCCGACGCTCTGTCCACTGAGCTACGGGGGTGGGCTCAAAAATTTTACCACAGCGTGGGAAAAGAGCAGGTGAAACGGTATCCAACCTTAGGTCACGCGAGAGGCAAAAATTATCTTACTTGAGGTGCAAGCAGTGCGAGTTCCTTACGTAGCGAGTCGATAATCGCAACGTTGCCTCTTTCGTTGCCATGCTGGGAAAATTGTTCCTTCTTGTGTGCCAGCTCCGCACAGACCTGGTAGAAACGTCCAGTTGCGCGTCCGCTGAATGGCGCGGTGGACATTGTCCAGGGTGAAAGAGCTTTTTGGTACTGGGAAGAGTTGATTAATCCATTGGCAACTTCATCTCGCAGTTGCTTCTTTAGGATATCGCGTTCTTTGCTGATCATCCAGATGATAAAGACAAACATGATTGTCCAACCAATCCAATCGAACAAAGTTCCTACAGCGAGGCCTGGCAGCCCTCCGATTAAGCTTCCGAATGTATTGTGAAATGCGTGTGCGGTGACGGCTACGCCATAACCAATGATTGGAGCAATAAATTTCACCAATGAATTCGTACTTGTGCGTGAGACGGCAAACCCAATACCTGTGAAGGCCGTATAAAATGGATGTTGCCAGCCAACAAGCAATACGCGTACGACGACCAGTGCCCATAGGCCTGCCCAGCCACCATCATGGAAACCACGGTCGAAAATATAGAATGTGTTCTCTGTGGCTGCGAAGCCGAGCCCAACAATCCCGCCATATATAATGCCATCAAGAATGGAATCGAACTCTCTATAGAAGAGAAAGAACACGATCATCACGGCCAGGCCTTTTAAGAATTCCTCGACAATCGGTGCAATAATCGAGACAGTGCCAAATTCAGTTGCGACTTCAGAACCAGTAAATATAAATATCCCGATTCCGAATAGTGTGTTAATGATGAACGCGCCGCCCGCAGCAATCACGACACCCCAGAAAAACGCCGCGCCCAGAAGAGCTTTAGGTTCCTTTTCGTATCGATCCAGCCAGTAGACAAAGGCCGCGAAAAAAAACATAGGCACGAAGCCACAGAAAAGAGAAACAAGTAATGGCAGTAATGTCATGCAACCTCCTCTACCTATTTACTTTATGGCGCGACACGGCATCATCCACATTTTACAGGCTAATTTTGAAAAATCAACCGTGTTCGTTCTACGCGCGTGGTTTCCACGGGAATACCAAGAACCTCAAGGACTTCCTCCGGTCTGCCTGTTGCACCTTCGCGCGCCGCAAGCCGCATGAAGATATGGAGTGCAGGAGCTCGCTCCTGCAGATCCGGCGGCATACCCATACGGGCACGAGAGTCGCCTGACTCCATAGCTCGCAGTTCCTCGATTAACGGCCGCAGATCATACTGCTTCCCACGACGTTCTCTGGGTAATGACTCAGCATTCATGACCTCATCCACCCTGCGCTTCAATTCGGACTGTTCGACTGCTTCCGCTAAAATGACATCGTATTCCGCCGAAACGATCTGAGTTTGTAAAGCAGGCGCACGCTCATCCACACTTTCGATATTGAGCATTTGTATCCCACTGGGCAGGTTATCTTTTAGCCGAGCGCCGATTTCATCCAGTGGTAATTCTTCATTCAATCTGATGTCCATCATTTCGGCGCGCGAGGAAAAGCCCAGGGGCAAAGCAGCAGCAAGACTAATTTTTGGCTGTGGATGAAAGCCTTGTGAATAGGCCAGTGGTAAATTCGCGCGACGGGCAGCGCGTTCCCAGAGTTTATGCAAGTCAAGATGGCCTGTATAACGAAGCGCGTCTTGCTTTGCGAAGGTGATCCTTAATCGCATAGAGTTGGTATATTTTACAATACCCCAGAATAAGTTGTTATCGTCGTAATGGTGTTTTGAATCGCTGCCGAATTTCCACCGCATGTTCGCGATAGTGTTCGTATGTATACTTCCTGATTTTTTGAATCAGATCATGCTGGTTTAATTGGTCCTCGGATAGGGCCTTTATGGCTGCGAGAATGGCGTCAAAGGCATGGATTTCACGTTCCACCAAATCTTTGGGTGGTGTCGTTTTGTACTTACTTACCACCCAATCGTCGGCTAAAATTTCATTAATCAGTGGTGATTCAAAATCAGGGTATCCGTAATCTTCAAGGAAGGTTTCCAATTCATCCTGCGATTTGCACGGAAGGTGAATACGTCCTTCCGTGATTTCAGAAAGGCGGTCGGCAAGATACTCTTCGCGTAACATCACGTGTGAAATAATATCGTGCACAGACCAGGAACCGGTCACGCCTCGAATCATCATACGAGTAGAGCCAACATAATTCAGGAGCAACTCCCAGTGATCGCGCTCGCGCATCAAGCGCACGATTAGTTGTGCTTTTCTCATTAATCACCTACCACCGGTAACTGTTCACTGATAACGAATGACTGTTTACGGGTTGCCGGCGATTTTACATCGGGGCACTTCCACACGTCACCAGGATTCTCACGGCGCATGTTCGCAAACGTAGGTAGGATCCCACAGGCGAAACAATTCAAGCGACAGTCCACACGGATCTCGCCTTCGAGCGACATGCGGAAATCCTGGAAGAGGAAATTCTTACGAACGGCTGCAGTGATGTGCTCCCACGGGAAGACCTCGTCCGTGCGGCGCTGGCGGTGTGTATAAAATGCTGGGTCAATACCATGTTCGGCAAACGCAGCCATCCATGCTTCCTGCTTCCGGCCTTCATCCCATGCATCGAAGCGCGTGCCATTTTTCCACGCGGAGTAAATCACTTCAGCCATCTTGCGGTCACCGCGTGAGAGCCAGGCTTCGAGCAATGTATCTTCAGGTTTTGTCCAACTCATTTTGATGTTTTTGTCTTTGTATAATTCGCGTTTGAGCAATGCCTGCTTTTCCAAAATGTTCTCACGCGTATCGCACGAAACCCATTGGAACGGTGTCTGTGGTTTGGGTACGAATGTACTCACGCCCGCGTGCAGTTTCGCTTTCCAGCCAATCACTTTGCGGCCTTCATTTAAGACTCGCTTGCATAAGTCTGCAATGGCCTGTACATCCTCAAGCGTCTCGCTAGGGTGACCGATCATGAAATACAACTTAATAGTTGTCCAGCCGCGGCGATAGATTTCGCGCGTCGTGTTGATGATATCTTCGTCGGAGATAAATTTATTGATGATGCGGCGCATCCGTTCAGTCGCGGCTTCGGGCGCTAGCGTGAATCCACTTGAGCAATGTTGCTTCAATTTTTCCATCAGGTCAATGGAAACCGATTCGATCCGCAGCGAAGGTAGGGAGATAGTTAGCTTACGACCCTCGAATCGTTCACTAATTGCATCGACGAGATCTTTGACGTGCGTATAGTCAGAAGAGGAAAGGGACATCAATGCAAGTTCTTCAAACCCTGTAGACCTAATCGCTTCATCCGCCGCGTCGACAATTTCCTGTACGCTTCTCTCGCGGACAGGACGCGTGATCATGCCCGCCTGACAAAACCTGCATCCGCGCGTGCAACCACGCATAATCTCTATAGAGACACGATTATGTATGATGTCAATGTTTGGCACGATGAATTTTATCGGTGGCGGAGGCAATTTTGCTACAATCCGCTTGGTGATTATTTTTGGTGCTTCGGGAATTGTCGACTCAACATGCGAGATTGTGCCATCATCCATGTAGCCGACTTCGTAAAATTTTGGCACGTACACGCCGGGGATTTTGGAAAACGCACGCAATATGTCATTGCGAGATGACAGGCGATATTTTTGGATCAAATTAATGATGTCATGAATGACTTCTTCCCCCTCGCCAATCACAAACGCGTCGATGAAGGCGTGCATGGGTTCGGGGTTTGTCGCCGCATGGCCACCTGCAATAATAAAGGGGTGAGTCTCATCGCGATCTGCCGAATGGACAGGAATGCCTGCCAGGTCGAGGATGTTAAGTGCGTTTGTATAGAGGGTCTCGTAAGGGAGGGTAAAGCCGATTAGGTCAAAGCAGGCCAAGGGGCGTTTTGATTCGAGCGCGTAGAGCGGGATATCGTTTTCACGCATCAAATCTTCCATGTCCAGCCACGGCGCGTAGGCACGTTCTGCCAGCGCGTCCTCACGTTGGTTGACTTGATCATAGAGAATTTTTAGCCCGACGTTGGAAACACCAATATCATAAATATCAGGGAAGACGAGAGCCACTTTCGTCTTCACAGAATCCCATTCTTTGATGATGCTGTTGAGCTCGCTGCCTACATAGCGACCGGGTTTTTGCACTTTTAAGAGGATCCGGTCGAGTTTGGCTTCGATTTGTTCTGGAGTAAGCATGGGCGAAATTATAACTGAGTTTGTCCGAAAATTGCTTGGCACTCTCGAAAGAAATTCAGGAGAATATGAACGGCAAAACAAAAAGCCGGAGGTGGAAGACCATCTCCGGCCTAAATTCTGCCAATTCTTTCCTAACCAACAGCGGACACAGGTTTCTTAGCAAATCTCTCTCGTCCCCATAGCCAGAGAGCACCCAGGCCACAGAGGATCACTGCAAAGTTAATTAACCATCCGAAGAAACCTAGTGGGAGAAGTGGGAAACGGAACAGTCCGATGATGAGAACAAGCAGGACGACTCCAACAACCATTGGCCAGAATTTGTGTTCGGCTAACGCTGGGTTAGTGCGGTTGAGGACCCACTTGCCCATCAATTCGCCGACCACGATCTTGGTCAGATAAGAAGTGACCAGGATGAACAGGATCATAAGGCCAACGAGGACTAGGATACCCAGCAAGATGATCGTGCCGCTTACGCCACCGAGGGTGAGGAGACCAAAAATCAGGCCACCAAAGATCATTGCCAGAATAATCACCAGCAGGCTAAAGAAGAAAGCAGCCCAGGCGATTGCTCCCCAGCCGAGGCTAGCCCAAGGATGAGCCCTGATTTCCTCTGGCAAGGCTCTCATGAAGAATGGGAACAACCAGCTAAGCAAAAGGCCGAAGAGGATCAAAGTGACCATTCCGCGCAGCATATTCAACGCCCACTTTCCAACTTGTTGAGCCAGAGTGGGTGGAACTTCTCTGGCTTCCTCCCCAGCGATCGGTGCAGTACGTGTCACTTTTCCAGCGACAACGCCAGCTGGAATCTCAATGTCTCTTGATTGAGTGTATTCAAGATTGCCTGCAATTTTAGCATCCTTCGAAATCGTGAGGCCAGGGGAAACGGCAGGCATAGAAATCCCGGTCTGGGGCATATACATAGAAGGAGGCGGTCCGCCAGCCTGGTCGGCATCCCCTACATCGGCATGAATATCTCCGCCGAAAGAGCCGCTCAATTCCAGCGCGCCTGTACCGGCCATGACATCACCCGCCACATCACCAGCCAGTAGTGCCTGTGCGCCAGCGTAGACAAGTTCCCCTTCGATAGTTGATCCATCTTTCGCTTCGAGGCTGGCGGCTGCCCCAACCACGTCACTACCGATGCTGGCCTTATCACCAAGCTGTAATGCCGCGCCCGCGATGCGTGCATCGTCGCTTACGGTGCCGTTAATGATCACAACCTGGCCGGCCGCGATCAGGTCTCCATTGACTGCTCCATTGATGGTAATAGTCTGGGCAAATACAACAAGATCGCCGTTGACGGTCCCGTCAAGTGTGAATACGCGGGCAGTGACATAAAGATCATCATCGATTACTTCCCCTGATTTAATTACAATTTCATCACCTGATCGCCCGTCGAACGCATGCGCGGGAGTTGCCGAAGCAATCGTAACGATTGCTAGCAAGGCGATAATGGAAAAAAGTTTTTGAATAGGTTTCATAGGTTCTCCTCGAAAAAAAACTTCCCGAGTAGATATACGTCTCTACGTTCGGGAAGTTGTATTTCATTAACTACAAACACGTGATGTATCAAGGTTCACCGGATATTCCACGCTTCAAATGAAACTGATGCGTGATTCCTTCTCTCAACAGTTTCTCAGCCTCAGCATACGCTCCTTGCACTGCGAGGTCAAGAGGTGTCTTACCATCATTGCTTTTGGCTTCCAGATCTGCTCCGTGGAGCATCAGGACACGAATCATATCCAAATCACCATTCTCTGCCGCAGCGTGCAAAGGTGTAAAGCCGCCGTGCTCGCGGACATTAGGATCAGCGCCATGTTTGAGCAACATTGATACTATTTCAAGATGCCCCGCTGCAGCCGCAGATTGGATCGAAGCGGCATGTAATAGATTGTTGGAAGGCGAATTAATCTCCGCACCTGCTTTGAGCAAATATTCAGCCGCTTCGATGTGACCGAAAAAACATGCAAGACCAAGGGGCTGAAAACCATCCTCCGCAATTGCATTGACAAGCGCTGGGTCGCTGGCAATTTGCATCATCAACTCGTTTGTATGTCCGGTGGCCGCGGCTTCAAAGATGGTCAATGCCACGGTTTTTTCCGCGAGGAACGCGGCAATCTCTAGTTTGTCATGGTATGCAGCGACCAGTACAGGGCTAAGCCCATTTTCTTCGGCGTGGATCAGCTCTAGGTCCGCAGAAAGAAGGCGGAGTACTTCATCCGCATTTCCCGCCTTGATGGCATTGAAAAAGTCTGCGCTCATTTGATCACCGATTTTCCATTCTTGTAAAAGAGTTCACCATCTACCGTAATTTCCGATTTCGCCATGTCGCACAGCATATCCCAGTGCAGGCCGGATTCGTTTTTGCCACCTGCTTCCGGGAGGCCAAGCCCGACTGCGAGGTGAATGGTGCCTCCCAATTTTTCATCAAAGAGCATGTTCTTCGTGAATTGCTTGATGCCATAGTTCGTGCCGATGCCCCACTCACCGAGGTAACGCGCGCCTTTATCGGAATTGAGTTGCGCAGTGAGAAGATCCTGGTTTTTCACAGCTTTCTCTTTGATGATTTTGCCTTTCTCAAACCACAGTTCGATATCCTCGACTTCCTGTCCATCGAAGATGGCCGGATATTTAAACCGCACCCAACCATTGGCCGAGTCTTCTACTGGACTGGTGAAGATTTCACCATCCGGGAAATTCTGGTCTCCAGCGCAAGGGATGAATTTGCGGCCTTTGATGGAAAGTGTAAGATCGATGTTCTCGCCTTTGAAGGTAGCCTGTTTATGGCCTTTGAGCCAGTCAATTAACTTTTGTTGTTTTTGCGCTTCTTTTTTCCAGAATACGACCGGATCGTTTTCATTCAACATTCCAGCCTCGTAAACAAATTCCCGATAATCACTTAGGCTCATGTTAGCTTCCTGCGCCATTGCTTCAGTGGGATAGACTGTAAGACACCAGCGCATTTGCTTTTTGTTCAAGCGGTCAATGAATGTCTTGAATAACGGTGCATGGGCTTTTCGTTGATGTGCAATACGGCTAGGATCTACTCCGGCCAGCGCGCGTGTATTTGTATCAGCTTCAACGACCATCCGTGCATCGAACGTTTCATAAAGCAAAGTACGGACCGGCATGACAAAATCAAGCTGTTTGTTGGATGCATGCTTGAGGAACAACTCTTGAGCTCCGGGTACTGCATTTATTATGAAGAGGTGAGCTCCAGCTTTAATAGTTTCCTCGATAAACGCAAGATTGAATTCATCTGCCAGAGGAGTGGTCTCCAGAAATACTTTGTGACCCGGTTTGATCTGTAATGAATAATGCACCATCACTTTGGCAAGTTTGGTTACGCGGGGATCGGTCATTATTTTTTCCTTTTCGATTTGTAGTTGTTTTGATTATAGCATCCTGAATTGAGGACAATAGACTAAAAAAATGGCTCTCTTGTTTCTGGTGGGATTTATCCGCAGATTTAACAGATTCCCCATTCCTTTTTCTGCGTAATCTGCTAAATCTGTGGATGGAGTTTGGCCCTTTCCCGCTAAAAACGGTAGAACCAAAAAATAATATAAACAATTGGAGTAAAATTCGCAGCCTCATGACTGAAATAGGAAAATATTTTTGATCTCCTCAATCATTATTGTATTAATTTTTTTGGCGCTTCTTTTTGGGTTCTTGAATGGGATGCATGATTCTAGGAACGTAGTCTCCACGATCATTTCATCTC
>Ga0137375_10008523_pt1 | contig 12170 bp, 12 predicted proteins | sample SagtaG_24_FD_104936 | JGI IMG/M metagenome (GOLD analysis project Ga0137375, IMG submission 104936) | Vadose zone soil microbial communities from Sagehorn Ranch, Mendocino, California, USA - Sage1_R_113_16 metaG | ecosystem: Environmental > Terrestrial > Soil > Vadose zone | place: USA... | reverse complement strand
CGAGGGGCGATGAGATCGATGATCTGTTGCGCACATGTGGCCGCCGATGAAGGCGGCGAGGTGCACGGCGCCCATTGGGCGAGCGTGAGCGCTGCCTGACGAGCGACATCGGCTGCGGCGTTGGCCCGGCGTTCGACGCTCAGGTCATCGAGGTGCCCGCCCGTGCCGCCGCCGAAGTCTTTCGATGGATTACCGCCGATCTTCACGAGATCGGAGACGCTGTTGTTGTATTGGCTCGGCGTGAGAAGCCGTGCGTGGAGCACGGGGGCTTGCCGTGAGGCACAGTCGAGAGGTGGCACGTCTGGTCCGCCGCCGGTTCCCGCACCGGTCAACGTGCCCGATCCGCCGCTCGGGTTTGCGGTCGGGCCGCCGATGACGGCAGGCTCGCCGATCTGCGCGTCGCAGGCGGGCGCCGACGCAGCGCCGACGGACGCAAGCACGATAGGGAGCGATCTCCATGTCTTCATACGCCATCTCCTCGAATGATATTGCGCGGGTGAAAAAGCGATTACGGAAACGGCGATTGGTAGGCGCCGAATTCCGCGATGACGGGGACGCCGCGTGCTTGCGTAATCACCAATGCGACCGCGCTCGCGCTGGTCGCGCCGACGCGGTGGAGCTTGCGATGACCGATCGCCGTGCCGCCCGCGATCGTCGTCCACACGCCGTTCGTTTTGGCTTCGACTCGATGCTCCCTGACGCGTTCGCCGAGAGCGATCGGCTCCTGGATGCTGACGACGTTGAACGCGCGCGGCGCGCCGAGATCGAACTCGATGCGCGCGCTGCTCGTGCCTTCGCCCGCCGCCCAGAAGGTGTCGATCTTGCCGTCCACCGCCATCGACGCCTGGTGGTCGGGGGCGTCCTCGAAGACGGAATCGGCGCTCGCCGGCCGCCCGGCCACGACGTTGCTCTGGTAAATCGAACGAATCGCGGCGCCGAATTGATCGAGCTCGGCGACATCTGCAGACGGAAGAAGCCCCACCGCGTTGGGCGGCACATTCAGCAGAAGGACGCTATTGCGCCCGACCGAGTCATAATAGATGTCGATGAGCTGGTTCAGCGTTTTCAACTGTGTGTCTTCGGTCGCGTGCCAGAACCAGTTGGGGCGAATCGAATAAGTGGCTTCGGCGGGGAACCAAACCGGCTTGTCGATCGTGCCGCCCGGTCCCGCTTGGACGCTCGTCTCGTCGGCCGGGGCGATGGCAAAACCGTAGCCGACGCCTCGGAGGTCAACGCTGGCCACGGCGATTTCCGGCCCCATGTTGATGAGCGCGTGCGGCTGGAGTCGGCGCACCAGGCGATAGACATCGTTCCAATCGAAGTCGGGCGCCGTGGGCGCGCTGATTCCCCACAGCCAGAGCTCGTCGATCGTGCCGTATTGGGTAAGCAGTTCGGTGAGCTGGCACTCGAAAACGCCATAATAGGCGGCCGTACCGAACGTGGGTTCGTGACGATCCCACGGCGAGAGCGCGAGCCCGACGCGAATGTTGGCCTGATGGGCGGCATCGACGAATTGGCGAATCACATCGCCCTGCCCGCCAAGCCAGAGACTCGCCGCAACCGAATAAGTGGTGCATCGGCTCGGCCAGAGGCAGAAGCCGTCGTGGTGTTTCGCCGACAATAGCGCCAGACGAAAGCCGGCGTTGCGAAGGGTCGTCATCCACTGCGTGGCATCGAGCCCGCTAGGATTGAAGACCGTCGGGCTGGCCGTGCCGTCTCCATATTCCTGGTCGGTGAAGGTGTTGGTGCCGAAGTGAAAGAAAGCAGATAGCTCCTGCATCTGCCACGCGAGTTGGTCGGCGGTCGGAAGCGGCGGCACCGGGTCGGGCGTCGGCGGCCTCGGCGTGTCGCCGAGGACCGGGCCTGCCTGCTCGATGCACCCCCACGCGGCCAGCGCCGCTGGTAATGGAAGCCATCGCTCACGCTGTAAACAGAAGGAAATCATCCGGCTCCAACACCGAATGGATAATGGCCGCGACCTGCGAGGACGGTTCAGAGCCACGTCGTTTTTTCGGTGCATCGCTCGGCAGACCTCTACCGCACCGCGGCGCCCAAGCTGAGAGCGCTCCACACGGCGGTGACCATGACATCGCGCCCATCGTCGACCGTTCCCCGAACCCCGACGAGGTGGGCGCCCAACGAAAGCGAAAGCAGTGGATGGACGCGGGCCCGAGGCCATGCGGCACACTCGACGGCGAGCTCAGGGCCGAGCCACACGCCTCGTTGCCGATAGCCGGTGGTTGCCGTGTCGCCTCCGACACCGCTCATCCAAGCATACCCGAAGCGCGCGCCCAGGCTCACGCTGGTTCGGAGCGATCCACTCCCCGAGGACGCGCCGACAGCGGCCGACAAGCTCGGCATCGTGAGCGCGATGGTACCGGTGGGGCGCGATAACTCTGCGTAGTGGGCAAGCGCATCGAAGCGGAGAAAGAGCGCGGGCGAGACCCATACTTCGGTGCGCGCGCCTCCGCCGAGCACGAGATCGCGGCTGGCCAAGAAGTGCACGTCGGCAACGGCGGCCATTTCGAGGGGCAAAGGCGCGATCACCCCCCGCGCCGCTTCGCGGACGGCCATCGGTGCGAGCGGGACCGCGGGCGGCGCCTTCGGCTCGGGGTTGCTTTCGAGCTCGGACCAGCTGGCGGCGACGAGCTCGGCGATCGCGAGCGCCAGCAAACGGGCGCGCGCCGACGGAGCCTCCCGTGAAAGTGCGACGGAACGCTCCACCGATTTGCCCGTCGTGGGATCGAGGACCCGCAGTTGGGCCGAGTCTGCGGCACAGGTGGCGGTCACTTGGGTCGTGGTTTCGTCGACCACGGCGTCGACGAGCGCCGCGCGAAGCTCGACCGCGGCAATTCGTTGCGCTTCGCGCGCGAGAGTATCGTCGCAGCCGACGATGGCGATCGACACGCGCGGTTTTTCGTGAGGCTCGCCGTTCGCGCGCGGCGCGATGGTGGCGAGGATCACCCAAACCGCCGTCGCGAATCGCGGTGTCAGTCGAGTCCGCCGAATCTCGACACGGCTTTCGCGCGTCGTCCATTGGGGTAAAGTTTCTGGTATTCGCGGGCGAGCTCTCGACTCTTCGTCGGATCGCCGGCGCGCGATGTCGCTTCGACTTGTCGCGCGAGCGCATCCTCCGCCAGCGGCCCGCCGGCGGCGCGCGCGCGAGCAAACGCGTCGGCGGCTTCACGCGGACGACCGAGCTCGTCGAGCAGCACGCGGCCCAGCGTGAACGACGCAAGGTTCGAGCGCGGATCGGTCGCATGCGCGCGCACGACGCGCTCGAGATAAGGCACTGCCTCGGCGGGAAAGCCGCTCAACCGCGCGGCATCCGCGGCGAGGAGCAGATCGCCGGTATCGTCGCGCACGGCGTTCGGACCCGCTTTCCTCAACGCAGAATGCGCCTCTTCGTAGCGCCCGCTTTCCGCCAGCGGACGCCAGGCCGACGGTGCAGACTCGGCCGTCGTGCGCCTCGACTTTCCGAGCGGGGGCGTCGAAGGCCCGAGCGAAAAATGCCGACGCTCGCCGGCGGTGAGCTCGGTGCTCTCGCCTCGCGTGCGAACCCATACGTGACCTTCTTCGACGGCAACGGCGAGCATCTCCGCAGCGAGGAACTCTACCGTGAACGTCGTGCCGAGGTCTTCGATGATGACGTCGCCCACCACTACGACGAACGGGTGGTCGATATCGTGCGGAACGGCGAACCGCGCGCCGCCCGAGCGAAGCGCGAAGGCACGCCCGCCGCGATCCGGCAGTGCGTCGAGCACGGTTTCCGGTGACAGATGCGTGATCGTGAGTGTGGTGACCGCCGGGAGCGGAAACGCGGTCGACGCGACCGAAGCCGACTCGTGCGAGGGTTGGGCTCGGCGCCCCATGAAAGCGCCAAATGCGACGGCGACGAGCGCGAGCGCCGCGGCGGACGCTCCCACGCGCGTCACGGTGCGGCGCCTGGCCGCTCGATGCTCGATGGCATCCACCGCCGATCGCTCGCGCTCCGGCCCCCACGGAGGCTCGATCTTCTTTCCGAGAGCTTCCCACCTCGGCTCAGACATCACGGAACACCTCGTCGATGATTTGTTTGGCGGCCCCGACGCGCCGCTTGGCCGTCGACAAGCTGCACCCGCACGCCGCAGCGACGGCCTCGAGAGGCTCGCCCTCCAAATAACGCAGCGACCATGCGATTCGCTGATCGACCGGCAGCCCGTCCAGAATCTCGTAAAGTCGAGCCAGCAACACGTGCTCCTCGGCGGTCGCTCCGCTCGCGGGCAGATCGGCGGCGACGGCGCTGCCATGGAACAGGGCGCGAAAGCGCCGCCGCAGCAGCTTCCGTCGGACCACCCGGGTGGTCACCGTCGCCAGCCAGCCGCGGGCTTGCACCAAGTCGTGAATCTTGGCAATCCGCCGCGAAGCGAGCCAAAACACATCTTGCACGACGTCGTCCAATTCGGAATCGCCCGAGCCTAACAAGCGGGCAGCCAACGCCGCGACGTACCCGGCGTAGCGCTCGAAGAGCACCTCGAAACGCACGCGCCCGAGCTCGTGCACGTCCGACACCGTCGGAGCGAGTCGGAGGCGGGTTTGCGCGGGCATCTCATATTATAAATGACCGCATCGGCACCGTTCGGCTCACGCCGCGATTGGCTCCCGCAAATAGCTGCTCATTTCGAGTACTTCACGATGCACCGGTTGTTGTCGCATGCCGCCGTCGCCTCGGGTGGGTAGGTCGGCAGGCATTCGGCGCACGAGGTGACTGGATCGCAAAAAAGCTTGTGGAATGTTTCCTCCGAGCTGTTACGAACGGCGATAAGGTGCTCCCGATCCGTCTTGCCGCCACATTCGCAGCACTCGTTGGTGCGAATGCGGCAATCCGAGCCACTCGTGCAAGCGGTCAATGGTTCTGCCAGAAGATCGACGAGCGCACATTGCGCGCCGTTGCACGTCGCCAGAAGATTGGGATCCTGCGGCATGGAGCAGGCCAGACAAACGGCGTTGGCGCACTCGGCTTGCCTGTAAGCGCTCACGTTCGCCCGGTTGATGGCGATCATGTCGTCGCGCGTCGCCGCGCCACATGTGCCGCAGCACGATTGCGGACGTACCATGCAGTCGGCGTTGCGCGAGCATGAGCCGAAGTTCCCTGCGCCGCCGGACCCCGTCGAACCGCCGCAGTCGAGGGAACCGAAGACCGCGATCGCTCCGGCGAGACAGGCCACTGCGAGTGGTTTCATCATCCACGAGCCCATGATGCTCTAGAGACAGAAGTGGCTGCCGCTCGCCACGCCGGCGCAGGCGATGTTCCCGGTGCACATTCCAGCCGTGCAGTCTGCCGCGGTCCTACACAACTGCATGCACTCGCCGGCCACTCCGCCGTCGAGCGACCGGTTGATGCAGGTGTATCCCGCCGCGCAATCCGCCGAGCTCATGCAAGGCCCCGACCGAGCGGTGCCCGCTGCGATACAAACCGGCGTCGATGTTTGACCTACACACGCGCCGTCGCATTTGAAGCCGGTCCCGCATGCGGCGGCACCTGCCGCGGTGACATCGGAGCATGCTCTCAGACAGAAACGCCCCATCACCGCGTTGGAACAGGTCGTGAACCCGGCGCAACGACCGCTCGTACAATCGCGGTCGAGGGTGCACTGCTTTTCGCAGACGCTCACGGTCAGGCTGTAGCGGATGCACGTCAGCCCCGCGCTGCAGTCGGAGCTGCTCATGCAGGCTGCTCCGGCGCTCGCCGCACCCGCCGTAAAGCAGGCATATTGCGCAGGGGGACCGCACGACGCGAGATGACAGCTCTTGCCGGCGCCGCACATCGCGGTACCCGCCGGCGTCTCTTCGCTGCACGTCGAGCCACCATCGGCTGGCGGAATGCCCGGGTTCGCACCTGTTCCGGCCGACCCGCCGCTTCCCTCGCCGGCTGCTCCGCCCGCACCTCCGGTCGTCGTACTGGTCGTCGCCGTCGTTCTCCCAGCCGCACCGCTCGAGCCGGCCGTCGACGTCGTCGTTCCAACCGTCGACGAGGAGCACCGCAGCGTGAGGGCCGACCCGCCCGAAACGAGCAAGAGCATCGCCCACCCGGTCATTGGCTTCTTCTCCATGGCGGCCCCTTCTGGCGAATGGCTTTGGCTCGGACGCGGAATCAACGTAACCGGCCGGTCACCGAGTGACAACCCGAGCGGCGCACCCTCCTCCATTGCGAGCGCGCTCTCCAGCGTCTCGTGGACGGCTACGAGGCCGGTGCGATCGAGGTGGCCGAGCTGAAGACGCGCAGCGACCGCGTACGCGACCGCATGGCTCGCGCACGCGACGAGCTCACTGCACTCGAAAAAGTTCTCACCGAGAGGCGAGAACTGCAGCTCGTCGTAGGGCGCATCGAAGAGTTCGCGAAGCGAGTCGGAGACGGACTCGAGGCGATCTCGTGGGACGAACGTCGCGCGGTAGTTCGCGCGCTGGTCGCCCGAGTCGAGATCGACAAGGACGACGTGACGATCGTCTACCGCATCCCGGCGGTCGCTGCGACAGCGACGCCGGGCCTTCCTGTCGCGCCGTCTGGCGGACTTGGTGGTTGCGTTCTGGGCGCGAGAACACCTGCGTATTTCACTCGAACTCGAAACGTCGGCACGCGCGGTCTGCACCATGATCGCGCTGCAAAGGCCCGCGGCGTGCCATCGCGTAACATCGAGATCCACGGCACGTGAGGGTGCTCGACCGCCCTTATCGCCATGGCGAAAGTGGCGCCCGCCACCCGGAAGTCGCCGCCAAAGGCGTCACCGCAAGAAAAGATGTGCAGGGTCGGCCCTTTCTTTCCGTGGCGCGGGCGGCGCGGGATCGAGCCCTTTTGTGGGATTGGAGCACCCGATCGGGCGGGGGTGCACACCATGTGCAGGTAAAAGTTACATCAAAAGTACAGCATCGGGAGAGATGCCGCGACTTGCCGTCCTGCGGGCATCGTGAATGCTCGATCCCGACGAACGGTGCTTCGTCGCGAGGCAAATGAAGGGCCTGCCAACCAGCGTGCGGAGAGGATCCAGCAAAGAGCTGGACGATGCCACTTGTCCGATAGGCTCGGGCGCTGCCCTGCGCGCTGTCTATGCTGAGCGGGGAATCATCGCCAGGCCTTGTGTCGAATCCGTCGTGCCGTCGCCCGATCGCGTGCCGCAGCTTCACGAGCATGTAGCCAACGACGCCCGCAGACGCGATTCGACGGCCAATGCTCGAGGCTTGACGAACGGCTCGGTTCCGCAGGCCGACTACGTCGGCCTCGGATCGACTGTTGGGGCTAAGAAAGATCCCGCACCCACGAGCGGCGACAGCTCGATCGCGGCGGGCCGAAGACGCAGCAACGATAGCGCCTAACTTGCCCGAGCTCGTTACGCCCGACGAAGTCGCCGAGTGGCTCAAGACGACGCGCAAGGCCGTCTACGCCAAGGCCGAGAGGGGCACGCTTCCCGGTGCGACCTATATCGGTCGTCGCCTCTACTTCTTCCGGTCCGAGCTGTTACGCTGCGCGCTGCAAGTCGTCGTGGCGCGGGAACGTCGACTCGCCCAAGAGTGGGCGCGATCGAAAGATCCCGATGACCGCGAGGCTATCGGCGGCGCTCAAGGCACGCATCCGAGGAGCCCACGAGTGTTCTGTCGCGAAGATGGAACCCGCTCACTCGCTCAGGGGTCGAGTCGGCGCTCTGGTACGCTTGCAAGCGTGCTGGGCTTCATCACGTAGGATCTCACGTGCTCCGGCACACCTTCTGTTCGCACCCTCGCGATGCGCGGCGCGGCACCGAAGGCCATCCAAGAGGTCGCGGGGCACTCCACGCTGGCGATGACGATGCGCTAGATGCACCTCGCGCCCACGGCGGTTTGCGAGGCGATCGCACGGCTGAATTTTGGGCAGCCGGTGGGCAGTGCGGTTCAGGCGCATTCGTGAAGTAAGCGGAAGCACGAAATAAAGTTGGTTGGGGAGGCGGGATTTGTCGCCAGCTTCCGGAGGAAGCTGCCGCTCAAACCGGGCGAAACGAACAGGCCGCAGGCCTGGTCGGGGAGGCGGGATTTGAACCCGCGACGACGAGCACCCAAAGCTCGTGCACTACCGGACTGTGCGACTCCCCGAATGCATCGGGTCATCTTTAGCATGAGGTGCGCCGAGCTGGGCGGGTCGGGGTATCGACTCGCTTGAAATCCTTCGACTCTGCCGGGAAATCCGAGGTCCCGCAGGCCCCGTTGCGGCTGGCTGCGCGCGCCCGCAAAAGGGCGGAGATGGCGGAATTTCGTCCACGCGACAGCGGCGGCCGAGTACCATGTGGCCGACCCTGGCGCTCGGCATCCCCCGGCGCTATGTCCGCCTCACGGCCAGAATCAACCCGGATGACCTGATGAGCACCCCCCACCCCTTGCCGCCTAAGAAGGACGTGGCGCTGGCCCTGCTCCAAGGCCCCAGTCTTTTCATCCACCTCGACCCACGAAAGCCGGAGGTGGTCGTTCCGAGCTATTTCAAGAAGCAGCCCCAGCTCGTGCTGCAGGTCGGGCTCAATATGGCGATACCGATCCCCGATCTTAAGGTCGATAACGACGGCGTCAGCTGCACCCTCTCGTTCAATCGCCGCCCCTTTTGGTGTCGCCTCCCCTGGACCGCGATTTACGCCCTGGTCGGTGAGGACATGAAGGGGATGATCTGGCCCGATGAAGTGCCGAGCGAGGTAGCCGCGCAGCGCGAGGGTAAGCAGCAGCCCGGGCCCGTCGCCTCCAGCCCGTCGCGAGCTCGGCCGGCCCGCGAACCAAAAAAGAAAATCGCTGCCGAGCCTTCGCCGGTCGAAGACAAGGGAGCCGCCCAGATCGATCGAGTCGCCGAGGGGGGGCCGCGCCCGGCCGCCTCACCGGCCCTCAAGTCCGACGGCGGCAAGTCGGGCAAACGGGAGCTTCCGCCGTACCTGCGCGTCGTCAAATAGCCGGGGACCTCGATCGAACGCGAATGAGCGCGCGATTCCGAACTCTCGCTTGGGTGCTTCTCACGCTCGTCGTTCTTCTCGGTCTCGATTTCGGCCTACAGTCGCTCCTGCCGGATTCGTCGATCCGGCAGCTTCTCATGCTGGCCGCCATCTACATCATGGTGGCGGTCTCGCTCAACGTGATCAATGGAATGGCCGGGCAGTTCTCGATTGGGCACGCCGGCTTCGTGGGCATCGGCGCGTATACAGCGGCGATCATTGCCTCGCACCTGCACGGGAGCTCGAGCGCGATCGCCGGTCCCGGAGTCCAGTCTTTCGTCCATTCCTGGTTTCTCGTCCCGCTCAGCGTCGGGGCGGGGGCTTTGGTCGCCTCTCTTTTCGGTCTTTTGGTGGGTCTGCCGAGCCTGCGCTTGCGCGGGGACTACCTGGCCATCGTGACCCTCGGCTTCGCGGAGATCTTCCGGCTGGTGATCGCGAGCGCCCAGATCGACGCCACCGCGGGGTTCGCGCGCGCGATCGCATCGCTGGGAGGGCAAAACGGCTACGCCGGCAAAGACGGGCAAGGTGTGCCCCTCTTTGCCGGGCCGTTCTGGGTGTTCGGTGCGGCGATAGCGATGATCGTCGCCACCTGGCGCATCAAGTTCTCCGGCTGGGGGCGCGCGCTCCGGGCCCTTCGCGAAGACGAGATCGCGGCGGCTGCGGTCGGGGTGGATCCTACGCGCTACAAGGTGATCTCCTTCGTCCTCGCCGCGGCGGGTGCGGGGATCGCCGGCGGGCTTTGGGGCACGATGCGTGATGGGCTCGGGCTCGTACAACCCGACCAGTTCACGTTTCAGTTTTCGTTCGACGCGATCACGATGGTGATCTTGGGTGGCTCGGGCAGTGTCACTGGCTCGGTGCTCGGCGCGCTGTTCGTCACCTTCACCGTCAAATTCATCGAGCTCATCCAAGGTGTCGAAATCGTGAAAGACCTGCAGCGGGCCAATCCCTGGCTCGATCTGAATGCTCTGCGCATGGTGATCTACGCGGCGGTGCTCATCGCGCTCATGATCTTGCGCCCCGAGGGGGTGCTCGGGGAGCGCGAGCTCTTCGGCAAACGGCAGAAGAAAGCCGGCGACGCGGGTGCCAGCGGTCCCTCGAAGCCCGGCGCGCCATCCGAGGCAGCGGCATGAGCCTGCTCGAGCTCGGCGAGGTGACCAAGAGCTTCGGAGGTATCAAGGCAGTGACCCGGGTGAGCTTCCAAGTGCCCCAGGGTTCCATCTTCGGGCTCATCGGTCCGAACGGCGCTGGCAAGACGACGGTCTTCAATCTGATCACCGGCGTCTACCGGCCTGACAGCGGCGCCATTCGTTTCGACGGTGGCGATCTGACCACGAAAAAGTCGGCCCAGATCGCCGCGGTCGGCGTCGCTCGAACCTTTCAGAACATCCGGCTCTTCAGTCAGATGTCCGTTGTCGACAACGTGCTCGTCGCTTGCGAAACGACGCGCCGCACCGGCCTCGGTGGCGCACTCGGTCGCTCCGGCGCGTTTCGCGACGAGGAGCATCGGATGCACGAGAAGGCGCTCGAGTTACTCGATCTTTTCCAGCTCCGCCCCTTGGCGAGCGAGCGCTCCACGTCGCTCTCCTACGGCAATCAGCGCCGCCTCGAGATCGCACGCGCGATGATGCTCGGCCCGAAGCTGCTGCTTCTCGACGAGCCGGCGGCGGGCATGAACTACGGCGAGGCAGAAGGGCTCAACAAGCAGATCCGGTGGCTGCGCGAGCATTTCAATCTCACCGTCGTCTTGGTCGAGCACAACATGCAGGTCGTGATGAACGTGTGCGAGGAGATCCACGTCCTCGACTACGGTCAGACGATTGCGCACGGCTCGCCCGACGAAATTCGCAAGCATCCCAAGGTCCTAGCGGCGTATCTCGGCGAGGGAGTATGAGGACCGAGCACCCCAAACGCGCCGCGCCCGCGACCGGCCGCACCGAACCCTTTTTGAAGCTCTCGGGCATCGCGGTCGCCTACGGCGGAATACGCGCCATCAAAGGCATCTCACTGGAAGTGAAACAGGGAGAGATCGTTTCGATGATCGGAGCCAACGGTGCCGGCAAGACCACGACGCTGAAGACGATCATGCGTCTTTTGCCGCTCGCGTCGGGAACGATCGAGTTCGCCGGCCGGCTCCTCAACGATGTCGACACCGAGTCCGTCGTCGATCTCGGCATCTGTCTCGTTCCGGAAGGACGGGCCATCTTTCCGAACCTCACCGTGCGCGAGAACCTGGAAATGGGGGCCTACAATCACAGGGACGCCAAGACCATCCGCGAATCGATCGAAGACGTCATCCAATTGTTCCCGCGGTTGGGTGAGCGCATGACCCAGGAGGGCGGAACCCTTTCGGGGGGCGAGCAGCAGATGTTGGCCATCAGCCGCGCGCTCATGGCGCGTCCCTCGATGCTCCTGCTCGACGAGCCCTCGCTCGGTATCGCACCGCGGCTCGTGCAGGACATCTTCGCCGCCATCGCCCAGATCGCGGCGTCCGGCACGACCATTTTGCTCGTGGAACAGAATACGCGATTGGCCCTTCAGTATAGCGCGAGGGCCTACGTCCTTCGTACGGGCGAAATCGCCAAGACCGGCCCGTCGAAAGCCCTTGCCGACGACCCCGAGATCAGAGCAGCCTACCTCGGCGGATGAGAGGACGAACATGCTCGACACGATACGCACGACATTGCACGAGGTCATCGAACCGCGCGGTGACGGGCCGCTCGCCTTACCGCGCATGTTGGCGCGCCGACTCAATGGTCTCTTCGGCGCTCCACTCTGCTCGGCCGAGGAGCTGGCCAAGCGCCGGGCGGCCCGACGAAAGCTCGCCGAGCTCAGCAGCTCCGCGCCGACCAAGCTCGCGCGAGAGGTCGCTCCGGTCGTGGTCTATTTCGAAAAAGACCGCAACCAGAGACTGATCGATCGCGTCGAAGAGCTGCTCAAGGCGCGCAGCGTTCCCTACCGTTCGCTCGACGTCACCGGGGACGAAGCGACGATGAGTTTCATCACCCGCGAAGCCAAGTGCGAAGAGGACGACTTGCCGATCGTCTACGTCGCCGGCACGCCCGTCGGCGGTTACAACCAGCTGGTGGAGTGGGATGTCTCCGGCAAGCTCAAGACCGCGGTCTTCGGCGCCTAGAGTCCCGCATCCGGTGTAAGGCACGAGGCGGTCGTTCCGATCGCCACGCAGATCGCCGG
>Ga0137375_10008520_pt1 | contig 12176 bp, 12 predicted proteins | sample SagtaG_24_FD_104936 | JGI IMG/M metagenome (GOLD analysis project Ga0137375, IMG submission 104936) | Vadose zone soil microbial communities from Sagehorn Ranch, Mendocino, California, USA - Sage1_R_113_16 metaG | ecosystem: Environmental > Terrestrial > Soil > Vadose zone | place: USA... | reverse complement strand
GGCTATCCGGTGGAGCAGGTCACGCGGCTTGGGACCCGCGAGGTGGTGGACCCCGCCCTGCTGCAGGGAAAGGTCGACCTGGTACCCGAGTACCTGGGTTCGGCGCTCAGCTTCCTGCAGGACCGGCGGTACCCCGCCACCGCCGACCCGGCGCTGACCCACGCCCGGCTGCGGCAGTTGTTCGGGATGCGGGGGGTCAGCGTGCTGGCGTTCTCGCCGGCGGAGGACCGCAACGGCTTCGTGGTCACCGGCGAGCTCTCCAGGCGGCGGGGCGTGAAGCGGCTCACCGACCTGGCACCGATCGCCGGGCAGCTCACCTTCGGCGGGCCGCCGGAGTGCCCGGAGCGGCCGCTGTGCCTGCTGGGCCTGCGGGACGTCTACGGCCTCCAGTTCGAGCGCTTCCTGCCGATGCCGACCCGCGCGGTGACCGCCGCGGCGCTGGGGACCGGCGAGATCGACGTGGGCATGATCGACACCACCGACGGCAGCCTGCCCGGCAAGGACCTGGTCCAGCTCCGGGACGACCGCCGGTTGCAGCCGGCCGAGAACGTCGTCCCGGCGGTCCGCTACAAGATCGTGGCGGCCTACGGCCCCGCGCTGGAGCGGCTGCTGAACGCGGCCAGCGCCCAGCTGACCACCGCCGACCTGGCGGAGCTGAACCGCGTCGTCGCGGAGGGGCAGCAGCCGGCCGCGGCCGCCACCAGCTGGCTGCGCTCCCACACGATCATCGACTGAGGGGGTCCGGGGGATCGGCGCGGCCGGCCAGGGCCTTTTCGATCGCGGGCTCGAACGGGGGGCGCAGCACGCCGGCGTCGGTGATGAAGGCGGTGACCAGCGCGGCGGGGGTCACGTCGAAGGCCGGGTTCCACACCGCCGCCTGCTCGGGGACCAGCCGGGACCCGGCGAGCATGCTGACCTCGGCAGCGGGCCGCTGCTCGATGACGATCCGGCCCCCGTCGGGAGCCTCCGGGTCGAACGAGGACAGCGGCCCCACCACGTAGAAGGGAATGCCGCTGGCCGCGGCGACCACGGCGAGCTGGTAGGTGCCGATCTTGTTGGCGGTGTCGCCGTTGCGGGCGACCCGGTCGCAGCCGACCAGCACGGCATCGACCAGGCCGGCCGCCATGGCCGCGCCGGCGGCGGTGTCGGCCAGCACGGTGACCGGGATGCCCGCGTTGACCAGCTCCCAGGCGGTGAGCCGGGCACCCTGCAGCAGCGGCCTGGTCTCGGAGGCGAGCACCTCGACCGGCTCCCCCGCCTCCGCCTTGGCGTAGACGACCGCCAGCGCGGTGCCGAGGCCGGCGGTGGCCAGCCGCCCGGTGTTGCAGTGGGTGAGCAGCCGCCGCCGCCCCCCCAGCTCGGCCAGGCCGGCCTGCCCGATCCGCCGGCAGGCGACGCGGTCCTCCTCCAGGATGCGCCTGGCCTCGTGGAGCGCGAGGTGGCGTAGCTCGGACCCGGTGGTCGCCGCAGCGGCCGCCGCCACCACTCGGCGCACGCCCCAGCGCAGGTTCACCGCGGTCGGCCGGGCCGCCTCCAGCTGGGCGGCCGCCCGTTCCATGGCGGCCAGCGCGGCGGGCAGGCCCGCAGCGGCCGCGTCGTCCTCCAGGCCGAGCACCACCCCGAAGGCGCCGGCCACGCCGATCGCGGGCGCCCCACGGACCGCCAGCCGGCGCAGGGCGTCCACCACCTCGGCGACGGTGGTCAGCTCGAGCAGCACCAGCCGCTCCGGCAGCAGCGTCTGGTCGATCACCTCGAGCCGGCCTGCTCGCCAGTCGACGGCGCTGCGCAGGCGGTCCGCATCCATGGATGCATGCTAACGGCCAAGGGAACGGGCCAGCCCGCCAACCGCCCAAATCAGGCGAACGAGCCGAACCGCGAGCGGTCAACTTCGCGCTCGTGCGCGCATGATGGGATCATGCTCGCAACGACCAGTTCCCGGGGACTGGGAGAGGATGCGATTGGCCATGTCCCCCACACGGCGATCGCGCTGGGCCCGAGTGTTACTGGCCGTCCTGGCCATGCTCACGGTGGCCTGCTCGGAGCGGGGCCCCACCCTGTCAGGAGCGGCCGGCACGACCGTGCCGAGCACGCCCGCCAGCGGCCCCCTGCCGGAAGGCTGCGCCCGCGCCGCCCCTCCCGCCACCGCGGCGCCGGTGGCGTTCGTGGCCGGCGGGCGGGCCTGGGCCGCATCGGCCGACGGCCGCCACCTCTGGTGCCTGTTCGAGGTGCGCCGGCCAGGGCCGTTCCTGTGGGGGCCGCGTGGGGACCGGGTGGTGCTTGACGGCCTGGAGGTGCGTGGGGTCGGCGCCCCCGTCTGGCGGCCGGGCCGCACCATCCAGCCGGTCTCGGTGACCTGGCTGGGGCCGTCCGGGGACGCGCTCGCCTTCGTCTCCCCGGGTGGCCTGAACCTCGAATGGGCGTCCCTCGGCTCGATCAACCTGCGTGAGCTGACCCCACTGCGGGGCGTCAAGTACCAGGCGGTCGCCGCCCACCCGTCCGGGCGCGCGCTGGCGTTCGCGGTCGATCGTGGCGGCAGCTCCGAGATCTGGATGGCGACCGACAGCGGCAGCGGCCCGGTCCGCCTGGTCGCCGGCAGGCAGGCGCGGTACGGGCCGCTGGCCTTCTCGATCGCCGGCACGGCGCTGTACTACGGGGTCAGGCTGCCCGACGGCGCCCGCCGCGTGGAGGTCTTCTCGCTGACCGAGTCCACCCGCCTCGCCCCGGCCTGGAGCGGCGACCGCAACGTGCTGGCGATCGTCGTCCGGCGTGACCGGGCGGGCGCCCAGCTGGTGGTCGACACCGGCAGCGGCTGCGAGGACAGCAGGGCCGACCTGTCGGGGCTGGCCAGCAGCGCCGGACGGCCGCTGCTGCCGGCCGCGAGCGCGCCGACCAGCGCCGCCGGCTGGCTCGACACCCGCCGGGTGCTGGTCGCAGAGGGCCGCTGCGAGGGACCGTTCGACCTCTGGGTGGTCGACGTCGGCGGCGGCGGCGAGCCCGTCCTGATCGCCCGCGAGGTGGACCGGGGCGCCGTGCGCCGCCCAGACCCCCGCCCGGCGCCGCCGGCCCCCGACCTGGCGGCGCTGTCCGGCAGCTGACCGGGGCACCCCGGTCGGAAGATCCCTCGGCGGGGGGAGGCCGGCCGGCCGGCGAGCGCCGATACTGGGGCCATGCGCGTCGAGGAACGTCTGGGGCGGGGGCCGGCGGCGGTGGTGGGCTGGCTGCGGGCCCATCCGCTGCTGGCCGACGGGCTGCTGGCGGTCCTGCTGGCGGCCGTCTCGCTGATCGCCCTCGGGTACGCCGGCAAGGATTGCGACGGCGGCTGCCGGCCGGGGGACGCAGGCGCGGTCGCGCTGGTGCTGCTGCAGACGCTCCCGCTGGCCTGGCGCCGCCGCCATCCGCTGGCGATCCCGCTGGTGGCCGGCCTCGCCTCGGCCGCCTACGGGGTGGCGCCCTACCCGGACCTGACGATGTCGGTGCCGATCGGCGGCGTGGTGGCCGCCTACACCACCGCCGCCTGGTGCAGCCGGCGCACCGCCCTGATCGTGGGAGGCGTGATCGCCGTCATCCTCGGCGTGGTGGTGCTGACACCCGCCACCGACGCCGACCTGTCGGACGCCGCCTTCGGCTCGCTCGCCCTGGCGAGCGCCTGGATCCTCGGCGACAGCGCCCGCACCCACCGGGCCTACACCGCCGAGCTGGAGGACCGGGCGGCCCGCCTGGAGCGCGAGCGGGCCGTCCAGGCCCAGCGGGCGGTCGCCGAGGAACGAACCAGGATCGCTCGGGAGCTCCACGACGTCGTCGCCCACCACGTGAGCATGATGGTGGTGCAGGCCGAGGCGGGACCGGTGGTGGTCGAACGCAACCCGGCGAAGGCGGCGGGCGCCTTCGACGCGATCGCCGCCACCGGACGGCAGGCGCTGGTGGAGATGCGGCGGCTGCTGGCGGTGCTGCGCGGCGACGGGCAGGCCACGCCGAGCCTCGCCCCCCAGCCCGGCCTCGCCCAGGTCCCGATCCTGGTCGAGCAGGTCCGGCGGGCCGGGCTGCCGGTCGAGCTGACCGTCGAGGGCGAGCCGCGGCCGTTGCCGGCAGGGGTCGACCTGTCCGCCTACCGGATCGTGCAGGAGGCGCTGACCAACGCGGTCAAGCACGCCGGCCCCGGCCGCGCCCTCGTGGTCGTCCGCTACGGCGAACGCGACCTGGAGCTGCAGGTCAGCGACGACGGCCGCGGCGGCCCCGCCGGCGGCAACGGCGCCGGGCAGGGCCTGCTCGGCATGCGCGAACGGGTCAACCTGTTCGGCGGCGAGCTGCACGCCGGCCCGCTGCCTGCGGGCGGCTTCCGGGTCGCCGCCCGCCTGCCGATCGGCACCGGCGGATGAGCGGCACGGAGGGGTTCGGGACGGAGCGGATCCGGGTGCTGGTGGTCGACGACCAGGGGCTGGTGCGGGCCGGGTTCCGCATGATCCTGGAGGCGCAGCCGGACATCGAGGTGGTGGGCGAGGCGGCCGACGGGCTGGACGCGGTCGCCGCCGCCGGCCGGCTACGACCCGACGTGGTGCTGATGGACATCCGCATGCCGCGGCTGGACGGGCTGGAGGCGACCCGCCGGCTGGCCGGCCCCGGCGTGGCCGACCCGGTCCGGGTGCTGATGCTCACCACCTTCGACCTGGACGAGTACGTCTTCGAGGCGCTGCGGGCCGGGGCGAGCGGCTTCCTGCTGAAGGACCTGCCCCGCGAGGACCTGGTGGACGCGGTGCGGGTGGTGGCCCGCGGCGACGCGCTGCTGGCCCCGCAGGTCACCCGCCGGCTGATCGAGGAGTTCGCCCGCCGGCCCACCGGGGTGGGGCCCGACCCGGCCGCGCTGCAGGCGCTCACCGCCCGCGAGCGGGAGACGCTGGAGCTGCTGGCGAGGGGCATGTCCAACGCCGAGATGGCGACCACCCTGTACGTCAGCGAGCACACCATCAAGACCCACGTGGGCAACGTGCTGGCCAAGCTCGGCCTGCGCGACCGCATCCAGGCGGTGATCCTCGCCTACGAGGTCGGCCTGGTGCAGCCGGGCCGGTCCTGACCTACTCCGACGCCGGGCCGGTGAAGTTGGGTGGGCGCTTCTCGCGGAAGGCAGCGACGCCCTCGCGCACGTCCGGGCCGGCGAAGCCCATGAACTCCAGCGCCAGCGACGTGTCGAAGACCGGGCCGGCCATGCGCAGCCAGTTGTTCAGGGCGTACTTGGTCCAGCGGATCGCGCTCTGGGACCCGCGCGCGAGCCTGGTCGCGATCTCGAGCGCGGTGTCGTGCAGCTCGGCGTCGTCCACGCACAGCGACACCAGGCCGATCCGCTCCGCCTCCACGCCCGAGATGGGCTCGCACAACAGCAGGTAGTACTTGCTCTTTGCCATGCCACAGAGCAGCGGCCAGACGATTGCGGCGTGGTCGCCGGCCGCGACGCCCAGCCGGGTGTGGCCGTCGATGATGCGGGCCGACCGGGCTGCAATGGAGACATCGGCGAGCAACCCGATCACCAGGCCGGCGCCGACGGCCGGTCCTTGCATGGCCGAAACAATGGGCTTGGAACAGTTCAGGAGGTTGTAAACCAGGTCACGCGCCTCCCGAAGCACGCGGGTGCGAGTGGCGAACTCCTCGGTCATCTCGGCGACGAGGTCCACGTCACCGCCTGCCGAGAACGACGCTCCCTCACCTCGGACGATGACCGCGCGGATCTCAGGATCGGTGTCGATCGTGCGCCAGACCTCGGCGAGGTCGCGATGCATTGCCGCATCGGCGGCGTTCAGCCGGTCGGGATTGCTCATGATGATGCGAAGCACCCCGTCCGAAGGGCGCTCGAACTGCAAGCTGGTGAACTGGTCGTAGCGATCCGTCAATCCGGTGCCTCCCTGATCAATGGGACTCGCCACCCGATTTGTGTTGCTCGTTGGAGTCCAACACTGTGAACCACGTCCAGGCGAACGGCGAGCTCGTCGCCGCGAACCATCCCAGAGACGCCGTCATCGGTACCAGGAGGCAGACGATGGTTGATGCCGCCTTCGCGGCACTGCCCTCAGAGCGGCTGGCCGAGATCGGCTTCACCCTTGCCCCCGAGCACCAGGGGCACGGCTATGCCACCGAGGCGGTCCGCCGGCTGCTGCACTACCTGCTCATCGAGCGAGGCAAGCATCGGGTCAGCGCCACCTGCGACGATCGCAACACGCGCTCGGTCGCTGCTCATCAGGAGGCCACCTCCGTGCGCAGGTCCAGCAGGGTGAAGGTGAGCGGGGGCTCCGGCCGGGCCGCGGAGCAGGTGAGCGGCCGCGGGTCGCCGCTGCGCGCGGCCCGCAACGCCACCCGCAGGCGCAGCCCTCCTGGGCCGAGGAAGCGCACGATCCGCACCGCGCCGTCCAGCCGGTCGTGGTCCTCGAGGGCGAGGTCGTCGAGGCCACGGAGGCCGGTCTCCCTGCGGGCGAACCATTCCGCCGCCTGCACCACCGGCGGGTCGCTGCAGCGGCCCCGGTAGTGGTCGAGGTCGATCAGCCCGCGCCGGAACAGGCCGGCGACCCGAGCGGCGTCGCCGGGGCCGACCCGCCCGAAGTAGAGCCCGTCCGGCAGGCAGACGAGGTTGCCGGCGAACCGGTCGCCGCCGATGTGGGAGCACTCCCAGACCTGCTCGCCGGCGGCGGCCAGGGCGAGCGCCAGCGGGCGGCCGTAGGTGGCGCAGCAGCGGTCGTGGCGGCCGTTGGTGCAGGCCAGCAGCAGCGAACGCTCGACCGGCTCGCCGAAGCCGGGCCGCTCCCCGGCCACCACCCGGCCGAGGTCCAGGTCCAGCAGCGCCGCCGGGTCGTCCAGCCGGCGGCCCTCGACCCAGCGGTCGGCGCGGCCGGTGTGGGCCACGAAGCAGTGCGGCACCGTGGCCGCCGCCCGCCCCGGCCGGCGGATCAGCAGCAGGCGGGCGTGGGCGGCGCGGGTGCGCCGGTCAAGGGCGCGCGCGATGGCCGGGTCGAGGCGGCTCTCCAGGACCGCCTCCCGCCCCCACGGGCCCGGCTGCTCCAGCAGCACCCAGCCGCGGACCCGCGAGGCGGTGCCGAACAGGGGCTCGGCGAGCGCGCGGGACAGCGACGCGCAGGGTGGCGCCTCAGCCAACGGCGACCGACTCCAGCAGCCCCTCGCGGACCAGCCGGCGGACCAGCAGCAGCCGGCTGGGGCCGTCCAGGTGCTCGCCGAGGTCGGCGACGGTGAAGCTGCCGGCGGCCAGGACCTGGCGCATGACCGGTTCCAGCGCCGCCGGCATGGAGAGCTGCCGGTCGCCGAGCTGGACGTCCAGCCGCCCGCCGGCCGGGTGGAGCCGGCAGACGGCGCCGGACCGGCGCCGCACCACGGTGGCGTCGTCCAGCTCGTCGAGGGAAAGGAGCTGCTGCAGCTGGCCGGTCAGCGGCGGCGGCCGGCTGGACCAGAAGCGATCGGCCGCCTGCTCGGCGACCTGTGCGAGGTCGACCTTGTCGAGGAAGCCGCGCAGCTCCGCGACCCGCTCGGCCAGGCTGGCCGCCAGCTGCTCCGGCTGGTTCGCGAAGCCGGGCGGCAGGCCCTCCCGGAACCAGGCCTCCTCGGTGGCCAGGTCGACCACGTCCCGCAGCACCTCGTTCCAGTTGTAGGTGGGCACGCCGACCGTCAGGTGCAGGGAGGCGGTCTCGGCCGTCTTGGCGGCATGCCGGAAGCCGCGGGGCACGTACAGGCAGTCACCCGGGACCAGCTCGGCGTCGACCAGCGGCGTCCCGGTGGGCGCCTCGGCCCCGGGCGGCAGCTGCTTCTGCCGCGCCAGCGGGAAGCTGACGGCGGCGTCCCAGACCTGCCAGAGCTTGCGGCCACAGACCTGCAGCACGAACACGTCGTGGGTGTCGTGGTGGACGCCGAGGCCCCGCGACGACGGCGGGGTCAGGTAGGCGTTGACCTGCACCGGGTGGGTGAGGAACAGCTCCAGCTCGCGGCAGAAGGCGGTCAGCGGCGCCCAGTAGCGGTGCAGCCCCTGCAGGACGATGGTCGCCCCGGCGTGGAAGTGGTCGTAGATCCTGCCCACGTCGGGCAGGTCGGACAGCGGCTGGCTGCCGATGCGGCCCGACCGGGTGTAGGACGCCGGCGGCAGCGGCTGGCCGTCCTTGACCAGCCGGAACGCCGGCGTCCGCGGCGAGGTGGTCGACAGGATCCGGTCGACGTCGGCCAGCGAGAGCAGGTCGTCGAAGCCGTCCGGCCCGGCCTGGGAGCGCAGCAGCGGCGCCCTCGCCCAATGGTCGCGAAGGAAACCGGCCGGGTCGCCGGTGCAGCGCTCGACGGCGGAACTAGCGGTCGGTCCCGTCGGCATCGTCGCCCGTGTCGGTACCGTCGCTGTCGCTGTCGGTGCCGTCGGCGTCGCCGCCGCTGTCACCGTCGGTGCCGTCGGTGCCGTCGCCGTCGACACCGTCGGCGTCCTGCGGGTCGGGGTCGGCGACCGTCGCGGTGGGCGACGGGGCCGTGCCACCGGCGTCCGGACGCCAGGTGGTGATGTCCTCGTCCTCGAGGTGGATGGTGCCGTCGCTCATGCCGGTCCTCCCACGGCTCGGCTGGTCGGGATCAGCACGCTAGCACCGTCACGCGAGCGCCGCGAGCACCTCGTCGTAGAGCCTCTCGGCCTCGGATGGCGAGTCGCCGATGCAGGTAAAGCCCATCTTGCCGTGGTCGTGGAGGGCGCCGAGCAGGTGCAGCGTGACGCCGCCGCGGCGGCGGTGGTCGTAGAGGAGGCCGCGGCCGAGCAGCGTGTCGATCACCGCGCCCGGGCGGCGGCCGAGCAGCCTGGAGGACTTCAGGTTGTCGGTGGCCAGGTACCACTTGGCGCGGCCGTCGGCGACCAGGTGCCCGGAGGTGGCGTCGTAGCTGCCCTCGGTGGCCAGCGCGGCCATCCCGAACGGGTGGGTGGTGCCGCCGACCCTGAGGTTGATCTCCGCCAGGTAGATCCGCTGCCGCTCGCCCTGGGGGACCACGAAGAAGTCGACGCCGAAGTAGCCGATCACCCCGCGGCCGGCCAGCACCCGGGCGACCCGCTCCGCCGCCGCCCGGATCTCGGTCCGGTATTCGGAGTCGGCCGGGAACCGGCACCCCTGGTAGACCTGGTGGTTGGGGCCACCCAGGACCTGGCTGTGGGTGGAGAGCACCAGCGGCTGCCCGCCAGGCAGCACCCGCAGCTGGACGCTGGGCGAGACCATGCCGGGGACGGCCAGCAGCTCCTCGACCACCGCCCCGCCCTCGACGATCTTGGGCGTGAACGACGCCCACGACTCGTCCTCGGCGCAGAAGACGACCGGCGAGTCCAGCAGCGAGCCGTCCAGCTCGTCCAGCTCGACCACCGCGTTGCCCTGCCCGGAGAAGCCGTCGTTGAGCTTGACCACCACCGCCTCCACCGGGGAGGCGGGCCGCTCGCGCAGGTGGCGGGCGGCCGCCTCCACCGCCTCGATCGAGCGCAGGTCCTCGGCGCCGTCCAGCACCGGCACCCCGGCCAGCCGCGCGACCCGGCGGGAACCGGTCTTGGAGCCGAGGCCGACCAGCTCCGGGGAGGGCCCGTACAGGGGCAGGCCGAGATGCTCCGCCAGCTCCCGCTCGTACTGGGTGACGTTGAACGGCAGCACGAACGAGGTGCCAGGGCCGCTGGTCAGCTCGCGGACCCGGTCGAGCAGGTCGGGCCGGTCCAGCAGCTTGGCGGTCAGGCAGCGCGGCTCCGGGTCGGCGGCGGTCAGCAGGTGCAGCCGCTCCCCGGCGGCGGCCGGGTCCGGCAGGAACCCCAGGTAGTAGTCGACCACGGCCGGATCGATCGGCATGGAGGTGAAGTAGACGATCTGGACGTCGGGCCGGCGCAGCAGCAGCAGCAGGAACAGCAGCCGCTCCTCGTAGAAGCCGATGCCGACGATCTTGCGCAGCTCGCTGGTCGGGAAGCTCAGGCTGGGCAGCACCACCACGGTGCCCGCCTCCAGGTCGAGCGGATCGCTCGCCGGGAACCGGTCGGCGAAGGTGCGCTGGAGCTCCTCGAAGGGCACCAACGGGGGAGCAAGCGACATAGTCAAAGATAACCAGTCTGCCGGCCTGCCTGCATCCCCCGATTTCGGCGAGATGCCAGAATCTGCCGGGTCAGGGGCGATCCGGGACGACCCGGTCGATCCCGTCGAGCAGCCGGTCCATGTCCGGCCACCAGCGGCCGGCCGCGAGGGCGGCCAGGCGCTCGCGCACGGCCGCGGCGGTGCCCGGTGCCGGCTGCACCCGGCTGGGCGCCGCCCGGTGCAGCACCCCCAGGTACCAGTGCCGCCTGGTCGCCTGCCACCCTTCGACGTCGAGCACCAGATAGTAGTCGGGCAGCTCGACCGCGCCGGCCCGCCAGCGGCCCAGTGTCTCGGCCACGGCGACCTCGAGCTCACCCGCGGGCGCCTGCTCGTCGAAGCGGCGCACCCAGGCGTCGGCCACGGCGGCCAGCGGGTCGGCGTCGTGCACCAGGTACGGCCGATGGCTGCCGGTGGCGGTCTGCCAGGCGGCGGTCGCGCGCTCCAGCGGTGACGCCTCCGGGTCGGTGGGGACCGTGCGGATGTTCGCCGCCCGCCCCAGCCCCTCCAGGCACGCCCTTGCCGGCTCCCCGACGAGCGCGACCACCGTGGTCGAGATCCGCCGCATGACCGACCGCTATCCTCGCCGCTGCCGGTGGCCGCCTGTCAGCCGAGGCCGCCGGCGCCGATGTCGATCTCCAGGTCGGCGACCGACTGGACGATGCGGGACGGCCGGTAGGCGAAACGCTCGGCGTCGGCCCTGGTCGAGATCCCGGTCAGCACCAGCACCGTCTCCATGCCCGCCTCGAGCCCGGCGACGACGTCGGTGTCCATGCGGTCGCCGATCATCACCGTCGACTCCGAGTGGGCGTCGATCGCCCGCAACGCAGAACGCATCATCAGCGGGTTCGGCTTGCCGACGAAGTACGGCAGCACCCCGGTCGCCTTGGTGATCAGCGCCGCCACCGAGCCGGTCGCCGGCAGCACCCCCTGGGGCGAGGGACCGGTCACGTCGGGGTTGGTGGCGATGAAGCGCGCCCCGTCCCGGATCAGCCGGATCGCCCTGGTGATCGCCTCGAAGCTGTAGGTCCGCGTCTCCCCCAGCACCACGTAGTCGGGGTCGCGTTCGCTCAGCACGTAGCCGATGTCGTGCAGCGCGGTGGTCAGTCCGGCCTCGCCGACCACGAAGGCGGTGCCCTCCGGCCGCTGGCTGTCCAGGAACTGCGCGGTCGCCAGCGCCGAGGTCCACAGCGCCTCCGGCGGCAGCTCGATCCCGCTGCGGGTCAGCCGCGCGGCCAGGTCACGCGGGGTGTAGATGGAGTTGTTGGTCAGCACCAGGAACCGTAGGCCTGCCGCCTGCAGGGCCTTGACGAACCGGTCGGCGCCGGGGATGGGGTGTTCCTCGTGGACCAGCACCCCGTCCATGTCCATCAGGAAGCTGGCCATGGCGGGCTCCCGCCGCTGGACGCGTTCTCGTTGCCTTGGCATGGCGCCAGAGTGACGGCTTCCTCCCCGATCGGCAATCCGGAGGGGTACGTCTCAGACCGCCCGGCAGGCCTCCAGCAGCCGCACCGGACGGGCAAACCCCTCCAGCCGCAACTCCCCGAGCTCCACGAAGGTCACGCCCTCGGGTGAGGCCGACTCGACCACGCTCTGGCTGACCAGGACCTGGCCCGCGCCGGCGCGGGCGGAGATCCGGGCGGCGAGGTTGCCGGTGCGGCCGAAGTAGTCGCCGCCCTGGGCCACCACCGGCCCGGCGGCGACCCCGACGTGCGCCGGCGGCAGGCCCGCCTCGGGGAGCTGTACCACGATGTCAAGCGCTGACAGCACCGCCCCAGCCGGCTCCCGGAAGTGGACCATCACCCCGTCGCCCAGCCACTTCACCGGCACCCCGCCGTGCTCCCGGGAGGACCTTTCCACCAGCAGCGCCAAGGCCTCGGCCAACGCGGCGGCGGCCGCATCGCCCCGCTCCTCGGTCAGGCGCGTGTAGCCCGCCAGGTCCAGGAACGACATCGCAGGGACCCGCCCGGGCCGCCCGAGCATCCCGGCCGCCTCCAGCTCGTTCTCGATGCGCTCGACCAGGCCCTCGGTCCACAGCAGCTCCTGTTGCCTGTGGTAGATGGCCAGCAGCGC
>Ga0137375_10008518_pt1 | contig 12176 bp, 9 predicted proteins | sample SagtaG_24_FD_104936 | JGI IMG/M metagenome (GOLD analysis project Ga0137375, IMG submission 104936) | Vadose zone soil microbial communities from Sagehorn Ranch, Mendocino, California, USA - Sage1_R_113_16 metaG | ecosystem: Environmental > Terrestrial > Soil > Vadose zone | place: USA... | reverse complement strand
TGAGGTGCCGAAGGCGGCCGAGCCAGCCAAGGCGCCTGTGCCGCCGGCGCGGTGACCACTCGCCTGCCGACGCCCGAGCCTAGCGTGCTCCGATCGCCGGCAGGTACCTGGCCTCCCACACCAACGTCCCGGGCCTGAGTAGCGGACGCGGGTCTTCTTGTACCCGCGGGTGGAGTAAAGAGCGTGGTGATCTTCAGCAGCTTCGGCCGGTTTTAGTCACCCTCGATGCCCGCCGGTGCCCTTGGTGCTCGAGCCCTCGGTGGGCCGCCACCGCCTTGTGGTAGGCTGACGCGCCATGGCGGCCGAACCGCCGCGCGTCTTCTACCGAGTCGTGCGCACCGACCCGCCGACCCTCTGGGACTGTACCTCGAACGAGGAGCGTGGCAGGCGGCCGCGTCGACAGCTCGACGCGGCCGGGCGGCGACTCTGGCGGGGGCTGTCCATCTTCGATACCGCCGAAGGTGCTCGCCAAGCGGCCCGGACGACACCGGGACTGGGGAGCTTCATCGCACGGCTGGAGATCCCGCCTGGCGCGCTACTGGAGATCGAGCGGACCGGTCGCGCTGGGCATCACACCCTGTGGGGGCGACCGGCGGACGTGCATCGACTGGTGGTGGCCGTCGAGCCGCTGTAGCAGTACACTCAGGGCATGGGCTACGAATTGTGGGACACCGAGACGGGCAACCTCGTGGAGGCATTTGACACCCAGGTCGATGCCCTGGTTGCCGCCGACGAGGTTATCGCGGCAAATGCACCGGCTTACCCGGCGGCGCTCACGCTTCTGCGGGCAGGTGCCGACGGCTCGCTGACCACGGTAGCCGAAGGGGAGACGCTCGCCGCCCTGGCGCAGCGGACAGCCGCCTCAGTCCGCGGCTAGCCGGTCGCCGCCACTCGCTCCGGCATGTGCTTCCGCTCCCACTCCTCCATCTCGGGCGTGAAGTAGCGCACGCGGGTCTTTTTGTATTCGCGGGTGGAGTAGAGCGACAGGTACTCGCCGACGCCGGTCGCCTTCGAGATCGCGCTCAGGATCTCCTCGCACTCCTCGACTGAACGGCCGTGGACCATGCTGAAGACGCTGTAGGGCCAGTCGGGATAGGTGGGCCGCTGGTAGCAGTGGCTGACCGCCGCGAACGATGCCATCCTGGTGCCGATCTCGAGCACGTCGTCGGGCGGCACCGCCCAGACGCCCATCCCGTTGGCCTTGAAGCCGGCCCGGCGGTGGTACAGGATCGCCGCGAAGCGGCGTAAGAAGCCACGCTGCTTCAGGTCGCCAGCTGCCGCGAACAGTCCATCCTCGTCGGTACCCAGCCGCCCGGCCATGGCCGCGAACGGCCGCGGCTCTACGGGTAGATCCTCCTGGAGCTCGCGGATCACCCCGATGTCCAGTGGGCTGAGCGACGAGCCGCGGGCGCGGGCCCGATCGTCCTCGCCGTACTCGGGGACCGCCATAGCGTCGGGCCGCCGCTCGCCGGTCATGTCCAGATTGACGCCGATCTTGAACAGCCGCAGGGTGTACATCACCCGTGTGACCAGAGCGCCGGCCAGCTCGTGGAGCCGATCGACCGTCGCCTCCAGGTCCGAGGTCGGCGGCACGGCGATGGTGAACCAGAGGTTGTACTCGTGGTTTCGCTCGTAGTTGTGGGTCACGCCGGGGTGCTCGTTGATGATCTGGGCTGCCTCGTTGATTCGATGAGCAGCGATCCGCATAGCGACCAGGCTCGACTTGTAGCCGAGCGCCTTGGTGTCGAAGATCGCGCTCACCTGGCGAATGATTCGCACCGCCTTGAGCGCGCTGGTACGCTCGATCACCTCGTCCTCGCCCAGGCCTAGGGGCTGGCCCAGCTCCAGGTAGGGGCGAGAGACGAGCGGGAAGTCGGACTGGATACGATTGAGCAGTCGCTTGTCGAGATCGTCCACGGCGCTACCTCTGGCCGCACGGCTTCGTCGCCGGCCGCCCACGATGCCAGTATAGGCCGCTCGGCGTGCCCCCTGGCAAGCGCAGGGCTATAATGGGAATCGAGAGGCGCGCATGATCCGGCTCCGACGTCTGGCGCTGGCCACCGCCGTCGGGACCTACCTGCTGATCGTCGTCGGCGCCGTCGTCCGCACGAGCGGCTCCGGCCTCGGATGTCCAGACTGGCCGCTGTGCCACGGCCGATTGGTCCCGCCCCCGGACCCGGCTGCCATCATCGAATACACCCATCGTCTGCTGGTGGCCCTGGTCTCCGCGGCCATCCTGGCGTTGGCCGCCGCCGCCTGGACGTGGGGGCGGGCTCGGCCTGGCGTATTCGTGCCGGCCACGCTCGCCCCGCTGCTGCTGGCCGTCGAGATCGGGCTGGGAGCCGTGCTGGTCCTGCTCGAGTTGCCCGCTCTGGCGGTCCTGGTGCACCTCGGCTTCGCCATGCTGATCCTCGGGCTGGTGATCTGGGTCGCGATCAACAGCGCGCCCTCACCCTGGGGCGCCGGCACGCCCTCACCCCAGCCCTCTCCCAGAGGGAGAGGGGGCGGAAGAGGGGTCTTCTCTACCAGCCAGCCGGACAGTCGTTCGATCCTCGTGGCGCTCACGACAGCTGGCACGTTCCTGTTGGTTCTGATCGGGGCGCTCGTACGGGCCGACGGGGCCGGCTGGGCCTGCGTGGGCTTTCCGGGCTGCAACGGCCAGGCGCTGCCGTTTGGGTCGAGCCCACTGGTCGACCTGCAGCTAACCCATCGCCTGGCGGCGTACGTGGTGGCTGGGCTGGCCTTCGCCACGGCCTGGAAGGCACGTCGCGAGTCGCTAGAGATACGGCTCGTGGCCGCGCTGGTGGCCATCTCGATCGTGCTTCAGGGAGCGATCGGCGCGTTGGCGGTGATGCTGGGGCCCAGCCCGCTCGTCCAGACCGCTCACGTGGCCGGGGCGACGGCGGTCTGGGCGCTGGTCGTGGTCCTGGCGGGCCTCACCTGGCGATCTGATCGGACGGCGATCTACCGGCCGCCCAGGCCGGCCGCGCGTGAGCGAGGCACAGGCCCGCGCCAAATGGTGGAGGCGTACGTTGAGCTCACCAAGCCCCGAGTCATGGTGCTCTTGCTGATCACTACGCTCGCGGCCATGCTCATCGCCCAGCGCGGCTTGCCGCCTCTGTCCCTGGTCCTGTTCACGTTACTCGGTGGGGCGCTGGCGGCCGGCGGGGCCGGGGCGATCAACCACTATCTGGACCGAGACGTGGACCAGTTGATGGACCGCACGGCGGCGCGCCCAATCCCGGCCGGGCTGGTGAGTCCGAGCCGAGCCCTGCTGTTCGGCATCACCCTTGGGGCGCTCTCCTTCGCGGTGATGCTCACGTTCGTCAATCTGCTCTCAGGCGGGCTAACGCTGTTGGCACTCCTCTTCTACGTGTTCGTGTATACGTGCTGGCTCAAACGCCGAACACCCGCCAACATCATCATCGGCGGCGCGGCCGGGGCCGTCCCGCCGGTCGTCGGGATCGCGGCCGTGACGAATGAGATCTCGCTGCTGGCAGCCTGCCTGTTCGCCATCATCTTCGTCTGGACTCCGCCTCACTTCTGGGCGCTGTCGCTGGTGATGAGGCGCGACTACGAGGCGGCCCGGATCCCGATGCTGCCGATCGTTCGGGGCGACGAGGAGACCCGCCGCCAGATTCTCTGGTACTCGCTGGCGATGGTGGCGTTGACGGTCCTGGTGTTCACGATCGGCCTGCTTGGCTCGGTGTATCTCGTCGCGGCCGCCGTCCTGGGCGGCTTGTTCATCTTCCAGGCGGTCCGCCTGGTTCGCGACGCCAGCATCGAGGCCGCGCGCCGCCTGTTCCGCTACTCGATCGTCTACCTGGCGCTGCTCTTCGTCGCGATGGTCGTGGACCGCCAAGCGTTGCTGTGAGACGGTCGATCAGGGCGCCGTGTCTGCTGTCCTTCCTGCTCGGGGTGCATGTGGCGCTGGGCGCCGCCTGCCGCCCCGCCAGCACCCTGCCGATGCTCGGGCCCGCGCCTGAGTTCACGCTCGTCGATCAGCAGGGCAGCCCCTTCAGCTCGGCCGACCTGGCGGGCAAGGTGGTCGTGGCGGACTTCGTCTTCACCAACTGCACGGACGCGTGCCCGCTGCTGAGCGCGACGATGAGTCGGATCCGGGATCGGTTGAGGGATGCCCGCTTGCTCGACGGCAAAGCGGTCCTGGTGTCCTTCAGCGTCGATCCGGAGCATGACACTCCGCAGGTCCTGGCCGGCTACGCGGCCCACTTCGGGGCCGACCCGGCCAATTGGCGGTTCCTGACCGGCGATCGGGCCGAGATGGAGGATCTTATGGTGGCCGGCTTCCACCTGGGCGCGCCCACGCTCGGACCGCCATCGGGCGGAGGGCGTGCCGAGATCGTTCATACCACCCGATTCGTGGTGATCGACCCACGCGCGCAGATTCGCTGGTACCCGCGCGGCGACGAGGTGGACGTCGAGCAAGTGGTGGACGAGGTCAGGCGGCTGGCGTCCTAGCGACCACCGGTAATGACGAGTCCGTCAGGTCCGCTGCTACAATGCGTCGTGGCGGACTCTCAGGAGGAGGGTGGACTGGCGTGGCTGATTCGAGTCACAGGAGCGGCGGCAAGCGCGTGCTCGTACCTTCGCTTTTCGCCGGGCTGCCGCCTCACTGGGTCGAGCACAATGAGGAGCGGCTGCGGGCCCAGGCGCTTCTCGAGGACATCCCACTCTTCCAGGAAGTGCCTCCTCATCGGCTGAGCGACATCGTCCAGGTCGCTCGCCGCAACAGCTACGCGCCCGGTGACAAGATCGTCGCGATGGGCGAGCTCGGCTCGACCTTACACGTCATCCGCTCGGGGCGCGTCAACGTGGTGCGCGAGAGCGAGTCGGGAGAGGCGATCGTGCTGGCCAGCCTCGGGCCCGGCGAGTATTTTGGGGAGCTGTCGTTGTTCGACAGTGGGCCACGCTCGGCGACGGTGATCGCCGCCGAGCAGACCGAGACGCTGTCGATCGGGCGGGCCGACATCCTGCAGATCGTGAGCCGCCATGTCGAGGTGGCGGTGGCGTTCCTGACCTCACTGAGCGCGCGCCTGCGGACGGCGGACAACCTGTTGGAGACGGTCAGCCGGGGCGGTCGGTCGGGTCAGGGCTAGGGGAGCCGTCGGGGACGAAAATGGTAGGGGCGCGATTGATCGCGCCCTCGGCGGCGCCGCGGTGACTTTTTGAGGCTTCGGACGATTTCCTGGCCAGGGCTGCCTTTGCTCATGATGGCGGCTGCGGTCGCAGCGGCGTTCATCCCCTGCGTGGGTGCCACTGTCGGCGCGAACGATGACGGGGACGCGGTCGATTATCTGTCGTGGGCACGTCCCGGCCCGTATCGAGCGCCATACGTGCAGGACTTTCCTGTAGAGAGCTTCGGCGCGAACCAGCGCGTTGTCGCCACCTATTTTTTCTATTGGTACGACGCGGCAACCTACCGCGAGGCCCAGAGTCGCAGGTCGTTCGACCCGTATCCGCACCATCCCCCGAACCTGGACACGATCAGCTTCCGCGACGCCGCGTGGTACGAGAAGGAATTCCGCGACATGCTGGCTGCGGGTATCGACATCGTTCTGCCCGACTACTGGGGCGAGCCCGGCCAGTACAACCGAAGGGTTGCCCCAGCCCCGGAGCTGAACCACTTTGCTACGGAGGGGCTACCGCCAATGGTGACGGCGCTCGACCGCCTGGCTGCCGACGGCACGCCGCTCAAGATCGGGCTCTTTCTGGACACGACGATCCTCAATGACGAGGACCTGACGGAGGAGCGCGGCAAGCGGATCTTCTACACGACTATCTACGACTTCTACTCGAAGATCCCCCCGCGCCACTGGGCCGCGGTTGACAGCCGGCCGCTCGTCTGGCTCTACGACGCGCAGCGTGTCTACAAGTTCGACCAGTCTACCTTCGAGTACGTGTACGACCGCTTTCCGCGCGACTTCGGGGGGCTGGCGCCCTTTATCGTCCGCGAGAAGCAGTGGGAAAGGGCCAAGAACAACGGCACGGATGCGCTCTTGCGGACCGAGGGGATGTATGCCTGGGGCGCGGCTCCGTTCGGTTTCACCAGCGGTCCCGAGTTCACGATCGCCCAGGTTGGGCCCGGCTTCTCGAACGCCCAGTTCGGGCGATCGGATGCGATCCACACCGACCGCCAGGGCGGCCGCTATTACGAGGACCAGTTGCGGGAAGCGCTCCGGAGCGGCCGCCAGATCATGGCGATCGAGACCTGGAACGAGTTGGGCGAGGCGAGCGGCATCCTGGAAACCATGGAGTTTGGCCGCCAGTACATCGACCTGACGCGTCGCTATGCGGATCGCTTCAAGGCCGGGCTCCCGCCGCCCTGATTGAGCTGTACCAATCTAGGGTCTACCATGCCTCCGAGCCCTGTAGCGGGATCGGTGATCGCCATCATACCGGTCTGGAACGAGGCGGAGGTGATCGGGCGGGTCCTGGCCGAGGTGCCGCCCGACGTGATCGATCGTGTAGTCGTGGTCGACGGCGGCAGCACCGACGGAACCCGTGAGGTCGCCGCGCAACACAGTGCCGAAGTCGTGCAGCAGCGACGCGCCGGTTACGGTGCGGCCTGTGCCGAGGGTGTCCGTGTGGCTGGCGCTGGCGTGCTGGTCTTTTTCGATGGCGACTACAGCGATCCGCCGGCTGAAGCGCCGCGTATCGTGGGCCCGATCCTGCGCGGCGAGGCCGACCTGGTCCTCGGCTGCCGCGACCTCCGTCACGCGCCGGATGCCCTGCCGATCCATGCCCGCCTGGGGAACCGAGCCGTCGCCTGGGCGATCGGTCTCCTGACCGGCCATCCCCTGGCGGACCTGCCGTCGTTCAAAGCGATCCGCTCGGACTGCCTGGCCCAACTGGACATGCGCGAGATGACGTACGGCTGGACGACGGAGATGATCGTCAAGGCCGCGCGGGCTGATTTTCGGATCGCCCAGGTCTCGGTTGGGTACAGGGCCCGCGGCGGTGGTCGCTCCAAGGTCTCGGGGACGCTGCGCGGAACGTTCGGCGCCGGCTGCAAGCTCGTTACAACCGCCGTTCGCTACGCGCGCTGGAGGCCGTCCCTGGGTGGTGGATGACGCGCGGCGGTCAGCCAGGTGCGGCCTCCCGCGTCCGTCACTGGCTTCTGACTTCGATGTGGTTCCAGCCGCTTGCCCCTTCAGGCTGGGCCAGGCTGAACTGCTCGGTCTGGAGCGTCCCGGTACCGTCTGTCGCCCGGGCGACCAGTTTGGCGGTTGCACGCGCCGCTAACTCAAACGTGCCCTCCCAGCGCACCCAGGCGTCCTTGCCGGGCGCAGGCTCGAGGAAGGTCGCCGGTTCCCACGTCTGGCCGCCGTTGGCGCTGAACTCGACCTTCCCAATGCCGCGGTCAGCGGCGTACGCGATGCCCGCGATCCGCTGAGAACCAGCCGGGAGGCCCGCAGCCGGAGCGGGGACATCGATGCGGGTCATAGTTTTGACGATGCCGTCCTTGCTCCAGTTGCGCTGCCCATACCAGTCGAGGACTTCGCGGTTCATCGGCCGGATGGCGATCACCCACTTGGCGCTCTTGAACCCGTAACGGCCCGGCGTGAGCACCCGGGCCGGGTAGCCATGCTCGTACGGCAGGACGTCCCCGTCCATCTCATACACCACGAGGGTATTGGGGTCCAGGGCGACCTCGGCCGGGATCACGCTCACGAACTCATCAGACCCGAGCAGGGCCACGCTCACCACCCCCGGCTTGAAGCCCCCGGCCAGTCCGATCAGGTCCTTCAGTGGCACGCCTTTCCACCTGGCCGTCCCAATCAGCTCACAGCCGAAGGGGACGAGTTGGCATTCGGCGGTCAGGTTGCTGATGCATTCGAGTGTCTTGGCGGTCTCGACCGCCGGCAGTTGGCGCAGGGTCCGGTAATCGAGCTGCACCGGATTCTTGAGCTCGCCGTCCAGGACCAGGCGCCACTCCTCTGGCTTGATCACCGGATCGGCGACCGGGTTCTTGGTGACGTGGTAGTGGTCTTCCGCCCGCGTTATCAGCGGTGCCAGCGTGCCCGGCTGGCGGGAGCCGGCCGTCAGCGAGCCATCCTTGTCTCGAGTTAGCTGCTTGTTCATGGGCTTCGGAACGGGCAGCGGCGGCTCGGACGCTGGGCCAGAGGGCTTGGCCGGCTCCATCGTCGGCTGCGGGGCCGGCGTCGGCAGCGCGGCAGCAGCCTGCTCGTTCGAAGGACGGTACGCGGTGGCCGCCGGGGCGGCCGTGGGGGGCGCTGCGCTTGCGAGGCTCGGCACCTTGGCCAGCGGTACGCTACTGCCCGCGGCGCCGGTTCTCTGTCCCAGCCAGAAGATCGCGACATACGATCCAATAGCCGGGGCCAGGCCGGCGATGAAGGCCCGGCGGGCCATGCCCAGGCCCGGTGGCGGGCGAAGAGCTCGGGTGGCGCCGGATGCTCGGCCGCCCAACAGCGACTTCCCGAGCAAGAGCAGGCTCGCGTAGCTGAACGCAATGCCGAGATAGCAGGCGTTCACCAGCCAGGGGTCCTGAAACAGCTCGGAGGCGAACAAGCCTGCGCCTGTCACGGGCATGATCACGGCCATGGCGAAGAGGTACAGGGCCGGGCCAAGTGCCCACAGCGTCCACGGGGAGCGGGCCTTCGCCAGGACGACGGTGCCGACGCCGATCAGAATCAAGGCCATGCCACCAACGGCGGCGTAGAGGGCGTACACCTTGGCCTCGAAGCCAAAACGGCCGATCCCGGCCTCGAGCGCGTCCGGTGAGACAAACAGGAGAGCCCACTCCATGACCCGCTCAGGCAGCGTCCGGATCTGGAAGGCGCTGCGTGTCCAGAACATCACAAGCAATGCGGCGGCTGTTGCCGTCGATGCAACCGCCGCGCTCGCTGGCCACCTAAGACCGCCACGCTGCTCAGTCATGCCTTACTCGATAAGTCTCGTCCGGCGCTCGTCCGGTCCGATGCATCCCCCCGCTCCTTCAAGTTTGCCGCTTCAACCTGTAGCCCGTCGGAAGATCCTTGCCAGAGTCTTACGGTTGAATCGTCAAGCGGAAGGACGCCGCCCGCAGCGTTAGCCTGACAATACCGTCTCGGTAGGACCAGCCGTCAGCCGGAGCGTCGTTGAGCAGCACGCGGGCAGGTGGATCCGGCGAGGGAAGGTGCAGCTCGTATGTACGCTCCGCGGGCGCCAATTCGGCCGACAGCGTGAGCGCACGGCCGTCAACCTCGGTCCGCAGCAGCGTCCCATCGTAGAGGCGCTGGCTGGCCTCGGGGAGATGAACTCCGCGCGCGGTCGGCAGCGTCGGGGTGACGACCCGCACGACAAGGTCACCGCCCCAGCGGACGATGCTCGGGTCCGCCGCGGGGGCGAGCGTGTCGAAGTCGGTGGCCAGTGGCAGGATTGCGCCGGCCCGGGCAAAGATTGGGATCTGATCGAGCGGAGCGTCGACGGTTACAGTGCGCCCGCCCTCCCAGAACTGGCCGGTCCACCAGTCTACCCAGGTTCCTGCCGGCAGGTAGAGCGTCCGCAAACGGGAGCCCTCCTCCAGGACCGGTGCGACGAGCAGGTCGTCGCCAAGCGTGTACTCGTACTCCTCGGCCCACGCCCGCGGATCATTGGGGGCGATGAGTGCCAAATGCCGCATGATCGGCAGTCCGGTCTCGGCTGCGATCCTCGCCTGGCTGTACAGATACGGGACCAGGCTGTTGTGGAGCCGCGCGTACCGCCGGAAAGCGTCGACCGTCTCCGTGTCTGACCACGTCTCCACGGGGTCGCCCTGATGCTCGCCATAGTTGTCCCGCAAAAGTGGGCTCAACGCGCCGAGTTGGAGCCAGCGGAACCATAGCTCGCGCTCGGACGGTCGCGGCAGGCCGACGTCCAGGTAGCCACCGACCTCCGGATGCCAGTAGGGGTAACCGCTCAGCCCGATCGAGAGCGCCGCGGGCACGAGTCCACGTATGCCGTCCTGGCCCCAGGTCACGGTCTGGTCGCCAGACCACTGGAGGCTCTGGAAGCGCTGAGCGCCCAGGCTCGCCGAGCGTGCGAAAATGGCGAAGTCGTCTCCGCGGACCGACCGCGCAGCGAGGTAAGAGGCCTGCGCGTACAGGGTGAGATACCGATTGTGGGTCTCGATGCCGGTCGTCCCATCCGCGTAACGCGCGTCTTCTGGTACGAGCTCGCCGAGGTCCAGCATCGCCCCGTCGAAGCGAAGATCGGCCAGGATGCGGCGCCAGAGCTTGTCCCACCAGGCCACAGCGTCGGGATTGGTGAAGTCAACCCAGGAGACCAGGTGGTGCGGGTGGACGTACGGTCCGCCCGTGTGATCGAGGACGGCCAGACCCTGCAACGCAGTAGCAGCCTGGGTCGGGACGCGGGCCGAGAGATCGGCGTTCTTGTAGCCGAGCGTCTTGTAGCCCAGCCGATGCAGATCGTCGTTGAGGGCTCCGAGGTCCGGATAGGGCCCCGCCTGCTTGCCGGCGAAGCCAATGAACGGCCAGCCGAGCAGGGCCTGCTGGTCGGGCGCGTCGTACAACAGCAAGCCTGACACTGGGAGGCCCTGCTCTCGTAATCGCCGGGCGTCCTGAACAACCTGCGACTGGCCGCCGACGGCCGTTTTCCAGACACCGAAGGCCCAGATAGGTGGCAGCGGCGGGAGCCCGGCCAGCCCGGCCTGGGTCTGGACCAGGTCGCGCGGACTGGGTCCATACGCCAGGACCAGGCTCGTGGCCGGGCGCTGGACTTCCCAGGCGAAGCGATCGGCGCGGCTCTCGGCCACATCAAAGTATGCGCGCGCGTCACTCTCGATGAGCAGGCTGTAGCCGCGGCTCGAGATGCAGAACGGGATGGGCGCGTACGTCGCCTCGCCGAAGCCGACGTCGCGACGGTCCTGAGACCAGTTCCAGACGATCCGTCCTCGCTGGTCCACGCCGTCGAACCGCTCCCCAAACCCGAGGAATCGCTCGTCTGGCCGCACCACGAAGGCGCCGCCGAGGGCGGCGATCTGGGATGAGTCCGAGAGCGTAAACGACATCCGGACAACACGAGGTCCCAGGCTGCGAAGCTCAATCGCCGCGGTCCGTCCGTTTGGCTCATCCGTCGCCGCTGCCACTCGGACGCCGTCCGCGGTCGGGGCGACGTCGAGCAAGCGGACCAGGTGCCAGCGGTTGCCGGCGGCATCGCGGTAGCCGAGCGGGCCCAGGCGGTCGCCACGCGACTCGAGCGGCGCCTCATGCCAGAATGGTGTGCCGTCCGGGCCGAGCAGCGATAATCTCCACGGATCCTGCTCAATCTGGGCCGTGAGCTCGCCCAGTCGAATCGACACCCCATTGGGCCCAACCTCCGCGGGTGGGGGTGGAGATTCCATAGGGCCCGGTAGCGCAAGCGCTGGCGCTGGTAGAGGCTCGGCGGTTGGGCCCGCCATCGCGGGCGTCGGCTCGGGTGGTGGGCTGGTCCCCTGCGCGGGGGACTCTACGCGGACTTCGGCTTCCCAGCGGACTACTTCCCGCAGCGGCAGGCCGCCTACGTCGATCCGAACCAGCTCGCCCGGCCGCCACTGCTCGGGCGGGTACCACCAGACCGTCGGAAGGTCGTGGAAGCGCTGCTCAGTCCCATCCTTCATAAAGGCGTGCAGTGACGGGCGAGGCCGATCATGTACCTCCGCCCGGAGCCGCCAGGTCGTCTCGAGCGTCGCGAGCGGACCGCGCGGACCGAGATCGCCACTCGGGACGAGATCGGCCCGCACCAAATCGATCGCGCCATCGAGGTAGCTCGCGGTGGGGAGATCGAGTCGCGCATCGCGCACGCGGGCGAAATCGAAGAAGCTGTCCGGCAGCGGCCGCGAGGCGGCCGCCTCGCGCTCGAGGAGCATGATTCCGTCCTCAGACGCCACCAGCCGGAGCTGGCCGCTGCCGAGCAGCTCCTGGACCCTAAGGTGCAGGCCGCCCGGACTAATCGGAAAAGCGTTGCCGCCAACATCGACCAATACATAGTCGGCATCGCGCAGGGTGGGAAACAGGTATGCCGACGTGCGCTGGCTGACGTGTGGAAAGAGCGTGGTCGAGGCCGAGACCGCGGCATCGCGCGGGATGCTGGCGGCGAGCTGGGCGGCCAGCGCATGGCGGGGCAGCCGCGTGGGGACGACGAAACCGTCCGCGAACGCGCCGCCGCCGGAGCGGCGG
>Ga0137375_10008516_pt1 | contig 12183 bp, 10 predicted proteins | sample SagtaG_24_FD_104936 | JGI IMG/M metagenome (GOLD analysis project Ga0137375, IMG submission 104936) | Vadose zone soil microbial communities from Sagehorn Ranch, Mendocino, California, USA - Sage1_R_113_16 metaG | ecosystem: Environmental > Terrestrial > Soil > Vadose zone | place: USA... | reverse complement strand
TACTTCAAGAGCGACTTCGGCCGCGGCGCGGCGATCTCGATTCTCATGCTGCTGATGGTCGCGGCGCTGAGCGTCGTCTACGTGCGCAAGATGGTGCAGCTGGGGGACGTCGAATGAGCCGCGCGCTTCGTCGCAGCGGCTGGGACGTCCTCGGCATCGCCGTCTTCGTCGTGATGGTCTTTCCGGTCTTCTGGATGATCTCGACCGCCTTCAAGCCGGACGACCAGATCATCAGTCTCGCGCCGACGTGGTTTTCGTCGCACCCGACGCTCGCGCATTTCACCGAGGCGATCCACCGCCCCTACTTCTGGCAGAACGTCAAGAACAGCGTCGTGATCGTGCTCGTGACGGTCGCGATCTCGATCGTGCTCGCCTTCCTCGCTGCGGTCGCACTCGCGAAGTACCGCTTCACCGGGCGCAAGCTGTTCATCGTGCTCGTGATCGGGATCCAGATGCTGCCGACGGCGGGGCTGATCATCCCGCTGTACGTGGTGCTCGCGCGCTACCACCTCGTGAACGCGCTCACCGGCGTGATCATCACGTACCTGACGATCGCGCTGCCGTTCTGCGTGTGGACGCTGCGCGGCTTCATCATGGCGATCCCTCGCGAGCTCGAGGAGGCCGCGATGGTCGACGGCTCGACGCGGCTCGGAGCGTTCGTTCGCATCCTGCTGCCGCTCGTCGCGCCCGGCCTCGTGGCAACGAGTGTGTTCGCTTTCATCTCGAGCTGGAATGAGTACCTCTTCGCGCGCGTGCTGCTGAACGACCAGTCGAAGCAGACGGTGACGATCTGGCTCTCGTACTTCCTCGGGACGAGCCGGCACACGGACTGGGGCGCGTTGATGGCCGGCTCGACCCTCACCGCGATCCCCGTCGTCGTCTTCTTCCTGATCGTGCAGAAGAAGATCGCGTTCGGTCTCACCGCCGGCGCCGTCAAGGGGTGACGCCCCGCTTCGAGTGGCGCGGCGCGATGCTCGACGTCGCGCGGCATTTCTTCTTGCCGGACGACGTCAAGCGGTTCGTCGACGCCATCGCCGCGCTCGGCCTCAACCGCCTCCACCTCCACCTCACGGACGACCAGGGCTGGCGGATCGAGATCGAGTCGTGGCCGAGGCTCGCGACCGTCGGCGGCGAGACCGCGGTCGGCGGCGCCCGCGGCGGCTTCTACACACAGGCCGAATACGCCGACCTCGTCGCCTACGCCGCGGCGCGTGACGTCGTCGTCGTGCCGGAGGTCGATCTCCCCGGTCACGTCAACGCGGCGCTCGTCGCGTACCCCGAGCTCGCGCCGGCGGGGTTCGAGCCGCGGCCGTACGCGGGGATCGACGTCGGCTTCAGCTCGCTCGACGTACGGAACGAGGCGGCGTACGCGTTCGTCGACGACGTCGCGCGGGAGCTCGCCGCGCTCACGCCGGGCCCGTACCTCCACATCGGCGGAGACGAGGCCGCGGCGACGAAGCCGTCGGACTACGCGGTCTTCATCGAGCGCGTCTGCGAGATCGTCCGCGCGCACGGCAAGCAGCCGGTCGGCTGGGAGGAGATCGCGAAGGCGGAGCTCGCGCCGGGGACGATCGTCCAGCATTGGAAGGACGAAGACCTCGCGCGCACGGCCGTGCGCAAGGGAGCACGACTGATCATGTCGCCCGCTTCGCGCACCTACTTCGACATGAAGTACGACGCCGGCACCAAGCTCGGGCTCGAATGGGCAGGCTACGTCAGCGTGGACGACGCGCGCGACTGGGATCCGGCGACGCAGGTCGAGGGCGTCGCCGAGACTGACATCGTCGGCGTCGAGGGCTGTCTCTGGTCCGAGACGCTCGAGACATACGACGACCTCGTATTCATGGCGTTCCCGCGTCTCGGCGCGCTCGCCGCGATCGCGAGCGGCTAGCCGTGCGGTACGCGGGCGCGGCGGTAGAGGTGCTCGGGCCGACCCGTGACGCCGTAGCGAAGCGACAGCTCGATCGCACCGATCGCCGCGAGGTACTCGAGGTAGCGACGCGCCGTCCCGCGGCTGAGCCCCGCGCGCTCGGCGACGTCGACGGCGGTCACTTCGCCCTCGTCGTCGAGCGCGTTCGAGACGACCTCGAGCGTCTGCGCCGAGATCCCCTTTGGCAGCGAGCGGCGTCCCTGCGCCCGCAGGAGCGAGAACACGTGGTCGATGTCGTGCTGCTCGACGTCGTGCAACCGCTCGAGGCGGCCGCGCATCGCCGCATACGCTTCGAGCCGCTCGCGCAACGTGTCGAAGAAGAACGGCTTGACGACGTAGTGGACGACGCCCCCGTGCATCGCCGTTCGCAACGTCTCGACGTCCTTCGCCGCGGTCACCGCGATCACGTCCACGTGCGGCATCCCCGACTCTCGTAGCCGTTCGAGCACGGTGAGCCCGCTCATGTCCGGGAGATAGATGTCGAGGAGCACGAGCTCGGGCTGCAGGCGGCGGACGGCTTCGATCGCGGCTGCGCCCGTGTGCGCCTCGCCGACGATCTCGAAGCCGCTGACCCGTTCGACGTACGAGCGGTGGATCGACGCGGTCATCGGATCGTCCTCGACGACGAGCGTCCGGATCATGTCGCGACCACCTCGGCCTCGGCTTCGGCCGGCGCCGCCGTCTGCGGCAGGAAGACGGTGAACAGCGCGCCGGCGTCGTTCTCGACGGTGACGCGACCGCCATGGCGGCGAGCCGCCTGGCTGACGAGTGCGAGTCCGAGCCCGCGCCGGCCGATCCCCGTAGCGATCTTCGTCGTGAAGCCGTCGCGGAAGATCTCGTCGGCGGTCGCGGGATCGACGCCGGGGCCGGAGTCGTGCACCTGCACGAGCAGGCCGTCGTCGACGGTGCGGATCGCGACCTCGATCCAGCCGCCGCCGAGTGGCGCGACCGAGTCGAGCGCGTTGTCGATGAGGTTGCCGATGATCGTGACGAGGTCCCGGACGTGCGGAACGTCTTCCGGCAGCGAGGTTTCGCTGCGCACGCGAAGCTCGACGCCGCGCTCCGATGCAACCGCAGCCTTGCCGAGCAGCAACCCGACCAGGATGGGATTGCCAACGCTCTCGACGATCGAGACGACGAGCGCCTGGTGGACGAGCGACGACTTCTGGATGAAGTTGACGGCCTCGTCGTAGCGACCGACGTCGATCAGTCCTGCCACGACGTGCAAGCGGTGCGCGAACTCATGCTCCTGGGCGCGCAGCGCGTCGGCGAGGCTCTTCACGTCGTTGAGCTCGCGCAGCAGGCTCTCGAGCTCGGTGCGGTCGCGCAGGGTGATGATCGCGCCGATCGTCTTGCCGCGCACCGCGACGGGTACGCGGTTGACGACGAGAACGCGGTCGTCGACGAGGACGACCTGGTCGGGATCGGTCACGTTTCCCGCCATCACCTCGCGCGCGTGTCCCGCGGGAACGACCTCCGCCAGGCGGCGGCCGCGCACGTCGTCGGCGAGCGCGAGCAACCGGCGCGCTTCGTCGTTCACGAGCGTGATCCGCCCGTCGGCGTCGCTTGCGATCATCCCCTCGCGGATGCCGTGCAAAAGCGCCTCCCGGTGCTCGAACAGCGTCCCGATCTCGTCGGGCTCGAGCCCGAATGTCTGCCGCTTGATTCGCCGCGCCAGCAGCACCGATCCGAGCACGCCGAGGCCGAGTCCGAGCAGAGGCGGGATGAGGATCACCGGCAGGTCGGAGCGCAGCTTCGCGCTCACCGTGCTCTCGAGCACGCCGACGGAGACGAAGCCGATCACCTCGCCGCGCCGGCCGTAGAGCGGCACCTTCGCGCGCACCGAGCGGCCGAGCGTCCCGGTCTGCACGCCGACGTACTCCTTGCCCGAGAGCGCGATGCTCGGGTCGGTCGAGACGCGCTCGCCGATCTTCGACTTGTCGGGATGCGAGTAGCGGATCCCCTGCCGGTTGCCGACGACGACGAACGCGGCGTGCGTTCGCCGGCGAATGCCTTCGGCGATCGGGTCGATCACGACCCACGGCCGCTTCAATGCGAACGCCTGTCGGATCGACGGCATCTCCGCGACGGCGCGCGCGAGGACGAGCGACTGCTGCCCGGCCTGCCGGTCGATCCGGTTCCGCGCCTGGAGCAGGGAGACCGCGAAGCCCGCGCTCACGGTGAGCATCACGATCGCCGTGCCGAGCAGGAGGATCTGGGTCGAGAGGCGGAGCTCTCCCCAGCGCGGGAGGCGGAGTCGCGACATGCGGCGATTGTAGGCGCCTTCGTCAACAAGCCGGAAAACGCTCACAAAGGACAAAACCGTCACAAAGGCTGAAAAGCTCGACACCAAATCGTCACCGGCGCAGACTGCCGCGGCCCGACGGGACTCGCGACGAAGCGGTCCCGAACGAACCCGAAGGAGGGAACGCAGTGACGATCTTCCGGAGCAGGCGACGGTCGGCGGTCGTGGCCGCAGCCGCGTTGCTCGCCGTGGCTCTCGCCGCCGGAGCAGCGACCGCGGCGCGCCCGTCGTCCAAGCACGCGCAGGCTGAGAATCCGATCGCGGGGCTGATCGCGAAGTCGAAGACCGAGTCAGGTCTCGTCGTCTACGGCAACCCGCCGTCGTCGAACTTCAACGCGCTCGTCGCACGGTTCAACGCGAACTTCCCGTGGATCAAGGTGACCGAGTACGACCTCGAGGACCCGGTCATCTTCTCGAAATACGCGTCGGAGGCGGGGCAGGGCGTCCGCACCGCCGACGTCCTGATCGCGAGCGCGCCGAACATGTGGGTGTACGCGGCGCGGCAGCACTACGCGATGAGCTTCACCCCGAACGGACTCGCCCGCTTCCCCAAGTTCGCGAAGCAGTACAAGGGGATCTACATCATGTCGCCGGACCCGGCGATCATCGTCTACAACAAGCTCCTGCTGAAGGACAAGGTTCCGAACTCGCTCGCGGAGATCGCGGGCGACGCGTCGACGTACGACAAGCTAACCGGCTACAGCGTCGACAACCTCTTCGGCTACACGGGTCTCTACGGCTACGTGAAGCTGAAGGGCTGGTCGAACCTCGAGAAGATCGGCAAGTCGCGCTACGTCCCGAGCGGGAACGTGTCGGCGCAGCTCCAGGTCGTCTCGCAGGGCGGCGCCAAGGCCGCGTATCTCACGTCGCCGACTGCGCGCTTCCGGATCGCGAGCGACTCCCGGCTGAAGACGATTCTCGACTGGGCGTACGTCACCGACGGGGAGGCGATCGTCCCGCGCGGCATCGCCGTGACGGCGAAGGCCTCTAGCCCGGCGTCGGCGAAGCTGTTCCTCGACTTCATCTACTCGGTGCCGGGGCAGCAGGCGATGTGCGAGGCGGGCTTCACCGCGTACATGAACAAGTTCAAGCCGACGGGTGGGTGCACGAACACCCTCGCCGACGTGTACGCGCACGTCGCGGCGAAGAACGTGTTCAATCCCGGCTTCACCCAGGCGTTCGTGAACGCGCGCAAGTCGTTCGCGGCCCGCTGGCACTCGATCTTCGGTTAGAAACGGCCGGGCGAGGACGGGCCGTGACGACGACCGCAACCGCATCCGCGCGCGAGCTGCAGCGTCCCAAGCCGAGCCTCGTGCCGGCCGGGTTGCTGCAATTCCTCACGTGGGCGCTGGTGGCGGTCGCCGTCATCGGCCCGTTCCTCCCGATGCTCTACGCGTCGGTGCGCGACCGCCCGCTCTACGAACACGGCGGCGTGTTCAGCCTCAAGGGCTACGGCGACCTGCTGCACGACCACGCGTTCTGGGTCGCCGCGTGGCACACGCTCCAGTACGCGGTAGGGACGACGGTGGTCGCCGCGCTCGGCGGCGCGGCCGTCGCGATCCTCGTCGCGCGCACCGACCTGCCGGGCCGCGCGATCCTCGGTCGCGCCATCCTGCTGCCGCTGCTCCTGCCGGCACTCGGAATCGTGCTGGGGTGGATCGTGGTGTGGGGACCCGGCGGCTACCTGACACTCGAGGCCGACCGAATCCACGTCCCGACGCTCTCGATCAACACGATCCCGGGGATGGTGCTGATCGAGGCGGCGCGGCTCCTTCCCGTCGCCTACCTCACGTGTGAGGCGGCGCTCGCGCGCGCGGACTCGTCGCTCGAGGACGCCGCGCGCAGCGCGGGCGCCGGGCCGCTGCGCGTGCTTCGCTCGGTGACGATCCCGATGCTGCGGCCCGCGCTCCTCAACTCCGCGACGCTCATCTTCACGCTCGCGATCGCGTCGCTCGGGATCCCGCTGCTGCTCGGCTCGCAGCGCGGCATCAACATGATCTCGACCTACCTCTACTTGAACTGGACGAACGGCGCGAACCCGGACCCGCCGCTCGTCAGCGCTGGCGCGGTCGTGCTGCTCGGGATCGCGACGACGCTGCTCGTCCTTCGGAACCGCCTGCTCGGAGCGGAGCAGCGCTTCGTCTCGATCGGCGGCAAGGCCGGGCGGACGGCGCTGGTCTCCCTGCGCGCGTTCCGCTGGCCGCTCGCGGTCGCGATCCTGCTCTACCTCGTCTTCAGTACGTTGATCCCGGTGCTCGGGCTCGCCGCGATGTCGCTCGTTGTCGTGCTGACGCCGCTCGTCGCGCCGTGGAAGCTCTTCACGTGGGAGCACTGGCATGCGCTCGCACACGACGGCGTCTTCCGCAACTCCATCGAGCACAGCCTCATGATCAGCGTCGTCGGCGCGATCCTCACGACAATCGTCGTCGCGCTCGCGACGCTCGTCGCACACCGCTCGCGCTTCCCCGCGCGGCGCACGCTTCCGTTCCTGATGCTCTACCCGCGCGCGACGCCGGGTCTCATCATCGGCATCGGCTTCTTCTGGGCGTATCTGCTCACCGGCGCGTTCGGCGACTACATGCGCACGAGCATCTGGGGAATCATGCTTGCCTTCTGCGTGCGCGACCTGCCGTTCGCGTACGTCGTCATGTATCCGACGCTCGCGCGGATCGGCGAGGAGCTCGACCGTGCCGCTCGGTCGGTCGGCGCCGGCTGGTGGACGACGTCGCGCAAGATCGTCCTGCCGTTGCTGCGTCCGGCGGTCTTCGCGTCCTTCATCCTGATGTTCGTCGAGCTGCTCAACGACTACGATCCCGCACTCTTTCTCGTGAAGCCGGGGACGGAGGTGATCGGAACGACCATGCTCGACCAGTTCCTGCAGGGGATGGTCGGTCCCGTCGCCGCGCTCGCGCTCGTCCAGGTGGCCGCGACGGTGATTGTGCTTGCGATCGGCACCGCCGTGTTCAAGACTCGCGTGACGGGAGGTCACGATGCCTGAGATCCACGTGGAGCGACTCGTCAAGCAGTTCGGAGGGCAGCGCGCGCTCGACGAGGTCGAGTTCCGCGTCGACGACGGCGAGCTCTTCACGCTGCTCGGACCGAGCGGCTGCGGCAAGTCGACGACGCTCATGTGCGTCGCGGGACTGCAGCGGCCCGAGGGCGGTCGCATCGTCGTCGGCGGAGAGACGTTCTTCGATCCCGGACGGCGCGTCAACGTTCCCGCCGAGCGCCGCAATCTCGGCATCGTCTTCCAGTCGTACGCGGTCTGGCCGCACATGACGGTCGCCGAGAACCTCGCGTTCCCGCTCAAGCTGCGAAAGCTGCGCCGGCAGGAGCGACGCGCGCGCATCGAGGAGGTGCTCGCGCTCGTCGAGATGACCACCTATGCAGACCGCTACCCCCATCAGCTCTCCGGAGGACAGCAACAGCGCGTCGCGCTCGCACGCGCTCTCGTCTACTCGCCGAACGTCCTCCTGCTCGACGAGCCATTCTCGAACCTCGACGCGAAGCTGCGCGAGCGCGCGCGGCTCTGGGTGAAGGACCTGCAGCGCACCCTCGGGATCACGACGATCTTCGTGACGCACGACCAGGACGAGGCGCTCTCGATGAGCAATCGCGTCCTCGTGATGAACTTCGGCGAGGTGCTGCAGATCGGCACGCCGGAGGAGATCTACCGCAATCCCGCGGACCGGTTCGTCGCCGAGTTCGTCGGTCGCGTCAACCTGATTCCGGGAACGGTCGCCGCGGTCGAGTCCGGCCGGATCGTCGTCGACGTCGACGGCGCGGGCAGGCGGCTGACGGTGGACGCGCCGGACGGCCGGACGCGCGATTCGAGCGTCGTGGTCGCGGTGAGGCCTGAGGTCGTGACTTTGCTGCCCGAGGGATCGAGCGAGCTCAACGGGACGAACACCTGGGACGCGAACGTCCACGCCGTTTCGTTCCTCGGCGACCACTACGAGTACGCGCTCGAGGCGGGGCCGCTCTCGTTGACGGTGCAGAGCCTGCGCAGGCTCGAAGGGCCGCGCCTCAAGGTGCACATCCCGCCCGACGGCTGCACGCTCGTCGGGTGAGGCACACACCGGCGCGACTTCTCTTCGCGCTGATCTCGATCGGCGGCACGCAGACCGCCGTCTACATCGCGCGGCCGGTGACCTCGTACAAGCTGCTCGGCCTCGGCGCGGGACCGCGCGAGGTCGGGCTCGTGACGGCCGCGTACGCGCTGCTGCCGCTGTTCCTCGCTATTCCGCTCGGACGCTTCTCCGACCGGCGCGACCCGGCGCCGCTGTTCGTCGCCGGCTGCGCCGTCCAGGCGCTCGCGTGCGTCCTCCTCGGCGTCGCCGGACAGACGTCGACGCTCGCGGCCGCTACCGTCCTGCTCGGGCTCGGGCATCTCGCGGTCGCTCTCGGCGCGCAGCACGCCGTAGCGCGCGCGTCCGACGCTGCGCACCACGATCGCAACTTCGCCGCGCTGACGCTGCTCGTGTCGATCGGACAGCTCGTCGGGCCGCTGATCGGCGGCGGGTTGCTCGACGCGCGGGGCAGCGCGTCGCTCGCGGACGCATCCGGGCGTGCGATGTACGTCGCCGCGGGCGTCGCCGCGCTGTCGACCGGCGTCGCGGCGCTCACGCTTCGTGGCGGCTTCGCGCCGGCCGCCGCGGCGGAGGTCGCGGTCGCGAAGGCGCACGAGATCCTCGTGCGCCGCGGCGTCCCCGCGGGCATGTTCGCGAGCCTCGCGGCTCTCGCGTGCGCCGACGTCATCACCGCCTACCTGCCGGTCCTCGGGGAGGAGAAGGGAATCGCGCCGGGAGCGATCGGCGTGCTGCTCGCGCTGCGCGCACTCGCGTCGATCGCCGCGCGATTCGGGATTGTCCAGCTCGTCTCGCGCTTCGGACGCCTGGGTGTGCTCGCTGCGAGCGCCGCGCTCGCCGCCGTCGCGCTCGCAGGCCTCGCCGTCGCCCGCGATCCGGTCGTGATCGGAGTGCTGATCGTGCTCGCCGGCTACGGCCTCGGCTTCGGGCAGCCGCTGTCGATGACGATGATCGTGCAGCGCGTGCCGCCGTCTTGGGCAGGGACCGCGCTGGCCGTGCGCCTGACCGGCAACCGCTTCGGCCAGGTCGGCGGGCCGACCCTCGCGGGGCTCGTCTCCGGCGGCGCCGGGGTCTCGGCCGTGTTCTGGGTCTTCGCCGGCGCGATGGCGGTGTCGGCGCTCGCGGTCCAGCGCCCTGCGCTGCGTCGCGACGAGCGGCGTCCCACGGCGCCGCCTGACTTGTCCGCGGAAGACGTCCTCGACTAGCGCGAAGCAACTCTTAGCGACTTCTCACGTCCCTCTCAGGGGCTTCTCACGTCCGGGCGCGATTCTCGAGGCGTCAATCCCCTCGAAAGGAGCACCGAGATGAATCGCATGTCCAGCAAGCAGCTTGCCGCAGTTGCGATCGCCGCCCTCGCCGTGATGGGCGGCGGCGCGGCGGTCGCGGCGGCGAGCAGCAGCAGCACCTCGAGCACGTCGACGGCCGCCGTCGCGACCCGCGGGCCCGGCGCCGCGCTCGCGGCGGCGGCCTCGTACCTCGGGGTCACCGCCGACGCGCTCCGGTCCGATCTCCAGTCGGGCAAGACGCTCGCCGACGTCGCGAAGGCGACGGACGGGAAGACCGTGGACGGCCTGATCGCGGCGATCGTCGCGGTCGAGCGGGCCGAGCATCCGAGCGAGTCGGCCGTGTCGATCACTCAGCGCGTGACCGACTTCGTCAACGGCGCGATGCCGTTCGGCGGTCACGGCGGACCGGGCTTCGGCCACGGCCCCGTCGACCTCTCGACCGCCGCCTCGTACCTCGGGCTGACGGCGTCCGACCTGCAGTCGCAGCTGCAGTCCGGCAAGACGCTCGCGCAGATCGCGAACGCGACGAGCGGCAAGTCGGCGGACGGCCTCATCCAGGCGCTCGTCGCGGCCGGCACGACGCGGATCACCGCGTTCGTCAACGGGACGGCGCCGGCCGCCTAGCGCAGGCGGTAGATGTTCAGCACACCGCTGGTCGAATGGGCGTTCGCGGTCCCCTCGGGGAGCGCGATACGCCCGTCGACCGCGATCGGCGAGTTCCAGTGGCCTTCGCCCGCAGGGAGGACGGCGATCTCGCGCCCGCTGCCGGGGGCGTACACGTGCAGGCCGGTGCCGAGCGGGTCGAACGCGTAAAGCAGGCCACCCGCGAGCACCGGGCTCGTCGACGCCCTCGTGTTCTCCCACACCTTCACGAGCCGCCCGCTCTTCAGCCGCCATCCTGCGAGACCCGCGTTGTCGGCAAGGAAGAGCCACGCGTCCTTGCCGGCGTGCCAGACGGCCGGCGCGGTGAAGAGGTCGGTGCCGCCGGGCGTCGGGATCGTCTGCACCTCGCCGCCCGTGTGGCCGACCGGGCTCATGCTCTTCGCCGTCAGCAGCCGCACCTTGCCGTCCTTGCCGCCCTGGGCGAAGAAGCCGCCGCCGAGCACGACCGGCGACGTCGAGCCGAGGTCGACGTCGCCGCGCTCGAGCTCCGCATAGTTGGGCGGCGTCCACGTTCCCTTGACTTGGTTTGCGTCGCCGGACAGACGGATGAGCGAGTCGCCCCAGTTCGTCTTGCCGTCGAAGCGGCCGTTGCCGGTCGCGACGAGCAGGTCTCCGCTCGCGGGATCGACGACGGCGCCGGAGCGTCCCCAGATCGCGGACATCGTTGTCGAGCAACTGGCCGGCGCGATCAGGCCGCGCCGGTCCGAGCAGAGCGAGTTCCACACCTGCAGCACCTTGCCGCCGGCCGGGTCGACGATCGCGACGTGGCCCTGGTACGGCGGCGCGTCGCCGATGTACCCGCCCGTCGTCGCGATCAGGCGTCCGTTCGCGAAGTTGAGCGCCGACGCGAGCTTCTCGCGCTCCGGCAGCTGCGTGATCGACACGCGCCACGACGCACGCCCGGTCCGCACCGAGAGCTTCTGGATGTAGCCGTCGGGCGACGCCGCATAGATCCACTTGCGGCTCGGGTCGGTGACCGGCGTGGTGTTGGTGATTCGCGCCGTCCCGGCGAGCGCGCTGTAGCTCCCCGGCGTGAAGCGCCAGACGACCTTGCCGCTGGCGGCGTCGATCGCCTCCGTCTTTCCGTACGTCGTGGTCACGAAGAAGGCGTCGCGGACTTTGCCGCCGACGCGGACGTCGTGCAGGTAGATCGGCGAGGAGTCGACGGTGCCGTCGAGCGTGACGGCCTGGCGGCGGAGGCGGCCGACGTTCGCGGCCGTGATCCCGCTCGCCGGGGCAGCGTTTGGACGCGAGGGCGTGTAGCCGAACATCGGCCAGTCGTGCGGCTTGGCCGTCACGCGCTCGCCGGAGGCTGCGGCGCCGCCGCAGGCGACCGCGGCCAGACAGGCGGCGAGAAGCAGGGGCGCCCGTCTCATCCTCCGAAGCGTTACCCGAAGCACGGCGTGCTATTCCCCGGCGAACTCGAGCGCGCCGACCTCGAGCAGCTCGCGCGCGAGCTCCGCGGCTTCGCGTCCGATCCGTCCGCCACCGTCGAGCCCGACGACCTGCTCCGCGGCGCGCGGTGACGCGTCGAGTGCGGGATGCGTTCCCTCGTCGAGGCGCACGACCGCGTGCGGCTCCCGGTCGGGCGCGAGCTCGATCTCGGCGCGCAGCGAGGCGACGGCGCGCAACGTTTGCCGGCGCAGCTCGCCGTCGCGCAGCGCCGCGAGCCGTGCGCGAGCGCCGAACGCGCGGCGGATCTGCTCGTCCGCGACCTCCAGCTCGTCCGGGTCGACCTCGTCGATCCGGACCGCGGGGTCGGCGGCGCCGCGGTAGAGGATGACGGCGCCCTCGGTCACCCAGCCGGCGCCGAGGCCGGCGACGTAGGACGTCCAGCGCTCGAGCGCGCCGGCGTACGCGTCGGCGTCGCCGACGAGGTGCGCGTTCCAGCGCGCAGCGTGCTCGAGCGGC
>Ga0137375_10008515_pt1 | contig 12184 bp, 8 predicted proteins | sample SagtaG_24_FD_104936 | JGI IMG/M metagenome (GOLD analysis project Ga0137375, IMG submission 104936) | Vadose zone soil microbial communities from Sagehorn Ranch, Mendocino, California, USA - Sage1_R_113_16 metaG | ecosystem: Environmental > Terrestrial > Soil > Vadose zone | place: USA... | reverse complement strand
TGAGCAGCGCGAAGCCGTCCCTGCGCCCAAGGAAGGAGCACCCGGGGCCCGTGGAACCCCCGGCCACCGGCCCGCCAGCCGGGCTGCCATTATCCCCGGAACCCTAAAACAAGATCCATAAGCAGCTCGGCGGCGCTCGCCAGCAACGGCCGGCCCCGGCATGAATCATCGAGGCTAAGGCAAATGATTCGACATCACCCGTGTGCGACCACGCCGGCGTGCGCCCAGGGGCGGGTGAACCCGATCGCACCGCGGTCCTTGTAGCTGACGACGTGGATCGGCACGCCAGTTTGCTCGGCCTCGATCATCATGCCTTTGCCTAGCACCATGCCGACGTGGCCCGGTGACGTCGGCGTTCCGTCAGATCCGGCGAAGAACACCAGGTCACCCGGCTGTTCATGGCCACGGTCGATCTTCGGTCCCCATGCCCATTGCGCCTGCGACGTTCGGGGAATGTTGATCCCGGCGGCACGGTAGGCCATCATCACCAGACCCGAGCAGTCGAAACCCCCGGGGCCCGTGCCGCCCCAGACGTAGGGCTTACCAAGCTGTTGCTGAGCGTACGAGATCGAACCCTGAACCACGTTATTCGCGACGTCGGCCGTGAGGCTGCCCACGCAGGACGCTCCGTTATCCTGGTTTACCGCGCCCACCGTGAATCCGCCTTTGGTGTACATGCCGGCCCACGACAGGACGTCCTGCACGTACGACGTCAAGTGGTTGTACGCGAAGATTGCGACACGCAGGTCGCCGGGGGCGCCATGGGCGACAAGATATTTCGCCGCTCCGGGTATCGCATCGGCCGGATCGTACACATCGGCGATGCCATTGGAATTCCCGTCCATCGCCACGCCCCCGAAATGCTGGCTCGCGGAGTGAACGGCTGGGCCGCCCCACGTATCTCCAGCCGCGCCGCCGATGCCAATTTGCATCGGCCCGGCGGCACCGAACCCGTTCTGCCCGCTGCGCACCCCCGGCATATTCACCCGGCCATGGTCCGATTCCACCTCGCCGATACCCGCGAGCACTTCCCAGGGAATCCCAAACCGTGCGCCCGTCTTGCGATAAATGGTCAGGTAATTTGCGGGAATCGAGTCCTTCGCCTGCCTGCTGGCAACCAGCTGTGCCGACGGGCGGGTGCAGGATTGCGGGCTGAACGCGGGCAGCGAAGCGAGACTTCCTGACATCGCAATTGGCACCAAGGTCATGCCGATCGCGAGCGCCACCGCACCGATGCCGACGACGAAGAGCAGAAGTCCGTGACCCGCGCCACCGCCGAACGCGCCACCGCCGAACGCGCCGCCGCCGGTTCCGCCGGCCCGGCCGCGGTGGCCCGGCCGGATCAGGTAGCCGAATTCGCGCCTCATCGCCGCGAGCTCACCGGTTGCCCGCAGACGCGGGCTGGATCTGGTCCACTTGCCACGTGCCGCCGGTCGAGACCACAGTGATCGCAAACTGGCTGCTTGGTGAGCTGGTCCCGCGCGTGTCCCTGATGTGCTGACTGATCGTCACCACAAAGGTGATGCTTGACGCGTCGAACGCGCGCAGTGAGTTGATGACTGCGCTCGCGTTGGAGATTTCCTTGTCTTTGGTGCGCTGTTTCGCGACCCCGTACGTGCTGTAGTCCTGCTCGAGGACATTCAGGTACTGGCTGGTAACCAGACCGGACATCCGGCTCACGTAAGCGGAGGCGGACTCGTCGTAGCGGAACGTGTCGTAGTACGCCGCGGCCCGCGTGGCCACCGAAGCCGCCTGGCCGAGGTCGGCCGAGGAGAATGGAAGCCATTGGAAGATGTCCCCGCGGCCAGACGGGCTCGGCACCGCGGTGGCCTGAGGCGGTGCGGTCGTCGGCGGCACCGGTGTTGCCGACGCGGTGGCGGTCGGCGTCGGCGATGTCGCGGCGTGCGGCCCGCCTGTCGCCTGCGGCAGAAGCAGGTAGACGCCCAGGCCCGCAAGCATTACGACAATGATCGCGAATGCCAGCTTCTGCTGACGCGGGTTTAGCTCCATAACGGCTCCCGCTACCTGTCACGCCTGATAGGCCTGACCCAACTCCTGTTGAACAGCTTGCGTTCGCTGGCTCCTCGGCTCGCTGGAGCCGACGGCCGAGCAGTTGGACGAGATGCGGACCCGGGCGACACCGATCCGGTTGAAGAAGCGGGAGCCGGGCGCGGCTGAACCTGTGCCTGCCAGGGCTGGGCCTGCGGTGACTGCGGTGACTGTGCCCGCTGTGATTGCGCCCGGCGTGATTGCGCCTGGGGTGATTGCGCAGGCCGGTGCTTCGCCGGTGCCTGCGGTGCGGCTGCCGAACCACTCAGCGTGAGCGGTGGAACCCCTTCGCGGCGCGGCGGGCGCGGGCCTGGCTGCCAACGGGGCAGTGACCCACGCGGGCGCCGCGGCAGGTCGAGCGGCGGGGGCTCACGCCTGCCATTGCCGCCCTCGCCGCTCAGGTCCGGCCGAACGCCGGCACCACCAGGCCTGGATCCCCCCGAGGATGGTCCGGCTGGATCCGGCCCACCATCGCCCTCGGCGAAATCTGGCGGGCCCTGACCGTTCGGCGGTCCCTTTCCGCTCCTGCGTCCCGCCAGCCCCGCAGCGACAGCGGCACCGACGCCGCCGGTGGCAGCGGCGCCTGCGAGGCTCTGTGCGATAAAGGCTGCCTGGTCGGCTTGGTCCGGGTTGCGCCTGGCCCAGCGAGCCACCCGGTAGGCGGAGTAACCGGGTATGGTGGCCGTCGCCGCGCGCTCGGTCTGTCCGCGGAAGCCGTACCGGGCCTGCTCGCGGTATGCCTCCGCACGTTCCCGAGCGCCGAGCATGTCGTAACCGACCGATGTGAACAGATGCTGGAATGGCCGCCGGTAGATGAACACCGCGACGGTGAGCAATGCGATCATCATGATCTTGAAGACCCACGGCAGTGCGTTGTCGCTGGCCCCCATCACGAGCGCGTAGCAGTACAACAGCACGCTCAGGGTCAGCGCGACCGCGCCCTGTTTCATCAAGACACCGACCAGCATCTCAAACCATCGGATCGCGATGACACGGCCGAAACCAGGATGGGTTCCAAGGATGAGGAAGAACGGCCCGGCCACAAGCAGCAGCAGGAACCCGAGCTTGAGGACAATGAGGGTGATGGCGATCAGCAGCACTAATGCACCCGCGACCAGGGCGGCGAACAGCCCCGCGAACGCGATCTCCAGGCGCGTCGCCCACTGCTTGCCCTGGAACACCGGATAGACCGCTGGATCCTGCTCCAGTTTCTTAGCGATTCCCTGGTAGACATTCTGCTTCTGCGTCGCCAGCTGGAGTGTCGGCCGCTCGTTGACAGCGAATGCCTGTGACCAGAGCAGAGCGCGGCCGTACTGGTGCACGACGTTACCGGCATTGCCTGTCGCAGACATCGTGCCAAATTCGCCCGCGAGCCACGGCTTGCACACAAGAACCGCCCATAGTTCATCCGCGTTCTGGTTGACCACCTCGTTTCCGCTTGTGTAGGCGTAGTTCTCGCCAGTGCTCTGCGGGTCCCCCTGGCCAACAGGAACGCAATCCGTACCGCCGGCCACCGGCAGCCTGCTGAAGGCCGCGTTGAGCACTTGGCTGATGCCGTCGGAGACCTTCTGGCCGACACCGGTGAAGTCCGCCGGGCGGCCGATCAGCCAGATGGCCGCGACACAGGCGACGACCATCCAGATGGTGCCCTCGATGGTGCGCGTCGCGCGCTTACGGATCAGGCCCTGCCAAGCCATCCAGATCGCACCGAGCAGCACGACCGGTGCCAGGTAGGGGAAGTAGACTGCGTGCCCGATCTGCGAGATGAGCTGGTCAACACGCTGCTTTAGCCAGCCAAGCAAACCCTCGCCCGCGGCGGACTGGTATGTGGTGATCGTGATCCGGTCGATGGCCTTGGCCCCGTCGAAGACGGTGTTCGCGACGCTGTTTCCGATCATGGACGTCATGTCTGAGCACTTGAGGTTGTAAGGTGCCCAGGACTGGCCCGCCATGCCGTAACTCTGGTAGAGGGTCAGCTTCTTCGGCGCGTTCGCTGCCCCCGTCTGCGGCGGCCGGATCATCGCGTCAATGCCACCGCCGGCCGGCTCAGGTGAAGGAGGTCCCGGCGAGCACAGGTCGTTGAGTGACCCGACGACGGCCGATCCGGCCTCGCAGAGCCCGCCAAGCCCGACGATGGTCAGCCCGCTGCAGATCGCACCCTGCGGCGCCGTGGCCGGGGTGACCGATACCCCTGGCCCGCCAGGAATGGCCGCCGGTTCGCCCGGGTCCACCACCCGTGCTCGCTGCTGAGCCGTGTTCGCCGCCGACCTGGTTGTGCCGCTTGGCGCGAAGAGCCCGGTACGCACCTGATGGGACGCGGGACTGGCGACGCTACTGGCCTGCGCGGCAGATGGAAAGCCAAGCACGGCGGCGATGACCGCGAGCACGCCCGCGGCGACGCAAGCAGCCACGCGGGGCGCTAGGCAAGCGGCCCGGCGGACGGCCCGTGTCACTCTCGCCATGAGGACTCCTGGGGATCGGTGTCCGGTTGTGTCGGCCCCTCGGGACGGGCCGGTGTGACGGCAAGCTCGTCCGGCCTGGCGCGTGTGGGGTTGGTGTCGAGCCAGCGCAGCAGGTCCTCCGAGATCAGGTCGACCCCTATGCGGCCGACGCGCCCGTCCAGGTCACGGAAGACACACTCGCCATTGCCCAGGCTGCGCAGCACTGCCTTGTGCTCATCCGATGTCTCGACACCGATCAATGCCAGCACATGTTCGACCTCGACACGCTCGGTTGAGCGGAACGCGAAGACGCCGGAGATACAGTTGGTGACCTGCTCGTTGAGCAGATCACCGGCGTTCTGTGACACCAGGATCAGGGCTGTGTTGCGTGACCGGCCCATCCGTGACACCTCGGGCACGAGTTTGGCGCCCTCGGGGGTCGAGGTGATCGCCCAGGCTTCGTCGAGGAAAATGGCTTTCGGCAGCCGCCGGTCCAAGCCGTTCAGCAGCCGCCGGGCGAACTGCGATACCAAGTAGAGCAGGGCCACCGACAGACGCTGCTCGTAGGAGTAATCATCGCGCCCCACCGCGGCGTCGGGCAGGCTCAAGCCGCTCAGCGTGAAAACGGTCGTCCACCCGGCCGCGTCTATCTGCTCACCTCCCGAGGGGTGAAAGCACAGCAGGGCCAGCCGCATCTCCGACATCGACCGCAGCACCGCGCCAAGGTTCCTTGAGGCCGGGTCGCTGGACCGTTCCAGGTGATCAACGACCTTGCCGAGGCTTGGCCGCTCCTGCGCGGCGATCGCCCCGATCGCCTGGATCATCGCGCTCTCGCGTTCTTCGCTCATCCGTGGCAGCAGCAGCCGGAGCGTCTCCGTGGCCATCGTGCGCTTGGCCGCCGGATCGTCTCCGAAGGAGAACGGGTCGAGCAGGCCAGGCGCTGCCGATCCCAATGGAAGGACCCGTGCCCGCCGCCCACGCATTTGCAGCAGCCGCACCAGCGACTCCGTCTCCCCCTTGGGGTCGATCACGGCGGTGGTCACGCCGCGCAGGGCGAGCTGGTAGATGAGCAACAGGGCGAGGGTCGTCTTGCCGCCACCAGGCTCCCCGGTCACGGCGATCGCCGTAGGCCGGTTACGCGCGGCGGCGGCGAGGGGATCAAAGTGCACAATGGACCGCGCCCGACCCAGCGTCTCGCCGATATACGGGCCGACCCACCCACTGTCCCCCGCTCGATCACCGAGATCAACTGTTGCGGTGGGCACGCCGCCGGCGATCGTGTAGAGCGGCTGGCGCTGCACATAGGCGTTGAGCCTGATCCGGTCTCCGGGAAGAGACTCGCACAGCAGCGAGAATTGGTCGCCTGTGGAATTAACGATGTCAATCCCGATATCGCGATAGTGCTCGATTACCGCCTCGACCCGCCGGATGCACATCTGCCGCGTTGGTGCGGTGACCAGCAGCCGATGCCAGCCGTAGACGAACGGCAGCCGCTCCTTGGTAATGCCGTGCTCCAGCATCCGGGCCGCTTCGAGCTGTTCCGCGAGTGCTATGGGCGCTTCCGCGCCCGCTTCACGGATATGGATGTCCATGTCACGCGCATGTGCCAGCTTGCGGCTGACATCCTTGCTCGCTCGGGCAGGCGGGATCAGCTTCATCCGCGAACTGACCTCGACAGGAAATGGCAGCGAGTCGGCAAAGTGCAGCCACGGCTCACCCTCCGGGAAGGCCATCACATCGGGGAACCGGGAGAAGGAAAGAAAGGCGGCGAAGGACTCACCGGCCGGATGCTCCATGCACAGCAACGTCCGCCCATTGTGCACCTGCCCCTCGAACAGGCCTTCCATTTCGCCGGCGCCCCACGTCCGGCGCGGCGTGGCGGACGGGGGTGGATCGCCTATCGGCCCGAGCAAGGTGTGGCGAAAGAGCCAGGCGATCTCGTCCGACGTCGCGTGCCGCGCCACAAGAGCGCTGCTCGAAAGCGCACGGCCAAGGCGCTCCGCCTGCTCGGTCCATTTCGCGATCTCGCCAGCGTCGATGGCCTCGTCCTCGATGCCGAGTGCCTTTTCACTGCGCTGGTACAGCGAAATGAACTGGGCGAACACTCCCGCAGACAGCTGCATCCGCATGCCGCGCTGGCCGAGCCGCACACCGAGATACACCTCTTTCGCCCAGAAATCCTTGGCCCAGACATGCCGGTACATTTCGTCCAGGTAGTCGAGCCAGCCGGGGCCCCCGTCCGATGTCGCGTCGAGCTGGCGCGCCCATTCGGCCGCAGGATACGAGCGGTGCACGATGCGCAGGTGAACCTCAGCGTCGGACATCCGGATCGCCGCGAGCGCGATCGTTATGTTGGTGGCGAGCGCCTCACGCTCCTCAGGGGTGGTGAACTCATACGGCACCGTAGGGACGCGGTAGTAGGCCCACGCGTGAGTGTCTGTGAGGACGATCCGGTCGTCGAAATACCGGATTGAGAGCCTCCGGCGTTCCTTGGTGCGGCTGCTCAACCTCAATGCCTCCCTGCTCGGCGGAACCCCCAGGTCATCGGGAAACCTCCGCACCGTCTGGCGAAACGGCAAGCCCGGCGAGACTGACACCCGCGAGCGCGGTATAGGCATGGCGGGTCTGCGGGCGGAGCGTTCGGGCCCCGGATGCCGGGCCGCGATCTCCGTCCAGCTGGTCGTCCCACGGCACCCGGACGATCGCGCGGCTGCGGCCCCTGGCCACGTTCTCCGCATGTACGACATCGGCCATACTGCGCTTGCTCACACCATTGATCACCGTGACCGCTCGGGCGGCGAGCTCCGCATGGCCGTGGCTGTCCAGCCATTCGTGGGTCATCGCGACCGCACGCGGCGCGTCGGCGCTGGCCGGTGCGACGAGCACGAGCTGGTCAGCGATATGCAGTACCCGCGCAACGGTAGACGCGGCCGGGTCCACAAGAGTGAGGTCATAACGCCCAGCGAGCATGTCGGCAAGCTGCAGATGGTCATTCTCATCCAGGCCTTGCACAGCGACCCGATCCTCGCCGGACGCGATGACCTCGAGCCGTGGCTCCGACGATGCCGGGATGCCATAGGACGCCATACCGCCGGCCATCGCATCGGCGAGCAATCCGCCCACTGTGGCAACCGGCACAGCGCCCAGCTGGCGGGTGAGAGATCGGTCGCCCGGGTTGAGATCCAACGCGGCCACGGGCTCCGAGCGCAAGCTGGCGAGCAATTGGCCGAGCATGAGCGCGGTTGCGGTCTGGCCAGCGCCGCTTGTGCAGCCGAGGACGACAATCCGGCATGGCCCCGGCAGCGGCAGCCGGCAACGCGCCTTCGCGCGTTCCTCTGGGTCGCCACGGCCGGAACTCAGCCCGCCCACCATCACCTTGGCTCGCCGGTGCCAGCCGGTGCCACGATCGGCGCGCGCCCGGCGGACAACCCGCTCAACGGACCGCGGGGAGTCCTTGGCCGGCGCGGGCCTGGCGCCGCGGACGCCTGGGGCCGGCGTTCTGCTCTGCCGTGCGGGCGACCCGTTGGGGGCCGAAGATTCCGCGAGCTGCTGTGGCGCCTCGCGCCCGACCGCCGCTTCCTGGCCCTCGGGACTCACAGAATCATGGATCTCGGGTGTTTCTTGTACCGACCCCACCACTGCCCCGGGCAGCACTTCCCCGGGCGGCACGGCTCCGGGTGGCACGGCTCCGGACGGCACGTTCCCAGGCGCAACTGTTTCGGCCGACCCGGTCCCGGTCGGCACGGTCCCAGGCGGCACTGCCCCGGTCGGCACGGCCCCAGGCGGCACGGTCCAAGGGGCCAGGGCCCCGGACGCCACTGGGCCGGACGGCACTGCCCCGGGCGCCACCGCGCCTGGCGGCCTCGAGGCGTGCCTAGCGACCCACCCCCCGCGGAGCCAGGGAGGTTTGGGAGCATCAGGCTGATCCACAGGGTCAGTGGGCGGTGTTGCGGAGTCCGACGGTGGCTCAGCGGAGCGCGGCGCAACCGGCGGTGCCGCTGCCTGGGTGAACGCCGGACTGGCTGCGGCAGGCGGTTCCGAGCGCGGAGCGATGCGCGGAGGAAAGGATGGTGCCATCGGCCCAGGTTTCGCAGGGTGCGGCACCGCCGACGGTGCGGCGACTTCACCCCCCCGCTGTGGCTGTTGTGCCCATTGTGGCCGCCGGTCTGATTGTGACATTTGCGGGTTTTGTGTTGCACCAGCCGGTCGCCCACCCGCCTGGGCCCGCTCACCCGCCTGGGCCCGCTGCGCCCGCTCACCAGCCTGGTCCCGCTCCGCCCGCTCACCAGCCTGGTCCCGCTCCGCCCGCTCACCAGCCTGGTCCCGCTGCGCCCGCTCACCAGCTTGGGCCCGCTCACCGGCCTGGTCCCGCTGCGCCCGCTCACTGGCCGCCCACGGCGCCCGCTCACCAGCTTGAGACCGCTCACCGGTTCGGGCCCGCTCACCGGCTTGAGACCGCTCACCCGTTCGGGCCCGCTCACCAGCTTGGGCCCGCTCACCAGCCTGGGCCCACTGCACCCGCTCACTGGCCGCATACGGCGCCCGCTCACCCGCTTCGGCCCGCTCACTCGCCTGCGCCCGCTCACCGGCTTGGGCCCGCTCGGCCCGCTCACTGGCCGCCCACGGCGCCCGCTCACCGGTCTGGGCCCGCTCATCCGCCTGGGCCCGCTCACCGGTCTGGGCCCGCTCATCCGCCTGGGCCCGCTCACTGGCCTCGGCCCGCTCACTCGCCTGAGCCCGCTGAGCCCGCTCACTCGCCTGAGCCCGCTGAGCCCGCTCACCCGCTTGGGCACGCTCACCGCGCTGTGTCTCCCAGGCGCTCACCGGGTGGAATCCGTCGGCGGCGGGCGGACGCCCGTAGCTGATCTCGTCCGACTCGTCGGCGTGCGATACCTCAAGCTCGCCGCGCTTAAGGAACGGCTGGCCGGCAGCCGCACGGCGCAGCGCCAGCGAAGGATTTTCCCTGGTCCCGCCGGCGCGGCCGCGCTCGCGCTGTGGCCCCGGTCGCCGCGCCGGTCCATCTTGATCTCTCGCAGGCGCGGCCACCTGGTCATCGCGCGCGCCCTTCGAGCCTCTGGCTGACGGGACAGCCCGCCGCCTACGGTTGGTCCGCCACGGAATCTTCGGTGAGATGTCTCGCCGCGCGGGCGCCGCATCCCCGGGCGCCGCATCCCCGGGCACCGCCACCCCGGGCACCGCCACCCCGGGCACCGCGATCCCGGACACGGCGGAAGGCGCCGCGGCAGGAACCGCGACCACCGCCGATTCGGTCACCGATTTGGTGGCCGACATGGCAGCCGCCCCGGTTGGGGCGGCGGATACGGCGGCAGCGGGTTCCGCCCCAGCCGAGACCGGCACCAATGACCTTGTGGCACGCGTGGCAGGATCCGATGACGCCGCAGTACCCGTCCGTGCGACTGCGCGGTGCCAGACCCGGCCGACGATCATGATCTCGTCGGCCTCGCGCACTGGGCTTAGCCGACACCATGTCCGTGGTTCGGCGAGGTATCGGACCTGCGAGGCAAGCAACTCGGGCAGCCGCTTGTTCTCAAGGACGGGACGGGTCGCGAGCCACGTCACCACCACCGGTGGAAGAATGTACAGCCAGAACAGGCGATGATCGAGCGGCAGGCCAACAGTGACCAGCGTCATGACGTACGGAACGGTGACGGCCACGAACACGGCGATCTGGCCAATTGGCAGCGGGATAGGCAAGCGGAAATCGTAGATCTTGTAGAGCCGCTTCTCGATGCGCCAGATGTTGGTGTACGTGGGCAGGTCCACGCGAGTGCTCTCCTTCCGCCGGGGGGTTGGCGGCGTCAGTGAACGCCGAGTGCGTTGGCGATGCCGGTGGCGAGAGTTTGCACGATGCTAGGTGTGTAGAAGATTACGGCAATCCCGATCGCAAGAACAAGGAACTGAACGAATCTGGTGATTTCCCGGGTAAACAGGAAGAAGAGCGCAACAATACCAACGATCCCGAGAAAAAGCGGACCGAAGAGCTGCTGAAGGTAGGTAACGAGGCCCTTCGAGTTCAGGTTGGCCGCCAATGGATATGCCGTGATGAGATGGTGCCACAACATCGAGTCACTCTTTCCGGGCAGGTGAGGCTTCCGGGGACATGCGGGTTTTTCGCGTACACCGTGGGTGCCGCTGCTGCGAGCTATGCCTGGCTGTCACTGCTGCTGCCCTGCCTGCTGTGTCGAACCCCTGATGCTCTCGACGGACCAATTCCCGCCCTGATAGATCCACGTCATGTCATATGTCACGTCGAGTGCGGCGGGGGCAGTACCCCCCTCATTAGAAAGCTGCCAGCGGACTGTCACGGTAATATTTCGCGCCGAGCCTCCTTGTGGGACGTAAAGCCTTTGGATCGAGTCATAGGTCACCGTGCCGCCGAGCCCGGTGATCGAAAAGCCCTTGGTAATGAACCTGTCAAGAGTCGCCGCGTCATTGCCGGCGTAGGCCTGAAAGAATGACGGCAGCAAGCCCTGGAAGGCATTCTGCGTCGCTTGATCAGGGTTGCCGGTTGCCTGGCTGGCAGGCGGGCTGATCCGGGCCGGTGGTGGCAGGAGTGCGGGCTCACCGGAGACGACCATTCCGTCCTGCGTCGCATAGATCGGCACGGAGAACTCCAGCAGCTTGCCGTTCACCGTGACAAGCAGCTGGACCAGGGCATTGTGCTCGTCCCGCACCTTGATGTCCGCGACCTGCTCGGCCTGCAGCTGCATCCTGCCCACGCCGTTCCAGCCGAACTGCTGCCCGGCGCCATCGGGAATGAATGCCGCGAGCTGCCGGGCCCGCTGGCCCGCATGGGCTTGATCGAAGTTCAGGTACACCTGACCGAACTGGATGGCAAAAGCCTCGGCCAGAGTCGAGGGGAAACGGCTGGACGGGCTCGGGTGGTGCGCTGACCCGGTTGTTGTGCCACGTGAGCCCGTTTCCCGCTGGACGATGGCGCGCACGCCGTTCACCGCTACTACGATCAGCACGGCCCAGACAATGGCGCGTCCGACCCACACCCACCAGCGCCCTCCACCGCCACGCCAGCTTCGCGTGCGGCCGCTGCGAACGGTCACGGAGTCATCGGGCGCGCCCACTGGCGCCCTGCCGCCGTGCTTGGTTGGCTGCGGACCGCGTTCGAGCGTCGACCTGCGAGCCATCCCACCTCCGAGTCGTGTCGGACCCTTTCGCGGCACCTCTGACGTCTCAGCCTGCTATCCTGACACAGCAGCTACAGCCCGAGGTCAACCGTGCCGGTCTCGTGGTCCATTGTGCGGCAAACAGCCCTGTAATGGACGCTCATTCTGGCAGCGATCCATTGTCCCAGCGCACAGCGCAGGTTCCGAGCTAACCGGAACGCCACTGCTTCGTGTCCTGACGAGTGCGTAAGGTCATTCCGGTCCTGCACAGAGTAGGTCATACGTTGAACCGGAACTCCACAACGTCACCCTCACGCATCATGTAGTCCTTGCCCTCAATGCGGGCCTTGCCTGCCGCGCGAGCCGATGGGACCGAACCCGCTGCCACCAGGTCGGTGTAGGAGACCACCTCGGCCTTGATGAAACCCTGCTGGAAATCACTATGGATCACACCCGCCGCCTCCCAAGCGGTGGCACCTGCCCTGATGGTCCAGGCACGCGCCTCTTTGGGCCCAGCGGTAAGGAAGGTCTGCAAGCCTAGCGCCGCGAAGC
>Ga0137375_10008512_pt1 | contig 12186 bp, 5 predicted proteins | sample SagtaG_24_FD_104936 | JGI IMG/M metagenome (GOLD analysis project Ga0137375, IMG submission 104936) | Vadose zone soil microbial communities from Sagehorn Ranch, Mendocino, California, USA - Sage1_R_113_16 metaG | ecosystem: Environmental > Terrestrial > Soil > Vadose zone | place: USA... | reverse complement strand
CGATGATCGCATCGAACTCTCCAAACTCCGATCTCGGTGTGCCACCGGGCTCCGAGGCGCGTCTACCGAAACTCGGTCGGAAGAATCGCACCGACGTGCTCGGATCGGTTGAATCGCCTAATTGACGAAACAGATCCGATATCCCTGCCGATATCGCGTGAAACGTCAGCGACCTGCGGCTTCAGCACCTCGACGGGCCACGCGCCCTGTCGCCAGAGGTGCTTTATCACCTCGCCGGCAAACAGATGCTCGAGCAACGCTTCTCTATGAGACGATCGCTTGCTGTGGACGTCGCGCTCTGTCATCGCGCGATATTATCGACTGTCTGCAGCAGCGTGAAACGGCCTTTGCCCTTATAGAACCAAGGCATGAAAGCATGAAGCTGGAAACCTTCGACGCAGTCGTCGCCGATTACACGCGGCGCTTCCGCGACCGGTCTCGTCAAGCACAGCGCTGGTTCGCGATCCAGCGATCGTTCGAGAGCGCGATCGAAACTGCTGGCATGGCACGAAGCCCGAAGGGCAAGCGCCTGTCGCATCAGCGCCGAATACCAGAAGCGCTTCTACGCGCGTGGACCGAGGCTCTGATGGCACGTGCCGCTCAACTTCGCCGCGCATCCACCTTGTAGCTACCAAGAAGACCGTACGCGGCGAAATTGGCGGCGGTTGCTGGCTGCATCGGCATCCGCGCCGATGGGCGCGCATGATCGGCGGCCTCGGTTCTGTGAACGTGGCACGCGAGATCAGTCGCCGAATGGACCGCACAGCGGTTGTTCTTCGCTGAGACGCGAGAATCGTCCTCGACCACGCTGTCGTCATGTGGTCAGTTGTGGACAGGGCAGAGGTCTTCAGGCGGCGTGGCGTTCGTAGCGGTGATGGAGGCCGCCGGTTTCCGGGATGGCGACCACCACGCCGTCGCCCATGACCGGACGTGGAATCGGCGTGTCCTTGGCGAGCGCTAAATGTGTGCGTGATCGTTCGTAATAGTCCCGATAGCCACGCAACACTTGCAGCAGTCCGGATTCATTGAACACGAGCATGTGGTCGAGACACTCCCGTCGCACCGACCCGATAAATCGTTCGACGTACGAGTTCTGCCAGGGTGCGCCTGGTGCGGCAAGCACCTCGTGAATGCCCATCGCGTTCGCCGTCGCGCTGAGTCCATCGAACGCGTGATCGCGATCGCGAACAAGGAACCGAGGCGATGCGTCCCACGGACAGGCCTCGCGTAATTGTTGGGCCGTCCAGACCGCGGTCGGATGCGCCGTGACGGCGAGGTGCACGAGACGCCGGCGGTCATGGGCGAGCAGCACCAGCACGAACAAAAGACGGTAGGTCACGGTTGGGACGACGAAGAAGTCGGCGGCCATCAGTTGGTGCTTGTGATTGGTCAAACACGTGCGCCACGTTTGCGACGGTGGCCGTCGACCGCCGACCATGTACCTCGCAACTGACGCCTGACTGATCACTAAACCGAGCTTGAGCAACTCGCCGTGGATCCGTGGTGCGCCCCAGAGTGGGTTCGCTTCGCACATGGTGCGAATCAGCGCGCGGACGTCGGGTGACACCAGGGGACGTCCGGTGCGGCGACGGCTCTTCCACCTCCACCACCACTGGAAGCCCTGGCGATGCCAGGCGATGACGGTCGCCGGCTGCACGATGATCAGTGGGCGTCGCCATCCCGTCCACACACGCGAGAGCCAGACCCAGAACACGCGATCCGCGCGCGAGAGTCGCAGTCGCGAGCGGCGCGACCGCTCGAGGACGTGGATTTGCTGTCGCAACGCGAGCAGTTCGAGCTGCAGTTCAGCACGCGATCTGACGCAGTTCCATAGGGCCGACAGGAGGGCGAATACGGTCGACATTTTCCTACGCGCAGGGTACTCGCAACTGGCGCTAACTCGTGTCGGATGAACGGATTCGGAGTTTTTGGTAGGCACAGGATCAGCCGCTGGACCTGCCGGCGTCCCTCCTCTTCGCTGCCCAGCGGCCAGAACGGGTCGCCGTCTTCGAGGGAGAGGACCGAGGGTCCGCCGGCGCGTGGCGCTTCACGGCCGCTGCCGGTCATCAGCAGCGGACCTGTAAAGGCCATGCGGGGCAGACATGGGTCACCCTCAGCGCGCGTGCGGAGATCGAACTCCCATCGCGGCCCGCCAAAATCGACGACCGAGGTTATGCCGGAGCAGAAGTACGCACGGAGATACGGATCCGGATTCTGACGAATCTCGCCCACCAAATCACGATAGGTGCGGCCGTCCGGTAGCGGTGCGGGGAGGATGTCGGGCCGCGCATACAGGCCGCCGGACTGAAACAAATGGATGTGGCCGTCGATCAAACCGGGCAAGATCCATTTACCAGCGGCATCGATTCAGAGCGCTGTCTTCGGGGCGTGCTCGAGAACCTGTGCGCCGAGGCCGCGAATCCGCCCGCCGTCGATCAGAATGGCATCGTTCGGCCGGGGCGCTGCGCCACTTCCATCGATGAGCGTGCCGCCCACCAATAGAATAGGTCGCGGTTGGACGGATGCCTGCTGAGCCGCGTATGCGGTGACGAGGACGATCGACACCCATGAGCCGACATTCATCGCGGTCACGGCCGCGGCGCCGTTGATGTCGCGCTCGTCTGCCGCACGAAGCGCGGGCGTTGCGTACGTGCGTCGCTCAAGGCGCGAGCGGTCGCATAGACCAGGCGTGTGATCTTCGCCATCTTGGGATAGTTGATCCGATCCGCCGTGTCATTGGGCGTGTGGTAGTCAGGATGTTCTCCGGTGTTGAACATGACCATGGGAACACCGCGTGCGGCGAGCGAAATGTGATCGCTGCGTCCGAACCAGTCCGACCCGTTGGTGTCGGTCTTGTAGTCGAGCCCGAGCCCGACGGACGCATTTGCCCGCTCGATGATCGCGCGAAGGTCCGGATTGTACAAGGTGCCCACGAGATTCACCGCGTTATCGACAGGCTCGACTCCCTTCAGCCCCGGAACCTCTTCGTTCCTCCCGATCATGTCCATGTTCAGCATGGCGACGGTGTTCGCAAGCGGAAGCACCGGATGCATCGCGTAGTACGCTGACCCGAGCATCCCATCTTCCTCCGCCTCGAAGACGATGAACGCGATGCTGCGATCCGGCGGAGGTCCTGCAGCGAACGCCTCGGCGAGTGCGATGGCGGCAGCGGTGCCGGACGCATTGTCGTCGGCACCGTGGAAGATCTCCGGACCGCCGGCGCCGACGTGATCGTAATGCGCCGTGATCAAGACGTACTCGTCTTTGAGTCGCGGGTGCTTCCCTTCCACGATGCCAATCACGTTGCGCGTTTCGATGGTTTTGTTTTCCGCGAGCGCGCGCCGGAGCTGCACTCGCACACCTGCAACTTCCATCCCTTGCGGGCTGCGGCCGTTGAGCGACGTTCGAAGCGACTTGATGGTTTCACCAGCGCCTGTCAACAACGTATCCGCCACCTGCTCCGACACGGCAGCGCTCGGCACGTCCGGCGGCGGATTGACCAGCATGTGCGGCACCGTCATGCGATCCGCGCCTGCCGGCCGCATGCCCGTCACCGCTGATCCACTGACAGGACCGCTCTTGATCTGTGGCGGACGTGGCGCTGGAGTTGTATTCGAGCGCACCGTCAGGATGGCGGCGGCTCCCATCTTTCTCGCCACGTCCGACTTCGTCTCGCGGATGTTCATGCGACCGCCAAATCGCGAATCCCCGGACGGTGAGTCGTGGAGCATCAGGAGCACGACCTTGCCCTTCACGTCGATGCCCTTGAAGTCGTCATCCCCATAGCCGCCAAACACGAGTGGAGCGTCGACGGTCGCGTCGGGCCCGTTGCGACCCAGCGTGAAATCGCTGCCTTCGGCGAAGGTCTTTTCCTGCACGGCGCCATTGCTCTCGATCGTGGCCTTCAAGTACGAGCGTTGGCGATCGAGACGCTGCTGCACCATCGGAAACCGCTGGAAGTAGCTGCCCCCGATTGGCCGCAGGCCAGCTCGCATGAAGAACGCTGCGATGTAATTCGCGGCAGTGCGCCCCTCTGGGCTGAGGGAGTCGCGGCCTTTCATCTCGTCGGCGGCGAGAAAATACACGTGCGCTTTGAGCGCATCGATCCGAACTGGATCGAGCACGCCTTCGCGTGGTGTTTGCCCGTGCGCCGAGATCGCGAGCATCGCAGCGATGACGAAGGCATGCATCACGATGCGCATAACAGTGGCTCCTTGGTCGGTGAAGTCTACTGGATTTGACAGGGTTCTGACATTCGCTCCAATATCTCGCGCATCTGATTGGAGGACGATCGTGACGACAGGACGACTCGCGCTCGCAAGGTTGGTTGTGGCCGTCGCCGCGATCGTATTCGCCGCCGTGTCGGCAGCCGCGCAGACGACAGGCGCCGTTCTTCAAGGGACGGTGGCCGACGAACAGTCGGCCGTGCTGCCGGGAGCGTCGGTCACGATCACGAATACGAGCACGGGTGCGAGCCGCACCGTCGTGACGGATTCGCGCGGGTACTACCGCGCCGCGGCACTGGTGCCTGGGCCGTACGAAGTGCGCGTCGAGTTGGCGGGCTTCGACACGATTGTGCGACAAGGCGTGGTGCTGTCGATAGGCCAGGAGGCGACGCTCGGATTCACGCTGAAGATTGGAGCGGTGAACGAGACGCTCACGATTACCGGCGACGCGCCACTGGTCGAAACCACCAAGAACGCGATTGGCGGGACCGTCTCACGCGCCGAGCTCGACAACATCCCGATTCCCGCGAGGGATTACACCCAGCTCGCGACGACGGCGCCCGGGATCATGGGCGTCGCAAGTCCCGGTTTCGGCGCCGGTATCACGACCGGCAGCACGGTGAGCTCCGCCGGCGAGCTGAATCGCAACAATACGTTCATGATCGACGGCGTCAGCAACGACGACCTCGTCTCGGCGAGTTCCCGCGGCGGCATCTCGCTCGAGGCCGTGCGAGAGTACGTCGTGCTCACCAGCCAATTCTCAGCCGAATCGGGGCAGGCGGCCGGCGCTGTCGTCAGCATCGTCACGCGCTCTGGAACGAACCAGTTGCAGGGACGCGCTTTTCTCCTCGCACGTGCAAAGGCGCTCAATTCCCGTGACTACTTTTCGCGGCTCGCGAACAGTCCGAAGGCACCCTTCAATCAGCAACAGTTCGGCGGATTCGTCGGTGGTCCAGTCGTCAAGGACAAGATGCACTTTTTCGGGGCGTACGAGATGCTTCGAAACCGTACATCGTCGATCATCACCTCCCCGTTGGTGCCGGTCGATCAACGGCAGAACCCGTTCAACACCAACCAGCACCTCCCGTTCACGAAATTCGACTGGCAGTTGAGTCCAAACCAGACCGTCTCGTTGCGCTACCGCGTCGATCATCGAACACAGATCGGCGGTGGGGTTGGCGGTCTGAACACGCGTGAGCGCGGCTGGAATTCGAGGCAGCGCAGCCAGGACTTCGGAGGCAGCCATACAGCGATTCTGTCAACCCGGGCCATCAACGAGCTCCGCATTCAGTATCAGCCGACGCTGACCTTTTTCGATACCGATCCGTACGCCCCGACATCCCACGCGCCGCAGATCACGCGGCCGAGCGGCGGCTTCGGCAAGGGGCAGCCGTTCCCGCAGGACAGCATGCAGGACTACACACGATTGCTCGACAACTTGTCGTACACGGTTGGAACGCACAGTATGAAGGCCGGCGTGAGCGTCGATCTGGTCACGTTCAGCTCGAACTTTCTCAGTAACCAGGACGGCACATTCACCTTCGCGACTGATGCGCCGTTCAACTCCGCGGACAGGAGCACGTACCCGACGCAGTTCACACAATCCATCGGCGAGCGGCACCTGGAAAGCACGGCGCAGGTGTACGGCTTCTTCGTGCAGGACAGTTGGCGGGTGCGGCCCAATCTCACGTTGAATGCGGGCGTCCGGTACGACTTCGACACCGCGTGGTCACGCTCGCGCAATATTCGTGTGGCGGACGTGAGCACCCGTTACGAGCCCGTCTTGCGCGACGCGAGCGACGATAAGGACAACCTCGCGCCCCGGGTGGGGTTTGCATGGGACCCGGGCGGCAACGGCAAGATGGCCATCCGTGGGGGCTTCGGACTGTATTTCGATCAGAGCTTCCTCAATGTCCCGAGCAATGTATCTCGCGCGACCACATCGACGAGCATAACGGTCGTGAATCCCGGTTACCCCGATCCCTTCGCGGGCGGCACGGTGGCAGGGAGCAGGCCGAGCACGCTGGCAGTAGCTCCGGAGATCGAAACTCCCGCGTCGCGATCGAGCAGCATCGGTATCGAGCGGGAGATCATGCGAGGACTCGGCGTCGCGGCGGACTACGTGCACACGCGCGCGCGCGACCTGGTGTTTACCTACGATGTCAACTACCCCGATCCCACGACGCGCGTTCGCCCGAATCCGAACTATCTCGCGATCTCGCGATTCCAGATGACTGGCAATGCCTGGTCGAACGCGCTGCTCGTTCGCCTGGAACGGCGCTCTGGTCCTGGCCCGACATTTCGAGTGTCCTACACTCTGTCGAAAGCGGAACGCGACGTAGAAGACTTCCAGTTCATCGCGCAGGACATGAACAACCTAGAGGCTGAGAAGGGTCCGGCCAACAACGATCGGCGACAACAGCTCGTGGCGCTCGCCACCCACACATTGCCACTCGGTTTCCAGATCTCGGCTTACTTCTCGGCGCGGTCGGGCCTGCCTTTTACCATCACGACAGGGCGCGACAACAACGGCGACACCAACATCAACGACCGCCCCGATGTGGTGAACACCAACGGCGACCCGCTCGATCGGGCGACGTACAATTTCACCTTCGCCGGCCGATCAGGGAGTCTCGGACGCAATTCGGCGCGCGGGCCCTCCTTCGCTCAATTGGATCTTCGATTCTCCAAGTTCGTCCGGTTTGGCAACCGGAAACTCGAAGGCTTCTTCGAAGCGTTCAACATCACGAACCACGCCAATCTCGGCACGCCAGTCAGCAATCTCTCGTCGGCCTCGTTCGGTCGACCGACGACGATATCGGGCACGCCGCGGCAGGCGGAGTTCGGGTTCCGATTCGACTTCTGACGACGCTCCGCGTCCGAGTGCGTGGTGAATGCGGCCGCGCTGGGTGAGAGCGGCCGCACATCATGAGCATTCCGCACAATCTGCGTGTCGCGACTGCACATCACGCGGGCGAACGCGGCTGACTGGCGCGAACCAGATAGAACCGTCCAGATCGCGGTTGCCGAGCGAGAGCTCGTGATCATGACGATTGCTCATAAGGTCGCAACAACAAATCGCTTGGCAACCGGGCAGGAAAGCTGTGAAATCTCGCCACGAGAGAGGGGGAGCTATGCGGTCTTTGATTCGGCTGGCTTGGCTCGCATGCGCCATTGCCATCGTCACCGCCCCTTCGGCCACCTGGGCTCAGTCGGCGGGCGCAACGCTGCAGGGCACGGTACACGACCAGCAATCCGGTGTGCTGCCCGGAGCGACCGTGGCGATCACCAATACGGAAACCGGATGGGTACGCACGGTCGTTACGGACGAACGCGGGTGGTATCGGGCGACGGCTTTGCCGCCCGGCCCGTATGAAGTTCGCGTTGAACTCCAGGGTTTCGTCACGCAACGGCGCTCGGGACTGACTCTGACCGTCGGGCAGGAAGCGACCATCGACCAGACGCTTGCGATCGCCACGATCGAAGAAAGCGTGACGGTGGCGGGCGAGTCTCCGCTGGTCGCCACCACGACCAACGCGCTTGAAACCACGGTGACCAAGGATCGACTCGATACGCTGCCGCTGCCCGGTCGGAACTTCCAGGTTCTGGCGAACCTCTCACCCGGGATGCTTGGCGTCGGCAGCGGCGGACCGTGGGGCAGTGCGTTCGCAGGTGCGCAACTAAGCCGCAACACCCAGGTCCTGGTCGACGGCGGCAGCATCATTTCGGGGATGACGGCCAGCGCAGGCAGCTATTCTCTCGAGGCCGTCCGCGAGTACGCAGTGGTGATGAGCCAATTCACGGCAGAGTACGGCGGCGCCGCCGGCGCGATCATCAGCGTGGTCACACGCTCCGGGACGAATCAGCACCAGGGCCGAGGATTCCTGTATCACCGCGACGAGTCCTTGAACGCGCAGGATCCCTTCTCGAAGGCGCAGGGCTCGGGCAAGGCCCCATTCAGCCAGCAGTTGTTCGGGGCTTCCCTGGGCGGGCCAATCCTTCGAGATCGGCTGCACTACTTCGGTGTCTACGAGGGGCAGAGAAGACGCGAGACAAGCGTCATTACGTCACCGCTGGTGCCGGTGCAGGACCGGGAAGTGCCGCACCCGTACGACGCGTCCGAGTTCTTCGTCAAGGGCGATTATCGGATCACGAACAACCACTCGTTGAGCGTGCGCATCCGGACTCGCAGCTCGGAAGAGGGCGGGTGGATGATCGGAGGATTGAGTACACGCGAGCGCGGCGTGGACGTGAACTCGAGCGGTCACGACCTGCTGGTCACCTATCCTGCAGTACTTTCGTCGCGTGCGCTCAACGAATTGCGCTTCCAATACCGCTCCTCGAGCGGTGATTACGACCCCAACCGGTATAGTCCGGACGGGACGCCGTCCGTGAGCCGGCCATCCGGCAACTTCGGAAAGTCGTTCGTATTTCCCCAGGCTTCGTCCGAGGACGTCTACGAGTGGATCGACTCGTTCTCCTACTCACTCGGATCCCATGACCTGAAGGCCGGAACGAATGTCCGCGTGATCAGGGACTGGTCTTATTTCCTCCAGAACAAGGACGGGTCGTTTACGTTCCGGACTGACGCACCGTTCAACCCGAGCGACCCAACGACCTATCCGTTCCAGTACACGCGAACGATCGGCGATCCGGTTGATTACCCCAAAAACGAGATGTCCTCGTTCTTCGTTCAGGACACATGGCGCTACCGGCGCGGTCTCACGTTCAATGCCGGCCTGCGCTACGACACAGAGAACGCGTTCAAGAACGCTGAGGGAATCGGTCTCCCTGATGAGAGGGACAACTTCGCGCCGCGCCTGGGGGTTGCGTGGGATCCATTTGGAAACGGCCGTACGGCGATCCGCGGAGGGTACGGCGTCTACTACGACAAGTCATTCTTGAACATCACGATGAACATCACAAAAGGGATGCGCGCCACCGGCGTCACCATCCTCAATCCGGGCTACCCGGATCCGTATGCAGGTGGCACGGTCGTCCCGGTCAGGCAGAGCACGATGGTTCCACCGCCAGACGTCCAGACACCCGTCACGAGGACGATGAGCGTTGGGATCAAGCGAGAAGTGTTCTCCGGACTCGCAGTGTCGGCGGATGTGGTCAGGACACGAGGCAAGTATCTGTACAGCCTCGTCGATACCAACTACCCGACTCCAGGTACTGGCGTGCGGCCGAACCCGAACTTCTTGCGCATGACGACCTACGCGATGACTGGAAATTCTTGGTACAACGGCCTGCTGGTGGGGCTCGAGCGGCGAAGCGGTCGAGGCCCGCTGTTCAACGTTGCATATACCCTGTCTCGCGCTGAGCGCGATGTCGAGGACTTCACGTTCGAGAGCGAGGCGAATGATCTCACTCTCGAAAAAGGGTTCGCGTCCAATCACCGGACGCACCAGCTCGTTGCGAGCGCAACGTGGCCGCTACGCTGGGGCCTGCAGGTCGCCTCAGTCCTGCAAGTACGGTCGGGGCTGCCGTGGACCGTCACGACCGGCGTTGACAACAATGGCGATACCGTCATCAACGATCGTCCGGACCTCGCCGTCGCGGACGGGGACCCGACGAATCCCGCAACGTACTTTGCGGGCTTTACCGGCCGGGTTGGAAACCTCGGTCGGAACACGAACATCGGGCCAAGGTACGTGACGCTTGATGCGCGCGTTTCGAAGTTTGTGAAGAGAGGGCGCCGACAGGTCGAAGCGTTTATCGAAGCGTTCAACACGACCAATCGCGCGAACTACGGTAACCCGGTCGGGAACTTGCGCTCAGCGACGTTCGGCAAGTCGACAGGTCTCGCCGGGGCTCCTCTGCAGGTTGAGCTCGGATTCCGCGTGGAATTCTAGAGAGGCTGCGCGGCCGCGTCGCGCATGACGCGCACATGGGCAAGCGGCCGCGCGCCAGGCGCGATGCGTGTCCCCCGCGCGTTGACGCGCCTCCGAGGTGATCTGGTCGCCTGCGCGGGAAGGGCCAGCGCTCCTCTGCGCTGGTGACGGAGGTCTTATGAAACGATGTGGCCTTTTTCTGCTCTTCGTCGCTTTGGCCTCGTTGCCGTTGGACGGCCAAGTCGCCCCGGCCAGCGGCCCCTATGACGGGAGCCTGTTCAGCGCGCTTCGATGGCGCAACATCGGGCCGAACCGCGGCGGGCGTTCCCTGACTGTCGCAGGAAGCCGCAGCCGGCGATTCGAATACTACGCCGGCGCCGTTGGAGGCGGCTTGTGGAAGACCACTGATGGAGGAACGACTTGGAGGGCGGTCACCGACGGCCAGATCAAGAGTTCTTCCGTTGGCGCAGTCGCAGTCGCGGAATCGAATCCCGACGTGGTCTACATCGGCATGGGTGAGTCTCAGGTTCAGCGAAACATGCTGCAAGGGGACGGCGTCTACAAGTCCACTAACGCCGGGAAGACCTGGAGTCACGTCGGGTTGAGTGACAGCCAGGCAATCTCTCGGGTCGTGATTCATCCAACAAACCCCGACCTCGTCTATGTCGCCGCAATCGGCCATTTCTACGGACCGAACGATGAGCGCGGCATCTTTCGATCCAAAGACGGCGGCAAATCGTGGCAGAAGATTCTCTTCCGCGACAATCGCTCGGGAGCGGTCGATCTGGCGATGGCCCGTCAGAATCCGCAGATCCTCTTCGCGGCGATCTGGCAGGCCAGCGCCACGCAAGGAGGCGGCGTTTCGAGCGGCGGACCCGGCAGCGGTCTTTTCAAGTCGACGAACGGCGGCGATACGTGGACGGAAATCACGCGAAACCCTGGTCTGCCAAAGGCCACGATCGGGAGCATCGGGCTCGCGATCGCAGGCTCCGACGCCAATCGCGTCTACGCAATCGTGGAAGCCGAGGGTGGCGGTATCTTTCGCTCCGACGATGGCGGGGCAACATGGACGAAAGTCAACGAGGAGGGCCCGCTTCGGCAACGGCCGTCCTATTTCAACCGTCTTTACGTGGACCCGAATGACAAGGACGTCGTGTACGTCCTGAATCTCAACTTCTTCAAATCGACCGACGGCGCAAAGACACTCCGATCGGTTCCAACGCGTCATCCCGACCACCACGATCTGTGGATCGCACCCGACGATTCACGCCGCATGATCCAAGCGAATGACGGCGGTCCGAGCGTGTCGGTCAACGGCGGCGAGAGCTGGACGGCACAGGGGATTCCGACAGCGCAGTTGTATCGTGTCGCGACGACCAGGGACATCCCCTACCACGTGTGCGGCGCTCAACAGGATCAAGCTGCCGTTTGCGTCCCGAGTAGTCAGTCACCCTGGCGTTCCGTCAGCCCGTACGTGGGGACAGGCGTAGACGAGGGAAGGCTCGGCGGTTGGACGTACGTCCCTGGCGGCGGTGAGTTTGGGATGATCGCACCGCATCCACGCGATCCGGATCTGTTTTTCGCCACGGGCCCGTCCGTACTCACGCGATACGATCGACGCACCGGTCTCTCGACGACGCGAGATATTCAGGTGAGTCCGGTCGCGGGCCGGGGACCGGATCGGGAGCGCTTTTCGCTATATGCACTCGCGTTCTCGCATCACGATCCGTTCGTTCTCTACACGGCCTCACAGCATCTTTGGCGGACGGCGGACGGCGGACTGAAATGGGAACGAATCAGCCCGGATCTTTCTCGTCCCGCGACCTCGGATCAGAGCCGCCGGACCGGCGGATCGATTTCCGCGGTCGCGCCGTCGTATCACGACGCCAACACGATTTGGGCCGGCACCGACGACGGTTTTGTGCATATCACGCGTGATGGTGGTAAGACCTGGCAAAAGATCACGCCTCCCGAGTTGCCCGAGTTCAGCCGAGTCAGTCTGATCGAGGCGTCACCAAACAAGGCCGGCACTGCGTACGTCACCGCGAAGCGATACGAGCTCGACGATCGCGCTCCATACATCTTCAAGAGCGATGATTACGGCAAGACCTGGAACAAGATCG
>Ga0137375_10008509_pt1 | contig 12190 bp, 6 predicted proteins | sample SagtaG_24_FD_104936 | JGI IMG/M metagenome (GOLD analysis project Ga0137375, IMG submission 104936) | Vadose zone soil microbial communities from Sagehorn Ranch, Mendocino, California, USA - Sage1_R_113_16 metaG | ecosystem: Environmental > Terrestrial > Soil > Vadose zone | place: USA... | reverse complement strand
GGTGGTCGCCGCGGTGCGGGCCGCGCGCGCGCGAGGCATCCGCACCTTCAAGCTGAAGGTGGGGCGAGCGGGCGACATGCAGGGCGAGCTCGAGCGGGCCCGCATCGCGCGCCAGGCGATCGGCCCGGACGGCGCGCTCCGGCTGGACGCCAACGGGGGCTGGTCGCCGCTCCAGGCGGCCGCGGCGCTGGCCGCGCTCGCGCCGCTCCGGCTCGAGCTCATCGAGGAGCCGGTGGCCGCGTGGCGCGACCTGCCGTTGCCCTCGCCGGTGCCCGTCGCGGCCGACGAATCGCTGCAGGCGCCGGAAGCGGAGGCGGAGCTCGACGAGCGGGTCGCCCGCGGCGCGTGCCAGGCGCTGGTCCTCAAGCCGATGGCGCTGGGGGGATTCGCGCGCTGCCTGCGGCTGGCGCGCCTGGCCCGGCGACACGGTCTGGGCGTGATCGTCACGCACATGTTCGACGGGCCGATCGGTCTGGCGGCGGCTGCCGAGCTCGCTCTCGCTCTCCCGGCACCGTGGGCGTGCGGGCTCACGCCTCACGCCGGGCTGTCGGCGTGGCCGGCCGCATCGATCCCGCAGCTCGAGGCGGCTGCGATCGCGCCCGCGGCGGTCGCGGGCCTCGGGCTGCCGGACCTCGCGCCGCTGGTCGGCGGGACGGGCGCTCGATGAGTCTCTCGCTCCTCGCCGCCGCGGCCGAGGCGCCCGACCAGGTCGCGCTCGTGGCCGGCGGCGTCTCGCACACGTTCGCCGAGCTCGCGCCGCGCGTGGGCCGTGTGGCCGGATGGATCGCGGCCCAGTCAATTCATGGCGGCGATCCTGGCGGCGCCCCGGTCGCACTCGTGGCCGACACGAGGGTCGACACGCTCCTCGCGCTCTACGCGCTCCTCGAGCTCGGCTTGCCGGTGGTCGCAGTCCACCCGCGCCTCACCTCGCCCGAGCGCGCGGCGCTCCTCCACGACGCCGCGCCCGCCCTCGTGCTCGACGAGTCCTGGCGCGAACGCGAAGTCGAGGGCAGCCCGCCGGCGCGGCCCGCGCCGCCCGACGACGGGCGCTGCCTCGCCATCGTCTTCACCTCCGGCACGACTGGCCGACCCAGGGGCGCGATGCTGGGCCGCGCGGCCTTCGCCGCATCCGCGCGGGCCAGCGCGGCCAACCTCGGCTGGCAGGCCGGCGACCGCTGGCTCCTCTGCATGCCGCTCGCCCACGTGGGCGGCCTCTCGATCGTCACCCGCTGCCTGCTCGCGCGGCGCGCCGTCGTGCTGGCCGAGCCGGACGGCCCGGGCGGCCGCTTCGATCCCGCCTCGATCGTCGAAGCTGCCGCGCGCCACCGCGTGACCCTCCTCTCGGTCGTGCCCACCATGCTCCGCCGGCTGCTCGATCATCCTGGCTGGGTCCCACCGCTCGCGCTCCGCGCCGTGCTCGTGGGTGGAGCGGCCGCACCCGCCTCGCTCCTCGACGAGGCGGCCGAGCGGGGCGTTCCCGCGCTGACCACCTACGGGCTGACCGAGGCCTGCTCGCAGGTGACCGCGCAGCGCTACGGCACGCGTCCCGGCCACCAGCACGGCGCGGGCGATCCGCTGCCCGGCACCGAGCTCTGCATCGTCGACGACGAGATCCACGTCCGCGGGCCGACCCTCATGACCGGATACCATCCCGCGGCGATCCACGGCGACCCGTTCCAGGATGGCGGCTGGTTCGCGACCGGCGACTCCGGCGCGATCGACGACCGCGGCCGCCTGCACGTGCGCGCGCGCCGGAGCGATCTGATCGTGACCGGCGGCGAGAACGTCTATCCGGCCGAGGTCGAGCAGGCCCTCGACCGCCTGCCCGGCATCGCGGCGGCCTGCGTCTTCGGCGTTCCCGACGACACCTGGGGCGAGCGCGTGGCGATCGCGCTGGTACCGGCCGCGGGCGGACCGCCCTCCGACAGAGAGCTGGACGGCTTCCTGCGGGCCAACCTGGCCGCGCACAAGCGCCCGCGCGACGTCGCATTCCTCGACGAGCTGCCGGCCGGCGGGACCGGCAAGATCGACCGCAAGGCGACCGCGCGCCTGGCGACCCCGCGGCTTCGCCCGTTGACCCGCGGCCCGACTTGATCGGCGCGAGCGAGCGATCAGGCGCAGCCGTCCGGCCCGGTGACAAAGCTCTCACGCCTCCCTCGAATGCTCCCTCGACTTGTCCTGACGATTTCGACGGGGAATCCCGCCGACTTCGTCGGCACCCCGTCTGACCCAAGGTTCGCTTGGTCGGTTCGACACAAGCGAACCTTGGGTCTAGGCTGGGGGCGCCGTGAGGATGGACCTCGCCTCGACCTGGCTGCTCCTGATCATCGCCGTCGCCGCCTGCGAGGATGGCGGCGACGCGCTCGGCACGAGCGCCGACGCCGGAGCGCCCGGGGATGGAGGGACGATGACCGACACCGGTCCGGCCGATGCGGCCGACCAGCGCGATGGCGCCGCCGGGTCGACCGCGGCAGAGATCTGCGCGGCTCTCTGCTCGCGCATCGAGGACTGCTTCGAGCCCGACCCGTCCTGCTTCGCCGGGTGCGCCGCCGACCTCGGCGACTGCTCGGCCGGCGAGCTCCCCGCCCTGGCCGCCTGCGCGGCGGCCTCGTGCATCGGTCTGCGTGAATGCATCGAGGCGGTCGATTGCGCCGTCGAGGACTGCGGCGATGGCGTCTGCACGCCGGCCGAGTGCGACAGCTGCGCCGCCGACTGCCCGGGCAGCAGCGCACAGTGCCTGCACGACGAGTGCACCGCCGGAGCGCCCCTCGCCGCGGAGTGCAGCGTCTGCGCGGGGCTCGTGTGCAGCTTCGACAGTCATTGCTGCTTCGATTTCTGGGACGCCCGGTGCATCGCGGTGGCCCGGAGCTTCTGCGCCGAGTGCCCGAGCGTGTGCGGCGACACCCTCTGCGACGAACTGGAGACCGCCGAGAACTGCCCGGAGGACTGCCCCGCGTTCTGCGGGGACGGCGACTGTACGAGCCAGGCGGAGGACTGCGGGTCGTGCCCGGAGGACTGCGGCGACTGCACGTGCGGCGACGGCACGTGCAATGTCGGCGAATGCGCCAGCTGCGAGGCCGACTGCCCCGGCGGCTGCGTGTGTCCGCACGATGTCTGCGACGTCGGCGCGCCGCTGGACCCCGGCTGCGGCGAATGCGAGGCGCTGGTGTGCTCCGCCATCGACTCCGACTACTGCTGCATTGTCGCGTGGGACCGCGCCTGCTTCGAGGAGGCCGTGTCGGCATGCGGCCGGGCCTGCCCGCGCGTGTGCGAGCAGGCCGGAGGCGAAGCGGCGGACAGAGTCACCGCGGCCCGCCATCGCCCGATTCCGCCTGGAGCAAAAATGCTGCCGCCCGGCACAGGAACTGTTGCATCATCGCCCCTCGTAGGGTGGCCGTGACTACACCTGTCCAGGACGTCCGCCGCCTGCTCCTCATCCTCGCTGTGCCGCTGTGCGCGGGCGCGTGTGTCGAGTCGGGCTGGACGGTCTGTTCCGACGGCCGACTCTGTGAGCCCGGCCTCACGTGCGACGTCGGCAACGGCACCTGCGCGGATGAGGAGTGCCTCGGCAAGGGCGAAGGCGCCGCTTGCGCCGGCGGCGGGAGCACCTGCCAGGCCGGGCGGTGCCGCGATTCGTGCGGGGATGGAATCGCGAACGGGAACGATCAATGCGATCGGGCCGACCTCGGTGGGTGGACCTGTGCCAGCGAGGGGATCGACCGCTATCGCGGAGACGTCGTCTGTGGTGCCGACTGCATGATCGACTCGTCCGGCTGTTCCGGATACTGCGGAGACGGAGCTCTCGACCGGACCTTCGAGCGATGCGATCCGACCGACTTCGGTCCCTCTGACGGCGACAGCTGCTTCTCGCAGGGATTCGACGCCGGGCGCCGGGGATGCGCGGCCGACTGCAAGGGCCTGAGCGCTGATCCCTGCATGCGCTTCGGCTGGGTCGCCGAGCACCCGGTCGCCGACAGCAAGGACCCGGACTCGTTGCAGGACATCTGGGGGACGTCCGACGATCTCTTCATCCTCGTCTCGCCGGGCGGGGTTCGCTCCCGAGTCCAGGCCTGGGCGCCGGTCGGCGCGACCGGCGATTCGATCCAGGGCCGGGCGCTCTGGGCGAGCTCGTACACCGACATATGGGTGGTCAACTCGGCGGGCGACGGCTTCTTCCAGTGGGACGGCACCACCTGGCGCGAGGTATCGAGCCCCTTGGGCGGGCTGAACGAGATCTGGGGAAGCGCCAGCACCGACGTCTTCGCAGTCGGCGACCTCGGCGCGCTGGTGCACTTCGACGGCGTGGAGTGGAGGCCAGAGGACGCACCGACGACCCGCGACCTGCGGGCCATCTGGGGCAACGGCCCGGACGACGTGTACGCAGCCGGGGAAGGCGGAGGCCTGGTCCATCGTGACGCCAGCGGATGGTCGGGGATCGAGAGCGGGACGACCGAGGACCTCATCGGAGTCTGGGCGAGCTCGCCGACCGAAATCTGGACCCTCAGCGACACGAGCGTTCGCCGTTTCGACGGCGACGCTTGGATACCCTCGCTCGACCTCGACGCCGAGTCCGGGGGCGCAGGACCGATTTCCGGCCGAGGCTGGATTTCCGGCACCGGACCCAGCGACATCTGGATCAGCGCGGGCAACCCCGGCACGGTCCGGCGCTACGACGGGACGAGATGGTGGACGCTGCTGGGGGATGAAATCGTCGGGCCAACCCTCCCACTGCTGGGCGCCGACCTCTACGGGGCCCAGCCGCTCTGGGTCGAGCGGCCATCGGCCCGCACCTCGGCGCCCCAGGTGGCGGTCGGATTCGAATACGGAAGCGGCCATGGAGCCGTGAACCTCTGGTACGGGGCCGGAACCGGGGCCAAGCTGGCGGGGCTCGACCAGTGGAACGACGTCTGGGCGCTCGACCCGGATACATGGATCGCGGTCGGCGAGGTCTTCCCGTTCGGGATCGCGCTCCACTCGGATGGCTCGACAGACTCGTTCGAGCACGCCGTCCTGTCGGTGACCGGCTTCGACGCCGACCACGCCTATGCCATCGATGCCGCCGGGTCGATCTTCGGATGGAATGGCACCTCCTGGTCGCCGACGCCTGACACGGGGCTGGGGCCGGCTCGCGACCTGTGGACATCCGGGTCGAGCGACCTGTATGCGCTGGTCGATGAACCGCCGGTCGAGGACGCTCAGCGGGTTGTCCGGTTCGACGGGAACAGCTGGACCCCTCTGCCTGCACTCGAATCGTGCGGCCTCTTCATCTGGACCGGCTGGGCCAGCAGCCCCGACGACGTCTTCGTGGTCGGACTTGACGTCCTGGCTCACTTCGATGGGTTCAGGTGGTCGTGCTTCGACGACGAGAGCGAGTCGAGCGACTTCACGTCGGTCTGGGGCAGTGGTCCCGGCGACGTCTGGGTGGTCGAATCGCCGACCCTCGGCCAACCGGAGCGCCTGCATCACTGGAATGGAGCGGAGTGGACGACCGAGCCCCTCGACCTCGAGCGGGAGTCCGGCCTCTCCCCCGCGGGACTCCTCATCGGCACTGCCCCCGACGACATCTTCCTCGACAACGTCGCGCACTACGACGGCCGGCTGTGGTCACCCCTCCGCCCGGCAGCCATGCAGGGCCGTCCGGTCTTCGCGCTCCCCTCCCGGCTCTTCATGGTCGACACGCTCGAAGGGGAGGGTCTGGGCCAGTTCATCCGCACGCGCTTCTGGAACCAGCGCGATCACGAGCTCGACTGCGCCGACGGCGTCGATGACGACGCTGACGGCCTCACCGACCGCGACGATCCAGACTGCGCGAGCGAGTCCCGGGGGCATCGTTGACGATGGATCGCCGGTATGCGCTCCCGCTCCGCCTCGTCGCCCTGCCGCTCCTGGCCACCGCATGCGTCGAGTCCAGCTGGACGGTATGCGCCGACGGTCAGGTCTGCCCACCCGGCCGCCTCTGCGACGACTCGAGCGGCACGTGCGCGGACGAGCAGTGCCTCGGCAAGGACGATGGTACGGCATGCGGCCCGGGCGCCAGCTTCTGTCGGGCCGGCGTGTGCGGCGATTCCTGCGGCGACGGCATCGCGAATGGAACCGATCAGTGCGACGGGAGCGACCTCGGTGGTTGGACCTGTGAAAGTCAGGGCATCGACCACTACCACGGAAACGTGGCCTGCCTCGCGGACTGCACGATCGACTCGTCCGGCTGTTCTGGAGTTTGCGGGGACGGCATTCACGATACAGGTTTCGAGCGCTGCGAACCGGCCACCTTCGACCCGCTGGAGGGGGAGACCTGCTTCTCGCATGGATTCGACGCCGGCCGTCTGGGCTGCGCGAGCGACTGCAAGGGTCTGAGCGAGGACCCCTGCATGCGCTTCGGCTGGATCCTGGAGCATCCGGCCGCCGGCGGCGCCGGCACCGACGCGATGAGGGACATCTGGGGCACCTCGGACGAGCTCTTCGTGCTCCTCGCGCCTGGCGGGGTTCGCTCGCGCGTCCAGGGCTGGGCGCCGGTGGGCGACGGCGGCGCTTCCATCGAGGGGCGGGCGCTCTGGGCCCGCTCGTCCGCCGACATCTGGGTGGTCGACGAGGAGGGCGACGGGTTCCTCCACGGGGACGGAACCACCTGGGTCGACGAAGCCAGCCCTGTGCGAGGGCTGAACGAGATCTGGGGGAGCTCGAGCTCCCCGGACATCTTCGCGGTCGGCGACCGGGGCGCCGTCGTCCACTTCGACGGGACCGGCTGGGAAGCGCAGAGGACGCCGGAGCCGGCCAGCGATCTGCGCGCCATCTGGGGCAACGCCGGGGACGACGTGTACGCGGCCGGCGAAGGCGGAAGCCTGCTCCACTACGACGGCAGCGAATGGTCGGCGGTCGACAGCGAGACCACCGAGACCCTGATCGGGGTGTGGGCGAGCTCGACCGGCACCATCTGGACCATCAGCGACACCGCCGTGCGCCGCCTCGAGGGCGGCCAGTGGAGTCTACTGCTCGCGCTCGACGGCGAGACCGGCGGCCCGGGATGGGTTCCGGGTCGAGATTGGATCTCCGGCAATGGATCGAGCGACGTCTGGATCAGCGCTGGCACCCCCGGAAAGGTCCGCCGCTACGACGGCACAAGGTGGTCGACGGTGCTGGCCGACGACATCCAGGGGGCGCAACCTCTCTGGGTCGACCGGCCGAAGGCAAGCAGCGCGGCGCCCCAGGTGGCGGTCGGATTCCAGTACGGAAGCGGTCACGGAGCCGTGGGGCTGTGGTATGGCGCCGGCGTCGGTCCGAGGCTGGATGACGGCCTGGGCAACTGGAGCGATGTCTGGGCGCTCGACCAGGACACCTGGTTCGCGGGCGGCGCCGACGCCGAGACCTTCGGCCATGGCCTCACCCTCGACTCGAATGGCGAGATATCCGTCTTCGCCCTTCCGATCGTCTCCGTGACCGGATTCAGCCCCGATCGTGTCTATGCCGCCGACCAGGGCGGGACGATCTGGAGATGGGATGGCGGGTCCTGGTCAGAGGACCGCGCGGCGGACCCGGGAACGACGGCCATCGACCTGTGGACGTCCGGTTCGAGCGACCTCTACGCCTTGGTGAACGACGACGCGGGGCAAGGTCCTTCGCGGATCTTGCGCTCCGACGGGCACGGGTGGGCCGAGCTCCCTGCCCCCGATGCATGCGGCGCCGCCAGCGTGGATGCCGGCTGGGCGACCAGCCCGGAAGATATCTTCGTCGCCGGCATCGATATCCTGGCCCACTTCGACGGAACGGCGTGGTCTTGCTTCGACGATGACAAGGAGACCAACTTCTTCCGTACGATATGGGGCAGCGGTCCCGACGACGTCTGGGTCGAAGAGATGCCCCTCTTCAGCGGTCCAGAGGTCATGCATCACTGGAACGGGACCGGCTGGACGAGCGAATCGATCGACATCGAAGAGGACGCCCTCTCCTTTGGAGGTCTCGTGGGCACGGCTCGGGACGACGTGTTCCTCGGAGACGCCGCGCACTATGACGGCCGGGCGTGGCTGCCCCTTCATCCCGCGGCCCTGGGCGGCGGGCCTGTCTTCGCGCTCCCTTCCCGGCTCTTCACGAAAGGAGTCGACGGGGACGGGCTGGGTCAGTTCATCCGCACGCGCTTCTGGAACCAGCGCGCCCACGAGGTAGGCTGCAGCGACGGCGTCGACGACGACGGGGACGGGCTCACCGACCAGGACGATCCCGACTGCGCGAATGCTCGGCGGAGAGAACCATGACGATGAACGGCCACACATGCTCGCTCGCCATCGCCGGCCTGGCCGTGCTTCTATGCCGGCCGGCGCTCGCCGATCCCGCTCGGCCGACCGGGTCGACGTCCGCGCCCGCGCCGGCCGTGCAGCCATGGTCGGCCGGGCTGACGCAGGAGAACAAGGCACGCGCGATCTCGCTCCTCGAGAAGGGAAACGATCTCCTGGTCCAGAACCGCTACGCCGACGCGCTCCGGCAGTACGAGCTCGCCATACGCGCCTGGGATCACCCGGCCATCCGCGCCAACATGGTCGTCTGCTACATCAACCTCGCGAGGCCGGTCGAGGCGTACGAGAGCGCGCTCCTGGCTCTCCAGTACGGCGACGCGCCGTACAACAAGCCGGACGTCTACGCCGCCACGCTGAACTATCGCAAGGTGCTCGAGGGCCAGATCGCCACCTTCGACGTGAGCTGCAGCGAGCCGGGGGCCCGGGTGAGCCTGGACGGCCAGGACCTGCTGGTCTGTCCCGACCGGCGCACGCGCCACCTGCTCGCCGGCAAGCACCAGCTGGTGGCGCGCAAGCTCGGCTTTCTGAGCGTCACCCAGGACTTCAACGCCGCCGGCGGCTCGACCGAGTCGATGCAGGTGCGGATGGTTCGACTGGCCGACGCTGCCCGCACGGAGCGGCCGTCCGCGGCATGGAAACCGTGGGCGCTGGCGGGGGGAGGGGCCGCGCTGGCGGGGGTGGGCGGTCTCCTCCAGCTCCTCGCGGAATCCGACATCGACCGCTACGATGCCAAGCTCGAAGAGGATTGTGCGGCCGAGGGGATGTGCGCACCCGGTGAGGTCTCCGACTCGGCATCCCGTCTGAAGTCCCGCGCCGAGCTCGAGAACCGGATCGCGATCGGCGCGATGGCGACGGGCGGGGCGGTCGTGGTCAGCGGCCTGGTCTGGGCGCTGTTCAACCGGCCGAGGACGATCCTGCCGGACGAATCCGGCTTCGCACTTCGCGTCGCGCCGCTGGCGACGCCGGGTGCGGCCGGCCTCTCCTTGGGCGGCAACTTCTGAGACGAGCGTGAGCGACTCACCGCGCCAGCCGAGCGAGGATGAGCTCACCCAGCGCGGATACCTGTCCGGCGTGCCCACGTCTCCGACCACGGCCACCGGCGACCACGGTCCGCTCGACACCACGCTCGTGGGGGTCGGTACCGTCGCCTCCCCGCGTTCCGGGCCGGTGGTGGGCGACCTGGGCCCAGGCTCCCGGCTGAAGCACTACGAGATCATCCGCGAGCTCGGGCGCGGTGGGATGGCGCGCGTCGTCGTTGCGCGCGACCTGAAGCTCGGCCGCCGGGTGGCGCTCAAGTTCCTCGACACCGATTCGCCCGACTTCACCGCCCGCTTCCTGGTCGAGGCCCGCGCGACCGCTCGCTGCTCGCACGAGAACATCGTCGTCATCCACGAGGTCGACGAGCACGAGGGCAGGCCGTACATGGCGCTGGAGCTGCTCGAGGGGCAGCCGCTGGCCAGCTTCCTGGCCGCCGGGATGGTGTCGCCGCGCCGCGCGGTCGAGATCATGGTCCCGGTCGTGTCCGCCCTGGTCCATGCTCACGCGCTCGACATCGTCCACCGGGACCTCAAGCCGGAGAACATCTTCATCACCTCGAGCGGCGTCATCAAGGTGCTCGACTTCGGCATCGCGAAGCTCTTCAGCCGGACCGAGGTGACCTCGCCCGGCTACGACATGGGTGCCCTGTCGGTGACCGGGCCGGTGCTGTCCGGCTGCATCGGGACCCTGCCGTACATGGCCCCGGAGCAGTGGGGACCGCACGACGTCGATCACCGGGTCGACCTCTGGGCGGTCGGCATCATCTTCTGGCAGCTCCTGGCCGGCCGGCATCCGCTCGACCCGCTCACCCGCGAGAAGCTGTTCGTCATGGCCGGCACGCCCGAGGATCCGATGCCCTCGATCGCGAGCGCGGTCCCGTCGTTGCCGACGGAGCTGGAGCGCATCGTCGACCGCTGCCTGGCCAAGCGGAGGTGGGAGCGCCATGCCACCGCGCGCGAGCTGCTCGATGGGCTGCTCAACCTCGTGCCCGGCCACCACCGGCGCGTCTCCGATCAGGAGAGTCCCTTTCTCGGACTGCGGCCGTTCCAGGAATCGGACGCCGACCGATTCTTCGGTCGCTCGCGCGACGTGACTCACTTCACCGAGAGGATCCGCGACATCCCGCTCGTCGGTGTGATCGGTCCTTCCGGGGTGGGCAAGTCATCCTTCGTGCAGGCCGGCATCGTTCCGGCCCTGCGCGGCTCCGGCGACGACTGGGAGGTGCTCGTGGTGCGGCCGGGGCGCGATCCGCTCGCCAGCCTGGCCTCCCTGGTCGAGCCGTTCTCGTCGATGGAGGCGGCGCCCCCGCTCGGCTCGCGCCTGCCCCAGCGTCTGCGAGACGAGCCCGGATATCTGGGCGTCGCGCTCCGGCGGCGGGCGCGCCAGAAGGGCGCCTACGTCCTTCTGTTCGTCGATCAGTTCGAGGAGCTGTACGCCCTGGTCGGGGACCCCGGGCTCCGGCAGGCGTTCACCGCGTGCCTGGCCGGCGCCGCCGACGACTGGTCGTCGCCGCTCCGGGTGGTCATCTCGATGCGCTCCGACTTCGTCGACCGCGTCGCCGAGGACCGGGCGTTCATGGACCAGCTCGCGCGCGGCCTGGTGTTCCTGCCCCCGCCAGATCGCGACGGCCTGCGCGAGGCGCTGCTTCACCCGCTCGACGCGGTCGGCTTCCGCTTCGAGGATCCGGCGATCGTCGAGGAGATCATCGACTCGCTGCTCGGCACGCCGGGCGGCCTCCCGCTCCTCCAGTTCGCGGCCACGAAGCTGTGGGAGGCGCGCGACCGCGAGCGCAGGCTCATCACGCGCGCCAGCTACGAGGCGATCGGCGGCATCGCCGGCGCGCTGGCCGGGCACGCCGACCAGGTCCTGGCCGGTATGCCGGCGCAGACGCGGAGCATCACGCGAGCCATCTTTCAAAGGCTCGTGACCGCGGACGGGACGCGCGCCACCGCCCAGGTCGCCGAGCTGGCCGGTCTGTCCGCCGACCCGCGCCACGTCGAGGCGGCGATCGATCTGCTGGTCGGCGCCAGGCTGCTCGTGGTCCAGAGCCGCGGCGACGATGCCGAGCCCGCGGTCGAGATCGTGCACGAGTCCCTGATCCAGAGCTGGCCCACGCTTCGGCGCTGGCTCGAGGAGAGCCACGAGGACGGCGCATTCCTCGAGGACGTGCGGGTCGCGGCGCGCCAGTGGGACGCGAAGGGTCGGGCCAGCTGGTCCCTGTGGACCGGCGAACAGTCGGACCAGGCCCGGGTCTTCTGGCAACGGTACAAGGGAGAGCTCGGCCGGCTCGAGCACGACTACCTCGTCGCCGTGGTGCAGCGGGCCACGCGTGCCGCGCGCCGGCGGCGCGGGTTCCTGGTCGCCGCCTTCACGCTCCTGCTCTCGCTCGTCGCGGCAGCCGGCATCGCCCTGGTCCGGATCCAGAAGGCGGAGAAGGTGGCGAGGGAGCAGCGGATCTACGCCGAGGACCAGGCGCAGAGAGCGCGGGCCGTCCAGGACGAGCTCGCCCGGCAGCTGGCTCTGGTCAAGGAGAAGGAGCGGGCCCGCGTGGCCGAGGAGAAGGCGCGCCAGAGCGCGGAGCGAGATCGCGAGAGCGCCCTCGACGCGGCGACCAGGGCCCAGGGCCAGGTCGTCGCCGGCAAGGAGCAGCTGGCGGTGAGGAACCAGCAGCTCAAGGCCGCCCTCGAGCGGGCCAACCGGGCGACCGAGCGGGCCAACGCGCTGGCCAAGGACGAGCGCGCGGCCAAGGAGAACCTCGCGGTCCTGTACGCCAAGGAGCGCGAGCGAGTCAGGAAGCTGGAGGAGCAGAAGCGAAAGATCTCCACCGAGCTCAAGGAATAGATCCGGATCGCCGACATGCCCCGCTG
>Ga0137375_10008496_pt1 | contig 12200 bp, 9 predicted proteins | sample SagtaG_24_FD_104936 | JGI IMG/M metagenome (GOLD analysis project Ga0137375, IMG submission 104936) | Vadose zone soil microbial communities from Sagehorn Ranch, Mendocino, California, USA - Sage1_R_113_16 metaG | ecosystem: Environmental > Terrestrial > Soil > Vadose zone | place: USA... | reverse complement strand
GTCGGTCCCTTGCCAGTCCAGTTCGGCGGGTTGGTCGCTTTGATGCGGCGCGCGTCCTTCACGAGCTCCTTGATGGCGCCCGTGATCGGCAGCGACAGCCCGGTCTTGTCGGCCATCTCGGCGACCACCTGCATGTCCTTGAGCGCCCAGGTGAACGAGATCATGTCCCATTCCTTGAGCGCGTCGGAGGCGCCGGAACTCATCAGCAGCGCGTCGCGCAGCTTCACCAGATCGATGCCGGTGGTCTCGGCCAAGCGTCCCGCCTCGATCAGCCCGACCGCGCTGATCCACAGCAGCAGGTTGTTCATGGTCTTGCCGACCTGGCCGTGGCCGACGTCGCCGAGGTGCGCGTAGTCGGAGCAGAAGCAGCCATAGACCGCGCGGCCGCGCTCGACCATGTCGGGCGCGCCGCCGACCAGCGCCAGCAGGGTGCCGGCGTCGGCCGCGAAGCGCCCGCGGCAGATCGGGGCGTCGAGCACGCCGATGCCCTTGGGCTTGGCGGCCTTGTCGATCTCCTGCACCACGTAGGGCGACGTGGTCGACGACACCGCGATGATCGAACCCTTGGGCAGATTGGCGAGCAAGCCGCCGTCGCCGTAGACGACCGCGTGTACCTCTTCGGTGTAGCCGACGCCGAGGATCACGAACTCGGCGGCCTTGGCGAGCGCCGCGGGCGATTCCGCGATCGCGGCCCCGGCCTTGCGCGCGTTGGCCAGCGCCTCGGCGCTGATGTCGCAGACGGTCACGCTATAGCCGTGCTTGATGAGATGCTTGAGCATCGCATGGCCCATCCGCCCGGCGCCGACGATGCCGACGCGTTCCTTGTTTTGTCCGTTTGTCATGTCGTCCTCGACTGCGCAGAAGGGCGTTCACGCCCGTCTTAGCCCCGATAGTGTGCCACTGTCTTGGCACAAACCGCGTCTTTGTTGGTAGGGCCCGTTGGTTAATCTCGATGCGAAGGCTGGTCCGGGGCCGACGCGTCCAATTCGAGGAGGTCTCGTGCGATTGTCGCCGATGCATCGGTTGCGGGTTTTTGCTTGCCCAGCGACGTGGGCGGCTGTGTTGGCGCTGAGCACCCCGGCATCGGCGCAGGTCTCGCTGTTGCCGCCTCAGGTCCAGGACGCCTTGGCTGCGACTGGCGCCGAATGGCATCGGGCGATCCGCCCGGACCTGAGTGCGACCAGGAAGGCGTTTGAGCCGCTCCACGCCGCCGCTCCCAAAGACGGGGTGGTGGTGACCAAGGATCTTGCCTACGGCCCGGCTCCGAGAAACCTTCTCGACGTCTACAAACCCGGGCGGGGCGTTTCAGGCCTTCCGGTAGTGATCTTCGTCCACGGCGGGGGCTATGTGGGCGGCGACAAGAGCTACTACGGCAACGTAACGACGTGGTTCGCCCGCCAGGGCGTGCTCGGCATCAATGCGACCTACCGGCTCGCTCCGGTTGCGAAGTGGCCAACCGCGACAGATGACATATCCGGCATGGTCAAGTGGACGAAGGAAAACGCCGCGAGGTTTGGCGGCGACCCGAACAAGATCTTTGTCATGGGCCATTCCGCGGGCTCGACCCATGTCGCGTCATACATCTTCAACAAACGCTTGCAACCATCCGGCGGACCGGGCGTTGCGGGCGCGGTGCTGCTCAGCGGCCGCTACCGGATCCACTATGATCCCAATGACCCGAACGGCAAGGCCATGCAGGCCTATTTCGGCGAGGACGCATCGGCCTATCCCGATCGCTCCGCCATTACGCACATCCGCGACGCCGTCCGCATCCCGGTGTTCACGGTGATCGCCGAATACGAGCTTTCTGGCCTTGATATCGTGGGCGCCGAGTTGCTGACTGGCTTATGCGCGCGCGATGCCGCCTGTCCGCGCTTCACGCGGCTTCCGAAGCACAACCACGGGTCGGAGGTGTTTGCCTTCAATACCCCGGACGAACAGCTCGGCCGCGAAATTCTGGAATTCATGGATCGCGGCCGTTGAGCCGGGAGTCCTCATCTTGTTTTGGTCCAATTATGAAGCTCTACCCAATCTCCGACTGTTCGAAACAACGGTCGCCTGATCAGAATTCATCCCAGTTGAGGCGGTTTCCAAACGACCTGGTCGTGCAGCGGGTAATTCCATCCATGGGATTGCCGTGGTGGTGGTGGCATACCCGATGATAGGAAGGAAGGCGACGCGGGCGGGCGTGGGCGTGCTCGCCGTGGGGATCGTTGTGGTGGTGGTCGCCTGGCTGAACGCGCACTGGCTCAAAGAGACGATCTATCGGCTGACCGTCAGCCAGGCGCTCACGGCAACGCAGGAGCGCGCCCTCAAGCCCGCGGACACCTTCAAGGAATGCCCTGACTGCCCCGAGATGGTCGTCGTGCCGGCGGGCGAATTCACGATGGGCTCGCCCTCGGAGGAGAGGGGCCGCTCCGACGATGAGGCCCCGCAGCACAAGGTCACGCTCGCCAAGCCGTTTGCCGTGTCCCGGTTCGAGCTGACGTTCGCCGAGTGGGATGCCTGCGTCGCCCATGGCGATTGCGACCCGCGCATCAAGGACAGCTGGGGGCGCGGTCGGCAACCGGCGACCAGCGTCAGCTGGCACGACGCCCAGTGCTACGTGGCATGGCTCGCCCGAGTCACCGGCCGGCCCTACCGGCTGCTGTCAGAGGCCGAATGGGAATATGCGGCGCGCGCCGGGACCAGCACCGCCTATTCTTGGGGTGACGAGATCGCGGAGGGGAACGCCAACTGCAACGGCTGCGGCAGCCGGTGGGATGCCAAGCAGGCGGCCCCGGTCGGCTCGTTCGCTGCCAATGCGTTCGGCCTCCACGACATGCACGGCAACGTCTGGGAATGGGTCGAGGATTGCTATCACAACAGCTATTCCAGCGCGCCCACGGACGGCTCGCCCTGGACAGAGAATGGTGTCTGCAACGTCCGCGTCGTTCGCGGCGGCTCCTGGTATTTCATTCCACAGAACCTCCGCTCGGCCCTGCGCGGCTGGTTCGCCATCGAGGATCGGGATTTCAACTTCGGCATCCGGGTCGGAAGGACGCTGACGCAGGCGACGCCATGAAGCGGGGCCCTGAAGCGAGCGCGGCGCTCACTCCGCCGCGATCCACTTCGAGCCCTCGAACCAGTTTCCCTGGGCGGCGGCATCCCCCCCGATCAGGAATTGACGTCGCCGGTCGACCGGAACGTCGAACAGGCTCGGCCCGTAGTGCTCCTTAACCCACCGCTCCTGATATCCCATCGCCTGCAGCAGCGTCGGCACGATCTCGAAATGGGTGGCCTGGCCGAACGCGCGCGCCGCGCCCGCGCGGAGCCCTGGGCCGATCTCGGGATGTCCCGTGGCGGCAAACAGCGGCACAAGCCCTTCGCCGATCTGCGCATTCTGAGTGCTGCAGTGGGATATTCTGTGCCCGCCTTCGAGCAGGCTCTGCCCGTGATCCGACGTGTAGATCAGCAGGACCTGCTTCTCATCGAAACGGCCCAAGAGCTTCGCGAAGAAGCCGTCGACGCTCCAGAAGATCGCATTGTTGTAGGAACGCTGCAGCGCTTCACGATTGTCGAGGTCGGCGTCGTAATAGAGATTGTGCAGGGCGTCGCTCCAATAGGAGGCCAGGTTCCGCGCTTGCGGCGCGGCGGTGAAGAGGTCGGGCGGAAACGACAGCACATAGGGGAAATGGGTTCCGAATTTGTTGACGTAGATGAACGACGGGACGTCGTCCTTGAGGAGCTCGACCAGCTTTTCCGCGATGACGCCGTCGCGCAGATAGGTCGGGCCGTCACCGGCCTTCACATACTCATCGATCGACCGCCACTCGTCGGAATTCATGTAGGCGAAGCGGTCGCCCTTAAAGGGATCGATCAGGACGGTCCGGTATCCAGCCCGTTGCGCGTAGCGCCAGATCACCGGTCGCCATTTTGTGGGACGCTTACCTGCGCCCTCGAAGTCCTCGCGGCGCGCGCCGTATCGCAGCATCAACCGCGACGCCATCGAGCAATTTGCGCCGGCGACGGCCACGCCGAAATTGATGATGCGATCCTTGTGCTCCATCAGGAACGGCGTGTTCTGGTGTTTCGGCTCGTTGAGCTGCAGGGAATCCCCGCGCACGCTTTCGTCGACGACGAAAACGATATGCTTGATGCGCGGCGTGATCGGGCCGCTGTATTCGACCGGCATCGCCGGACTCTGGGCGTTTTCGATGGTGGAGACGATCGCGAGCGCAACCGGCAGCGAGAACGGTGGCGGGAATTCCTGCGTGTCACCCTTGGTGCGGATGATGATGGTCGCGACTGACACGAAGGCGATGAGTGGAACGATGGCATAACGCAGACCAAGGCTCCACGCCCGGGCGGGCGGAATCGCCAGGATGACGCCGAGCGCGAGGACCCAGAGCGAGCCGCGAACGAAATAGGGTGCGTAAACCGGGATCATGTCCGGCGCGGTGCCGCGCACCTCCCACACGATGTGCAATCGCGCGACGTTGAGATGGCGCCCGGCGATCTCGAGAAAAAGCTGGTCGGCCGCGAAGGTGACGACGATCAGCGCAACGAGCGCGATCCGCGCGGTGGCGCTGCGCAGGAACGGAATGATCGCCAGTCCCAACAGCGACGACACGAACACGCCGGCATATCCGGCCGCGTAGACTACGCGGTTACCGAACGTGAACTGATTGAAGCGGTCGGAGAGGACGGTTAGCCACTGCTGCCCGGGCGGCGCCACGGCGAGCAGCAAAACGATGGCGAGAAGTTTGCCGGCGGTAACCGCCAACCCGCAACAACTCGCAATGCCAAACTTGCTCAGCACCGATCCTGCCCGGGGTTCTGTTCGAGTAAAACGCCGCGTCGGAAGGCCACGGTTCTTCGCTGCAAACGAGAGTGCAGGTGGAGACCGGCCGGCGACCATATCCGCTGGCAGCACGGCACGGCAACAGGGGCACGCTGCTGCGCTGCGTTGGCCGTTTAGGAATTGCTAACGAAGACTGACAAGGGAAGACGATGATAGCGGTGCTCAGCTCCGCAACGGGTTCGCGGCGCCGGCCATGAGGTTGACGAGATCGACTTGCCGGCGTGCGCCGGTTTTCTCGAAGATGCTCTGTCAGGCCTTCGCCTTCAGCATCGCGTTGAGCGGCTTGCCTGGATCGGCGAGCGCTTCGGCATCGACCGGCACGCGCTGCTCGATCAGCCGGCGCGCCGGCCCCATCTCGCGCTGCGCGTTGATGCCGAGCACATAGGCGATGCGCTCCCCGTCGAGCTCGAACAGCAGCGTGGCGTTGGGGCCGAGTTGCCGGCGCACGCGCTTGCTCGGCTGCGCGATCGGCCAGCCCATGCCCTGGATGTACATGTCGTACTGCTCCGACCAGTACGACGGCAGCATGGTGTAGGCCATGTCGCCGCCGGCGGCGTTGCGCCCGGCGACCGAACCGTGCTGCTGCGCGTGCCGCCAGTTCTCGAGCCGTACCGGCCCATTGGGGCCGACGAAGCGCGTGCAGTCGCCGGCCGCGAACACCGCCGGGTCGGACGTGCGGCAATGGTCATCGACCAGTATGCCGTCGTTCACGTCGAGGCCGGCCGCCTTCGCGAGCCGGTCCTCGGGCACGACTCCGATGCCCACCACGATGAGATCAGCCGCGATCGTGTCGCCGGCCTTGGTCTCGATCGCGAAACCGCCGTCCGGCATGGGGCGCAGCGCCGCAGCCGCGGCGCCAACCCGGATCTCGGCGCCGGCCTGGCGGTGGCGCGCGTGAATGAGCGCGGAGGTCTCCTCGTCGCAGACCCGCGCCAGGATGCGCGGCGCGATCTCGACCACGGTGGTCTTGATGCCGAGTTCGGCGGCGGACGAGGCGACTTCGAGCCCGATCAGGCCGCCGCCGACCACCAGCAGCGACTTCGCCCGCGCCAGGTCGGCCTTGAGCGCGAGCGCTTCGTCGTGCGTGCGCAGATAGTGGATGCCCTTCTGCGGCGGAAACATCGGCAGCATCCGGTTGAGCGAGCCGGTCGCCAGCACCAGCGCGTCGTAGGGGATGCGTTCGCCCGCCTCGGTGGTCACCGCCTTCCCGGCGCGATCGATCGCGGCGACGCGCGCATCGTTCCTGAGCGTGATCTTCTTGCCGGCCACGCCGGCGGGCCCGGCAATCGGCGCGTCATGCGGCATCGCCTTGCCGGTCAGCACCGCCTTCGACAGCGGCGGCTTCTCGTAGGGCTCGCACGGTTCGTCGCTCAGCATCACGATGTCGGCGGCAGCATCCTGGTTGCGGGCAGCCATCGCGGCGCCGACTGCGGCCGGTCCCGAGCCGACGATCACGATCCTGCGGGCAGCGTTCATTGCTTCTCCTGATTGACGGCTCTGATTGACACCGTGGCGCGGCCGCGCCTAGATTTGGAACGACGGTCCGCGTAGCGGAACGCAACTTTCTAGCGCGCCGCGCGTCCAAATGCCAGCATCAGGAAGGCGTCTGCAAGGTCCCGCAGCCATGGCGAGACGAGCCAAGCCCGAATCCCGCAGGCGCGAGCGGCTGTCCTCCGTGGCGACCGCAATCCGGCTGCTCAAGGCATTTTCCGAGGACGAGGTGGACATCGGCATCAGCGACCTGGCGCGGCGGCTCGGCATCGCCAAGAGCACGGCGCACCGACTCGCGGTCACTCTCGTCTCCGAGGGGCTGCTCGAGCAGGACCGCGGCAACGGCAAATACCGGCTCGGCGTCGCGCTCTTTCGGCTCGGCGCGCTGGTGCGCCAGCGCATGGAAGTGTCCAACGAGGCGCGGCCGTTTCTCTACGACCTGCGCGAGACGATCAACGAGAGCGTGCACCTCGCGATCCCCGACGGCACCCAGATCATGTACGTCTACCATCTGGAAAGCACGCACGCGATCCGCATGCGCTCCGACCTCGGGGTGCGCAAGCCCGCCTATTGCACGGCCGAGGGCCAGGCGATGCTGGCGTTTGCGCCGCCCGAACTGGTCGAGCAGGTGATCGCGGCCGGCCTCGCGCCGCGCACGCCCAAGACCATCACCATGGCCGATAGGTTCCAGAAGGCGCTCGCGGCGGTGCGCCAGCGCGGCTGCGCAATCGAAGACGAGGAAAGCGAGCTCGGCATGGTGTGCGTCGCGGCGCCGATCCGCGACGACGACGGCGCCGTGGTGGCGGCGGTCGGCGTCGCCGGGCCGGTGACGCGGCTGTCGAAGCGGTCTGTGGCGACCATCATCCCGCAGGTGATCGCGACCGCCGACCAGGTCTCGGCCCGGCTCGGCTACCGCGCGCGGGCAGCAGTTTAGCGAATAGTCAGCGCGTAGGGTGGGCAAAGGCGCGAACAAAGCGCACTCACCTCACCACGTAAACAATACAGCGCCGTGCCCACGCGGACCGAATCGGCGCAAGGCAAACAGACCTGAGCTGCGGAGATGGTTGCGCGTGGGCACGGTGCTGCGATGTGCGCGTGGATGAAGTGCGCGTGTTGCCCGCACCTTTGCCCACCCTACGAGACTTCTCGCCTTCTTACGCCCGCAGCGCGATCAGCATTTCTTCGATGTAGTCGTCATTGCTGGCGATCACCAGCATCGAGGCGTACGGCCGCAGGCTCGCCAGCGACTTCGACAGTTCCTCGTCGGACTTTGTCTCGCTGCCGATGATGAGCGCGGTGGTCATCACCTTGCGCGCGTTGCAGGCCTCCGCGATCACGGAAGCAGCGCCCGCGTCGGTGCCGGCGCTCGAGATCATGACGACGAGGTCGGCGGTCGCGACCTCGTCGATCAGGCCCTTGGCGCGGCCGGCAAGATCGGACAGCCAGGCTTTCACCGCTGCGCCGTCGGCGGTCCTCGGTCCGCCGTCGAACTTGGGCGCCATGAAGAACGTCGCCTGCTTCCAGGGACGCTCCGCGAGGCGCTTGACTACCGCCTCGCTCGGCGCATCGAGCGCCACCACCTTGACGGCGCGCGGCTTCGAATTCGGATAGTCGATCCGGTAGCGCGCCTCTTCGGCGGTGGTCATGCGGGCGCTTTCGCTTTGCATGTTTCGCTCCTGATGGCCCTAGGTGCCCTACACCGTCGTCTGCGCGACGCCCGGGCGTCCGATCAGCGCTTCCTTGGCGCCTTCCTTGAACGCCTGGTCGGGCGGCAGCACGATCGAGACCGAGCGCACCTTCTGATGCTCGGGGTCGACGCCGGGCGGGATCGTGCCCTTGTCGACCAGCGCCTTGGCGGCGCGCATCAGGCGATGGCGCGCCATGATGATCCCGTTATCGGTGGAGACCAGGTTCTCCTTGGTGCGATCGCAGATCGGGCCCATGCTCTCTTGCAGCGATGCATCCTGGCTCGCGAAGCCCGCGACGCCGCTGTAGGTCCTGCCGGCCTTCTGGGCGGCGCGGTCCATCAGGTAGTCGTTGTCCTTGTTGGCGAGCGGGCGGTAGGTGCCGGGCTCGTATTTGCAGTGCACGCCGGCGCCGTCCTTCATGGCGTCGAGCTCGCGCTTGCTGAGCGCGCGCACCGGGTGGAAGTCGTAGGTCCAGGCCCAGCAGGTCACGTCGTCGATCGGGATCCAGAAGTGGCCGTGGATCGGATGATCGGCGCGGGGCGGGATCATGGTGAAGGTCGGCATCACCCAGGGCGTGATCCGCCAGTAGTAGTTGCCGTTCTCGGCATTGCGGCGCGCCCCGATGTAGAGCCCGCCGGGCTGCTCCACCACTTCGAAATGCGGCCGCATGTCGGAGAGGTTGTACTGGTTGCCCTTGGCGCCCTTGAACAGCGGATCGGAGCCGAGGTCGCCGCGGTGCAGGAACGAGACGTGGCTCGAATCGATGCCGCCCTCCATCGCCTGCAGCCAGTTCGATTCCTGCAGGCGCTTGGAGATGAAGGTCTGCTCCGCCGGCACGGTGGCGAACTCCCATTCCGGCAGCGGCGGCTGCTTGTCCGGCGGGCCCATGTAGGTCCACAGCACCGGGCCGCGCTTCACCAGCGGGTAGGACTTGAGCTTGATCTTTTGGCAGAAGCCGCTCTCGACCGGCTCCGACGGCACGTCGATGCACTGGCCGGTCACGTCGTATTTCCACCCGTGATAGGGACAGCGCAGACCGTGCTCCTCGTTGCGGCCGAACCACAGCGAGACGCCGCGGTGGGCGCAGAACTCGTCGACCAGGCCGTAGCGGCCTTCGGTGTCGCGGAACGCGAGCAGCCGTTCGGACAGGATCTTCACCCGCACCGGCGGGCATTCGTTCTCCGGCAGCTCGTCCGCCATCAGGGCGGGCAGCCAGTAGCAACGGAACATCTGGCCCATCGGGGTGCCGGGGCCGGTCTGCGTCAGCAGATCGTTCTGTTCTTTTCTGAGCATCGGGGGCCTCCGCGAGGGGTCATGCGTGTATCGAACGCCGCGATCGAGCTATTGTTCTATATGGTAGGCGCGCCGGCGCCGGGAAACCATCCGCTTGCACGATTGTCCGCGTTCTTCTATATGGAACATCGTTCCAAAATTGATAACACCGCGATGCCACGACGTCAACGAGGAGCCCGAAGCGGAGCCCAAAGAGGAAACCATGCCGCAACGAATTGATCTGTGCAGCGCCGACGAGATCACGCCCGGCAACGCGCTCAAGGCCGAGACCGGCGACCTCGTGCTGGCGGTGTACAACGTCGATGGCGAATATTTCGTCACCGACGATCTCTGCACCCACGGGCCGGGCTCGTTGTCGGAGGGCTATATCGACGGCGACGTGGTGGAGTGCAACTTCCACAACGGCCAGTTCAACATCAAGACCGGCGAGGTGGTGGCGCCGCCCTGCATGGTGCCGATCAAGACCTACAAGACGGTGGTGGAGAACGGCCGGGTGGTCATCGAGACCGATTAGGACGTCGTCATTGCCGGGCTTGACCCGGCAATCCATCTTCTTCGTAAGAAGGTTTTCGCGAAGAGGATGGATGCGCGGGGCAAGCCCGCGCATGACATTCGGAGAGTGTTGCGATGAAAGGGCTGTTCTCGAACGGCGTGAAGGCGGTGGTGCTCGACCTCGTGCCGGAGTTCGAGCGCGCGAACGGTGCCAAGCTCGACATCACCTGGGCGTCGACCAACATGCTGATGGACGAGATCGCCAAGGGCGCGACCGGTGATCTCGCGATCCTCACCGACGAGGCGATCGATGACCTGATCCGGCAGGGCAAGGTCGTGCCCGGCAGCCGCGGCGACCTCGCCCGCTCGGCGATCGGCATCGGCGTGCGCCAGGGCGCCGTAAAGCCCGACATTGGCTCCGCGGAAGCGCTGAAAAAGACGCTGCTCGCGGCCCGCGCAATCTCCTATTCGAAGACCGGCATCAGCGGCGTCTATTTCCCGACCGTGCTGGAGCGGCTCGGGATCACCGAGGACGTCAAATCGAAGATCGTCATCCCGCCATCCGGCGTCCCGGTCGGCGAGATCGTCGCCAAAGGCGATGCCGATATCGGGGTGCAGCAGATCAGCGAGCTGTTGCCGGTGCCCGGCATCGCGATCGTCGGCCCGCTGCCGGCGGAATTGCAGAAGCTGACGGTGTTCTCGGCCGGACTGTTTGTCGGCGCCAAGGACACGCAGGCCGCGAAGGCGCTGGTGACGATGCTGACGGCGCCCGCCGCACGCCCGCTCTATCAGCGCAAGGGCATGGAGCCGGTGGGGTAATGGTGGGAGTCGAGCGGTGCATCCTTCCACTCGCGGGCTCGCAGTATCTGTGCCCTCTCCCCTTGCGGGAGAGGGCTGCCCAAAACGGTCCGCGAATTCGAATGGGTGAGGGGTCTGCTTGAGGTGAGGCCTTTTGACCCCTCACCCATCTGAGCAAGCGGACATACCATGCAGCCCTCTCCCGCAAGGGGAGAGGGCATGTCACGCGAGCCGCGCTTGCGGACAGAATGCAGCGTCCTACCTATGCTGCGTGATCGTATCCACCAGCGCGAGGCGGCCCTTCTTCACCTCGGAGAGCGCGCGTTCGAGCGCCGGCCGCACGTCCTTGGGATTGTCGATCGGGCCTTCGCCGTAGCAGCCCATCGACTTCGCGAGCGTGGCGAAGTCTGGCTCCGGACCGAACAGGTCCATGCCGATATGGGCCCTGGCCTCGTCGGTGCCGCGCAGCTTGGCCATGCGGATCTGGTGCGCCCAGTCGTTGTAATAGGCGCGGTTGTTGTGCATCACGACCAGCATCGGGATCTGGTACTTGGCGGCGATCCAGAGCGCGCCGGCGTCGAACATCAGGTCGCCGTCGGGATTGATGTTGACCGCGAGCCGGCCCTTCTCCTTGCAGGCCAGCGCGACGCCGAGCGAGATGCCGATCTGGGTCGAGGTGCCGAGCTCCACGCCCGGGTGCCGGTACGGCTTGTCGAAGTTCCAGAGCTTGCGCACCTCCTGCTTGAGGGTGTTGGCGGTGAGCACCCAGTCCTCGTCCTTGATCACGTCCCACACTTCCGACGCGAGCCGCTGGAAGGTGATCGGGGAGGCGTCCCAGCTCTTGCGGGCGTCCTGCTGCCACTTGGCCCAGACCTCGTCGTGGCGCTTGCCGATCGCGACCTTGCGGTCCTCGATCTTCTTCTTGAGGCCGGAATCCTTCGCGATCCGCTCCTTGCAGATGCGGGTCAGCTCGGGGATGCCGATCTCGGTGTCGCCGAGAGCGCGCACCGAGCACGGCTGCATGCGGCAGTAGTCCATCGCCCACTTGCTGATGCCGACCTCGGCGAAGCCGATCTCGACATAGTCGCAGTTCGGCGCCACCAGGCTTTCGATCTGGCGCGTCATGCTGTTGAGCTCGTTGAGCTGCTTCTCCCAGTCCTTCAGGTCGAGACCAAGGACGAGGTCGGTGTGCTTGAGCGATGGCTTGTCCATGCTCAGGCAGAGCGGATGCTTGTTCGGGAAGTTGAGCGCGTTGTTGACGTCCCACACCGCCGCCCCGGTGGTCTCGGCCAGCGCGACGATGTTGTTGAAACCGTTCGGGCGCCGGCCGGCATACTCGGCGAGCAGCATCGGGTGCTCGGCCTTGAGCAGCTTGTCGGCGATCGTCTCGATCGCGCGCGGATCGGGGCACATCGGCGCCGGCACGTGCACGGCGAAGTCCGGCGGCATCGCGACCTTGTCGGTCATCGGCGCTTCCTGCATGGCCGCGTCGTAGCACATGTAGATCGGGCCCTTCGGCTCGGTCATCATGACCGAATAGGCGCGGGCGAAGCTCTCCGGCACGCCGTGGATCGAGGTCGGCTGGTAGTCCCACC
>Ga0137375_10008486_pt1 | contig 12208 bp, 12 predicted proteins | sample SagtaG_24_FD_104936 | JGI IMG/M metagenome (GOLD analysis project Ga0137375, IMG submission 104936) | Vadose zone soil microbial communities from Sagehorn Ranch, Mendocino, California, USA - Sage1_R_113_16 metaG | ecosystem: Environmental > Terrestrial > Soil > Vadose zone | place: USA... | reverse complement strand
ACTGGGAGCACAGCATGCTCATCGTCACTTTCGATGAGCATGGTGGATTCTACGACCATGTCGCGCCCGGTCCGGCCGTCCCACCCGGCGATCTGGAGACCGCCAGCTACGTGCAGCATGGCTTCAAGTTCGACCAGTTGGGGGTCCGGGTTCCGACCCTGGTGATTTCGCCCTATACCAAGCGGGGCGTCATCGACCACACGATCTATGACCACACTTCGATACTTGCGACGTTGGAGCATCTGTTCGGGATGGACAGCCTGACCAATCGGGATCAGGCCGCCAAGGACGTGCTGCACCTGCTTTCGCTGCCCACTCCCCGGACCGACACCCCAGCCACACTGCCACCCGTAGCAATCAATCACAACCCGTTGACATGCGAGGAAGACGACGAGGACACGGAGGATAGGCTCCTGCTCAGGCGGTCGGAGCTCCGCATCGCCAAGCGACTTGGGACCTACTCGGAGCGGGAGGTAGGTGGGTATCGGCTCACCCGAACTCAGATCGGGTTCCTGCAAGTGGCGCTTTTGAAGGTGCTGCAGACCGCGGAATATCCCGAACGGGTGCAATGGATCGAGGATTACAAGGCAATCAACACCGGGATCGACGCGGCGATCTTCATGGCCGAGGCCAAACTAAAGGTCAGATATGGGATGGATATCAAGAAGCTGAGCCGGGAGGGGAGGCAGAAGACTCGGCCGACGAGGCGGGGGCTGAGGCAGTAGCATGCTCGAGGCCTTCCCCAAGCCCAAGTGCCAATACCACTATGCCTTGGGCGCGGAGGTCAAGCGGCTCCGGAACCACAAGGCGATGCGAGGACAGCTGGAGGGGCCACGCGGAGCTAACTGACCCCCTAACGGCGTGCATCAGGCGACGGCGCTCCACGCCGTCGCCTGATGCACGCCGTTAGGGGACTCGCAAATATGACAATTCCCAGGTCCATTAGTACTGTTCCTTTCGACGAAAAAGGGCGTTTATTCTTCCTATACCCAGGAGGCACACCATGTCCGCACATTTGTTGATCCATGACGGTTCTCCACAGTGGTGGTTGAGTCCAGACATTTGGGTCGTTCCTGGCACCGACCCAAATGGGCCACCTGGATCGCCCATTGCGGGACAGCCCGCCTACTTGTGGGCGCGTGTATCAAACATCGGCAACGTGGCCGCGAAAGGCATCCGGGTCGACTTTTACTGGGCCAATCCATCGGCCCAAATGGTCGTCGGCGTAGCCACCCAGGTCGGCTCGGCCTTTGTCGACCTCGATCCTGGTGATACTCAGGAGGTGCTGTGCTTGGCGCCTTGGTCTGTCGTTATCGTCAACGGCGGCCACGAATGCGTGCTGGCTGTGGCGCATGGAGCGGGCGACACCAATTCCATTCCTGATCCGTTGCCGAACGGCTTTCCGTTCGATCCGCCCGCGCACGATCAGATCGCGCAGCTGAACCTGAGTGTGCTGGAAGCGGGGCTGGGGCAGATCATGCCGCTATCGATCAGTGTCGCCGCAATCGGGCGGGTCGACAAGCAGGCTCACTTGGCCGTGGAATTCGGACATGAGGTCGACGAGCGCGTGCTGGCACAGCTGGGCTTGCACGACCTGTACCCAGCCCAGAAGAACGTGGTGAACGTCACGTTGTCACGTGAGCCGCGCTGCGACGAGCATCCTGATCCTCACGGGCAGCGCGAGATGGAAGTGCATGTCCCGCGCGGCACTGCAGTGCCAGTATTCGTCGCGATCCACGCCAAGCAACTGGAGCATAAGGAATACCAACTCATACACATTGTTGAACGCATCGCCGGGAAGATGGTTGGCGGTGTGTCTTATCTGGTTGTCAACAGACATTATCAAGAGGAGCAACAATCATGAGCGCGACTCCCTTGCAGGTACTCAGCCGTCCGTTCGCGATCGAGCCAGTAACCGGCATCATGATGCCGGACGGGATCTTCGATAACGCGATCTACAATCTGCGTATCGCGGCCCACTTCACCAACACCTCGAGCAGTGCGCTGACCAATGTGACGCTGTACCTGGAAAGCGTGGGGGATCCGGGCATCGCACCGGTCGCGCGCACCTTCTCTTTTGCGTCGATTCCGGCTGGCGCGTCGGTGCTCGCCAAGTGGGATGCCAACTTCCAGTTCGCCACACCCGGCAAGCGCCTGGTCAGCTTTGTCGTGCGCGCCGACGGCTTCACGTCGCGCCGCTCGATTCAGCAGATCTTCGTGTCGGAGACACGCTTCGACAGCACCACCAACACTTATACCTGCACAGTGGAAGAAGGCACACTCCAGATATCCCACCTCCAAGGTCACGTGCCGGATAAGACTTGGGGCGAGGCGACCGGCGACAGCAAGGAATGCCGCTGTCCATCACCGTTCGGCCCGAACGTGCCGACTGGCTTGACGATGGTATGGAAGGCAAATCCAGCCTACGCGGGCACCCACGGCGACCTGCCCTTTTCCGACCCATGGTGGAAGATTCTCGCCATTATCGTTGCGATTGTCGCTGCACTGGTGGCAATCATCGCGGCGGCGCTCGGGGCCGGCAAAGCCAACTTTAGTGTGGGCGGGACATACGAAGAAACCGAGCCCAGCGTCAAGTGCTGCACGCTGAAAGGCGCCGGTTCTGGCAAACCGGAATTTACGGTGGCTGGTGTAGCGTCGGCAATTGCATCGGGGGCAATCGCAGTGGCTTGCTCTGACTTGGCCGACCCGTTCTTTCGCGGGCAAGAGGCGACGCCGCCGGCAACGGGAGAGCTGACTGTCGGCGAGCGCGTGGTCGCGAAATGGAGCCTGCCCGAACCGCCGAATGCTGGGAAAGCCTATCCGGCCGATGTCAGCTGGACCTACCAGCGCTTTACGACCGGCGCGACTTATACCCATTCGGTCGCCGAAACGCAGGTCAATGTCCATGTTGCCGGCGACGTCGAGATCGATACACCCACCGTGGTGCATGCGTTCTCGCCGCTCTGGGTGCGCGCCAAGTTCCAGAAGAAGGAAGGTGGGTACTTCAAGGGTACGGACCTGTACGCTTTTACTCTATTCCAAGCCCCGGAGGGTTTGTTCTTTGTCGAGCCGCTGACCGATGACGGCCTCGGCTTTGATCCGGGTGCGAACGACAGCATCTACGCCGGCAGTCTGAATCTGGAGAGCGCGCGCCGCATCCTGCTGTCCCAGAAACAGGACGTGTTCGGAGTCTGGCGTGTGTTCGTGTTTGCGCAGGACGTGAACCTAACTAAGCCCGGCACGCCGCCAGAAATCGCAGCCCAGCACATCGGCGGCTTCTTCGTGGCCAGTGCGATCGAGATCACCTTCGATCCAACTCTGCCCTGCCCACTCAAGGCGCAGGCAGCCATCACCGTTGTCTGATACATACCCACGACACACATGGCAGCACGCTTCAGCCAACCGTTCGGCGGCGCACCCGGTGGCGAACCTGTACCAGCAGCCATGTTCAGGCTGCTGGTACAGGTTCGCCACCAGTATCAATGATAAGGGTGGCTACTATATGGAAGCTCATCAAGGCTGTCGTTAGTTTGCCAGCGGAATGAAGCCTGTATCCGTGCAGGAATTTATAGAGTATGAGACCACAATGAAACCAAAACAGGGAGGCTGATGCTCGGGCGGCGGGGCGCGCTGGCATGGTCGATAATGCATGGACTGCTCCTTTCGATCGGCATAGCAGGTGCTTGTCACTGCTGGACCGGGTTCACCACCGCAGGTCAAGGCCGGAGAGCGAGCGCGGCGCACCGCGCGATGCGTGCCTTGACGCGGTGGTACAATCGGCAACTCCGGTGACAAGCACACACGACGGGTAGCGACAGGTATATGGAGTAGGCGGCATGCGAGTGGGTCAGGGCGGTGTGCGGGCGTGAGGGGAAAGGAGCGTGATGCAATCGGAGCACACAAGAGTTTTGGTGGACAGCCAGGAGACCCTGGCCTTTTGAGCGGATGATCAGGGCCGGATGATGTACCTGCTCCAAGGCAATCAGCCGATCGTCGGCTACCGCAAGCTGGCCTGGTACGAGATCCTCCCATTGCAGTATGATCTGCTGGCAGGATGTGTTGTGCTGTTCCTGTCGACGCTGGTGGTCGGCCGATCGGATGGCTGGCCGCAGGCCGGAAGGGCGCTCCACGACCACGCCTGGCGCGCCAGGCGTGCTGGCTGGCGTGGGGGATTAGCGTGCAACTACATACTCTTCCTAATCCTGTTCGTGGTCGGCAACAGCGACGTCTCACACGGTAGCTCACCACAGGCGCAGGCGGCCCTGGCGGTCGCCCTCGTAGCGACCGCATGACCGTGGGCCTGGTTGTCCGTGCCGGGCTCTTGTGGAAACGGCGCTATTGGAGGCCGTCGGGCGGGCGCATTATGCGCTCGTGACGCTGGGCGCGCTGGCCTTCATCTGGTTTCTGAACTATTGGAACCTGCTCGGATTTCGGTGGTGATGACCGACGGATGAGCGCGGACAGCCGATTGGGCCGTCCATGCTCGTCCTGGGGTTCGTTGGGCGGGGTTTGGCGCCCATAGCGCACGTTAGTCGTCCGCTTCGCCACTCACCCGCCCTCGTGCCTCCGCATGTGAACCCCCCGCGAGTGGGGGCACAAACCCCACGCTGGGGGCGTACCAAATCTGCGCATTGGGCGTATCCTGTACCAAGCAACGATACATGTCGCAACGACAGGAGGTACAGATATGCATACAACGACATCAAAGCGCGGCACAACCGCGCCACCGCACGCGACTACGCGGACGCATGGTCTCCGTTTCTGGATCACATGTGTCCTGTTGGGCTTGCTCGCGCTCGTGATGGTTCTCGGGGCAACCGGTGCAAGCTACGAAGCGATCATGGCGGCCGGCGATGCGACCCGCTATCCGCCCCCAGGGCGCCTGGTCGATGTCGGTGGCTACCGCCTGCACATCCACTGCGTCGGCCAAGGCAGCCCGACGGTGGTTCTTGCCTCCGGCGCGGGCGGGTTCTCAGCCGAGTGGGGTCTGGTGCAGCCAGAGCTTGCCCAGACCACGCGCGTCTGCGCCACTGATCGAGCCGGGTTGGGGTGGAGTGAGCCAGGGCCAGGAGCACGGCCTCCCGCTCAGATCGCCGACGAGCTGCACACGCTGCTGGTGAACGCTGGCGAGCCAGGGCCGTACGTGCTCATGGCGCACTCGGCCGGCGGCAAGCACGTCCGCTTGTTCGCGCAGCGACACCCGCAGGATACCGCCGGCATCGTGCTAATCGATCCGCGCTCCGAGTATGTCGATGACCACATGACGGCTGCGGAGGCAGACGCCGAGCGAGCTGGCGCGGAGCAGTTCCAGCAAATGCTCGCCGGCATGCGCAGGGTGGGCCTGCTGCGCCTCACCTGGGCTGTGCTCTGGCCCTCCGCGCTGCCGGTCACGGCCAAGCTGCCGTACGAGCTGCGCGAGACTATCGGCGTGTTCGAATCTCGTCCAGGATACATCGCGACGGCGCAGGCCGAGAATGCATCCGCGGCCGCGGACAATGACCTGTTGCGCGGCGTGGCGCTCGGCGACACTCCCCTGGTCGTACTTGGCGCCGGGACGAGCGTAGAGCACACTCCACACTGGCGCGCGTCGCTGGAATACCAGGCTGGGCTCTCGACCAACAGCCGCCTATCCATCATACCGGGCAGCGACCACAGCATCCACTGGGAAGATCCGGCGCTGGTGGTCTCGGCGGTGCGCGATGTAGTCGACGCGGCACGGACGAGCGAGCCGCTGGCGCGGTAGGCTCGCGGGAGAGCTACGGTGCGCACTGCCGCCGAAGATACGCGAGGCAGCGCGCACCGCGAAACCAGATTGTAACGAACAGTGAACTGACATCGGCGCATATTTGGAAGGAAACAGCCTGATGAATACCAACACGGTCGTGCATGCCAGCACCGCACCAACGATAACACCACCCCAGCAATTGGTTGAGCGGGTGGCCTTTCGAACCGAACCCGCGCCTTTGACGCTCAGCATCGAGGGCATCGGCAAACGTTACGGCCGCGACGCCTGGGGTCTGCGCGATTTCAGCCTCCAGCTCAATCCCGGCGTCTTGGGCTTGCTCGGGCCGAACGGCGCCGGCAAATCCACGCTCATGCGCATCCTGGCTACGATCACCAAGCCGACCACCGGCCGGGTGCTGTGGAATGGCATCGACATCAGCACGTCGCCCGACACACTACGTGCGACTCTCGGCTACTTGCCCCAGGATTTTGGCGTGTATCCCAACCTGAACGCGGTCGAGTTCCTCACCTATATGGCGGCTATCAAAGGGCTGGATGGAAAAGCGGCACGCAGACGCATCGACGATCTCCTGCAACTCGTCAACTTGACTGACACGCGCAAGCGGCGCCTGGGTGGCTACTCGGGCGGGATGAAACAGCGCGTGGGCATTGTACAGGCGCTGCTCAACGACCCGCAGCTGCTGATCGTCGACGAGCCGACCGCCGGGTTGGATCCCGAAGAGCGCGCCCGCTTCCGCAACCTGCTCTCCGAGCTATCCGGCCAGCGAATTGTGATCCTCTCCACGCACATCGTCTCGGATGTCGAGGCCACCGCCACAGGCATCGCCTTGATGAGCAATGGCCAACTTCAGCAGCACGCCGCGCCGGAGACGCTGCTGCACGCGCTCGACGGTCAGGTGTGGGAATGGGTCGTCGCCAGCGCCGACCTGCCCGCGCTCGCGCAACAGTATCGCTTCAGCAGCCAGGTGCGCCGCGGCGACGGCGTCCATGTGCGGGCAGTGGCCCATAACAAGCCCAGTCCGGATGCTGCGCCGGTCGCGCCCAATCTCGAAGATGTGTTTCTGAGCGTGATTGCACCCGCAGCCGCACTGCACCAGAACGGAGGCACACGATGAAGACTGTACGCATCCTCACGCAGATGGTGCGAGCCGATCTCCTGGAGCGCACGCGCCGGCACAGCTTCCTGATCACGCTCGGGCTGATGATTTTCCTGGCCTACGCCTACGTCCCCTCGCGCGCGGCCGGCTATATCACGCTGAGCGTCGACGGCGCGCGCGGCGTGTACAACGCGGCCTGGGTCGGCAGCCTGGTCGCCATTCTGACCGCATTGCTGATGCCGCTGGTGGGCTTCTACCTGGTCAAGAACGCGGTCGCACGCGACACCGCGACCGGTGTAGGCCAGATCATCGCCACCACTCCGCTGCGGCGCCCGCTCTACACGCTGGGCAAATGGCTGAGCAACCTCGCGGTACTGGCGGTCATGGTCGGCGTGACCGCGCTTGCCGCGGTCATCTGGCAGTTCGCGCTCGGCGAAGATCGCCGGCTTGATCTCGTGGCGCTGTGGTCGCCCATGCTCTGGGTCGCGCTGCCGACACTGGCGCTGGTGGCGGCGCTGGCGGTGCTGTTCGAGACGATCGGCTGGCTGCGCGGCGGCCTGGGTAACGTGATCTACTTCTTTGTGTGTACGGCGCTCACCATGGGATCGTTCCTGCCGGTGATGATGAGCGCAGGTGGGATGGACGTCGCGCCCCTGCCTGTAGACGTGCTCGGTATCGGCCGCCCGCTGGCGGCCATGCTCCAGGACACTAGCGCTACGCTTTCCGGCCTGGACGCTGCGGACAACTCGATCGGCCCGATTCCGGTCGCGCTGGCTGGCCCGCTGCAGACGTTCGTCTGGGCGGGCGTGCCCTGGACATTGCCCGAGATCGCGGCGCGGCTGGTCTGGGTCGGCGTCGGCTTCGCCATCGCCCTGCTCGCGGCGCTGTTCTTTAACCGTTTCGACCCGGCGCACGAGCGACGACGAAGAACCAAAGATCAAGGATCGCGAGCCGAAGCCCTGGCCCCAACGACGCATGATCCGTGGCAGCCTGCATCGTTCGTCTTACAGCTTTCGCCAGTCGTCGCCGCGCGATGGAGCTTTGGTCGGGTGCTGCTGGCGGAGCTGCGACTGCTCCTGAGCGGCGTCCGCTGGTGGTGGTATGGGGTGATGGCTGCCCTGATGCTCGCCGGTCTGCTCACGCCTATCGACGTGGCGCGGCACTATCTGCTGCCGGCCACGTGGCTGTGGCCAATCCTGCTCTGGTCGGCGCTTGGCGCGCGCGAGGCCCGGCATAACACCGCGCAGATCGTCTTCTCCGCCGCGCACCCGCTCGGGTGCCAACTTCCAGCCACCTGGCTGGCCGGCGTCCTGGTAACAGCGCTCGCGGGGAGTGGCGTGGCGATCAACCTGCTGCTGGCCGGCGACGGCGTGGCGCTGCTGGCCTGGTCCGTCGCCGCCGTGTTTATCCCCGCGCTGGCACTGGCGCTAGCCAGCTGGAGCGGCAGCAGCAAGCTGTTTGAGGTGATCTACATGGTGCTGTGGTATTTCGGTCCGATGAACCAGATCGTGCCACAGCTCGATTTTATGGGCGTGTCGGATACTGCCCGCGCCGCCGGAATGCCGCTGGTCTACCTGGTCGTCACGCTGGCTTTGATGGGTATAGCAATCGTCGGGCGGCGACGACAGCTCCAGGGGTGAGGAATTCACTACACCATATAGCTTTGAAAGAGGAGCACAGACCATGAAACGCATACTGTTTATCGTTGTTGTCATGCTCGCACTGACGACATCGGCCTGCAACTCGCTGGTGAAGGTGCCGTTTTCCAGCCCAAAGACTGGCCCGACCGAAACGTTCGCGATCGACGAGCCACGCCTCACTGGATCAGTCAGCGCGAACGTGACGCTGGCGCTGGCGCCGGGAACCGCCACGCTGGCGTTAGCGGGCGGAGCCAGCAGCCTGACGGAAGGGACGATTACCTCGAACGTGCCGGACTGGAAACCGATCCTGACCACCAGCGCCACGGCGCTCCGGATTACCCAGCGCTCACCAGACAGTGCGATCGTTAGCGCGCCGAATGACGCAATCAACCAGTGGGACCTGAAGCTTGGCGATCAGGCCCAGAACGTGCAGATCGAGTGCCCGGCCGGCAACTTCACGCTGACCTTCGCGGACACCCTACCGAATGAGGTCCACATCACCGTCGAGATGGGGGCGGGTAACCTGCGTCTGGCAGTTCCAGCCGGAGTAGCTGCGCGCGTCGAGGTCCATCGTGGGCCATCCAGCGTCTCGACCGAGGGTGCATGGACGGCGAGCGGCAATACCTACGCGACCAGCGATACTGGCCCGACCTGGACGATCCAAGTCGATATAGGTGTCGGCAATCTGACACTCGTCAGCCTCTAAATCGCACCTGTGGCCAATCATATATCTGAGGTCGCAGGGTGTGGTGGTGCGTGGGCCTGCCGGAGCGCGGTGTGACGGCAGGCCCGTATCATATACCAGCTATTCAATCGTAGTACAATGATGGCTATGACTAACGAGATCCCAATGCATCTGCGCAATCCCCGGCTGTTGAGTCTGGCGATCTACCTATCGCTAGGCGTGCTCATGAGTATGAGCCTGGTGTTGGTGGAGAGCGCCGCTGCCAAGGCGACGATCGCCGTGCTCTGTGTGGCCTTTGCGCTGGTGCATACGTTTCAGTTTCCGAAGGTGACTGCGACGCGGCACCGTATTCTGTATTTTGCCGTGCAGACGTGCCTGGTCACCGCCATGATGTTCGTATCGGATACGAATGACCCCTTCAATTTACTGTTCTACATCCTGACTGTGCAAGCCATACTGGTCCTATCGGGACGCGCCGCGATCGCCTGGATCGTGTTGTTCTTCGTGCTGGCAAGCGGCGCTGCGCTCTGGACGCGTGGGACGGATGGGATACTCAGTATTCTGTTCAGTATCGCCGCGTTTGTGTTCACCGCTGTGTATGGGTACACGATTCGTCAGGTGGAGCTGGCTCGCCATCAGAACGAACACTTGCTGGGCGAGTTGCGCGCCGCGCAGCAGCAATTGCAGTCCCTGGCCGTCGCGGATGAGCGCAACCGCCTGGCGCGCGACCTGCACGACAGCGCCAAACAGCAGGCCTTTGCGCTCTCGGCCCAGCTCGACGCGGTGCAATCGCTCATCCGGCGCGATCAGAGTGCAGCAGAGCGACATCTCGCCCAGGCGGTGCAGTTGGCCGACACCCTGCGGCAGGAGCTCGCGGCGTTGATCCTGGATCTGCGCCCACCCGCCTTGGGCACTCTCAGCCTCGGCGAGGCTGTACGCCAGTATGCGGAAGAATGGTCACAACACAGCCTGATCGCGGCGAACGTGCGGGTGCAGGGACAGCGCGCGTTGCCGCCGGAAGTCGAGCGCGCACTGTTTCGGGTCGCACAAGAGGCCCTGGCGAATGTCGCCCGCCATAGCCAGGCTCAGACGGTGACAATTGGACTGGGCTATATGGAGGACGGCGTGGCGCTGACGATTCAGGATGACGGCCAGGGCTTTGCGCCAGACCGAATCGCACCGGGCGTCGGGTTGCATTCGATGCGCGAGCGGGCGGCCACGCTGCCGGATGGTCTATTAACGCTTGATACCGCGCCGGGGCGGGGAACCCGCGTGACGGTGCAGTGCCACGTATAGAGGAGTGTCTGTCATGGCCCAATTGATCACGGTGCTGATTGTCGACGATCACGCGGTCGTGCGGCAGGGGGTGCGGGCGGCCCTGGAAGCCCGAGAGACGTTCACGGTGGTCGGGGAGGCCGAGTCTGGCGCGGAGGCGGTTCGGCGGGTCGCTGACGTGGTGCCGGATGTCGTGCTCATGGACTTGCTGATGCCAGACATGGATGGGGTAGAAGCCACGCGGCAGATCAAGCGCCTCAGCCCGCGAACCCAGGTAGTGGTGCTCACCTCCCATCACGACGACGAACACATTTTTCCGGCGCTTCGCGCAGGCGCGATCTCATACCTGCTCAAAAGTGTGAAGATGGACGAGCTGGCCGACGCGGTGCGGCGGGCGGCGCAGGGCGAAGCGACCCTACACCCGCGGGTGGCAGCCCGCGTGATTCACGAACTGCAAGGCGTAAAGAGCGATCGCGACGCCCTCAATCCCTTCGCGGAATTGACCGACCGCGAGCTGGAAATCCTGAAATTAATTGCCACCGGCATGACAAACCACGAGATGACCACACACCTGGTGATCAGCGAGCACACGGTCAAAGGCCACGTCAGCAACATTCTCAGTAAACTGCACCTGGCCGATCGCACCCAGGCAGCCGTATTTGCATGGCGCGAGGGGGTGGTGCGGCGGGAATAGATCGCCCTATACGGCCGTCGCTTCAGCCACGCGACGTGTTGTGATTGGCATGGTCCCCACCCGCATATGGTCATGCTTGCACTGACGTGCGCCGGTAGGCGACAATGACCAACAATCACCGCCCGCAACTGACCTGATCGATGCCCAATGGGCCGTGCTGAAGCCGTTGGTGCAGCAATCCGGCGGGCCCGGCCGTCCGACCGAACGTGATTTGCGCGACATGGTGAGTGCGCCGCCCTACAAGCTCCCCACCAGCTGCTATCGTGCATGCTGCCTTGCCCCATAGTAGCGAATACTACTACGTTGATAATGGCAGCACAACGGCACCAGGGAGCACAGTAACGACACAGTGCACTGGGCTATGTGAGAATAGCTCGGGCGCGATCTGGAAGCGCGAATCGCGGCGATCAATAGTCAAAGCGTCAATCTAGACGCGATCATTCAGGAATGAGTCCAGCGCGCGGTCGTTCCGGCGCAGGAAGAGTTCTAATGCACCATTTTGGGGATATGCAAAAACCCCCAACTTGTGGAGAGCTAGAAAGTGAACATATCATTGAGCACTGCAGAGCATGAATGCATTGTGAACCAGCTCGCTCACGCGTATGGTGTCACGCGCACACAACTCCATCCACTCACCGATAATCCAGATGATGGTGTGTACGGCTTTACCCGTCAGCGTCACGACTTTGTGGTGAAATACACTCTCCAGGCTGCCCGCACTTTCTCAACCCTCCAAGGGCAAGTCGATTGGGTCAATTTCCTGGCGGTGCACGGGGCTCCGGTCAGTCGACCCGTACCATCGCTCCGTGGTGCATTCGTGGAGCAACTTCCAATCAACGATACCACTGTATCGGTGGTATGCTACGAGCACGTACCCGGCGACCGGCCTGAAGGCACGATATTAACAGCTGATCTGTTCCAAACGTGGGGCCAGGTGATGGGAAAGATCCACGCGTTGAGCACACGTTATACCCCAGCCCAGCAGCACTGGCACATCCGCGCGTGGTACGAAGGCGCCACCCGTGACACGCGCACCATCCCGGCTGATCAGACGCTCGTACATGAAAAATGT
>Ga0137375_10008481_pt1 | contig 12214 bp, 7 predicted proteins | sample SagtaG_24_FD_104936 | JGI IMG/M metagenome (GOLD analysis project Ga0137375, IMG submission 104936) | Vadose zone soil microbial communities from Sagehorn Ranch, Mendocino, California, USA - Sage1_R_113_16 metaG | ecosystem: Environmental > Terrestrial > Soil > Vadose zone | place: USA... | reverse complement strand
TGGTCACGGCGGCGGCCGCCGTGCTGGCCGCCACCGTGGCCGCGTTCGTGCGCCGCCCGCCCCCCATCCCGGTTCCCTCCGCCACGTCCATCTCCGCCACGTCCATCTCCGCCCCGTCCATCTCCGCCCCGTCCATCTCCGCCCCGTCCACCTCCGCCACGTCCATCTCCGCCCCGTCCTCATCAGCCACACCAGCCTCCTCAGCCCCGTGAGCGATCAACGTTGGTTCGTGATCATGACTTAGGTGTCGTTCCAGCGACACCTAAGTCATGATCACCAACTGTGCGGGCCCTGGGATGGCCGGCGGGTGCGCGCATGGCCCCGAGCCCGGACCCCGCCGGGGGGCAGGCGGCGGAAGGCGGGTCAGCGGGGCCCCCGGGTGCCACGGACAGACCGTTAGGGGGGCGTTAAGGTCCGGAGCGGGCGCGTTAAGGCGGTGTGAAGATTAGCTCCAGCCTGCCCCGCGCGCGGTGAAACTGGACCCGATGGACCACAATCGCTCATCGCGCGGGCTGGCCGCCCATTTCGCGCTGCCCGCCGGCTTCACCGCGCTGCTGCTGACCGGGGCGCTGGCCGCCGGGCTGGGTGGACGGCTGCCGGCCACCGGGGTGCTCATCCTGGCCGCGGCCGTGGTCCTGGCCATTTCCGTGGTGGCTGAGCCGCTGGTCGCGCCAGTGCTCGGGGTGATCGGCTGGCTGACCGTGGCGGGCTTCTCCCAGCCGCCGTACGCCCAGCTGCGGATGACGGGCCCGGTCGCGGTGCGCGCCGCCGTGACCATGGCCATCTGCGTCCTGGCCGGGGCCGGGATCGGCCTGATGGTGCGCTGGCTGGCATCGTCGTTCAGACTAGGGATTGTGCACGTGCGCGGCAGGAGGCCCGAGGGCGGCGACGCGGGCCGGAGCGGGATCACCGCGCCGGCGGGCGGGAGCATGCGCGCGGGCCTGAGGGGCTGGCGGCAGGCCGTCGGGATCCTGCTGGTCGCCGGGCTGCCGCTGCTGACCGCGGCGCTGGTGGCGCTCCGCCCGAACCTGGACCTCGCCAACGACCTGCTGATCTACCTGGTGGCCGTGGTCGCGGTGGCGATCGTCGGCGGGTTCTGGCCCGCCGTGCTGGCCGCGATCACCGCGAGCCTGCTGCTCAACTGGTATTTCACCCGCCCGCTGCACACGCTGACCATGGCCGAGCCCCGCAACATGCTGGCCCTGCTGCTGTTCGTCACCGTCGCGGTGACGGTCAGCAGCGTGGTCCACCTGGCCGCACGCCGCCAGGTGCTGGCGGACCGCAGCGCCAGTGAGGCCGCCTCGCTGCTGGAACTGGCCCAGACCGTGCTCGGCGGCGCCGACACGCCCACCGCCGTCCTGGATCACCTGACCAGCGCCTGGGGCGGCCGGGCCGAGCTGGCCGAGCGGGTCCGGGACCAGTGGGTGAGCGTCGCGGTCAGCGGGACCGCGCCGCCGGGTGCGGTGCCCATCCGCGTCCCCGTCAGCGGCACGGTGGCCCTGCTCGTGGCCGGGCAGCCGCGCCCGATCACCGCCCGGCTGCTGGACGGCTTCGCGGCCCAGGCCGGTGCCGCGCTCGACCGGGACCGGCTGCGGACCCAGGCGGCCCAGGCCGAGGCGCTGGCCGAGGGGAACCGGATGCGCACCGCGCTGCTCGCCGCCGTCAGCCACGACCTGCGCACCCCGCTGGCCTCGATCAAGGCCAGCGTCAGCACGCTGCGGCAGACCGACGTGGAGTGGACCGAGGACGACGAGGCGGCGCTGCTCGCGACCATCGAGGACGGGGCGGACCGGCTGGACGCGCTGATCGGCAACCTGCTGGACATGAGCCGGCTGGCCACCGGGTCGCTGCAGCCGTTCCTGCGGCCCACCTCGGTGGAGGAGGTCGCGCCGGCCGCCCTGCTCGGGCTGGCCCCGGCCAGTAGCGTGCGGATCGCGGTGCCAGACGACCTCCCGCTGGTGCGCACCGACCAGGTGCTGCTGGAACGGGTGCTGGCCAACCTGTTCTCCAACGCGCTGGCCCATTCCCCGGAGGGGCAGCCGCCGGAGCTGCGCGCCTGCCCAGTCGGCGGCAGCGTGCGCCTGGAAGTGATCGACCACGGCCCCGGCGTGCCGGACGAGTTCAAGCTGCGCATGTTCGAGCCGTTCGAGCGGCTCGGTGACCGCGCCACCGGCAACGGCGTCGGCCTCGGCCTCGCCGTGGCCAGGGGCTTCCTGCAGGCCATGGGCGGCACGATCCACGCCGCGGACACCCCCGGTGGCGGGCTCACGGTCCAGGTGAGCCTGCCGGTCGCGGCGGCCCCGGCCGCGTCCGCCGCGCCCGCGGAACCGTGAGCCCCGAACAGCGAACGCCGAACCGTGAACGCCGGGCCGTGACTGCCCGGCCAGACCGCCGCGAGATAACCAGGGTCCTCGTCATCGACGATGAGGAACCCATCCTGCGTGCCCTGCGGATCAACCTCACCGCCCGCAAGTACGAGGTCACGACCGCGGCGGACGGCGCGTCGGGGCTGGCCGCGATGGCCCGGGACCGCCCGGACGTGCTGATCCTCGACCTCGGCCTGCCCGACATGGACGGCACCGAGGTGATCCGGGGCGTCCGCGGCTGGACATCCACGCCGATCATCGTGCTGTCGGCGTGGGGCCAGGAGCTCCAGAAGGTGGCCGCCCTGGACGCCGGCGCGGACGACTACGTCACCAAGCCGTTCGGCATGAACGAGCTGCTGGCCAGGCTCCGCGCCGCGGTCCGCCGGGCGACGCCCGCCCCCGACGAGCCGGTCCGGGTGACCACGGATTTCACCGTGGACCTGGCGGCGAAACGCGTGATCCGGGGCGACGTCGACGTCCGGCTGACCCCGACCGAGTGGTCGCTGCTGGAAATTCTTGTCCGCAACGAAAACCGTCTCGTCACCCAGAGGCAGCTGCTGCAGGAGGTGTGGGGGCCGCAGTACCAGACCGAGGCGAACTACCTTCGCGTCCACGTGGCTCACCTGCGGCGCAAGCTGGAACCCGACCCGTCCCGGCCGCGCTATCTCCTCACCGAGCCGGGCATGGGGTACCGCTTCCAGGGTTAGCTCTGCTAGCCCGGGGGGCTCTGCTAGCCCGGGGGGCTCTGCTAGCCCGGGGGGCGACCCCCCCGGGAACCCCCACTTGCCCGCTCCCGTATGCACGTCATCTGCTGCGGCTGCATGGTTGATCGCCGGCTCGGAGGGAACCCGCCTTCGGCGGGCCCCGCCTCGCCAGCGAGCTTGCCTGGGGCTGGGGTCCCCTGCGCATGGGCGCTACCACTTCTTTCAGGCCTCGCCGGCGAGTGGCCGCTACCCCTTCAGTCCGGGCCGGGCTGGAGCTGGTAGCTGGGGTTGTAGATGGTCCGCTCGTCCTTGACCTGGGCGACCCGCCCGTGCACCGTGATCCGCCGCCCGGGCCGGATGCCCGGGATGTCACGGCGGCCCAGCCAGACCAGGGTCACGCTGCCGGTGCCGTCCCACAGGTCCGCCTCCATCGTCAGGCTCGTGCCCTGCGGGCGGAGCGTGACCGTGCGCAGCGTGCCCGCCACGTCCACGAAATCGTGGGCGGACGTGTCCGCGATCGGGGTCGCGCCCTCGTCGCGGCACTCGGCTGCGAGGTCGGCGGCGTGCAGCGCCTCCCGGTCGGCGGTCAGCTTCACCAGCGGCGGCATCGCGTCCGCGCCCCCTAGCGGGGTGGCGTCCACGGTGGTCGGCAGCTGGACGCCCGCCGGGTAGCGATGCGCCGCGGACCGCAGCTGGTAGGGCACGCTGGCCACCACCACGCCGGGCAGCAGCAGCAGGCGGGACTTCAGCCGCAGCGCGCTGTGGTTGTGCAGCAGCTGCTCCCACCAGTGCCCAAGCACGTATTCGGGGATGTACACGGTGACGATGTCGCGGGGGCTCTCCCGGCGCAGCCGCTTGACGTACCCCACCACGGGCCGGGTGATCTCCCGGTAGGGCGAGGCGACCACGGTCAGCGGGACCGGGATGTTGGCCCGCTCCCAGTCCTCCTTCAGCCGGAGCGTCTCCGCCTCGTCCACGTCCACCGTGACGGCCTCGAGGTAACTCGGCTGGGTGGCCCGCGCGTAGGACACGGCCCGCAGGGTCGGCAGGTGCACCTTGGACACCAGGACGATCGTGCGGTTGCGGGCCGGCAGGGTGATGGTGAGATCCTCCGGCGGGGTCAGCTCGACCGCGACGTTGTCGTAGTGCCGGTGGATGCCGCGCATGGTCAGCCAGATGACCGGCATGGCCACCACGACGATCCAGGCCCCGCTGGCGAACTTGCTGATCAGCACGATGACCAGGACCACCGCGGTGAAGCAGGCGCCGATCGTGTTGATCGCCCGGGACCGGACCATGCGCCGCCGGACGCTCTTGTCGGTCTCGTCGCGCAGCAGCCGGTTCCAGTGCCGGATCATCCCCGTCTGGCTGCACACGAACGAGACGAACACGCCGATGATGTACAGCTGGATCAGCCGGGTGGGGGAGGCCCGGAACACCACGATCAGCAGGATCGCGAACCCGGACAGCAGCAGGATCCCGTTGCTGTAGGCCAGCCGGTCGCCGCGGTTACGCAGCTGGCGGGGCATGTTCCCGTCCCGGGACAGGATCGAGGCCAGCACCGGGAAGCCGTTGAACGCGGTGTTCGCGGCCAGGACCAGGATCAGCGCGGTGAACAGCTGCAGCACATAGAACAGCGGCGAGGTGTCGCCGAACACGGCCCGGCCGACCTGGGCGATGACCGTGCGCTGGGTCGTCCCGATCGGCATGCCGACCAGGTCCTGCGCGGGGGCGTAGTGCACATGGCTGGCCAGGGCCAGCGCCGTGACGCCGGCGAACATCGACACCGCGATCAGGCCGAGCAAGGCCAGCGTGGTGGCGGCGTTCTTGCTCTTGGGTTTGCGGAAGGCCGGGACACCGTTGCTGATCGCCTCGACCCCGGTGAGCGCGGTGCAGCCGGAGGAGAACGCGCGCAGCAGCAGGAAGATCAGGGCCAGCCCGGTGTACTCACGGCTGGTCTTGATCCGGTAGGTCGCGCTGTCGGACTGCAGGTGGTGGCCGAGGCCCAGCCGGGTGAGGCCCCAGAGGATCAGCAGCGAGACCACGCCGATGAAGCAGTAGGTGGGGATGGCGAACGCAGTGCCCGACTCGCGGACCCCGCGCAGGTTCATCAGCGCGATGACCGCCACCACGAGCACGGCGATGAGCGTGACGTGCGAGTCCAGGACCGGGAAGGCCGACGCCAGGTTGGCCACCCCGGCGGAGACCGACACCGCCACGGTCAGCGTGTAGTCCACCATCAGCGCGCTGGCCACGACCAGGCCCACGCGGGGCCCCAGGTTGGTGCTGGCGACCTCGTAGTCGCCGCCGCCCGACGGGTACGCGTGCACGTTCTGCCGGTAGGACGCGACCACCACCAGCATGAGCACGCCCACGGCGAGCGCGATGTACGGGGTGTAGCTGCTGAAGAACGCGATGCCGCCGACCGACAGGACGATCAGGATCTCCTCGGTCGCGTACGCGACGGAGGACAGCGCGTCGCTGGCGAACACCGGCAGCGCGATCCGCTTGGGGAGCAGGGTATGGCCGAGCCGGTCGCTGCGTACCGGGCGTCCCAGCAGCAGGCGCTTGACGACCCCGAACATCATGGCCACGACCGCGATGGTAAGCCGGCCATGGGGTGTGCGCTAGCCAGCGGGTCTGGCCGGCTGGCCAGGGGGATCCTGCAGGGGCTGTTCCGGGCCCGTCAGTTACCGAAAGCGATGTTGTGACCGGTGATGTGGACCAGCGCACCCTGGGACGTGAGCGTGACGCTCCGCAGGGTCATGCCCATGGGCAGGTTGGGCAGCGGGATCGAGAAGTTGCCCAGGCCGCCCAGGAGTGAGCTCGGTATCCCGCCCGCCGAGATGAGCCGGACGTGGATCTTGCCGCCCGACTCGGTCACCCGCGCTACCCCGCTGCCGGAGAAGATGCCGGCCACGTTCGCCGTGATCTTCGCCTCGTCGTTGCTCTTCCTGGCGATCTTCAGGTCGGCCACGCCGGCGGCGCTGGACCCGGCCTTGGCCAGGTTGCCGAACGTGATCAGCCCGGTGCCGTTGATGCTGGACACGGTGCCGCTGCTGAAGCCGGAGTTGAGCTTGATGTCCTTGAGCGTGGCGTTGATGTCGTCGACCGTCACAGGCCCGGCCTTCTCGCCGCTGGCCGTGATGCGGACGTCCTTGAAGTCGCGGGCGGCCACCTGGGTGAGGAAGGGGAAGCCCTGGATCGACACGCTGGGCTTGCTGCTGAAGCCCTGCTTCTGGATCTGGGTGGCGAACTCGTTGTCCGCGTAGTGGACGGCCACCCGGTCGGCGATGACGAGCAGGCCCGCCAGCACCACCAGGATGATGAGCAGGATGAGCGGCCAGCGGCGGCGGCGCCGGGGCGTGCGGGTGTACCGGCCCTCGGGTTCTTCGGAGAAACCGCCGTACCCGCCGTCGTTTCCGTGCTGGATCGGCAGGCGTCGCGTCGGGTATTCGCTCACGGAAGCCGCCAGGTGCTCGTGTCCCGGCCGGGTGCCAGGCAGCGTTGCGCAAATGTTATGACATGACCGTCCGGGACGCAGGTGCCGACGGATCTGCGGCCAGCCCCCGACGGACCGTCCCTGCTGCTATCTTCCCTGGCCACGAGCGGGTTATCCAGCTTTCTGGGAATCGGATTATCCCAGCTGGGACACATTTACGGCCTCCAATTGGTGGGAGGCCGAATTCGTGACCAGCGCGGTCCGGCCGCCGGGCTCCACCGCGAACTCCCGCGGCAGGACCCCGGCCCCGATCACGCCGACCACGGCCGGGTGGCCCGCCAGGGCCGCCCCCTCGTCAATCACGGTGAGGCTGGCCGGGTGTCCCGGGCGCATGCCGGAGTTGGCGACCAGGAGCCGGCGGCCGCCGGGCAGCGCGCGCCTTGCATTCTGCTGGTTAACGGGGCATTAGCGCGGAAAGTTTTAGTTTCGGGCATTTGAGACATATGTATCCCGCCCAAAACTGGGCAAAGTCTGCGATACCCCCGCAGGCCGGATGCCGGGCGCGGCTATATTACCTCGCGTTGAATCGCCATAGACTAGGCCAATGAACGACCGTCTCGTGTCGCCGCCGGATGCCCCGGTGCTCGTGGTGAAGACCCAGGGATCCGACCAGACGCTGCGTGCTGGCTCGCAATACCGGGTCGGCCGTGATCCGCAGTCCGACATCGTGATCAACGATTCCCGCGTCTCCTGGCGGCACGCGGTGCTCCGGGCCGACCACGACGCGTGGATCCTCGAGGACTCCGGCAGCACCAACGGGACCTTCCTCGGCACCCGGCGCATCGGCAAGGTTGAGATCAGCCAGAACTGCATCCTGCGGCTCGGCCATCCCGATGACGGGCCGGTGATGATGTGCTCGGTGAACCGGCCCGGGGCCGGGAACACCGCCCTGAATACCGGGATGAGCAGTGTGGACCGGCGCCCGACCTCGGTGAGGCGCGCGCCCACCCGGCTGCTGCGCATCGGCCGGGCTCCTGAGAACGACCTGGTCGTCCCCGACCTCAGCGTGTCCCGCGTGCACGCCGAGCTGCGCAACCTCGGTGGAGGCCGGTACGAGATCGTCGACCTGGGCAGCCACAACGGCACGTTCGTGAACGGCCAGCGGATCACGAGGGCCACCACGGTGACCGAGCAGGACCTGATCGGTATCGGCCGCGCCACCTTCCGCCTGTTCGGCGATGAACTCCGCGAGTTCATCGACGAGGGCGATGTCACGTTCGTGGCCCAGGACCTCACGGTGCGCCTGCCCAGCGGCAAGGTCCTGCTCGACCATGTGAGCTTCCCCATCCCCGAGAGATCCCTGGTCGGGGTCATCGGCCCGAGCGGCGCCGGCAAGTCGACCCTGCTCGGCGCGCTGACCGGCACGCGCCCCGCGACCGAGGGCGCTGTCCTCTACGACAACCGCGACCTGTACACCCACTACGCGGAGCTGCGGCACCGGATCGGCCTGGTTCCGCAGGACAACATCCTGCACGACCAGCTCAAGCCGAAGCGGGCGCTCCGGTACGCCGCTGAGCTGCGGTTTCCCGGTGACACCTCCCGGTCGGAACGGGACCGCCGGGTGGACGAGGTCATCGATGAGCTCGCGCTCACGGCGCACTGCGGGACCCGGACCGGGGCCATGTCCGGCGGGCAGCAGAAGCGGGTCAACGTGGCGCTCGAGCTGCTCACCAAGCCGTCCCTGCTGTTCCTGGACGAGCCCACCTCCGGCCTGGACCCCGGGCTGGACAAGTCCGTGATGGAACTGATGAGCGGCCTGGCCAAGGACGGCCGGACCGTCATCATCGTCACGCACAGCGTGGCCAACCTGGGCGTGTGCGACCGCCTGCTCGTCCTGGTCCCCGGCGGGCGGGTGGCCTTCTACGGGCCGCCCGCCGATGGGCTGCGCTACTTCGGCAAGACGGACTGGGCCGAGGTGTTCCAGGCCTTCGACGCCGAGCCGGACCGCGACTGGGCCGGGGACTTCAGGCGGTCGCCGTACTACGCCGAGCACGTGGCGGGCGGGCTGGCCCAGCAGGTCCCGGAGGCCGACCGGCAGTCGCCGGGCCGGCCTCCCGCCCCGCGGGGCCCGCTGGCGCAGGTCTCCACCCTGTGCCGTCGCTACCTGGCTGTCATCGCGTCCGATCGCAGCTACCTGGCTGTACTCGGGATCATGCCGATCGTGATCGGGCTGCTGCTGCGGGCGGTCCCGGCTCCCGAGGGCCTGGCGGGCAAGCCGGGGACCAATGGCGACGCCGAATCCCTGCTGCTGGTGCTGATCATCGGGGCCTGTTTCATCGGGGCGGCCAACTCCGTCCGTGAGCTCGTCAAGGAACGGTCCATTTACGCCCGGGAACGGGCCGCCGGGCTGTCGTCCGGCACCTACCTGTTCTCCAAGATCATCGTCCTGGGGTTCATCAGCGGGATTCAGGCGCTGCTGCTGGTGGTCCTGGGGTTGTTCGGGCGGCAGATGCCCGCCCACGGCTCCCTGCTCAAGTCGCTGCCGCTGGTGGAGATAGCCATCGCGATCGTGGTGCTGTCGCTGGCCTCGATGGCGCTGGGGCTGCTCATCTCCTCGATCGTGAGCACGTCCGAGAAGGCCATGCCGCTGCTGGTGATGCTGGCCATCGCCCAGGTCATCCTGTCCGGCGGGGTGCTGCCCCTCAACGGCAAGGTCGGGCTGAACCAGCTGTCCTGGATCGCCCCGTCCCGGTGGGGATTCGCGGCGACTGCCTCCACCAGCAAGCTGAACGTGATCCTTCCCCCGGCCAGCGGGCTGCCTGATCCGGTCTGGGAACACAAGCCGGGCGTCTGGCTGCTGGACATCGGGCTGATGGTGGTGCTCTCCCTGGTGTTCACCGTCGTGGCCTGGCGGCGCCTGGTCGGGCTCAGCCCGGGCCGGAAGCGGCGCTGAGCAGGTCCCGCGCCACTGCGGCCGCCGGTCCTGGTGAAACGATCGTCAGGTGACGACACCCGAGCGGACGCCACGGCCACCGGGCCTGCCCGCCCCGGGCGAGCAGGCCGGCCCGAGGTTTGCCGCGGCCGGGAGCCTTGGCGCCGTGCCCGACGGTGCCATTCCTGCTGGGGCCGCGTCTGCTGGTGCCGAGCCTGCCTCGGCCCCCGCGGTGGCCGTCGAAGATCACCTGGCCCGCCGGATCCGCCGCCCGGGTGACCTGCTGCGCTGCGCGGCCGCGTGCCTCGGGATAGCCGTGCTGGTCGCGGCCGGCCTGCTGGCCAAGGCCACCACGACCGGCGTGGAGACCGACGTGGTGAGGGCGAGCCGGCGGCTGCCAGGCGAGGTGCTGTCCACGCTCCGGGTCCTGGCCATCCTGGTCCTGGTTCTGCTGCCCGTGGCCCTCGCGATCCGGCAGCTTGTCCGCCGCCAGTCCCGGCGGCTGGCCGAGGCGGTGGCCACCGGCGTGGCCACGGCGGTCGTGGTCGGCCTGACCGGGCTCGCGCTACGCAGCGGCATCGGCGACCAGCTCTACCGGGCGATCGCCATGTCCTCGCCCGGCGCGAGCCACTTTGCCCTGCTCGACGGCTACCTGGCCGGGCTGGTGGCCTACACCACGATCATCGACCTGAGCGGGCGGCCCCGCTGGCGCAACGCACTGTGGCTGACCCTGGGGGTGTACGCGGTGGCGAGCCTGGCCACCCTGCGGACCACCGTCCTCTCGGTCCTCATCACGCTCCTGCTGGGCCGGGCGATCGGGCTCGCGGTGCGCTACGCCGCGGGTTCCATGTCGCCGCGGCCCACCGCGGAGGCCATCGCGGCCGCGCTGGCCTCGGCCGGCGTGGCGGTGAGCGAGCTGCGCCGGGCGGAGGGGGCGGGTCCGGCGTCGCGGCGGTACACCGCGGTCACCGGCGGCGGTGAGCGGCTCGACGTCCGGGTGTTCGACCGCGATCAGCAGGCGGCGGGAGCGCTCTACCGCGTGTACCGGCTGGTCCGGCTGCGCGGGCAGGTCTCCCGCCGGGCGCCGCTCACCACCGACCGGGCGGCGGAGCGCACGGCGCTGCTCACGTACGCGGTGGAGGACGCCGGCGTGCCCACACCCCGGCTGCGCGCGCTGCTGCGGGTCGGCCCGGAAGCTCTCGCGCTGGCCACCGAGGAGCAGCACGGAACCGCCCTGGCCGGGCTGGCCGGGACGCTGACCGACACGCAGCTGGAGTCGGTGTGGGACGCGGTGGACCGGCTGCACGCGCACCGGGTCGCTCACCGCTCGCTGACCGCCGACCGGATCCTTCTCGACGGTGCTGGCCGGGTCGTCCTGCTCGACCCGGGCGGCGGCGACGTGGCCGCCAGCGATCTGCAACTCCGGCTGGACTTGTGCCAGTTGCTCGCCGAGCTGGCCGCGCTGGTCGGGCCGGGCCGCGCCGCGGACCTGGCGCTGCGCAAGCTCGGGCCGGCGGGAGTGGTAGCCCTGGTCCCGCTCTTGCAGCCGGTAGCGCTCGCCCGCCCGACCAGGTCCGCGCTGCGCCGGGACAAGGACGTGCTGCCCGCGCTCCGCAAGCGGCTGCTGGCCGCCGTGCCCCAGGACGCGGCCGAGGTCCCGCCCGTCCAGCTGGAGCGCATCCGGCTCCGTACCCTGGTCACGCTGGTGGCCACGATCCTCGCGGGCTACCTGCTGATCGTTCAGCTGGGCCGGGTCAACTTCGCGACGCTGCTCAGCCAGGCCAGCCCGCTGTGGATACTGGCCGGCCTCGGCCTGTCCGTGCTGACCTACGTCGCCGCCGCATGGTCGCTGTCCGGGTTCGTGCCGGAGCGGCTGAACTTCATCCGGACCATGCTGGCCCAGGTAGCCGGGTCGTTTGTCACCCTGGTGACGCCTGCCGCGGTCGGTGGCGCCGCGCTCAACGTCCGCTACCTGCAGCGCAACAAGGTTCCCCCGGCCGTGGCTGCGGCCAGCGTCGGGGTCGCGCAGGTGGTGGCGTTCGTCCTGCACATCACGCTGCTGGTCGTCTTCCTGGCTATCACGGGCGCGCGCAGCCATTCGCTGCGCCCGCCCACCTGGGTGTACTTCGTGATAGCCGGGCTCGTCGTGGCGGCGCTCGGGGTGGCGGCAGTGCCGCGCGGCCGGCGGCTGCTGCGGGCCCGGCTCGCGCCGGCGCTGGGCGAGGTGCTGCCCCGCTTGCTCGAGGTGCTCCAGCAGCCGCGGAAACTGGCGGAGGGCATCGGCGGGGCGCTCATGCTCACCGCCTGCTACATCCTCTGCCTGGACACCTGCGTGCGCGCGTTCGGCGGGTCACTCGCGATCACCAGCGCCGCCGTGGTCTACCTGACCGGAAGCGCCCTGGGCTCGATAGTGCCCACGCCCGGCGGGCTCGGGGCGGTCGAGGCCGCCCTGGCGGCCGGCCTCACGGCCACCGGGATGCCGGCGGCCACCGCGGTCAGCGCGGTGCTGCTGTTCCGGCTGCTCACGTTCTGGCTGCCCGTCCCGGCAGGCTGGGCCGCCTTCACCTACCTCCGGCGGCGCCAGGTTCTCTGAGCGCGGGCGGCTGGCCGGGTGGGTGGGGTGCCATTCGGCGGCCGTCATGTGACTTTAGTCCCTCGTGCCCGGCGCTTCACGGTGGCTCACTTAGGGACATGTTCGCGAGCCACGAGGTCGAGCTGAGCATGAGCTTCGCCAGGGCCCGGGCGAGGCTGGCTGTGCTCGGCAACGGGG
>Ga0137375_10008480_pt1 | contig 12215 bp, 12 predicted proteins | sample SagtaG_24_FD_104936 | JGI IMG/M metagenome (GOLD analysis project Ga0137375, IMG submission 104936) | Vadose zone soil microbial communities from Sagehorn Ranch, Mendocino, California, USA - Sage1_R_113_16 metaG | ecosystem: Environmental > Terrestrial > Soil > Vadose zone | place: USA... | reverse complement strand
TCACGGACAATACCAGACAGCAGCGTGGTGCCATCCGGCTCGCAGATCAGGTCCATGCCCTCGAACCATTCCGCCCAGCGCGGATCGAGTCGCTCACGGACGTGGACCTGGTAGCGACAGGCATCGGAATCAGCATCCTGCTGCATCACGACCTCCCTCGGGCGATCCGGCTCATCATGCTTGTCGGTGTTGTCGATGATCTCAGTGTAGCAGTCTATCGCGGAAAGGTGTATCTCCAAACAGGGGTATCTGCAGGGTAGTGCAAGGAACGGCGAACCATGCCCCGCTGGTGGCTGGGTGGTTCGCCGTTCGAGGTGTTCCCGCCCTATAGCAGGCCCAGCGTGCGGGCGCGCACGATCGCCTGCGTGCGGCTGTGCGCGCCAAGCTTGCCGTAGATGTTCTTGAGGTGCATCTTGACGGTGCTCTCGGCGATGATCAGCGTCTGCGCGATCGCCCCATTGGACTGACCTGCGGCGACCAGCCGAAGCACCTCCAGTTCACGGGCGCTGAGCGGCTCAACCAGCGTTGAGGCTAGAGACTTGAGGTTAGAGGCTTGTCCGGCATCAGCAAGCCCCAAGCCTCTAGCCTCTAGCCCCTCACCAAAGGCGGCAAGCAATTTGTCGATATACGCGAGCAATTTGCCGGTAGGCGTGCTACTTTCATCGTGAGACCTCTGTGCAATCTGCAACCCTTCGGCTCGGCTCAGGGCAGGTCTGCAATCTGCAATCAACAATTGCATTGGCGCACCCAGATCGGTGAAGAGGCGGATGTATCCTTCCGGGGCGGCCAGCGTCAACGCGCGGGACAAGGCGGCAAGCGCCCGCGAGGTGTCGCCCGCCGCGGCGGAGGCCAGCGCCAGCAGCGCATATGCCTCGATCGCCTGGCCAAACCATCCCTTGGACACGGCGTCGTGCAGCAGTGGCTCAAGCAGCGGGACGGCCTGCGCCGCCCGCGCGCCGCCCTGGGCGAGATGCACCCGCGCCAACGTCAGCTGCTCGACCACCTGCACAAAGTTCGGCGTGCCAGCTCCGGGCGGCGCACTTCCCTGCGCCCAGGTAGCCGCGGCGGCAGGATCGCCCTGTGCCAGCCACAGCCGCACCTGAGCGCCGGTGATGAGCGCGCGCTCGATGAGCTGTGTCAGCGGCTGTGCCAGCCGGATGGCCTGATCCATCGCCGCCTGCGCGCCTGCGCTGTCGCCCTGCGCCTGCAACGCCTGCGCCAGTGCGGCAGCGCCCAAGGCCTGTTGTTCGGCGTTCCCGGTGCGCTGACCCTGCGCGATGCCATCCTGCGCGAAGCGCACCGCGGCGTCCAGATCGTTCCATTCGTAGGAGATTTCGCTCAGCCATGCCGCAGCCCAGCCAGCCATGGGCGACAGTGCGCCGACGCGCTCGGTGCTGAGGGCCAGCACCCGCCAGCACGTCTGGGCCGCCAGCCGCAGCTTCCCCTGCCAACGCTGCGCGTAGGCGAGCTGAAGAGTTGCGGCCACATGCAGCAGGTCGTTGCCGGTTGCGGCGCTGAGTGCGCGCTGCTCCTCGATCGACTGGACCGTCTGGTCAAGGTCGCCGCGCATCCAATGGGCAATGTTTAGGAACATTGTGGCTGCCAGCCGCCAAAAGATCCGTTCCTGCGGGAGCTGGGTGAGCGCCGTGCGCGCGCAGGTAAGAGCGACCGGAAAATCGTCACGCCCCGCGGCCACGATCGCCTTGATCGTGGCCAGCTCACCTGGGAATGGGGCGGTAGCGCCGGCTACCGGCGTATCGGCAATCGCCGATTGTGCCGCAGCGATAGCCTGTTCAGCAGCGCGCACCTGCGCCTCGGCCTCGTCGAGCTGCCCGACGACAGTCAGGGCCGCCGCATAGAAGAGGCTGAGGCGTGGCCGGCGGCGGAGCGCATCCGGCGTCAGCATCCTGACCCAGCCCATGAGCGTTGCCACCTCACCATGCATCAGCAGTGCTTCGGCGCTTTCCTCGATGGATGCGGCCGCCTCCGCCCAGTCTTGGGCGGCCAGCGCGTGCTGGATGGCGTCCGCGGTCAAGTTGCTGCGCCGGTACCAGGCGGCCGCGCGCCGGTGGATCGGCGTCACCACCTCGGGATGCAGCTGGCGCAGCCGCAGGCGCAGCACATCGGCAAACAGCCGGTGGTAGCGATACCAGCGCCGCTCCGTGTCGAGCGGGACGGTGAACAGATTCGCGCGCTCCAGCTCTTCCAGCATCGCTTGTGAGGTTTGAGGCTTAGGGCTTGAGGCTTGTACCCCACTGCTACCCTCAAGTCTCAAGTTTCTAGCCTCAAGGACGGCATCGCACAGCTCGGCGCACATCCGGTCCAGGAGAGCCGTATGGAGCAGAAACTGCTGAACGGCGGGCGGTTGGCGGTCGAGCACCTCATCCACCAGATAGTCCCAGATGTAGCGGTTGTCGCCGCGGATCGCCGCGATCAGGCCAGCTGCATCCGGCTCACCCTGGAGCGAGAGAGCGGCCAGCTGGAGTCCGGCCATCCAGCCCTCGGTGCGCTCCACCAGGGCCGCGATGTCATCCGGCGCGAGGTCGCGGCCCAACATCGTGCGGAGAAACGCGGCGGCCTCGTCGGATGTGCAGCGCAGGTCGACAGCCCGGATCTCGGCGACCTGCCCGCGGGCGCGCAGGCGCGCCAGTGGGAGCGGGACGTCGGCCCGGCTGGCGATCACCAGGTGGAAGTTCGGCGGCAGGTAGACGATCAGCGTGGCGAGGGCCTGCTGGATCGGCGCGGCGCTGATGACGTGGTAATCGTCCAGCACCAGCACCAATGTGCCCGGCGTGGCCGCCATGGCGTTGACCAGCACCGTCAGCACCGTGTCGATCGGCGCGGGCTGCGGCGCACGCAACAGGGCTGCGACATCGGCGCCAACCCCGGGCCAGCGCTGCTCCAGCGCCGCAACCAGGTAGGTCCAGAAGCGCACCGGGTCGTTGTCCGCCTCGTCGAGGGTCAGCCACGCAATGCCTGGGGCTTGAGGCTTGAGGCTTGAGGCTTGAGATGGCGGCTCTTCCACAAGCCTCAAGTCTCTAGCCTCTAGCCTCACGGAGGTGAGCCAGGCACTTAGCAGCGTGGTCTTGCCAAAGCCGGGCGGCGCTACAACGAGGGTGAGCTGGTGCTCCGTCACCCGGCGCAGCCGGTCGATCAGCCGCGGCCGCAGGGTCAGGTCGGCGCGGGGCGGCGGCGGCGTGAGTTTCGTCGCCAGGAGCGGGCGGAGGGACGTGGGAGCGCTATTAGCAGCGGGCGCCGGTGTAATCAGCGGCGGGAACTCCGTTGGAAGATCATGGCTGACGAGCTGGAAGATCTGCTCTGGCCGACTGAGGCCCTTGAGCCGATAGGTTCCCAGGTCGCGCAGGGTCGTGCCCTCCGGCAGCATATCGCCCACCAGTTCGCAGGTGGCGTGCGACAGCAGGATCTGCCGGCCATGACCGGCGGCGAGGATGCGGGCGACCCGGTTGAGCGGCGGGCCGATATAGTCGCCATTGCGTGCATCGGCCGCACCGGTGTGGAGCGCCATGCGCACCCGTAGGGGCGGTTCGCGAACCGCTCCTACGGGTGACAGACCGAGCGCCGTCCAGTCCTCGGCGTGGAGGGCATGCTGGGCGGCGCGGGCGGCGGCTAGTGCGTCGGGGGCACGCGCGAAGGCCGCGCACACGGCATCGCCCAGCGTCTTGAAGACCACGCCCGCATGCATAGCGATCGCCGCATGCACGAGGGCATCGTGGCGAACGAGCACCTGCGGCATCACCTGGGGGTGCCGCTCCCACAGCTGCGTGCTGTCCACGATATCGGTGAACAGGAATGTGACCGTGCCGCTTGGCCAAGATGCTGGTGGGGCGACATGCTGAGTTGCCGCGGACGCGGGGCGCAGCGCTGGCCCGGAGCGCAGCGACGGGATGAAGGATACCGGCCGTTCGTCGGCAGGAGGCAGGCGATCAGCTGCGGCCGTGCTGCGTTTGGGACGTGCTGTGCGGCGTGTGTCGCGATCCGACACATGCTGCGTAGCGCCTGGTTGCGGCCCAACACCTGCCGCCAGCGTAGCGGCAGCACCAGCCAGCCGCTCGGCGGTCAGGTCGTCAGTCTTGCCGAGGTAGGCGCGATGCAGCTTGCCGGCCAGCTTACGATAGGCTTTCCAGTACCAGCCGCCACGCTGGCGCTGCTCCTTCCGCGCGGTAAAGCTCCCACCAGGGCCACGATAGGCAAAGCTGGTCGCGCCCTCCAGCCAGGCGAACCAAGCAGACGAGCCGACGATGAGCGTGTGATCAGCCCCGGCCTCGTACCAACTCAGCGTCTCTCCGCGCACGGTTGGTGTGGTTCCGGCCATGGCCATCTCCGTTGTGGTGAAGTTTCCTAACAGCAGTTCCCCAACCGTGGCGTGTAGTATAGTCGTGGTTGGGGAACCGCACAAGTGAGGGAACATTGGAAGAACCGCGTCTAAGGGGCCAGCAGACATAAGAAACGAGCTGATCTACGCACCCTACGCATCGGGCTGGGCCGGGTGGCACAAGACGATGAACGTGATCAGCGTTGCCATGCCGAACGTGGCGATGACAGCAGCCATCGGAACCGCGGTCATGGTGCCGCCCATGCCCACCAGTGGCGCGGCCACGGCGCCAATGGTGAACTGCACCACGCCCAGCAACGCCGACGCGCTCCCGGCGGTCCGGGTGCCCTCGAGCGCCAGCGCCGTCGCGTTCGGCGCAACCAGGCCCAGGCTGGCGACGATCACAAACAATGACGGCAGCACGCCGACGAGGCCGATGCCACTGAGCACAACCACCAGCAAGGTCGTCCCACCGATGACGATAGCCGCAACTCCCCAGGTCACAAGCGTTTGCGGCGACACTCGACCCACGAGCTTGCCGCTGATCTGCGCTATGACGACAAGCCCCAGAGCATTGACGCCGAACAGGATGCCCAAGCGTTGGGGTGAGACGCCGTAGATGTTCTGTAAGATGAACGGGGACACGGAAATGTAGACGATAGCGGCGGCGAAGGCGAAGCCACAGGTGAGCGCATAGCCGACGAAGCGGCGGTCGGTCAGCAGCGCCTGGAAGGCCCGCAAGGAGGCGGCGATGCCACCGCGCTGGCGGCGGCTGGGCGGCAGCGTCTCGTCGAGCCCGAACGCTGCGGCAAGCAGCAACCCAACGCCGATGAGCGTGAGGGCGACAAAGACCCCGCGCCAGGAGGTGAACGTGAGCAGCTGGCTGCCAAGCATGGGCGCGACGATCGGTGCGAGGCCGGTTACCAGCATCAGCAGCGCGAAGAAACGCGCCTGGGCGACACCAGCATAGCGATCGCTGGCGATGGCGACTGCAATCGCGATACCGGCGGCTCCGGCGACCCCTTGCACAAACCGCAGTGTCGTGAGCGCGCTAATCGAAGGCGCGATGATACAGAGCAGTGAAGCGACCACGAACGCAGCAATTCCGATAAGTACGGGCCGACGCCGCCCGTGAGCATCACTGATCGGCCCGGCGATCACCTGGCCAAGCGCCAGACCAAGGATACCGGCGCTCAAGGTCAGCTGGGTCTGCGGCATCGTGGCGCCCAGATCCTGGCTAATGGTTGATAGAGCGGGCAAATACATATCGGTCGACAGCGGTCCGAACGCGACCAGTCCGCCCAGGATGAGCACGTCTCGCGCCCGGATCGACGTCGCGGTATCCGTGCTGTCGGCCACACGCTGCACAGGTAGCGCAACGGAGGGGGGCACCACCGCGTCCAAGTTACTCGGTTGCTGTGATGAGAAATACCGTCTGGCCATGCCGTCCTCCAATGTTCGTTAGTTCAATATAATCGAACAATTGAAGTATAGCCGCAAACGTGCTAGAATGTCAAGCATGCGAACACTGCTCCATCCCGCGTGCGAGGACCTGTTCTTGCCGACGATCTTGTACGCTTTAGGCGATCCCCTGCGTCTGCGGATCGTCGGGCAGCTGGCGGCGCTCGACGACGCGATCAGTTGTGGGGATATCCATGTGGTCAAGGAAGTGGCGAAATCGACGGGGTCACATCACTTCAAAGTGCTGCGAGAAGCGGGGCTGATTCGCATGGTGCCGCAAGGCCGACGCGTGCTGGTTTCACTGCGCAGAGCGGATCTGGAGGCGCGTTTCCCCGGGCTGTTGGAAACCATTCTCCAGACGTATCAGCGCCAATAGCGGCGAAGTAGGGCGCGTTATACAATAGACGTCATCGGGAACATACAGCGTATGTACTTCTCCGGGAATCTCGTGCGCGTACGAGCCTTCGATCGCCGTCCAGTCATGCTCCAGGTAATACCACCGCCCCTTGATGACATATGCATGGACAGGCCCGTCATGCCGATGGCGAGACAGGATCCCGTGCGCACTCTCAAGATGTTGACGAAGTACCCCTGGGTGACGTTCAAGATCAGGCGTGCCTTCTACACCGTCGACGGATTGGAGAGGGGGTAGGGCTCCCCGACATAATGGAATGGTGTTACTCCTTTCATACACAACTCGTGGATTCGGGCCGCACGCCGGCTGAGGCACCCGTGGCGCGCGGGACATGTGCAGCGCTGCATCGACGCATTGCAGCTGCGCGCGCGTAGCTCAATCGACTGATCCGCGGCGGGCGTTGGCCTCACTGCCTCCGCTGGCCTTCAGGCGCCGGTAGCGCGGCGTCCACATATGCGCCATCACCCGCCGCTCCAACTCCTCGGGGGTCGTCGCCTCAGCGAGCCCGGCGCGCTGCGCCTCGGCCCCGACCGCCAGCGCCACCTGCTGCGACACCGCGCGTACATCCTCCAGCGCCGGGAACAGCGAGGCGGTCGGGTCGCGCCGCGCTGGCGACAGCTCGCTCAGCGCCCGCGCCGCCGCTACAAACATAGCATCAGTCACCCGCCGGGCCTTGGTTGCGATGACGCCCAAGCCCACACCCGGGAAGATGAAGGCGTTGTTGCACTGTCCGATCTGGATCGTGCGCCCATCGTTCCGCACCGGTGCGAAGGGGCTGCCGGTCGCAACGAGCGCGCGCCCCTCCGTCCAGGCGATCAGCGCGGCCGGCACTGCCTCGCTCTTGGAGGTCGGGTTCGACAGCGGGAAGATGATCGGCCGCGCGCAGTGCTGCGCCATCTCACGCACGATCTCCTCCGTGAACGCGCCCGGCTGGGCCGCCGTGCCGATCAGCACCGTCGGATGCACCTGCCTGACGGCCTCGAGCAGCGGGATCGACCGCGACTCGTCGGTTTGCCAATCGACGACCTGCTCCTGCGGCCGTGCGTACTCCTGTTTGAATCGGTCGAGAGTCGTGCGATCGCTATGCACCAGGCCCCGACTATCGACCAGCCAGATCGTCGCTCGGGCCTGCTCCTCTGTCATGCCCGCGCTGTGCATCGCGGTCACGATCTGGTTGGCAATACCCATCGCCGCCGAGCCGGCCCCAAACATGATGATGCGTTGCTCGTCGAGCGGCGTACCCGTCACGTGTAGGGCGGCGAGGAGGCCGGCGAGCGTGACCGCGCCGGTGAAGCGCAGCGCGAAGGGCTTGAGGTACTCATTGCGGAAATGCTCGTCGGCTTCGTCGAGGGGAAACGGTCTCCCGACGAACGACACGTCGCGATGATCGAAAAACCCTTCCCGGCGATAGGTCGCGCCATTCGGCCGGGTGGGCATCTTGGTGCTGCCGCCCAGGTTGGCGCCCCGCAGGATCAGCGTGCGGCCAGCCTCGTCCCTGAACCAGATGCCATCGGTTCGCATACGTCTGTGCTCCTTTGTCAAACAACCGCACACCCTCACGCGTCCAGCTCGCGCTCGGCCAGCCCGGCCGGCAAGGGCGCCGGCCGATCGCACGTGCTGGTCAGCTCGACGTGCCGCCCGGTTGCCGAGGCCTCGATGATCGCGTGCATCGCGTCGAGGACATGCCAGGCGAGGTCACCGCTGGCCCGATGCGGGCGGTCGGTACGGATCGCGTAAGCCAGGTCGGCCACGCCGATGCCGCGGCTGTTCTCGGTATGACCGTGGGTGATCGCCACCTCGCGCCCCGCCTCGGCGCCCGCATCGCGCAGGCACACCGGGCCGCCAAACGTGTTCGGGTCCGGGACGCCCAGGGTCCCTTCCGTGCCATAGATGTCGATCGCCGGCAGGTACCGATCCCACACGTCGAAGCTGGTCACCAGCATCACGATCGGGCCGCTGGCGAAATCGAGCACGCTGGCGATGTGCGTCGGCGCCTCGACCGCGATGGAGATCGAGGAGGAAGAGGCCGCCGACCTGCTGCGCACGATCGAGCAGGGGGGTCCGCCAGCGCCGCTTCGGCACGGTCGTCCGGCTGACCATCCAGCATGCCATGCCGCAGCGCATCCGCGATCTGCTGCTGGCGAACCTGAAGATCACGCCCGCTGACCTCTACGAAGTCGACGGGCCGCTCGGGCTCGCCGACCTGATGGCACTCACCTTGATCGACCGCCCCGACCTCAAGGACCCGCCGCTCGTCCCGGCGCTGCCGGCGATCGTGCGCCACGCCCGCTCGCGCCCCACGACATTCGCAAACCTGCGCGCAACGATCATCATTTCCGCCTCCTCGGTTAACCCAATCCTTACACTGAGGCACAAGACCTTGCGGCTAGGCCCGGCCGCGCTCCGACGCGAGTCCAGCGCCAACCACCCCGCCGAGGGCGCCTAAGCTCACCCACCAGGGGACCGAGCCACAAGTGATTGATGCCGCCCGCCAGCGATTCCGCGACGATCGAGGTGGCGAGGTCCGGCGCGCCGCTGCGCTGAAACTCCTGGATATTCTGGGGGTCGTGCTGCAGCATGCCCATGCAGAGATAGGTCACACACAGGAGGATGATAAAGGTGATCAACCCACTGATCAAGCCGCTCCAGAAGCCGACCAGCGTGCCCGCCGCGATCCGGCCGGTGCGCAGGGCAGCGTATGCGCCCGCTGCTAGCGTCAGTACCAGGACAGCCAGCATCGCGCCATAGTAGGCTAGCCGGACCCAGCTCGTCGCAATCGCGAAGCTCAGGTTGCCGGCCAACACCTCGACGAGCCACAGCACGCCGAAGACCAGCCCCCATGCGGCTCCCTGCCGAAGCGCAACCGCGGCGACCGCTGTCCGGGTCCGTGTCAGCCGGAACGTGATCGCGCCATACCCGGCGAGCAGCAGGATGAGGAGCAGACCGTAGACCACGCTGGCCGGGTCGTCATTGAGGTTCGCGGGATACCGGACCAGGCCGTAGGCGACCAGCAGTGTACTGAGGACGATTCCCACGCCCAGACCGCGCCGCACGACCGCATGATCGCGATCTGTCGATACCACGGACATCGGGCTGTCGCCTTGTCACGAGAACGCCGACCAGGAGCCGCCTGGCTGGCGAAGAGTCACCATGCCACGACGGACCTGGCGCCATGATAGCGTATCTGCGATACGCCAGCGTCCTGGCTCATGCAGCGGGCTTCCATTGCGCCCAGATCGGACTGCTGTACGCCCGAACTGCACCAGCGTGCAGCACCCGCACGGCGAACCAGCGCTCCTCAGCGCCTTGCGGCGGCACGGTCGTCTGCCAGGATACCTGCTGCAAGCCGCGCGTCTCATAGATGTCTACGAGTGTTCCACCGTTGGTCCAGAGTTCAATACGGGTCCAGCCCTGACTCGCCATGGGATCATCACACCACACGCCGATCGTCAGCAGCTCATACGAGCCGAGCCGCAGACGCGCGCCCATGAGCGCGGTGTTGCCAGCCAGGAGCAGCGCCAGCGTGGGCGCGCGGGTGGCGAAAACGCGCCGAGCCTGCAAGGCTGCCTGGAGCGCGGTGAGCCTGAGCGCTGGCGCCAGCACCCCCGCGCGCGGGAACGAGGGATTACCCCAGTCCGCCTCGTGATGGTCCGAGACGCCGATCGCGCCGACGTGCCAGCCACGGTCAAGCACCCGAAAGAACGCCGCACCATAGTCGTCGTCACGGTTGAAGCACTCGATCGTCACGATCCGTTCTTCCAGCGCCGGCACATAGGCGCACCCGTCAAAGCAGGCGATCTCGCGGCCGGGATGGTTGAAGCCAGCCAGCACCCGCGCGTCGGCGATCGGCCGAGCGCTCGCCAGCCACTCGTAGTATGGACCCATCGTTTCGTCGCCTGTGTTATGAAAGCCCGTGTAGGCGGCCGAGCACCAGACGTTGCTATGGCCCTGGCGCGGCGAGGACCATTCGAAGCCGCGGATCGCCACGAACGCCTCGTCGGTCGCGGCCGCGACCTGTCGTGCCGCCGCGGCCCACTTGTCCGCGTCGCGGATCGCCGTCTCGCGGTCGAAGAACTCGCCGTGGTCGGTGATCGCGGCGAAGTGCAGGCCACGCTCGCGCATCTGCCGGAGTGCATCCTCTGGGCGCCCCATCCCGTCGGAGTAGCCGGTGTGGGTATGCAGATCGCCGTAGAACAGACGCAGCCCGCGCGCTTGGAGCAGGCGCGGGAGCGCGAGCGTCTGAGGCGCGGTGTCGAGCAGCAGGCGCTGACGGCTGACCGCTGGATGGTGATTATGTGGCATCAATTAGACGTTCCTGAATATTCTGTTATTCGGGCAATGTGCTGAACAGACGCCGGCACACGCAGCTATGGCATCACTCGCAACGTCTACCGGCGCCGATCCTCTGCTAGGAAAGGATGACTAGCTCGCCGCTTCGTCCGCCTCAGCCGCATCCTCATCCGTTATCTCGGCTTCCTCGATCGTCTCGTCGGCCGCATCAGGTACTTCGGCCTCTGCCTCCAGGTTCTCGGTCTCGTCCTTAATCTCCTCTGCGGGTGTGTCGCTCATCGAGATGCTCCTTTCGATCTCCGAATTGATGAGCGTTGGACGTCTCGGCATAGCGTGGAGATAGGGCTTCATTGCGCTAGACAACAACGGTTGCGGCATGATATACCCAATGCACGTTGGTGGGTGGACGACACGACGTTGTAGCCGGACATCTCCACGCAGATAGGAGGCCTGTGGTGGACATTCAACGCGCGACGCATGACTATGAGGCATGGCTGGCTGAGCATTTGACGCTGGTCCAAGACGATCTGCGCCGCAAGCACACCCAGATGACCGAATCGTTGTTTCCGTTCCTGCGCGCGACGTTCTACCGCTGGGCGCAGCAGTGGCCGCGTGTGTGCGTCGATCTGGCGCAGGCGCGGGTCGTCTTGGCAGTTGGCGATCTGCATGTCGAGAACTTCGGCACCTGGCGCGACCGTGACGGACGCCTGATCTGGGGAGTCAATGACTTCGATGAGGCGTATCCGTTGGCCTACACCAACGATCTGGTGCGCCTGGCGACCAGCGCTCACCTGGCGATCGCTGCCGGTCATCTGGCAGTGACATCCCACGACGCGTGCGGCGCAATCCTCACCGGCTACACCGAGGGATTGCAGCAGGGCGGGCGGCCGTTCGTCCTGGCGGAGCGCCATCAGTGGCTACGAACCCTCGCCACCAGCAGCTTGCGCGACCCGGCGGTGTTCTGGGCCAAGATCGAGCGGTTGTCATCGGTACCTGAGAAGCTTCCAGCGAGCGCAATCAATGCGCTGGAGCGGCTCTTGCCCGAGGACCGGCTGCGCTACCGCGTGGTCCATCGAACCGCTGGTCTCGGCAGCCTGGGGCGGCAGCGCTGGGCGGCGATCGCCGAGTGGCGCGGCGGCCTGATTGCTCGCGAGGCCAAGGCGATCGCGCCATCTGCATGGGTGTGGGCGAACCTTCGCACGGGAAGGCATGAGGCCTTCTACCAGACCATCGTGGATCGGGCAGTGCGTGCGCCGGACCCCTCCTTGCGGCTGACGAAGCGCTGGGTCGCGCGCCGGCTCGCGCCGGACTGCTCGCGCATCGAGTTGACGGAGTTGCCCAAGGAGCGCGATGAAGTACGGCTGCTGCGCGCGATGGGTTGGGAGACGGCGAATGTCCACCTGGGCAGTAGGGACGCCGTCAAGGCCATCGGGCGTGATCTAGCCGGTCGGAAAAGTGATTGGCTGCACACAGCGGCGGAAGCGATGGCACCTGTCGTCGCTGAGGACTGGGCTGCCTGGAAGCAGAACCCCACATCGGCCAGCATTCAGCCGCGCCAGTAGATTCGGTATGCATGTGAGCACAAACCACCTTGTAAACCCGCAGAATTTGCCATCACGGCGTGTTGCGGAGCGCGTCCATAGGACGCTGCGCGAGTTTACCTGGGAGAAGACCCGGTCAATCATGTGCCGCTACTCCAGCGAGCGGCATCGCTAG
>Ga0137375_10008475_pt1 | contig 12222 bp, 9 predicted proteins | sample SagtaG_24_FD_104936 | JGI IMG/M metagenome (GOLD analysis project Ga0137375, IMG submission 104936) | Vadose zone soil microbial communities from Sagehorn Ranch, Mendocino, California, USA - Sage1_R_113_16 metaG | ecosystem: Environmental > Terrestrial > Soil > Vadose zone | place: USA... | reverse complement strand
GCAGGGAGGAGCGGGGGCAGTATGCCATCGGGGACCAGACCTCCGGGCAGGCTTCGAGAACCCGCCCATGGTCTGGTCCTCGTCAACGTCCCGACGCACCGAGCATCACGGACACCCTCAATGCCCGCCGCACCTACCGGCTGGAACTCGCCCGGGAGCAGACCCGGAGGGTCGAGCTTGAGCAACGCCGCGAGGCGATCATCTGGCGCCAGCTCGAAGGCGACCATCAACCGCCCACCGACCCGGCCCAGCCTTGACCGCCCCCTGACCCCGCCACGGGGCGGCCGCCTGGAGAACTTATGAGACCGCGGTGTGTGTGCTGTTTGGGTTCTGGTGCGGGCCACCTGGATCATCAGCGACACCGAAGAGGCGTCCTGCTGCTGGTCTGCGAGGTCGACCCGACGTGGTCTTCATCGACGCCCTCAGCCGGGTGCCACCCGACAGCGGTATCAGGGGTGGAGTTCCGCCACGCCCGCCTCCAAGACCGCCTCGCCGCGACCAGCCGAGCCGCCGCCCCCGACGACCCCTAGCCGGATTCTTCGTTCATGAGGGGGCCGTCGGGGGTGTGCAGCCAGCACCGGTCCTGCCGGATACCGTGACTATCCGCCGTGATGTCGGGGTGGTCGCGGACTCCTTGATTCCTGCGGAATCGCCATGGCCCGGCCCTGGCCACACCAGGTCAGGCAACCGGCAGGGCGTCGACGGGCTGTGCACCACGGCGGGACGAGCCGTGGCCAAACCGGCAATGCCCACATCTTGCCCGCAGCCGGTTGCCTCCCCCCATAGTGGTTGCGGCAAAATCATCGCGGCACGTGCCAAGGATGAGGGAGGGCGCCACGGCCACAGCATCGGATCGTCCCCGCCGCTGGCTGCGTGCCGGTGCCTGGGTGCTGGCCGCGGCCGTCCTGCTGGCGGTCGTGTTTGTGGTCCCGCGGCTGCTGTACCCGCCGCTGCCGGCGTCGCGGTTTGCCGGCGTCACTGCGGACAAGCGCATCGAGCTGGAAACCAACCGGCTCAAGCTGCAAAACGACGCCAGAGCCACGCTGCTGCAGGCCCTGGCCGGCGGGGTCCTGCTGTTCGGCGCCTACCTCACGTGGCGGCAGGTGCGCCTCGCCCTCGAGGGCCAGGTCACCGACCGCTACACCAAAGCCGTCGAGCAGCTCCGCGCCGAAAACCAGCCTGAGGTCGCCATTGGAGGTATCTACGCGCTGGAACGAATCGCCCGTGACTCTTCCGACTACCGGCCCATCATTGCCGAGATCCTGGCCGCCTACGTCCGCAGCCATGCTCCCTGGTCGCTGAGCCGACCTGACCAGCAAAAAGCTGAGGGCACTCTCCAGACGCGAGCTCCCAACGTACAAGCTGCCCTCGCAGTGCTCGGTGGCACAACTGACATTGAGCTCAATTTGCGCCACACGGACCTTCGCAATGCTGACCTCAAGGAGGCGAAGTTCAAGGACGTCCGGCTCTACGACGCAAATCTCCAGGGTGCCCGGCTCCAGGGTGCGGATCTCCAGGACGCCCGGCTCGACCGCGCAATTCTCCGAGGCGCCCGGCTCGATGACGCCAAGCTCCAGGGTGCCCGGCTCCATGGTGCGGATCTCCAAGGCGCCCGGCTAAACGGCGCCAACTTCCAAGGGGCTCAGATCGACAGAGCAACGCTTCGAGGGGCGCTGGCGGACGGGACCACAACGTGGCCGGACGAGTTCGACTTCATCGCTGCTGGCGTCGTACTCCCCTCCGAAGGAGCAACCGCCGACAGGCCCCCCTGACCCTCGGCCATACCTTGCAGCCGTCGGTGCTGGAGCTGTCCAGCGGTGAACCGCTCGCCTGTCTGCAGGCGGATGCGGTTCCGCCAACGGCTGGCCGTCCCATAGACCCCGGGGCCTGCGTGGTAGCGGGTCGGCCTCATGCCGCCAAGTTGCAGGGCCTGGCCATGCCACCAGAACCAGCGAAGCTCAAATCCAATATTTGGTGGAGGCGGCGGCCGTTTCAACGAGTTCGCCCCGCCCCTCTCCAGTCGTGCGATGACTTCGCTAGGCCTCCTGCTAGCCTGTCTGGCCGGTCGATTCAGACGAGGTGTCGGTGGACGTCCTCGTTCGGATGCTTCGGCAGCGCCACGTCCGGATCGAGGGTGCCGAGGTCGGCCAGAGCAAAGCGCCACACTCCGCGCTCGCACACCCGGGCGATTGGGCGGGCCGCGTCGGCGCCGAAGTCATCCGGGTAGGTGCACCCGATCGCGGTCACGTCGACCGTGTTGTGCGGGTTGCCGTTGGAGTATTCGCTGTCGAAGATCTCTCCGGTCGCGGCCCCCGGGGCCCGGAAGGTGTTATCGATGAACGCCACCCGGCAGGGATCACCCTGCAGCGACGTCGGCCGAAGGCCCTTCACATGGCCGACGGCGTGTGGGTCTGGCGGGAGTGTCCAGTGCACCCGGTGGAACACGAACCCGGGGAGCCGGTTCATCCGGCGACGATGGTCGACGACCAGGCTCGAGTCGGAGACGGTGCCGCTGGCCCGGTCGACATAGTAGAACCGGCGAGTGGTCAGATGGGTGGCCTCAACCACATAGACGAAGCCCTTGGCTCCCATGTCGACCCCGTCCGTCGCGACATCGACGATGCGCCAGGCCGAGGGGACAAAGTCGGGCTCCACCCGGGGGAGCTGGTCGTAGCGAATCCCGGTATGCTCCAGGCCAATACTGGCGACACGGCTGCGGGTGATCGTAACGGTGCGGCAGAGGCCGGAGAAGTCGAGGGCGGCCCTCTTCTGGTTGACCCGTGGCGTGGAGGTCACCTGGTCCACGACGAAGTCGACGATGTTGGGGTAGAAGCCGCCACGGGAGATCCAGACGTCACCCGAGAAGCCGCCACGCTCGATGACCAGGTTGGTCAGCTTGACGGACTCGAACCCGACGTACGCGATCCGCCGGGGGACCTCGCCGGGGTTGCTCAGGGTGTACGCCTCCCCGCGGAACCCGAGCATGCTCGAGTGCTCCGCCACGTTCAGCGCCGGCGGCGGAGCGAGGCCCTGGTTGCCCATGTTGCAGTCGATCCGCAGGCCGTCGATTGTGATCTGGCCGCGGATGATCACGTCGAATTCGATCTGCCCCTCGGCGTCGGAGCCGGGATGCCAGGTGAGCTGGGCCTGTTCATCTTCTGTAGGCCTCGCCGGGACGAAGAACAGGCCGTGATTGTCGTCGGGCTCCGCGAGGATGATCGAGTTGTCCTTTCTCCTGATCGTAACCGGCTCCAGGGCCGCAGGCTGCGCGGCGATGCTCAGGCCGTGCGCCCCGATCGGGATCAGGTTCCTCCGGCCCCGCTTCGTGAAGTGGACGCCGGGCCCGAGGTGCAGTGGAGCGTCGCCGGCCGTCGCAGCAGCGATCGCATCGACGAGAGCGTCTTCGCTGTCGGACGCCGGAAGCAGGATAGGGGGTGCCAACGTGCTCACCGTCCTCACGTGGGTTCAGTCAGTCCGTTGGGACCCGCCCATCCGATCGATAAGCACCTAAGTGTCCCACACGAGGCAAGCGTCTCGGATAGGGGCGGACGTGACAGCGCATCGCCGGTTGGGGCGGAGGAGCGGATCACCGAGATCCGGTCATCATCCGATTCCGGACTGCTGTAGAACGTCAGGAACATGTCAGTGGCCGCGCAAGCGGAATGTCACTTGGAAGGTTCTGTGGCTGCCGGCCACGGACCGTGACGCCCAGCTCGTCTTGCGCCAAGGCGTCGGTGATTACACTCAGCATGCGGCGTTTCTTCCCCGCCGGCGTTGCCCCGCCGGCGCTTCCAGGACTTGTCATCCGGGAAGGTAGGCTGCGCTCCCATCTCCAGACCCGATCCACAACTTCAGGGCATACCGCTTCGACCCAGCCAGTCAACCGTTCCCTGACAGTCCCACCGTAACTCCGAGGAGCCATCAAGACAGGGTTGTGGGGACTGCAGTGTCAATGGCCATTGAGATCTCCCCGGGGATGGTCGTGAGATCTCCCCGGGGATGGCCATGGGGCTTCCCCACTGGTGGCCATCAGATCTCCCGGAGAGTCAGGTCAGTGGCACCACCCCCTTGCCGGTGGTGGCTTGGCTGAGCCGGACCGAGTCGCCTTGGGTGACGCACAGGTGGGCGTGGTGCAGCAGCCGGTCCACGGTCGCGGCGGCCAGCGTCTTGGGCATGAGCTCGTCGAACCCGGCGGGGTGGAGGTTGGAGCTGACCGCCACGCTGCGGCGCTCGTAGGCGGCGTCGACCAGGCGGTACAGGCCCTCGGCGGCGTCGGGGCCGACTGGGAGCAGGCCGATGTCGTCGACCACCACCAGGTCGGCGCGCAGGATGCGGGTCACGGCCTTGGTGACCGAGTCGTCGGCGCGGTGGCGGCGCACCAGTGTCCCCAGCGACTCCAGGGAGAACCAGGCGACCTTGCGGCCGGCCTCGACCGCGAGCTGCCCGAGTGCCTCCAGGAAGAAGGTCTTGCCGGTGCCCGATGGTCCGCATACCACCAGGTTCTCGCGGCGGCCCACCCATTCCAGGGTCCGCAGCGCCGCCTGGGTCGGCGCCGGGATCGAGCTGGCGGCCTGGTCCCAGGCGGTGAACGTCTTGCCGGTCGGGAACCCAGCGCTCGCGCGTCTGGTCGCCCGCGAGGAGCGCTGACGCCCGGCTGCCTCCTCGGCCAGCAGGGTGCGGAGCACCTCGGCTGGTTCCCAGCGTTGGGCCCGGGCGGTGGCCAGCACCTCGGGGGCGGCGCGGCGGATGTGGGCAGGCGCAGCCGGCGCAGCAGGGCGTCCAGCTCGCCTTCAAGCGGTGGCGGGGTCGGCATGCCGGCTGCTGGCGGCACGGTCGCAACCGCCGGGGCCATTGCCGCGCTCACTGTCCGAACCCCTGCCAGGCGGCGGTGCCGGTCTGCAGGCTGGCCGTCTCGCCGGCGTGGCGCATCGCACCTTCGGTGGCGCTGGCCCGGTGGGCGAGGACCCGGGCCAGGTCACCCTCGCCGAACCGGCCGTGGACCGCGGCGTGCCCCAGCGCCCAGCTCACCGGGCTGGCGCCGTGGAGCTTGGCCAACACCACCGCCTCGGCCATCTTGGCCCGGACCCGGCTGGCGCCGACCGCGCCGGCCTCGGTCAGCCACACCGCGGCGCCGGCGCCGATGGCCAGGAACTGGGTCTCGGCGCTGCTTTGGGCTCGCGGGGTGCGGGCCAGTGGACCCGCGGGCTGGGGCGGGAAGTGCGCGTCGTCCAGCCGCGGGCTGCCCGAGGTGGTGCGGGCGTGGCGGGCGACCTCGACCGGGCCAGCCGGCTCGACGTGGACCACGACGATCTCCTCGCCGTGCTCGCGGACCCAGACCACCTCGCCGCGCAGCTGGTGCGGCACCGAGTACTGCCCGGTCTCAAAGTCGACCATCGGGGTCGTGGACCCGACCGTGCGGGTCTGACCGAAGGCGAGCGTGAACGGCGCCGCAGGCAGCGGATGCAGCCGCGTGCGCTCCTCGGCCAGCAGCTCGGCCGGCGGCCGGCGCGTCACCCGGTGGGGCCGCGCGTTGAGCTCCTGGCAGAACTCGTCGCAGGCCCGCTCCAGCGTCCCAAAGCTCGGGTAGTCGTCCAACAGGTTCGCCTGGGTCGGGACCAGGTCGGCCTTGGCGATCCGCACCGTCGCCTCCGAGCCGCCCTTGGCCTCCGGGTCGGCCGGCAGGCAGGTCGCGATCGTGAGCCCGTAGTGGCGGGCGGCGGCCACCATCTCGGGGTCGCGGACCGGGACGCCGGCGACGTGCTCGACCGTCACCGTCTTCTCGTTATCGGTCAACCCGTAGGTCGGCGCCCCGCCGAAGCGGCGCAGCGCGGTGTCCAGGCAGGCGACCACGCTCGGCAGGGCCTTGTCCCAGATCGGCAGCACCACCCGGCACCGGCTCCACGCCAGCCAGGCGCAAAACAGCAAGGTCGCCCGCCCGCCGACCATCGGCCCGGCGCCGTAGTCCCACTGCAACCACATGCCCGGCTCGGGCACCCAGGGCCGGTAGACCCGCCGCCTGCCGGCCCGCCAGGCCCACTTGGCCGCAGCCACCGCTCGACGGGTCGTGCGCTCTGACCCCTGGTAGCCCAGCGCCACCAGCTTGTCGTGGGCAACATCAGCGCGGAGCTTGCCGCGGCTGCGGTCCACCCATTCCTCGAGCTTGGCCCGGTAAGGGTCGACCACCATCGGTCGGGTCGACGGGTCGGTGGTGAGCGTGCCAGCCGCGCGGGCGGCGACGTAGCGGGCGACGGTGTGGTGGTCGCAGCCGGCCAGCTCGGCGGTGTCTCGGTAGCTTCGGGTCAGGTCGAACGCTTCTAGGATCTCCATGATCTCCTCGGCAGACTTCACTGTGGTCCCTCCTCGGGCGCTGCACGGTGGCACGCGCAGTCAACCCGAGGAGGGACCGCCCGCCGGTACACCCCGGCGGAACAACGGACAGTTGCTGGGGAGATCTCATGACCGCCGCTGGGGAACTCTCATGACCGCCAGCGGGGAGCCTTCTGGCCGCCCACGGGGAGGTTCTCATGGCCGCCGACACTGCAGCGCTGGGGCAGTGTTAAGGACACTGGAACATGCTGTGCTGCTGATGGGTCGGCCAGGCGATCTGCCTGAGATGGGGTGCCGGCGATGCGGTAGAGAGGAGTCCGAGGTGCCGCCAGAGATTACGTATATCGACCTTTTCCAGGTAGACGGACGTCCGGGTGAATCCATTGTCGGTGAGGTCGAACGCTGGCGAGTCCGGATCTATCCAGACAGCATCACATCGGCCGATCTCGACCAGCCCTTCAGTCAGTGGGGCTGCAGCGCCGAACTCCTGAGCCAGGCCGCGGATCTGAGCGAGGCCGAGATCAGGTGGACCGAAGCCGGAGAACAGTGGGTGGGCATGTGGGCCACACTCCCCGGACCCGGCCACTCGGCGTGGAGCGTCTTTCAGAAGCTCATGGTGCGACACACACCCCGGCCGAAGCCGACGCCTAGCCCGTCGAGCGCGGTACTCACCGACCCGATGGGTCGTCCTGAGATCATGCCGGACCGTGCGTTCATCTCGACGGTCGGCGATGTGCCGGGAGAGCCCGCTTTCCTTGAGGATGCCACGGAGTTCCATCGTGATGAATGGGGCATACTGGTGACTCGGGTGGGGTCCTTCGAAGAGGTAATCGATGGGGTGGCGAAGATGCGGCGTTCGGCGACCACGCTACGGATCGTCAGCCACGCGTCAACTGGCCTAATCAAGCTGCCACTCTTTAAAGGTTTCGTAACTCCCGCTCTCAACGAGGAAGTTGAGGCCGGCGGAGGCCGCACGGACCTGCTGACGCCGGATCGGGTTCTCAGTGCACTGGCCGAGAACGAGGTCGCGCTCGTCGAGACTCTACTCGGGTACCCCGTTCCGCCCGATATGGAGGTCGGCGGGCCAGGCGGCGGCGAAAAGCTCGCCGACCTCGTCGTCCGACTCGTCCGCCAGCACGTTGATAACGGCAGCGCGCTCGCTCCATTTAGGCTCAAGGATTCTGGCCGACCGAGCGGCATTGTTCGGGAGTTGGTCGGGCGGGCCGTCGAAAGGTCCGCCCTTAAGAAATCCGACCCGAGTCGACCGGGGATCACCGACCAGCTCGCGGCCGTCGACTTCATCTTGAACGAGAACCGCGATGGGTCGCTAAGGAAGCGGGTGGCGTCGGAAGCAAACGTGTCGTTGGAGGAGGTCAAGCAGCTCGAGAAGGCGATCGGCACCAGAGTCGTCGTCAGCACGACTGAGGCGCCCGACGTCGTCAACTTCCAACCCGGGGACTTGGAAAGCGATGAAACTAAGGCGGTGGCAAACTCAGTGAAGGCGTTGAAACGCCGGGGCAGACGCCGGATCGGTCAGGCCATCGACCGGTGCAGGAGGAAGTTTCAAGGGTCTCCCAGACGCATCGACATCCGCGGATGCAACATCCTTAGCGCCAGTACCAAGGATGGGGAAGGGTTGCTCAGAGCGGTACGCCAGATATTCGACCCAACAGAAGCGGCAGAGATTTCGGGGGCCACGATGTGGCAGTTCTACCCGAGAATCGAAGTCGAAGCGGTCTCCGAGCAGCGGCTAACCGGTCTGAAGCTGGATGGCGCACCTGAAATATCCGACACATTCGATCACTGGGCGCAGATCTCGGGCTGGATCCGCCTCCTCGGCGGCCTCGACAAGTGGCAGGAGGTACCGTTCCCGCTCCGCGGCATCGGGGCGCTCGACAAAGGCGTTCCCGTCCCGATTCTGGATCGCACCGGAGTGATCGTCGGCGACGAGGGCCAAGCGTACATGCTCGCGTTGAATAATTCCCTGACCAACTCCGTTACACAGAGCGCCGCCAAGGGATTGCTGACGTCGATGTGGGTCAAACAAGACCGAAAGACGCGACCAACGGCGAAGATCAACAGCATCCTTCGCCGGTGGAAGGGAGGCCAGCCTCCGCGGATAGCGATGCTGACGGACTTGATTTTCCATGACCCCTCCACAGCGATGCGGGTCTACTTCCAAGGCGACGAGCTGTTCGCGATGCCCGGGATCAAGATCCTCCCCCCAGCCGTCGGTCACGGCACCTCGCGGCACGAGTTCAAGACCCCCTAGGGAAGCCGAGCGCGACTCTGAGAGTCACTGCTGTACAAGTGGATCCTGTAGGGCTTGAAGAACATGCGCTACGAGCCAAGAGGAAGAGAGGGTGGGTCTTCGACTTGAGGTGAACCACTCATTGGCCTCATGGTCGCGGTGGTCGTCGCGAGCACCTCGAAGGCGAGCAGCTCGGCGCCTCAGAGGGTGGTCAGGAGGAATGGCCAAGTCTTGTGGATCGCGTCGGGCCACCTTGCGAAGGTGGGGGAGCGTAGCAGCCGCTCCACCATCACCTAGGCCGCCACCCGGTCCGGCCCCAGCGCCCCCGGTGGGGCCCCAGGGACAGGTCTTGCGCAACGGCCGCCTGGAACCAGGCCTGGAGCAGGTCTTGTTTCGGGCCAGGCTGCAGGTCGGCGGGCGTGTACAGCGGCCCACCGCCCCGCCAGGGCCTCCTTCGGTCGGAACAGGTAGCCGAAGAACGCCACCCGCACATCCGTCTCGGCGAGGTTGTCCGCTGCGGTACTGCTGGCCGATCCCATGCACCCCCAACACCCGTGACATGCCCCCTCCCTCGTACGGCCGACAACGCCAGCAGCCCCGCATGGACTGCCGACCGGCCAGCCATACGCCGACAGCCGGAGCCGATCATCCCTCTATGGCACCCAGCCAGGCGGCTACCGCCGTGTCGGGGGCGTGCCACCCGGTCGCAGGTCACCTAGCACTCGGTCAGGTCAGGCCGTGACGGCCTCAGAGGTACCGCGACGACTCGACGTGAGCGCTCGGCAGGACTGACACATCTTGGCGCGCTCGACTGACACAACCTGGCGCAAACCACTGACAGAACTCGGCGTTCGCCGAGACAAGATCTCGACGCTCTACAACTGCGGTCGAGGCCCATCCTTCTCCTTGGCCGGATACCGCGACTAACCGCCGTTAGTCGCGCCCATGGAGGCGTCCAGGCAAAGGTCACGGGTTGTCCCACCGGTATGTTAGTCGTGGGTATCAAAGGGAATAGGCGACCCTTGGTCACGCGACTATGCCGATAGCGCGAGTCGCGGTCACTGCCGCTGTGAGGTTGTCCGGCATCGACGTACAGCAGTTGTCAGTCGATGGTGAGCGAAGCCGTCAGTGGTGGCTGCCACGATGAGCGTGGTTGTACGGCCGCCGCGTTCAGAGACCCCCCAGGGAGGCATCGGGTGACACCAGTCCACGACCTGCTCAAGGAGGCGCGCCGGCTGGACCTGTCGAGCACCAAAGGTCGCCTTCGCCTGGGGGACCTCGCCGAGGCACTGCATCACGAGCTGCCTGAGGTCGTCGACCTGACCGACCGGCTGGCCCTCGACTTAGAGGTCGACCGGGATACCACTACCCAGGCCTGGTTCGTAGCGAGCGCGTTTCCACCGGCTACCCGGCCGCCCGGCCTGCCCTGGGCCTTCTATGTGATCTTGCGGCTCCACCCTGCGCGGCATGAGCTGGCTGACCGCGCCGCTCGGGAGGGTTGGGACCAGGCTCGCCTTGAGGGAGAGCTCGCAGCATGGTTCGCCGCCCGCGATAAGCGTGGGCCGGAGCACCCGGCATAGCGGGCGCCGGTTGGGCCTGGCGTCAAGCTCGTGGTGCTCGCTGGTGACACGCCACAGCCATCGGCATGAAAGGCCAGTGCGGGTCGCGATGCGCGTAGTCGGGCTCCGAGACATGGGTGGGCTGATCCCTGAGGGAAGCAAGGTCAGGCCCACACCGCGACCGCCACCGCATCATCGCACCCGGATCTCCTCCATCCCGCCCCGGCCAGCAGGATGACTGTAGCTCCCATGGGACCACCCCTGGTCGAGCCACCATGCCTGCGGGCCGGATGGGCCAGCATCACCGACTGGCGGGCCGGCGATCGACCAGGACAGTCAGCCGAGCTGGATTCGTGGGTGGGTCGGCGTAGACGCGGACTGGATGCCAACCAATCGTGAGCGGGACATGGTGCAGCTCGGTGAGCGAGCTGCCGACCACCATCCCCTGGCCGGTGGTCAACAACTCCCCGTCGAACAGCAGCCGCCCGGTGGCCACCTCGTCTCGGCTGGTGTCGAGGCGGACCTCGATCTCCACTTCGCCCTCGAGGTCGGAGCGGGTGGCCAACACGAGACACTGGGCCGAGACCAGGATGGGCTCCTCACCGCTCTCCCACCGGGGGCGGTCGACGTCCTGGGGGGCGTCCCGGATCTCCACCTGAGCATAGGCCGGGAACACCTGGAAGCGGCGAACAGTACCCAGCGGCAGTCGCCTCCTGCCTTGTCACCGCCGCCCTCCGGGGAGGGCCGCGAGTTCGCGGTTACCTCACAGCCGGACGAGTGGACTTGGCGGCGGGTTTGTCGGACGGCGACGGGTCGGGCATCGCCGCGGGCCGCTCGTCGTAGAACCCCGGCTCGATCCAGGACGGCTCGACGGCGTCCTGGATGTGGTCCGGGTCGGGCTCGGGCAGCTCGACCGCGCCGGCACCGGCCAGCGGCGAGGCCGACGTGGCAGGCGAGTCCCGGAGATGCCACCGCGGCCGCGATGCACCGCCAGCCCGCTGAGCGGGTCGGGTACGGCGTCCAGGGCGGCCTGGACAGCGGGCAGCGCATAGAAGAACTCCCAGCGCCACTCGTCGGGGAACGCGACCTCCAAGACCACGCCCCAGCGGTGCTCGTGCCAGGCCCAGTCGACCGCGCCGTTGGTTAGGGCCGCCTCGATCAGCAAGGTGCCGTTGGCGTCCTTCCAGCGGGCCGCCGAGCTCCGGCCGTTGAGGATCTCGATGGACCACCACTCCACAGCGGCTACGGTAACCCTCCACGCTGGGCTGCACCAGGGCGAGCAATCACCGATCCTGATCCTGCAGCACCTGCTCCTCGACATGCTGGACGATCATGATTCCGATGTTCTTGACGGCAGTATCGAGGACCGTTTGGGGCAGGTCGTTGAAGGGGCGGCCGGGAAGTCGCTGTTCGTCTTCCTGGACCCGTTTGGTCTGGCGATCCCCTTCGACATGCTGGTCGAGATGCTGCGAAGTCGACCACGCCGTGGCTCCCAAGGGTGGCAGCCAACCGAGGTACTGCTCAACTTCTCGATCAACGGCATCAACCGAGCCGCCGGTCGACTCGACGGTGTACCGATGGACGAGAAGATGGAGAAGTACCGAGCAGCGCGCCTTACGCAACTCGACGCCTTCCTTGGCGGCCGGTGGTGGCATCAGCCTTGGCGAATTCATCCTCAAGAAGGCCGAGTGAAGGCCCTCCTGGACGGCTACCTCACCCGACTCCAGCAGGCGCTTCCCGGCTGGCATCCGTTGTCGATCGCTGTTCGGGACCGCTACGGCGGGCCCCCGTCCTACTATCTGGTCCTGCTCACCCGCCATGCGCAGGGCCTCTGGTTCTTTATCACTCGGGCAAGCAAATGGTGTGATTCATGAGGCGGCGGCATACCGAGTCGTCGGATAGTCGAAGAAGCCGACCAGGATCTCCGGCTGGCGCTGCCGTCGACGCAGATACCCGTGCAGCTCCTGGCGAAGCTCACCCGCCGACCGGGGACGCCGCCTGCCCGCAGCATTGGCCTTCACGTCATGGTTCAGCAGCTCCACCGGGTTCAGCTCCGGGCTATAGCCGGGCAGGAAGTGCAGCTCG
>Ga0137375_10008467_pt1 | contig 12228 bp, 10 predicted proteins | sample SagtaG_24_FD_104936 | JGI IMG/M metagenome (GOLD analysis project Ga0137375, IMG submission 104936) | Vadose zone soil microbial communities from Sagehorn Ranch, Mendocino, California, USA - Sage1_R_113_16 metaG | ecosystem: Environmental > Terrestrial > Soil > Vadose zone | place: USA... | reverse complement strand
TATGGTGAATCTATGCATATGGTGAACTGGACACAATTCACCTGGTCTGCCCTAACGGTGCCGAGCCGGGTTCACCGGGCGATCAACGGTTCTCGGGGCAACGCGGTCCAGGTCGCCGCGGCGGACGCGGTGGCGGCCCTTGGGGTTGGCGCGACGGTCGGGGATGCGGCCGTCGCGGACGGCGCGGCGGATCGTCTCCTCGCAGACGCCCTTCTCGCGGGCGGCTTCGTGGATGTCGATCTCGGCGTCCAGGTGAGCCGCAGCTGCGGCGACCAGTTTCCTCAGGAGGGCGAGTCGAGCCGCGGCCGCTTGTTCAGCGCCGTTCTCGCGGAGCGTGTCGGTCTCGTGCCGCGCTTCGAGAACGGCGGGGGAGGCCTTCGTTCGGGCTAGGATACCCCCGGGGTCTCAATGCTACTGCTCCGCTCGTCATGGACTGCGCCAAGCCCTGCGCATCCAACCAGATCGCCGTGTATTGCTCCAACCGTCGCACCCGAATGTTCCGGTGCAATCGGATCTCGTTCTTGAACTCCGTCCGCCGGTACCTTCGAGGGACACGGCTACCTATCGAGTCTGGCCGGAAGCATCATCTCTAATAACTGTATTGACATCATTTAGGAGTTCACGTAACGTCCAGCAATGCGCCACTTGCCCCATCTACTTCCCACCTCGGCCGAGCCTCACGCGGCCCAGCACGATTCCCCGGACGACCGGGAACCAGCACGAGCGGGCGACAAGGTGCGCATGAAGAACGGCCCTCACGCCGGTGCCAGAGGTGTGATTCGCTCGGCGCGAGGCGATCGCCTGAGGGTCCGGCTGCCCGATGGGGCAAGCGTTGTGGTCATTGCCTCGGACATAACCAACTACAGCGCGGCGGCCCGCCTTGCATGGAAGAGAATGCCCAAACGTGCTGGGCGACCCCTGGCGCTGGAGCGGAAGGTCCGTGTAAGTCTGCGCATCGATTCCGGGACTTGGACGGCCCTCGCGGTCCACGCCGCCAGGGGTCACATACGAAGCAGAGAACACCTTACGAACGTCCTTCTACACCGAGCCCTCCAACGCCTTGATGCTGGTGCAGATGCTGTCAACCGCCAGCGGCCTTCGCGTCGGACAGTGGTGAGGAGCGTGCCATGAAGCGTCGGATTGCGAAGCAGACTCAGGAGGCGACTGTGGACGCTCAAGCTCGGCCTGCTGCGCCCGGCGAGTTCATGAACATAGAAGTCAATCCCGCAGACATCGGGGCCGATCTGCTGCCTATTCTCTCCCGAGGGCTATACACCGATCCATTCCACGCCATACGGGAATACGTTCAAAATTCTGTAGACTCAGGCGCCGCGGTTGTTCGGATCAAGCTCACAGGCAACTCGATCGTCATTCGCGATGACGGCGGTGGAATGTCGTTCGACGATCTTGTGAAGGCTCGTCGCTTTGGAGTGTCAGAGAAAGACCCCACGGAGCACGTCGGATTTCGGGGGATCGGGATCTATAGTGGGTACGACCTGTGCGATCGTCTCGTGATCACCACATACTCCCGCGGCGACACCATGCAGAGCGTGCTGGAATTCAACTTCGCCGCCATGAAGAAACGCCTTGACGCTGACAAGAGGAACGGCGTGGGAACGCCGCTGCACGACCTCCTGAAGAAGCACACGCGCTTTAAGATCGAACCGTCCTTAACCAAGATACCGGGTACCACTGTCGAGCTGGAGGAGGTTAGCTCCTACCACATTCGAAGTCTCCGCGATTCAGACGCTCTTCACAAGTACATCCTCCGGAACCTCCCCGTTGATTTCGATCAGCAATTCGAGCACTGGGACACGATCAAGAAGTATCTCAGGGAGCATGTGCCCGGCTATAGGACCGTCAAGATGATCCTTGAAATCAGGGAGGGCGAGACCAGGCATGTGGTGCGGCCAACAATCCCACAGTTGGACGCTCCAGCGACCCGACTAATCAAGGCGCCCGGCGACGGAGCGACAATCGCCGTCCTCTGGGCGTGCCTGCACAAGAAGCGGTCAAGAATCCCTGACGCTTACGAGGACTACCACGGGTTCACATACAGAACCAAGGGTTTCGCCGTCGGCGACAGTGGGCGGATGCAGCTCTTCTTCAGGCACGGTGGCTCCACGTTGTATGCATGGTACACTGGGGAAGTGTACGTCGTTGACGACCGAGTCATTCCCAATACTGAACGGGATGACTTCGAAGCAAACGCGGCGTACGATGTGCTTAAGAGTCAGATCAAGCTGGCGATGGAGGAATTGGACGACGCAGGCCTGAAATTCCAGTCCGAGGGACGGGCTGCGAAGAAGCTCAAGGAGAGTCAGCGCAAACTCAGAGATATTGAACAGAAGGTCGCAGACAAGATCGGCGATCCAGCCATCATGTTCAGCGCGCTGGAGGACATCATCAAGGACCTCAAGCTGCAACGCACCAAACTTCCGGCAGAATTGAAGGATGAGGGCAAGGCTGCAGAAAAGCTTGCGAGCGACCTTCGTGCACAGGTCCACAAGACGATTATGGATGGTCAAAAGAGGCGAACAGGCCGTGACACGGGTTCGAGCGGGAGAGCAGGAGGGGGCGGGGCGACCGATCAAAAAGCTGACGAAGAGCAGAGGCCGCTGCGCCTTGCGTCGGCCGTCGAGGAGGTAGGTATCCAGGTATCAGAGCCGATCGCGAAGGTCTTCGCACTGATCGAGGAGGTTCTCGCGGCAGTGCTGCGGCCGGGGACGCGCGAATTCAGTGCGGTCCTGGAGGGGATCGAATCAGGACTATCAGATGAGTTCGGCGCAGAAGACTAGAACCACAACGTGAGCGCCCGCCAAGGTGGTGATTTCGAGGGAGGTCCACAAAAGGCCTACATAAGGCAGCATTGGGACTTGCCTGTGCTCCGGGAGCTGCGAAACAAGAAGGGTCGTCCACTGCGCTACTTCGGGATGCCCGGTCCAGCGATTGAGGACGTTCGAGACTGGAGCAAGGAGCTTGGCTTTGTGACGGCCATCGACCTCCTCCGCAGCGGCTCCCACGAAGAAGGCGATCGAGAACGACTCCGGCGACTCAAGCACTCGCTCATGGAGCAGGGTATTGCGTATCAAGTATTGCGCGGGTTTGTGGAAGACGTGATTCTCCGCGGCTACGACATTGACGGTCAGCAGCCGGTGCACCGCAATGAACGTGATCCGACCGGCATTCTACGTTTCTGTTATGACATCGTGAATCTGGATTTTCTTGGCGGGGCCGGCTATCGGAGCAAAGCCGTGACTGGCCAACCGAAACGGCTAACGGCGATCAAGGAGCTTTTTCGGCGTCAGCGCGGAACCGAGTTTGTGTTCTTGCTCACGCTCAATGTAAGAAACACGATCGACACGGCCGCTTGCGAGCATCTTAAGCAGTGGCGAACCCGCGTTGACCCGACCCTGCAGTCTGCAATCGATTGGTACGTCTCGGTCAACGCTGGCAAGACCAAGTACCGTCTGAAGGCGGCGATCCTCGCCTTTGTCCAGCGGATGGCTGAAGATGAGGGGTTTGTTGTTCGATGTTACCCACCCGTCGCATACGGGGGAACGGCAAACGCAACGATGGTGCATTTTGTCTTTAGGTGTGAACCAACGTTGGACCCTTTCCATTCGATAAGCAGCCAAAGCGACGACGATCTGGTGCGTCTTCCATTGCTTTGCTTCGAGTCCGGCGTCATTCAGCCTGAGCTTGAACAACACACCGACTTCGATTGGAAGCACTGTCATCGAGCCGTTGCCGATGCACCGAATGGATTCGGACCGTCGCTCCAATCGTTTATCGAGGAGAGGTTCACAGTCACGCCATGAGCCAGCGGACAGCGATCGAGTGGACCGACGCCACGTGGAACCCAGTGACTGGGTGTACAGAGGTCAGTCCTGGATGCGATCACTGTTACGCACGGACGTTTTCCGAGAGGTTCAGAGGTGTTCGCGGTCATCCCTTCGAACGTGGCTTCGACCTCACGCTTCGACCGGAACGCCTTGACACGCCGCTTCGCTGGCGTCACCCGCGCCGTGTGTTCGTCAACTCGATGTCCGATCTGTTCCATCGAGACGTGCCCGACGAGTACATCCTACTCGTCTTCGACACAATGGTTCAGGCGAACTGGCACGTTTTTCAGGTGCTCACGAAGCGAAGCCGTCGCCTCCTTCACCTGTCACCGCACCTTCCGCGGGCTCCCCACATTTGGCTTGGGGTGTCCGTGGAATCGGAGTCTTACGCCTGGCGAGTCGATCAGTTACGTCGAGTTCCGGCCGATACTCGGTTCATTTCCGCGGAGCCGCTGTTAGGACCGCTCGCCAGCCTTTCCCTCGAAGGCATCCATTGGGTCATCACGGGTGGCGAGAGTGGGCATGGCGCCCGGCCGTGTGACATCGAGTGGGTTCGAGATCTGCGCGATCGGTGCGTTGCACGGGGAATCTCATTCTTCCACAAGCAATGGGGCGGCCGAACTCCCAAGAGCGGTGGTAGGCTGCTGGACGGCAGAACCTGGGACCAGTTTCCAGACCTGACCCGGAGACCCTCGCCCATCGAATCGTACCCTCGGCCCTGACCCTCTCGCGCGTGCGCGCGCCGGGTCCCGCCACCTCGTCCTCCTTGTGATGTCTTGCGGGGAGCGTTGAAACTCCCCATTGTTACAACGCGACTGCACCAAACTAGCTGCCTCTTGATCGGCCAGCCCTAAGCGGTTGTGCCATAGCTATTTATGGCAAAGGAGGAGGCGCGCTGGAAATGGCGTACCCGTCGCTCACCAAACCCATCCCGCGGGTCAGCGTGGTCGCCCCCAATGCCTAACAGAAACATTCTTCTCGTCGAGCCAGCGTACCGCAACAAGTATCCGCCGCTGGGCCTGATGAAGATCGCGCAGTATCACGGGCCGCGCGGGAAGCGCGACAACGTGCGTTTCATTAAGGGCGAAGACGAAACGGCGCTCGGCAGCACGTGGGATCGCGTTTACGTCACCACACTTTTTTCCTTCGAGTGGAAGCGGATAGCAGCGGCAATCGACTTCGCGATTGAATGCGCTGGTGGGGCGCCAGAGCGCGTCTTTGTGGGTGGGATTGCGGCTTCACTGATGCACCAGCGATTCGTCGAGCAGCCCCAGTGGAGGGGCGTGCGGTTCATCCGAGGGCTGTTGACGGAGCCGCCCGCCGTCGCCCTTCAGCTCGACGACTTCGCGGGTGAATTCTACGCCGACGACGTCGACTCAACGCCAATCGAGGATCTGATTCCCGACTACGGGATTCTCAATCAAGTGGAGTATCAGTATCCCGTTCGCGACGCCTACTTCACCTATGCGTCGCGTGGCTGCATCAGGAGTTGCTCGTTTTGTGGAGTGCCAAAACTCGAAGGCGCACAGCGCGACACGAAATCCCTGACCGGTGTCGTGCGGGGGATCGAGGACCTTTACGGGGCCAAGAAGGACCTCATCCTCATGGATAACAACGTCGTCGCATCGGCGCGCTTCAGGGAGATCGTTGCCGAGATTCGGGACCTCGGCTTCACCAAAGGAGCGGTGCTGCGTCGAGGGCGGAACGCCGTCCAGCGACGCGTGGATTTCAACCAAGGTGTGGACGCACGAATACTCTGCAAGGACCCGGTCTACCTCCGCGAATTGAGTTCGACTTGTATCAAGCCCCTGCGGATCGCCTTTGATCATTTGGGGCTCACAAAGGTGTACACTCAGTCAATAAGGTATGCCTGCGAATTCGGCCTGACCGAACTGTCGAACTACATGCTCTACAATTTCCACGACTCTCCGCAGGACCTTTTCGAGAGAATGCGCCTTAACGTCGGGTTGAATGAAGAGTTGGGGATTAGGATCTTTTCGTTTCCCATGCGGTATCAGCCGACCGACCTCCCCAACCGGAGCCATGTCGGCGAGAAGTGGAATCGCTACTACCTCCGCTCTCTCCAGATCATCCTTCAGGCGACGCACGGTATCGTAAGTGGTTCACCAGACTTTTTCCGCCGTGCCTTCGGCGACACGTACGGTGAGTTCGAGAGCATCCTGTTGCGACCTCATCATTACATCTTCAATCGCGAGTGGTATGAGCGCTTGGGCGGAAAGGCCGAGTTCGACGAGTACAGCGCGACCATTGGCACTCTTTCGCCGGCCGAAAGGCAGGAGCTCCTCGGTATCCTATCGGACCATGACCTGGCCGAGTATCGTGGCCTGGTGCGGCAGCAAACCGATCCCAGGATCAAGGCGGCCCTAAGGTTTTACGTGCCAGTCGCGCGCGTTCGTGAGCACGCCATTTGGGAGAAGGTCGCAAAGGCGCGGGCTGCTCAACTCAGAGAAGCCCCTCAGGTCGCTGACGACGAGCGGGTGGAGGACGCAGGCCTTTTTGACGATTCTCCCTCCGCCTCCGCAACGGCAGATGTGAGCAAGGTGTCCTAGTGGCCGTCACACGTCCGCGGCTCCTGAGCATCGAGCACGCCGAGCCTCTTCGCGCCTCCGTTCGAGTCGGCAAGGACATACTGGGGCTCCTGAGTACTGCGATGTACGCGGAGCCGCTGTCGATCGTTCGAGAGTATGTACAAAACGCTGCCGATTCTATCGACCTGGCCTACGACGCCGGCCTGCTCGCATCCAGAACTCCGGGGCGAATTGATGTCGTTGCCGATGCACAAGCTCGTACGCTGGTTGTCCGAGACAATGGAGTCGGTATCAGCAGGGACAGAGTTGAAGATGTGCTCGTTGCTTTTGGATTGAGCGCAAAGCGAGGCACTAGCGCCAGAGGATTCCGGGGCGTAGGGAGACTTGGAGGGCTTGGCTTCGCCCAGCAGGTCAAGTTCCGCACCCGCTTCGCCGGAGAATCCCACGTCACTGAAGTGCTTTGGGACTGCCGCGCTCTTCGAGCCATCCTGCTTGATGCCCAGGAAGGATCAGACTTACAGGATGTCGTACGCCGGATCGTCAGTGTGCGGCGCACGTTCGAGCAGCAAGCAGCGGATCATTTCTTCGAGGTCGAACTATCTGGTGTCGTGAGGCTTCGAGGCGATCGCCTTCTGGACCCCGACGCGATTCATTCATACCTGGCCCAGGTCGCGCCCGTACCCCTGAGCCCAGATCTTCGATTTGCCGACGGCATCGGGACCTTCCTACGTGAGTTCGTTTCCACGCGCCGAATCGACCTTCGTGTCAACGGGTCAGACCCCCTGGTACGGCCGCACCGCACGGGGTTCCCGGTTTCAGGGTCCAAGAGGGACCGCTTCAGCGAACTACAGGTACTCAAGTTCAACGGCATTGACGGAGGTCTCACGGCGGTCGGTTGGATTCTGCACCACAGCTATCTTGGTGCCCTGAAGGCTGGACCCGATGTTCGGGGCCTGCGGGCGCGCGTTGGTGACATGCAGGTGGGTGATGAGACCATCTTCGACGCTGTCTTCCCCGAGCCCCGATTCAATAGCTGGGTCGTCGGAGAGTTCCATATCTTGGACCCAGCAATCATACCCAATGGCAGGCGTGATGGCTTCGAAGCAACTGCGGCGCACTCGCATCTGTTGAATCACCTGGCACAGGTGGGGCGAGAGGTGGCCCGTAAGTGCCGCAGCACCTCTCTTGAGCGCTCGCGACTACGGCGGTTTGAGCTTGGAGAGGAGGTGGTCATGTCGCTCGCAAGGCGGATTCGAACTCGCCGAGTCACGGGCCGGCGGGCTCAGGCGGCCCTTGCGGAAGCACGCGAGGCTCTCGCCACAATGGAAGCCCTTATTCCGAGATGCTCAACGAAGAAGGCCGTTCTCGACGACCTTCGACGGCGCGTTCGGGCATGGCAGTCGGTCCTCGGCAAATCTGCCCTAGCGACGGCGAGCCCGCCGGACCTCATGGAGGCATTGCCAGCGGGCCGACGCGCAGCCTACGAAGAGTTCATGAAGGCGCTTTACGCCTGTTCCTCGACCAAGCGAAACGCAGACCTACTTGCCGCACGGATACTGCGCTGGCTCGTACGCCAAAAGTCTGCGCGCACTTGATGGCACCCGTGTCTCGTCCCGCCGATGGTTGGGGATGCGGCGCTGTAGCGTAGGATTTTCTGGTGAACAACCAGCACACGCCCGTTTCTCAGCCACGGCAACGGCCTCGCTGCGGCCCACAAATCAGAGACGCAGCGAAGCCGGTCGCGCCGGCAGCGCAGAGACGAGGGGCGGGGTGAACCCGCCCTGCCTCCTCAGGTTTCGGCTCCGGTCAGCCTGCACGCGCGAGCAACGCGTTCTTCCCGACGGGGTACTGCAGCGACTCCGTCGAGCCTCCAACGACCAACCCATGCGCCCTGCGCCCGCTGAGCGCCGCGGCCACCGCCCGCGCGATCCCGCGTGCGTCCAACCAGATGGCCGCATAGTGCTCCAGCCGCCGCAGCCACAGCGTGCGATGCGCCCGGGCCTCATCCTTCAGCTCGCGACCCAGATCTTCAGCCCGTCGCACCGTGTCCTGAACGGCGTTCTTGAACGGCGCGCTCGCGATGAAGTCCAGAATCTCCCGGGCTGCGCGCTCCCGGTCTGACCTCGGTAGGCGCGCCCTGGCCAGCTCCAGTATCGTATCGCGCAACCAGGCCGCGAGCATCAGGGCGCCCGCCGGATGAACCAACAGTACCTCTTTCTCGACCCAGAACCCGAAGCTATTGCTGGCCGCCTTTGCACTCGTGACAACGACGGCGTACTCTGCCTCGCGCTGCACCATCGCCCGACGGGCCTGTTCCACGTGTGCGCGCTGGAGCTTGGTCACCTTTTTGCACTCGTACACGATTGTGCCGACGCGCTTCCCGTTCATCGTCACGTGGTGAATCACATCTCCGCCCTTACCGGCTGACACGATGCGGTCGCTCCGAAATTTCTGGGCGAGCTGGGCGGCCAGCTCCTTCTCGTACAGCAGCCCTTCAAGCTGCGGCGTGAGGCCCCGCTCGGACTGCTCCTTGAGCTTCTTCAACTGGCCAGTGAGCACAGTGTTCTTGCGGTTCAGCACGATGATGTCCTTGGACACCCGTGCTCGCTCAATGCGCCGTGCCTTGTCTACCTCAACCCTCAGCTTTTCGTGAAACTGCCGTTCCAGCTTCTGTAGCTGCTCCCACCGGCCGGTGACTGAAAGGAAGCGCCTCTCGGCGAGGGGCGTGCCGCACAGGGGGCACGGAATCCTCTTGGTCGTGGTCATCGTTAGCTCCTGCAAGGGTCCAGGTTGTTGTCACAGTCGGATGCACAAGGTGAGGCACCCTCCGACTGACCTTGACGGAGCTAATGACGCTTCTTGCCCACGGCCGTGGCGATCTCCTTCGCCTTGGCGGCCTTTTCCGTGACTTCTTCCAAGGCCTTGGCGGTCTTGTCGGCTATCTGTTCGAGGAGGTCCGGCATCTTGTCTACGGCAGCGACGCGCACGTCGCGAGGTGCGTCCCGCAAGAAGGTGACTTTGACGCGGTCCTCTTCCCAGAACTCGTCGTAGCCCTCGGCGATCAGCAGGCCCCAGGCGCGGCCGTTCTTCCCATAGCCGAGCTGCACCTTGCGGGTGAACTGCATGTGTTTCCCGTCGTCCTGCTTCTCGTAGACCGGCTCCTCGATGAGGTCCACCCACGCCCAAACGCCGAGCCGCAGGTCGCTAAGGACCGCTTCGATGTGCCCGATTTGTCCGGTGAGTTCGTCCGAAGCCTCGTTGAGGCTCTTGGACAGTGATGCGAGTTTGTCCAGCATGTTGACACCATGCCTTTCTCGGGACCGCACAGGTCCGCGGATGCTAAGTTGTGTGTGAGGGTCAGCCCGACAGACTGCCTCACCTTGTGTGGTCGCAGTATGCCTGGGGACCCGATCCCCGTCAAGGCCCCCTTTGATTCGCCCGTTATGATGACGCGGCAGCAAGACCTACTGTGGAGAAGTGGTGTCGCTCGGCTGAGCGCCGTGGCCTTTGCAATCTTCGTAACGCAAGGGAAACCGCTTCTCATTGCCAGGGAAGCGATCCAGCATCAGAAATTGCCTCTTGACCTGATTGTAGTGTTTCTCATGCTGAAGGAGTTGGCCACGAGCCCATTCACGCACCGCCGCGCTGCGTTTGCGGTCAGGATAGACTCTGAAATTCTCCGCGACAATCCAATTGAGGCGCTCCTGCAGCTCCGCGTCGGTCATGATCTCCATGTGGTGTCGGAAGGCTCTGCAAAACAGCAGATCGGCTGTTTCGAGTCGGTAGGTCCAGTCCTCATACGGCCGCTGGTCGTTCGCCTGATCCATGGCTTTTCGGGCGTCGTATGAGTGAAACATCTCTCGGTAAAACGCAGCCATGGCCTGCTTGAGGTCACGGTCCCCGACGGTCTCGGTCGGTCCAACTATGCCCCAGACAGGCCAGGGTTGCGACGGAAGGAGGATACTACTCAACCACCAGCCGCTGCAGAGTGCCATGACCAGCAGAAGATTGAACTGCACGGCAATGTTGATTTCCGTGAGGATTACCCGCAGTTCCTCCCAAGTTATCATTTCCCCCGAAGCGAGAACTATTCCCGTGTGATCCTCGTCCCCATGCGCCTCGATGTGGTTGATCGGTCCATGTCCCTGCTGAACAAAATCGTGCCTAATGTGCTGAAACGCATCGAAGAAAAGGTTGCGCGTGTCAGCCGCATAGTGCCTGACCATGAAGCCCTCGCGATCAGCCAGAGGCTTCAGAACGTCATTGTACAGCGATGTTCCCGTGAGGTCATCAGGGAGGGCGAGGGACTCGATGATACAGACGGAGTCGAAATGGTGGGATGTCTCGTAAGGCATCGAGAAAGGTGCTCGTGATAGTGAAGTTGTGGCTGGGCACACCTGGCCCGCGTCACCCATGATAATAGCCGAGTCGGTTCCCGTAATGTCTTGCCGTTCCGATCTGCCGATGGTTACCCACGCGGACGCGAGTTTTCGCGACCTGAATTGTTGTGCCGCAAGTGTGCCGTTGGATCACTGCTAATGGGGTCGAATGCGCGGTTTAGCGCGGATGCTTGAGCATGGGGGCTTTCCGTCCACGTACTTTTCCCCCAGAGAGACAAATGCCTGAGGAGACAATTCCGATGAAGGCGATCGTGGTGACGGACCAGGCTGCGGGAACTGCCGGGATGAAGCTGGTGGAGCGGCCCGAGCCGCAGCCCGCGATAAACGACGTCGTCGTTCAGGTTCATGCGTCGGGATTCGTCCCGACTGAGATGGCGTGGCCCTCGACCTGGACCGATCGCCGCGACCGTGATCGAACACCGTCGATCCCCGGCCACGAGCTGGCCGGAGTGGTCGCCGCCCTCGGCTACGGTACGACGGGACTCTCAGTAGGACAGCGCGTGTTCGGCCTCGCGGACTGGCATCGCGACGGCACCCTGGCCGAGTATGTGGCGATCGAGGCACGCAACCTCGCGCCGCTGCCGGGCGACGTTGACTTCACAGTGGGCGCGAGCCTGCCAATCTCGGGCCTCACCGCGTGGCAGGGACTGTTCGAGCACGGCCGCCTTCGGGCGGGGCAAAGCGTGATCGCGCACGGCGCGGCCGGCGCAGTCGGGTCGATGGTGACGCAACTCGCACGATTGGCCGGCGCCCACGTGATCGGCACTGGACGCGCCGCCGACCGTCAAAAGGCGCTCGACTTCGGCGCGCAGGAGTTTGTCGACCTCGACAGCGGCACGCTGGAAGACGTCGGCAGCGTCGATCTGGTGTTCGATGTCATCGGCGGCGACATCGGGAAGCGGTCCGCGCGCCTGATTCGACCCGGAGGAACGCTGGTGTCCATCGTCGGGCCGTCTGAGGCGCGGCCCGTTGATGGCCTTGCGATCGACTTCGTTGTCGAGTCCGATCGTGCCCAACTGAGTGAGATCGTCCAGCGGATGCGGGACGGACGACTGCGGACGAACATCGGGACCGTCGCGCCCCTCGACGAGGCCGTCGCCGCCTTCAACTCGACCGAGCGGCGCCCGGGGAAGACGGTCATTCGTGTTCGTCCGTGAGGACGGAGCGACGGCGACCGATTCTGCCCTACTCGTCGGCCATCATCACCGTTGAGCCCTTTTCTTGGCTCGCCGTTTCTCGCACGATCCCCGTCCTGAACTCGACCGCGGTGCAGTTGCACGAGCGATGATCGCGTCTCCCATCTTGCTTGTCATGCCCGCCGAGCGCGCGTACGTTCCCAACATGGCCGCCAGTCTCCTGACCGCCGAGGAGTTGCTTCACACCCACGTTCCCAATAAGCGCGTCGAGTTGGTGCGCGGGGTCCTCGTCGTGCAC
>Ga0137375_10008466_pt1 | contig 12228 bp, 14 predicted proteins | sample SagtaG_24_FD_104936 | JGI IMG/M metagenome (GOLD analysis project Ga0137375, IMG submission 104936) | Vadose zone soil microbial communities from Sagehorn Ranch, Mendocino, California, USA - Sage1_R_113_16 metaG | ecosystem: Environmental > Terrestrial > Soil > Vadose zone | place: USA... | reverse complement strand
GGTCGCGGAGCGGTGATCGGTCGCCACTGTGTTCGGTGGCAGCAGCGGTCATTGGGTCCTCTCCTCGGGGCGTAGTGGCAGCTCGTCGTCTTGGCCTGTGACGGCGGCGGCTTCGGTCAGTACGGCGTGGTCGAAGCGGTCCAGGACCTGACTGATCCGTTGTTCGTAGGGGCCGAAGACGGCCATGAACTGGGCGGCAGGTAGCTGCTGCCACTGCCGGGAAAAATATGCCTTCAGCCTCAGCAGGTTGGCAGCGTGCCGAGGGGCGAACACCGCCAGCGGGCACAGCAGGCACACCCAGGGCCGGGCCGGGCACGGTTTGCCTTTGGGCCCGTGCAGCCCGGACAGTTGATCGCCACATGCGGCGGTGAACACATCGCGCGTGCCGTCCAGAAGTTCGGCGATCGCGTCGTCGTCCAACCCCATCCCGGCGATCAGCTGTGGGTAGTCGCGGGCGAGTTCAGCGGCATCGGCGTCGGTGAGGACGGCGGGCGGGTGGGTTCGCCGCAGCAGATCGTGCTGGGCGTCCTCGACGATGGCTTCCACGGCCTGCTGCTGGGCCGGCGTCGTCACGGTCAGATAATGGCCGCCCTCGACCTGCGGGCTGTGGTTCGGGTCGATCGTTGCCCGTCCCCGTCCGGCCCAGGTGTTCTTGTCCCGCATCGACAAGTGGGTCGTGCGGATCCGGGATCGGTGGATCTTCAACGGGCGGCCGTCGTCCCCGGTTACCTGGAGCCGGATCACCCACCGCTGGATGACCACCCGGTCGATCCCTCCGGTGGTCAGCATGGTGCCTCCGGGCCAGCTCAGCCCCAAGATCAGCGAACTATGAGCAAGCGGTCGCATGGCTGCGGGATGCGAACAATGCCGGGAGTGACCAGTTCGAGGACGACCACTTCGAGCCAGCGGACCCGGCTAAACAGGCAGCGTGGACAGCGGCGGCTCAGGTGTTCGCGCTGTTGGCTATCGCCGACATGATTAACGAACTCCGCGCGGATCTCACCGCTGGCCTCGGCCAGGTGCAGAGTCAGCTTGAGTCGGTGACCTTTGCGATTGACAGACTCCACCAGGGCTGAGGTCAGCCGCCGAGCGCACGCCGCATAGTGGCTTTGAGCGCCAGCAATGACGCGGTTATTCCTCCTCGTCTCCGCTGAGCACGTGGCGCGCAATGCGGGACCACCAGTCGCGGGCCGCGTCGTCGTCTTCGGCGGTGTTCCGCAGGATGTACGCGGTCATCGAAGTGACCATGGCGAGCTGCGGGACTACCTCCGGGAGAGGCGGATCGCCCATGACGGCCCAGAACTCCTCGTCAGTGAACGCCTTGTCATCGTCACGGATGGCGTGATCGAGTGCCAGTGTGATCAGAGCGACGGCTTTGCGCTCAATCTCGCCGTAAGGGTACGGCGGCACATTCTCCCGTGCGGCGCCGGTCCCGCCGCACAGCGGGCATTTCATAACGTCCTCCTCGCCGTAGACAGGGCTCGCCCGCTGAAGCGCCGAGCCGCTGGACAAATGAACGACACAGAGATTGAACAGCAGATCGCGGATGAAGCAATGGACCGGGAACTTGCCCGGCGCGATATCGCCTGATAGATCACTGATGGACGCTGCAGCGGCCATGCGATACTCCCGCACCAACGCCAGCCTCTACGAGCTGCATGCCTGCCTGGACGACGACGGCCACCTCAACGCCGCCCGGCAGCTCATCGCCGGCGCAGGCGCCGATGCCCAGCACCAGGCCGAGGCGGGATGACCGATGACATGCAAGCTCACGCCCGCCGAACAGGAAGCCTTCGACCGGCTGCACACCATTCTCGGCCGCCCACCAAGCCCCGACGAGATCCGCGCCTTCGTTGCCGACGCCCAAGCCCAGCGCGAGCCAGGCTGACACAGTCATCCGGGCCACGCAACCAAATCGACGCGAGCAGAAGGCAGGCTGAACTTAAACCCTCGTCTACGGAAACCATTCAGTTCAACGTAATGCAAAATAACCGACAGGAAAGGGAGCACCGGATCTCATCTATACCTGCCCTTGGCTAGACCAATCGATACAGCTTGAAGAGGACTGATCGTCATGAAATGTGGCGGGCTTCATTGCCCAGGTTGCGGACACCACGGCGGTAACAGTGGAATCGGGGCCGCTGCCCTGATCGCACTTATCCTCCTGGCCGTTACTGCGGCGAACCGGCGCGCGATCGGCCACGCCGCCGGCGCTGCCCTGCATGTCCTGGAAGTCGCCGCCGCTATCGCGGCAGGACTGGCCGCGGTGATAGCGGTCACGGCAGCAGTAGTTGCCATCCGCCGCAGGGCGCCAAGACGGGCCACAGCGAACACGGTGAGCGCACGGCCTGGGCGCGCAGAAATTCCAGTGGCCGTGCGGGTTCTAGCACCGGCGACACGAGCCCCCGCTGCGCTTCCCGCGCCGGCAACTTTCGAGCCGTCTGAGCTTGCGGTACCTCCCACGGCACGCAAGGCGACCACGGTCGGAGGTCACCGCCACGGCACCGGAACGGCAGCAGCGTGACAGGCCACGTGCGAGCCCGGCCAGAACTGTCAGGACTCCACAGCCGCATCGACCGGGCCACGCAGCAGGCCGAGCCCGAAGCTGAGGCCGGGCCTGACAACCCATGACGAAGGAGCACGCTCACGTGACCAACCCTTAGACCGCTAAGAAGCGCATGCGCGTGCGCACGACCCGCCGGGAAGCGTTCCGGCTCGCCCGCGACTCCGGTGCCACCATCGTCACCCGGCCGATGTTCCGTCGTGATAAGGAGCCGACCGTCCGCGATGCCGAGCCGCTCGCCGCCGCCCGTGCCGCCCGCGACCTCGAACTAGCCGCCCACGGAACCGCACGCGATTACATCCGCCAGGCCCGCGAGGCTGGCCATGGCTGGGAGCAGATCGGTGAGGCTCTCGGCCTGGTCCCCGGCGGCGGCGCTGACCAGGAGGGCGCTACGGGCGCCGATGCCGCTTACACCTACGCCGTCGGCCGGCAAGCGCGAATCCGAGCCGCCGTGGGAGCCGAGGTCCTTCGGCTGGACCTGCCGGTCCTGCGACAAGCACATCAGCGACCGCGGCCTCATCCAAGGCCCTGCCGATGACGAACTCGGCCACGCCGAAGACTGCCCCCGGCTCGCCGCCTCCATCGCCGAGTGGAACGCCAGCGCCGCGGAGTGGGCCGCCGAATGGGAGGCCGGCAAATGACTACGCACCAGCCCGCGCTCACCCTGCCCGACGACGGCATCATCGACCTGATCGCCGTCGAAATCGCCGCCAGGCGCACGCGCCCGGTCGCGCTCACCCGGGCCGAAGGGCGGCTCGCCGCCGCGGCCATCCTCGCCCGGGGTGGCACGCCGAACCTGATCTCTAAGCGGCTGCACGTCAGCGGCACTACCGCCCTCACGCTCGCGGCCCGATGCCGACAGGCAAAGGCGGTGGCGTCATGGCTGCAGCTCATACGCCGCTATAAGCGCGAAGGAGGGCCACGCGGCGATCGCCCGACCGGTCACTGTTGGTTCAGCCACGGCGACGTTGGCTGCCAAACTCGCCACGCTGCCGACGACGAGCAGCGCCCACGGCAGGACGCCGCCACGACTGCCCGACCGCGAGTCCGCCAGCAGCGTCGTTGACGCTGCGACGATCATGCCGTCCACCGATAGCGGGGTCAGCGCGGCGACCCAGCCTGGTTGCCCGTGCGACGCGACGAGCACGTGCATGTGGAGGTACGAGACGGTGCCCGCGATTAGCGCCAGCAGTGCCACGCAGGCGGTCGTCGTCCACCTGATCCACCGGTCTGCCTGCCCGTTCACCGGACACCGCCGAGAACGAGTTCACCCGTCAGGGCAGGTATGTCGTCGGCAGGGGCGTGGGTGGCGATCTCGTAATGGCCGCGGCGCAGGTTCTGCACGAAGGCGTGACCGGCGGCGAGAACCCGCGCTGAGCGGTGGCGTTTCAGCCCGCGCATTGGCCGGAGCCGGGCCTTTAGCCGTCCGTGGTCTGCCTCGATCGGGTTGTTGGCGTACTGCTCGACTGTGTGCAGGGCCGAGGGAATCAGCTCGTCAAGGACCCGCGGGTAAGCAGGGGCGCGGTCGGTTGTGCCCTCGGCTGGGATCGTGCCCGCGCGCATCGCCCGGGCGAAGAAGCGCTGGGCGGCTGCCAGGTCCCGCCTGGCTGATAGCAGCACGTCGATGACCTGGCCGTACTGATCGACCGCCCGGTACAGATAGGTCCACTGACCAGCGACCTTCACGTAGGTCTCGTCGGCGAACCAGCGGTTACCAGGACAGTGGCGGCACGGCCGGGCAGCCTCAATGAACTCCGGCGTGAACCGCTGCACCCACCGGTAGATGGTGACGTGATCGACGCTGATCCCGCGCACGGCCAGCAGCTCCTCGACGTCCCGGTAGGACAATCCGTACCGCAGGTACCAGCGGACCGCGACCGAGATCACCTCACGCGGGAACCGGTAGCCAGCGAACACTGAGGTCGTGCCAGGCGCAGCCACCAGATCAGTCTCCAGCCATCCGCGATCGACCAACGCAACAGTGCCGTCACGGGTACCTCCAAAAGCAATGCCCCTGCCCGCGCCAGCACGCCCACCCGGGCCCAGTCCCGCTTGCGCAGCTCCCCGATCTACCCGGCACCCGCTGCCGCAGACCCAGTCCTTGCCCTGCCCCCTCCCTCCGCAACGAAACAGCCCCGCAACCGCCTCATCCACAACGTGACCGGCGCCCGCGCCGGCCCGCGACAGCCCAGCAGGCAACCCCGGGCATGCCCAACCTCCAAGGCCAGCGGTGACCATGTCGGCATTCTGCTAGCCCGGCCTTTCCGGAGCGACCGCGGCCAGAGCGCGGCGACGTTTCTGGTGCCCGTCGGGGGATCAGGTGGCGGTTCCCGCTGGCCCGGCCGCACGGCCGCGTTTGAAGCCTGTCAGCTGGGAAGAAGGACCAGCACGCCCGGCGAGACCTGCTGGGAAGAAGCCGACTGATGCAGGCAACCACCGTCACCGGCCCCGGCCACACGGCGACGCACCGGCCGGTGGAAGAACGGACAGCAGAGGGCAAGACCAGGATCAGTTGCGCCGCCGCGGGCTGCGCGGCCTGGGATCCGTGGCCATGCCAGTCGCGGCGCGAAGCACAATTCTTGTACAAGCGGCACATCTCCCAGCCCTTGACCCACCGCCTGCGACCGCAGGGCGGCATAATGGAACTTTGGGGTCTCCATTTAATCGGAGTTCTTCCCCGTTCCGGCCAGCGGTTCCTCATCCCTGGTCGGCATAATCCCGAGGTCGGCATAATGCACCCAGTCCCGCTGCTCTTTCGTATCGGGGAACACCTCGCGCAGCGCGGCCCAGAACCCCAGCGCGCCATCCCCGAGCTAGACGTCGCGTGCAGTCCTGAGGGTTATTCAGCCGATCTTGTAGAAGTGCAGGGCAATGACGGTTGAGATAGTGGTGGTGAATGTCGCGAGCGGCCGACGGTAATCGGTGTGCATAATGCGCCAGGTCTTGAAGTTAGCGATGACCTGCTCGATGACGTAGCGAATTTTATTGACCTGCCTGTTGAATTCTCTTTCCCAGTCGAGGAGATCGCGGTGCGCTGGCTTCTTGACAGGAGTGATCATGCCATTCCCGACATATCCTTTGTCACCCGCCCAGTTGCCAGGATCAAACGCTAGGAGGACCTCGGATTCACCCAGGCAATAGGAGTCATGCCGACTTCCGTCTACCGGGTCGGCAATCCACGCGAGGCTTCCGGTAAGCGCGCAGGCGACCTGCACGTTCATTCCGGTGGTCTTATGCTTGCCGGAGTACAGTTCCGGATGCGAGGCCCATGACCAGCACGGAAGCAGCGTGCCGTCCACGATGTACTGCGTCTTCTCATCGAGCTCGTCAGCCGTCGGAACGTACTCGGCAAGTACCTTGCCCAGTAATGGCGTCATTCCCGTGACTGCGCGGCTGACCGTAGGCTGGGAGACCCCGAAAGATTCCGCGATTTCTGCTTGGACGCGATTGCGGCGCATATACGTTAGGGCTACGACCACTGATTTGAACAATCCGAGGATCGGCGGCCAGTAGCTTATCCCGGGCTCCAGCTCGGCCGAGTGTATTATCGCGCACAGCTCGACGATCTCATCCCTGCTGAATCCCGTGGTATGATACATTCTCGGCGGTTCGTTTCTCTTGGCTTGAGTGTGGTAACCCAATCCTTTCGAGAAACGGGCCGTCTTTCACGTAGGCGCGCCGCAGTTCAGGAATTTTCTATTCAATTAGCCCGATCTGTGAATAAGCCTCCCTGTGTCAAGCCAAAATTAAGGCCCTAAGAGAACGCGCCATGCGGACGACAGAATTGGTATAGACCGCCACCGCCACGAAGTCTGCAGAGAGAAATTCCGGAACGCCGTTGGCTCCTCAAGCCCGCGCCGTGCGCTTATCAGCAGGTCAGCCTGGACGCGCCACTAGCCGGATGTTAAAGTCGAACTTCCAGGGAGGGTTCGCTGGGCTGGCTAGGCGAGCGACAGCTGTAGGGCGTTTCAGGGCATGGTAGCTCCATGGGTCAGTCCACGGAGGCGCTGCATGCTCAAATCATCAGTCCGCAATTCGGGCGCACATACCGTACGAATGCTTTGGCGGTCTCTCGATCTCCCGCAACAGCGGGGGGCCGCTCTCTGCTCCGCGAACCTCATGGAGCGCTCACGGTGTAACTCGGTCCGCGGACAGGAGGTGTCCAACTACTTCACACCGCGTGACGGAACTGGCCGGTCCGGACAGTACAGTCCGGGCTGACATGCCTGGAGTACCGCCGCCCTCGGTCAGTTCTCGAGCGACTCGGGTCATCGGCGAAACGCCGGTAGCGTGCTCGCCGAGTTGCCGCGATATCCGGGGGGGTGCTGACTTGCGGCTGATGGGGCGCGGCGAAGAGCTACCGCTGATAGGACGCGCCGAGGAGCTGGCTTCGTTGCGGGCGGCCATTACGGACCAGGGCGGGGCTGTCGTGGCCGGGGCCGCCGGTGTGGGTAAGACGCGTCTTGCCCGCGAGGTCTCATCAACATTGCCCGGCTGGCATGTGGCCAGGGCAACGGCCACCCCGGCCGCCCGCGACCTGCCGCTGGGTGGCGTTGCGGGACTGGGCCTCGCCGATGAGGGAAGGCCGTTCCAGGGTAGGACGGCCCTGCTGTCACGGTTGACGGCAATTCTGGTGGAGCGAGCCGGCGGCCGGCCGATGTTGATTGTGGTTGACGATGCCCACCTGCTGGACGAGGTGTCGGCAGCGCTCATACATCATCTGGCGACCTCGGGTGCGGCCGCGGTGCTGTTGACGATGTGCACCGGCGAGCAGCCGCCGTCGGCTCTGGTGTCTTTGTACAAGGATGGCGCCGTCCCGCGGCTCGAACTGGAGCCGCTTGGCCAGCCGGAGTTTGGCGCGCTCGCGTCTGCCGCGCTGGGCGGGGACATCGAGCCAGAAACGCTGCACCGGCTGTGGTGCGAGACCGCCGGGAATGTTCTGTTTCTACGGGAACTCGTGGCCGACGCTGTGGAAGCCGACACACTCACTCGGCTCGGCGGGCTGTGGCGATGGGCACCGGATGGGAGGGTTGGACCTCGGCTCGCCGAACTGGTCGCCGACCGTATGGGCCGGCTGGATGGTGATCGGCGGCTGTTGGCCGAGCTGCTCGCGGTCGGCGAGCCGCTCGGTGCTGACCTCGTGGAGGTTCTGGTCCCTGGGATCGACCTCGCCGACGAGGAACGGCGCGGAACGATCGTCGTCGAGGAGTCGGGCCGGCGGGCAGAGGTGCGCCTTGCCCATCCGCTGTTCGGCGAGGTGCTGCGCGCCCGGATGCCAGTGTTGCAGCGCCGACGCCTGCAGCGCCTGCTGGCTGATGCGCTAGAGGCGGCCGGCGGCCAGCGCCGGGGCGATGTCTTGAGGCTGGCTACCTGGCGGGTTGAGTCAGGGAGCGCCGTGGATGCCGGATTGCTGACGCGCGCCGCGCGCGGCGCGCGTCAGGTATTCGACGCCGAGCTGGCCGCGCGGCTGGCTCGCGCGTCTTTGGACGTCGCTCCGTCGTTCGAGGCCGGGTGGCTGCGCGGTGCGTCGCTCAGTGAGTTGGGGCGGTTCGACGAGGCGGCTGGAGTCCTCGATTGCCTCGTCGGCACGGAGCCCGACTGCACCGCGAGGCAACTGCTCGCACGCGAGCGAGCCTGGGCGATGTTCCACGGGACCGGTGGATTGGCGGGCGCGCGGCGTGTCCTGGAGGAGGCGGAAGCATCCGTCGACAATCCGGTGCGGCGGCTGTTCGCACGTGCCGACCTCGCCCGTCTGCTCGTTTACGCCGGGTTGTTCGCTGAGGCACTTGCGATCGGTGACCCTCTTATTGCTCCAGGAATGGATGTGCGGGTGCGGCTGCGGTCCCTTTCCCCCGTGGGGGCGTGCATGGTGTTCGCGGGCCGGGCGGATTGGGTGCTCGCGTTGTGCGACGAGCTTGAGCCAGCGGCGTTTCGGCTGCGCGAAGAACTGCCTCAAGCGACCGGATGGGTGTGGGCTACCCGGAGCAACGCGATGGTCTTGGCAGGTCGGCTCCACGAGGCGACGGCTCTTCTCACCCGGCCGCTCGAACCCGGTGCTGCGCCGATCGTGGGCGGTGGCGACCTGGCCTATGCACGCACCAAGCTGGGGCGGGTGCTGTTGCTGCAGGGCCGGCCCGGCAATGCCCTGCGACAGCTCATCGCAGCCGCCGCCGCGCTACGCGCCAACGATGGCTTCGGATGCCTGGTCTGGTGCCTGTCGCTGGTGGCTGAGGCGTATACGCTACTTGGCCAGCCCGCGGAGGCGGCCTGCTGGGCAGAGGAGTCGATGGTGCGGCGCTATGGCGAGTTCGCCGTTTTCGATGGCGACGCAACCCGAGCCCGGGCCTGGGTCGCGGCCGCGTCCGGCGAGCGGTCAAGGGCAGCTAGCCAGCTCATCACCGCGGCCGATGAACAGGAGAGCCGTGGCCAGCCCGCCTATGCGCTCTTCGCCTTCCACGATGCCCTCCGCCTCGGCGCCAGGCACGTGGCCCGCCGCCTCGAGACGCTTGCCGCTGGCCTGGACGGGCCCTGGCCGGCCGCGGCGGCAACATATGCGCGCGGGGTGCGCACCGGCGATGCGGCGTCCCTGGAGGCTGCGGCCGATGCCTTCGCCGCTATCGGGGGGGTCTCGCCAGCGGCTGAGGCTGCCGGTGAGGCATCCGTGCGCTGGGCGGCGTCGGGTTGTGTGACTCGCGCGGTCGCAGCGCGGGCAAAGGCCACCCGGCTTTCCCGCCATCAGTCCGGCTCCGATGCCGCTCTCATCCCGCCGCTGGCAGAAACGCCCAGCTTGGCAGCGCTGACCCGACGGGAGCAAGAGGTCGCGACCCTGGCGTGCCACGGCCTGTCGAACCCCGACATCGCCAAGCGCCTCGTTCTTTCCGTACGCACGGTCGAAAGCCACCTCTACGCGGCCTACGGCAAGCTCGGCGTCGGAGACCGGGCTCAGCTCGCCACGGTCCTCGGATCTCATAGCCCGGCGACGCATCGCTCTCAGTAGCCGGGCGACGCACAGCTCGCAAAAGATCAGTAGGTCGCTACTGAGGTTGCCGGCCGCGGCTCGCCCTACGTTCGACATGTGGACCGTGCGCGCGGCGGTTTACTCCAGATGTCCAGAGGAGGGCTTAATGAAGAAGCTAACACTGTCCAAGGAGACTCTGCGGACACTCGACGAGCAGGAACTGTCCTTGGTCGTCGGTGGCGCCCAAAGTGGTTCCAACCAGCCGCCGAACGGAGGACCAAATAGCTGCCCGAACACCAAGGCGTCGGGCTGCTCGTAACCCGAACGCGTAATACGGGCTGCCAGTAACCCGAACGCGTAATGATTGCTGGCAGAACAGTTCCAAGCCGGAGGGATCAGGCAGCGCACGTGTATGTGGGCAGCCTGGTCCCCATTCCGGGCCGGACGGCGACACGGTCGCCCCCGCAGGAAGACACCGCGGCGCAGCTCGCAAGGAGGTGGAGTGAGCGACGTAGTGCAAGGCAATCCTGCACCCGGCGCCGGCTTGTACGGTGAGCGGATCCGGGCTGGGCGTATGACGGAGCCGGATGATGCCATCCCGGGATGCTCCTGGCGACCTATCTTGTCGGGAACGACGGCCCAGCAGGCTCTGCAGGCAGTCGACGCCATCGCGGAGTCCATTACGTCGCTACCCGGCGAGCGAGGACCTTCGCTCGCCGGGGGACAGGCCGGTCTAGCCGTCTTTTACACCTGGCTTGCCCGGACCCGCCGTGCGCCGCAGGCTGACGTCCTCGCATGGCAGTGCCTGGACCAGGCCATCGAGGCGGTGGCGACGCAGGCGATGAACGCTTCCCTCTGGGGAGGATTCACCGGGGTGGCGTGGGCCGCCGACTTGGTGGGCCGCCTCCTGGACCCGGAGGCAGAGGACCGCAGCGAGGCAGTCGACGACGCCCTCCTGCGATTCCTGTCGCGGGCTTACCCGTGGTCGGCGCCCTACGACCTTGTCGTGGGCCTCACTGGTCTCGGCGTGTACGCCCTGCAACGGTACCCGCGTCCGTTGGCGATCGAGTGCCTCCGCCGGGTGGTCGAGCGGTTGCACGAGTGCGCCCGGCACGACGAGCACGGGCTCTACTGGTGGACGCCACCCGCGGAGATACACCAAGAATCCCGGGAGCAGTACCCGTCGGGGCGCGTAGATCTGGGCGTCGCCCACGGCGTGGCCGGGGTCATCGCCCTTCTTGGCAGCATCTGCGGCGCCGGGGCCGAGCAGGCGACGGTGCGCCCGCTCCTCGAGGGGGCCGTAAGGTGGCTCTTGGCGCATTCGGTGCCGGCCGAAGCGGGCCCGACCTTCCCCGTCTGGGTGGCGCCGGGCTTCCAGCCCTGGCCAGCCCGCTGCGCTTGGTGCTACGGGGATCCGGGGATCGCGGCCGCCCTCTTGATGGCGGCTCGAGGCGTGGGTGATGCCGGCTGGGAGCAAGCGGCGGTGGCGCTCGCCTGCCGGGCGGCGGAACGGCCGGCGTCGCAGACAGGAGTCGTCAACGCCAGCTTCTGCCACGGAGCGGCCGGGTTGGCCCACCTCTACAACCGCATGCACCAAGCCACCGGGGAACCGAAGCTCCGCCGTGCCGCCCTGTACTGGCTCGAGCGCACGCTCGGCTTCTACCGTCTGGCCAGAGACAACCTGGCCAGAGACAACGGGGGCTCGTGGGTGCAGGGAAGCTGGGACCCGGCCCAGCGGGAACCGTGGACGTGGACCGGCATCGACGTGGTCGAGGGAGCCGCCGGGGTGGCCCTGGTCCTGTTGGCTGCGGCCACTTCCGTCGAGCCCGCCTGGGACCGGATGTTCCTGGTTTCGGCCCCGAGGCCTGATCCCGGCACGCCAGATGACTGAACGCGGCAGCGCCGGCCAGCAATTCACCCCGGCGGGGTTCTTCGTCCTGCGGACGCCGTTGTTGCCGTTCGAGGAGATGGCGGCCTGGAGTGAGGGCCTGGAGGCCGTCGGCTCGCTCGGTGACCCCCGGGGCCTGGAAGCGGCCCTCGAGCGGGACCGGGCCCGGCTCAGGGCCCGGCTCCTGGCGCTGGTCGCCCGTCTCGAGGTACGAGAAGCGATCTTCGTCGCCTCACCGAGCTTGGACGAGGCCCTCGAGATCTGGCAGAAGGAACCGGACAGCAAGCAAGGCCGCAAGCTCGAGCCCGCCGTGGTGTCGTACGTCAGCCGAGCGGCGGCCCGAGCCACCCCCTTTGGCCTGTTCGCGGGATGGACCACCGGCACCATCGACGCGCAGACCAGGCTGCACCTGCAGGCCCGGGAGCGGTACCAACGTCACAGCCGGCTCGACATGGACTACCTGTGGGCGCTGGCCGAGGCCGTCGAGCGCGACCCTCAGCTCCGGAAGATCTTCGTGTATGAGCCGAACTCCAGCCTCTACGAGGCAGCTGGCCGCTTGCGTCTGGCCGAAGCCCGGCTGGGCGATGACGGCCGCTCCTACCACCTCGTCGCCGTCGACAAGACCCCCTATCTCACCGCGGCGCTCGAACGCGCCCAGGGAGGAGCGGCCCTGGAGGCCGTAGCCGAAGTGCTGGTGGACGGCGAGATCAGCCAGGCCGAGGCCGAGGCGTACGTGGCGGAGCTGGCCGACAACCAGCTCCTCGTGACCGACGCCCGCCCGCTCGTCACCGGAGACGAGCCGGTGCACGGCCTGGTCGC
>Ga0137375_10008462_pt1 | contig 12234 bp, 14 predicted proteins | sample SagtaG_24_FD_104936 | JGI IMG/M metagenome (GOLD analysis project Ga0137375, IMG submission 104936) | Vadose zone soil microbial communities from Sagehorn Ranch, Mendocino, California, USA - Sage1_R_113_16 metaG | ecosystem: Environmental > Terrestrial > Soil > Vadose zone | place: USA... | reverse complement strand
GGCCAGGTCGTCGGCGAGCAGGTCCATGCCGGCCTCCTCGACCACCTGCTCCTTGGCTGCCCCGAAGCCGCGCAGGTCGGGGAGGATGACCTGGTAGGTGCCGGTGCCGGCCAGCGCCTCCGCCTGCGGGGCCCACATGCGGCCGTCCAGGGGGAAGGCGTGCAGCAGGACCACCGGCGTGCCCGCGCCGCTGGTGGCGGCGGGCGGGACGGGGAGCGGGGCAGGCGGCTGGTCGGCGGCCGGCTGGTCGGCGGGCAGGTCGGCGTCGTGCTGGGTCATGGGGGCTCCTTGGCTGCAGGGAGTCAGGGACCGGTCGAGCGGGATCGGCGGGGGGGAACGGGGCGGTCGCCCCAGCTGGCGGGGACGGGTGGGGCGTCGAGGCCGAGGGAGTGGAGGAAACCGGCGAGCAGGCCGGCGGTGAACCCCCAGACCAGGGTGCCGTCGACCCAGAACACCGGGCTGCGCAGGTCGGGGGCGCCGCGGGCGCGCACCTCCTCCGGGCCGAGGATGCGGCTGAACGGCAAGCTGCCGTGCCTGGCGGGGTCGGCGAGCTGGCGCAGTGTCGGCCGCAGGATCCCGGCCACCTCGTCGGGGTTGGGAACCAGCGGGGCCGTGCCGTCCCAGAGGCCGACCACCGGCAGCACGTCGAAGTCGGAGACGGGCAGGTAGGCGCGGCCGAGGCTGCCGAGCACCCTGACCGCCGCCGGGTCCAGCCCGACCTCCTCCTCGGCCTCCCGCAGGGCGGCGGCGATCCCGTCGGCGTCGCCCGGCTCGGCCGCGCCGCCGGGCAGGCCGACCTGGCCGGCGTGCTGGCGGAGGTGGTCGGTGCGCTGCACCAGCACCAGCTCGAGATCGTCGGCGGCACCGACCGGTGCGAGGGCGAGCAGCACCGAGGCGGGCACGCCGGTGGGATCCCCCGGGATCACGAACGGCAACCGGGTCACCCGGTCCAGCAGCGAGTCGCTCGTCACCCGCCCAGGATAGGCGGGAGTCACGCCAGGAGCCCGCCGTCCACCACCAGGGTGGCCCCGGTGATGTAGCTGCCCGCGTCGGAGGCGAGCAGCAGCAGCGGCCCGGCCAGCTCCTCCACCTCCGCCCAGCGGCCGAGGGGGACCTGGGCGACCAGGGCCTGGCTGGTCTGCGGGTCCTCCCACATCAGGCGGGTCAGCTCGGTCCGCACCCAGCCGGGGGCCAGGCAGTTGACCCGCACGCCGAGCGGCGCCGCCTCAACGGCCAGGGTGCGGGTGAGCGCGATCACCCCGGCCTTGGCCGCGCCGTAGGGCCCCATGCCCGGGCTGGCGGTGAGGCCGGCGATGCTGGCGATGTTCACGATCGAGCCGCCGGGAGGCAGGTGGGGAAGGGCCGCACGGCAGCCGACGAACACCGAGCGCAGGTTCAGGGCGAGCACCTTGTCCCAGCCGTCGCTGCGAGTCTCGGCGACCGCGGCGGTGAACCCCTGGCCGCCGGCCACGTTGACCAGCACGTCCAGCCGGCCGGTGCCCTCGACGGCCCTGGCCACGGCCGCTTCAACGGCCGCCTCGTCGAGGACGTCGCCGACGGCCACCAGCGCGTCGGGGGCGCCGACCTTGCGGGCGGCGGCGGCCACCTCGGCCAGGTCCTCGGCCGAGCGGGCGGCCAGTACCACCGTGGCACCGGCGGCGGCCATGGTCAGGGCCGCCTGCCTGCCGATACCGCGGCTGGCGGCGGTGACGAGCGCGGTGCGGCCGTCAAGGCGCAGGCGCTCCTGCAGCGTCATTGCGGTTCGGCGACGGGCACGCGCTCCTCCTCCACGAAACTCTACGTTGCCGGCCGCCTGTGTCGCGCGGCCCGCCGCAGCGCGGCGTGATGCCGCTCCCAGCAGGTCCGGTGCCAGTGGCGGCGCTGCTCCGGCTCACCCTCCGGCCACACCACCAGGTGCAGGGTCCGGGGGAAGATCTCCTGGTTGCAACCCGGGCAGCGGTAGACCTTGAGCGCCCGGTAGGGCTGGACGACCCGCAGGTGCCAGCCGTCGGCCACCCACTCCAGCGCCAGCGGCCGGCCGCGGAAGCGCTTCGGCTCCACTACAGCCCCAGCAGGCGGACGGCGTTGTCCCTGGTGACGCGCTGGAAGGCGGCGGGCGACAGCCGCTGCTCCCAGGCGGCGAGGACCTTCTCCGCTGTGAAGAAGGGTGCGTCGGAGCCGAACAGCACCCGCTCCGGCAGTCGCCCCTCTGCCTCGCGCACCACCTCGTCGGGCACGTAGCGCGGCGCCCAGCCCGACAGCTCCAGGTACACGTTGGCCTTGTGGAGGGCGATCGCGACCGCCTCCAGATGCCAGGGCCAACCGAAGTGGGCCATGATCACCGGCAGCTCCGGGTAGCGGGCGGCGACCGCGTCCAGGTGGATCGGTCGGGCGTAGGCCAGCTCGACACCCTGCCCGCCTGGCATCCCGGCGCCGATCCCGCTGGTGCCGGTGTGGAACAGGCACGGCGCCCGGTAGCCGGCGGCCCGCTCGAACAGGTCCGACCAGCGCGCGTCGTCGGGCCGGAACGCCTGCAGTGACGGGTGGAACTTGAAGCCGTTCAGGCCGAGCTCCTCGCGGGCGCGGCGCATCTCGCGCAGCGCGCCGGCCTGCTTCCATGGGTCGATGCCGGCGAAGCCAACGAAGCGGCCGGGGAAGCGGCTGACGATCTCGGCGACCAGGTCGTTGGAGAGCGGCGGGCGCCGGGTGGCGGTCTCGGCGTCCCAGCCGAGCAGCACAGCCACGCAGTCGATCGCCTCGTAGGCGGCAGCCAGCTCCTCGGCCGTCTGTAGGGTGATCCTGCTGCGGAAGTAGCGCTCGGCCGGCTCCCGGTAGGGTCCCATGCTGCCCTCGACCCATTCCGGCAGGGGCAGGTGGACGTGGAGGTCGACGGCGCGCACCGCCGGAGTGTACCGGGTGTAGCCTGCTGGCCAGCCTGATGAACCGCTTCGAGGACGCGATCGCCCGCGAGCTGCTGGGTCGGGTCAGGGCGAGGACGCGCAGCGTCCGAGCCCTGGCGCGATGGGCGGCGGCCAGGCTGCCGGCGGGCGCGCTGGTCGCCGACGGGGTCGCCCTGGTGCTGGAGCGCCTCGGCGACGGCGACCCGGACGCGCTCGCCGCCCAGGTCATGACCGAGGCCCCCGACCGGTTCGGCCGCAACTGGGAGTCGGGGCCGGCCCACTGAGCGAACGGCGGCGGTGACGGACGGCACCGCCGGCCTGTGACGCCGGTCACCGTCGGATGGACCGGACCGGGCCATGCTGTGACCAGGGGCGGCGACACGATACCGATGGAGGCTCGCATGACCAGCGTCCGCGTCCCGGGGTTCCTCCCCTCCACCAGGGGCCTGCACTTCCCCAACCGCTTCCCGCACGTGCCGAACCTCGAGATCGACCTGCCGGGCGGGCTCAGCCTGCCGATCGGCGACGCCGCCAACGGGCTCTGCGGCGGCATGGCCTACACGGTCAGGGACCTGCTGGAGGCCGGCGTCGCCCCGCCGGGGCTGACCAGGGCGCCGGGCGAGGGACCGCTGTTCCGGTACATCGCCGACCGGCTGCTGGACAGCCTCAACCTGCCGTTCGGGCCGGCCACCTACCTCAGGCTGATGCACCCGGCGCTGCCCGACGGCGACCTTGCCGTGATCCATGGCCGCGCCTGGCGCATGATCCGCCTCGAGTGGCCGGCCATCCGCAGCGACCTGGACCGCGGCACCCTCAGCCCCCTCGGGCTGGTCAAGGCCAAGTCGCGCGACCCACGGCAGCTCGGCAGGAACCACCAGGTGCTCGCCTGGGGCTACGACCTGGACGGCAGCAGGCTGACCCTGCGGCTCTACGACCCCAACCACCCGGACGACGACGAGGTCACCATGACCCTCGACGTCGGCCATCCGCGCCGTCCCACCAGGGTGAGCTGCTCGGACGGCGGCACCGTCTGGTGCTTCTTCCGCACCGCCTACCGCTTCAAGGACCCGCGCCCGGCCCTGGTGGCGCTGGCCGGCTGACCCTGGCCGCGCCCAACCGCCCTGCCGCGAGCGCGGAAGGCCGCCACCCGGGCGGCGTTGCCGCAGGCAGGTGAGCAGTAGCGGCGCGCGTGGTTGCGCGGGCCGCCGGCGAACACCCGCCGGCAGCGGGGCGCGGCGCAACGGCCGATGCGGGCGGTGCCGTCCTCGACCAGCAGGCGGGCCAGCCCCATCCCGGTGGTCGCGGCCAGCCACTCGGCCCATGGGGCGTCCTCGGCGGTGACGTGCAGGTGCCAGGGCGTGCCGTCGTGGTCGGACAGGCGCGGCGGGTCGCTGGCCCGCTCGAGCAGCCGGTTGGTCGCCCGCGCTGCGGCGTGGACGTCGGGGGCGTCGAACACCGACCGCAGCTCGGCCTCCACGGCGGCGATCGCGGCGGTGTCGGCGTCGCCGAGGCGGATCGGGGGCTGCTCGCCGTGGCCGGCGAGGAACCGCCGCAGGACGGCGGCGTCCAGCGGCGCGTCGCCCAGCCGCAGGCGCAGGTTCACCAGGTCGACCGCGAGCCGGACGGTCCGGTCCGCCTGCTGCTCCTGGGCGCTCGGGTCCATGGACGAAGGGTAGGCCCGGCGGAATTGGTAATGCAACGTAGCCAATGATACGTTACGCTACCTCGGTGTCCAGCTCCGTCAGCGACCTCGTCACCCGGGCCGGGGGTCTGCGGGCCCAGCCCGGCTACCCGGCGTTCTACCTGGCGGCGACGCTGGCGAGGCTGGCCAGCGAGATGTTCACGGTCGCGGTCGTGCTGCTGGTGCTCGCCCGGACCGGGCGGCCGGCGCTGGCCGGGGCGGTGGTCGCCGCCAGCACCCTGCCGAGCGTGGTGTCCGGGCCGTTGCTCGGCGCCTGGCTGGACCGCACCGGCCGCCGCCGCATGGCCCTTGCCAGCAACCAGGTCCTGCTGGCCGCCAGCCTGCTCGCCATCCTGGCGGCCGCCGGGCGGGCGCCAGGATGGGCGCTGCTGCTGCTCGCCGCCGCTGCCGGCGTGACCGCTCCGATGGCCACCGGCGGCTTCACCAGCATGGTCCCAGCGCTCGTCCCGGAGCGGCTGCTCGCCCGCGCCGATGCCCTCGAGGCGGCCAGCTTCAACAGCGCCGCGATCGCCGGGCCCGCCCTTGCGGGGGCGGTCGCCGCCGCCGTCGGCCCGGCGGCGGCCGTTGGCCTCGAGGCGGCGCTTGCAGTGCTCGCCCTGCTGGCGATCACGCGGCTGCCGGCGGTCGCCAGGGTCGCCGCCCATGCCGCGGCGTCGCTGGCCGACACCATCCGCCAGGGACTCCGGCACCTGGCGCGCACCCCGCCGCTGCGCGGGGTGACGGTGGCCACCGCCGTCGCCATGGGCGGCCTCGGGCTGCTCACCCTGGCCCTGCCGTTCCTGGCCGAGCGGCTCGGAGCCGGCCAGGCAGGCGCCGGTTACCTGTGGGCGGCGCTGGAGGCCGGCGGGATGGCCGGGGCGCTGGCGGCCGTCCGCTGGCAGGGCGCCTGGCAGCCGCAGCGGGTCGTGCTCGCCGGCCTCGCCCTGCAGGGGCTGGTGATGGCCAGCTGGCCGCTGGCCGGGTCGTTCCCGGTCGCGCTGCTGCTGGTCGCGCTGGCCGGCCTGGTCGAGGGGCCGGCGTTCGCGGCCCTGTTCGCGACCCGCCAGCGCTACACGCCGCCGGGGCTGCGGGGGCAGATCTTCACCACCGGCGCCAGCCTCAAGGTCGGCGCCTTCGCGGTCGGGTCCGCCCTGGCCGGCCCGGCCGTCACCGTGGGCGGGGTCGGCGGCGCGCTGCTGCTGGTCGCGGCCAGCCAGCTCCTCGGGGCCGCGCTCGGCCTGGCCGCCGGCGCCGGCGGCCGGGCCCGCGGCGGTCCGGCGGCGCCCTCAGGGGCGGTCCCCACCCCCTAGCAGGGTCGCCCGCACGCCGTCCAGCAGCACACGCTCGCCGGCCTCCGGGGTGTCGAGCAGGGGGCCGCGCGCCGCGTGGGTCAGCTCGAGGCTGACCATGCCGTGCGCCACGCACCACACCAGCACCGAGGTGTGCACCGGGTCGGTGTCGGGCACCACCCCGAGCGTGGCGGCCCGCCGCACCGCCGCGACCAGCACGTCGAAGGTGGTGTCGAGCGCCTCGGCGCGCAGGCCAGGGTCCGGTTCGAAGTCGGGCACCGGCTGCTCGAACAGGAAGACGTACAGCGCCGGGTTGGCGAGGGCGAAGCGCCGGTAGGCGAGCGCCAGGTCCAGGACGTGGCGGACGGGGTCCCCGGCCGCCGGCACCTCTCCGAGCGCCAGCCGGAGCAGCTCGAATCCCCGGCGGTAGATGGCTTCGAGGATCCCCGCACGGCCCCCGAACTTGGTGTAGACGCCCATGGTGGAGGAACCGGCGGCGTCGGCGATCTGCCGCACGGTCAGCTCGGCCGGTCCCTGCCTGTCCAGCACCTGCAGCCCCGCGGCGACCAGCCGCTCCCGCAGGCCGTCCGGCTGCGGAGGCGCCGACGACGTTTCCCTTGCCATGAGCTGTAACGTACAGTATAACGAGCGTTATGCGACTGCGGGTCCCGCCCGGACGGAGGACGAACCTTGCGCTGCTGGCGGCGCTGCTGCTGGCGTTCGCCACGGGAACCGGCGTGGTCGCCGCCGGGTCGGCGGCGGGACGCTGGGTGGCACTGGCCCACGGCGTCGCCGGCGTGGCGGTGGTGCTGCTGGTCCCCTGGAAGACCAGGATCATCCGGCGCGGGCTCCGGCGGGCCCGGCAGAGCCGCTGGGTGTCGCTGCTGCTGGCGGCGCTGGCCTCCATCACCCTGCTCACCGGGCTGGGGTATGCCACCGGCCTGCTGCGGTCGGTCGGCGGGACGCGGGGCATGTGGCTCCACGTCGCCGCCGCGCTCGCCCTGGCGCCGCTGGCGCTGTGGCACGTGCTGGCGCGGCCGGCCAGACCCCGCAGGACCGACCTGTCCAGGCGGACCCTGCTGCGGGCGGGCGCGCTCACCGCCGCCGCGGCGGGCGTCTACCTGGCGACCTCGTCGGTGGTGCGGGTCGCCGGCCTGCCGGGCGCCGGCCGCCGCTTCACCGGCAGCTACGACCACGGCTCGTTCGATCCGGCGTCGATGCCCAACACCGTCTGGCTGGACGACCGCACGCCGCGGATCGACCCGGACGGCTGGCGCCTGCTGGTCGCGGACGCCGACGGCGAGCGCGAGCTCTCGCTGGCGGAGCTGGCCCGGTTCGACGTGCGGGTCCGCGCGGTCCTCGACTGCACCGGCGGCTGGTACGCCGAGCAGGACTGGACGGGCGTGCCGGTCTCGGCGTTGCTGCGCAGCCGCGGCGACGCGCAGAGCCTGCTGGTCGGTTCCGCCACCGGCTACGGGATCCGGTTCCCCGTGCGCGACCTCGACCGGCTGCTGCTGGCCACCCGCGTCGGCGGGGAGCCGCTGGCCCCGAGGCACGGCTTCCCGGCCCGGCTGGTTGCGCCCGGGCGGCGAGGGTTCTGGTGGGTCAAGTGGGTGGACCGGATCGAGCTGCAGGCCACCCCCTGGTGGTGGCAGCCGCCGTTCCCGCTCAGCTGACCGTCGGCTCGTAGCCGAAGAACCCGCGGCCCGTCTTGCGGCCGAGCAGTCCGGCGTCGACCATGCGGGCCACCCGCTCCGGCGGCAGGAACTTGGGGTCGCGGGTCTCGTTGTAGATGTTCATGCCGGCGTGGTAGAGGACGTCGATCCCGGTCAGGTCCATCGTCGCCATCGGGCCCATGGCCCAGCCGAAGGCGAGCTTGCAGGCGGTGTCCAGGTCCTCCGCGCCGATCACGCCCTGCTCGACCAGGCGGGCCGCCTCCATGGCCACGGCGACGATGATCCGGGTGGTGACGAAGCCGGCCACGTCGCGCTCGACGGTCACGGTGGTCTTGCCGAGCGCCTCGGCGAAGGCGCGCGCCTTGCCCAGCGTCTGGTCGCTGGTCCGCATGCCCCTGACCAGCTCGCACAGCCGCATCATCGGCACCGGGGAGAAGAAATGGGTGCCGACCACCGCCTCGGGCCGGCCGGTCGCCGCGGCGATGGCGGTGATCGGGATGGCGCTGGTGTTGCTGGCCAGCACGGCCGCCTCGCCGGCCAGCCGGTCGAGCCGCCGGAACACCTCCCGCTTGACCTCGAGCTCCTCGAAGACCGCCTCGACCACGATCTCGGCCTCGGCGGCGGCGTCCAGGTCGGTCGAGGTGGCCACCCGCGCGAGGGCCGCCGCCCGCTCCTCTGCCGAGATCCGCCCCTTGGTCTGGAAGCGGCCGAGCGACCGGTCGATCGCCTCCCGCCCCCTGGCAAGGGCGGCCTGGCTGACGTCCTGCATCGTCACCTGGTAGCCGGCCTGCGCGGCGACCTGGGCGATCCCCGATCCCATCAGGCCGGCGCCGACCACCAACAGCTTGCCCGCCACGCCGGCCTCCTCTGGTCCGCTGCCCGGGCTGGCAGCCTACACGGGAGGGTGCGCTGAGCGCCCCGGAGGGTGGACGCCGACCGCCGGGCGGGCCGGAGCGGGCGGCGGGGGCCCGCCAGCGCGGCCGGTCGGGTCGAGCGAGGCCCACGCCGGGATCGCCAGCAGGAACATCCCGCTGGCGGCGGTGGCGGTCACGCCGGTGTCGTTGAGCACGATCAGCAGCGCCGACCCGAGCGCGCCGAGGCCGAGCACCCGGCGGACCCAGTCGCCGATGCCGGCCAGCGGGGCCGGTGGGCGCAGGGCGATCAGCGCGGCCGCCAGCACCTGCAGCGGGCCGACCCAGGCGAAGGGGCTGTTGTGGAGCAATCTTAGATTTCGGGTGAGCTGGTCGACCACCACCCCGGCGGCGTCGCCAGGGCCCTGCAGGAGCCGGTCGGCGAAGCGCCCGGCGTGGGTCTCCGGGCCGCCGAGGCCGGCGCCGAGCGCGACCGCCACGGCGGCGGCGACCGCCACCACGGCGAGGCCGACCAGCCGGCCGGCGCGGGGCCGCCCTGGGGCCAGCAGCACCAGGGCCGCCGCCGCGGCGAGCATGGCGGTCAGGGACCCACCGACGTCGGCGCCGAGCCGCGGCAGCCCGTCGAGCACCGCAAGGGCGGCCAGCAGGATCGCAGCCGGCGCGGCGCGCAGCGGCGCGAAGCAGATCACCAGCATGGCCGCGGCCAGCGCGAACGCGAAGTAGCCGTTGCCGAGGCCGTAGAAGCGCTCGCCGTCCCAGGCGCTCCCGCCGAGCAGCGGCTGGGCGAGCCCGTCGCCGCCGCGCAGCAGGTCGATGGCGACCAGCGCGAGCAGCACACCGCCGAGCAGCAGCGGCGCGGGCAGCCGCAGGGCGTGCGGCCGCGCGGCGGGGTCCGACCCGGCACCCTTGGCCCCCTGCGCGGCCGCGTGCGCCGCTGGGGCCGGGCCGGCGCCGCCTCCGGCCGCCGGTGCGGGCGGCCGGTCCAGGCGGAGGGCGACCAGGGCGAGCAGGGCGGCCGCGGCCAGGCCGGCGCCCACCCAGGCCGCCGCCCACGGGCCGGTGCTGCCGGCGGCGCGGAACGCCCCGGTGTCCAGGGCCTGCCACGCCCTGGCCGCGGCCGGCTCGGCCATGCTGGCCGCCAGGTAGCCGGACGGCAGGGCGAGGGTGACGGCCAGCAGCGCACGGGCGGCCCGCCCGGCGCGCTCGGCCCCCGGGGCCCGCCAGGCGGCCAGCAGGGCCAGCAGCGCCAGGCTGGCCGCCAGCGCCAGCAGCGGGATGGCCCAGGTGCGGGCGGCCACCAGCGCGCCGGCCCGCCGGTCCAGCCGCACGGCGACAGCCGCCGGGTCGCCGACCTCGGCGACCCGGACCGGCGCGCCGTCGTCGCCCGCCGAGCTGCTCCCTGCCAGGGTCGGGCGCAGGTCCTCGAGGGCGACCAGGCCCTGGCGGCGGGTGGAGTCCGAGGTGGGCAGGCCGCCGAGGTCGGCGTCCAGCAGCAGCAGCGGCGCCGCACCGGCGCGCCCGGGCGCCGGCCGCAGCCCGACCACCAGGATCCCGCCGGCGCCGCCGGCGAGCCGCGGCAGCACCCGGGCGAGCGCGGCCGCGTCCGGCACGGCGACCACCAGCAGCTCACCCGGCCGAGTTGGGATCGGCTGGCTGCCGTCTGGCTCCAGGCTGCCGGCCGCCGGCGCCGGGCCGGCCGGCCCGAGCGCGAACAGCCCCGCCGCCTCCATCCCCGGCCAGGCCAGCACCCGGGTCGGCGGCAGGCGCCCGAAGCGGACGTCCGGGTTGCCGGCGCGCAGCCGCTGGACCGCGGCCGGGTCGGGAAGCGGCGAGGATCCGCCGGGCGCCTGGAGCGCGTCGGCGTCGACCCGGCGGCCGGCGGCGAGGGAGAGCACCCTGGCGGCGAACGGCTGGTCGGGGGGCAAGGTGGAGACGAAGCCGGTCACCCGTTGCCCCTCTGCGCCGGTCGCCGCCAGCGCCTCGTCGAGGGTGAGCCGGTCCACCAGCACCAGCGCGCCAGGCGGCGCCATCCGCGGCGCCGCTCCAGCGGCCGCCGGGGCGGCCACGGCGGCGAGGACCGCGACGGCCACGGCCAGGGCGGCCCCCAGCCTGGCCACGCGCGGACGGGTACGGGACGTGCGCATCGGCCCGATCGTAGCCCTGGACGCCGCCGTGGGGGGCGCTTGCTGCCCCCCCGGTCGATCGGGCTACCCTGAGCGCGATGGATGGCGCCGGGCGGACCGCGGTGGCCGGGCTGCACGAGGCGGCCGGGCTGCTCGGCGCGGCCCGGCGGGTGGTGGTGTTCTCCGGCGCCGGCATCTCGACCGAGTCCGGCATCCCCGACTTCCGCTCCCCCGGCGGCCTGTGGACCCGCTACGACCCCCGCCAGCTCGGCTTCCGCCGCTACCTGGCCGACCCTGCCAGCCGGCGGCTGGCCTGGCGGCTGCGCTGCGAGCTGCACCACCTGGACGCCCGGCCGAACCCGGCCCACCTGGCCTGCGTCCGTCTGGCCGAGGCAGGCAGGCTGGCCGGCGTGATCACCCAGAACATCGACGGCCTGCACCTGGACGCCGGGTTGCCTGCGGAGCTGGTCTGCGAGCTGCACGGCACCGCCCGCCAGGTCGTCTGCCTGGCCTGCGGCGACCGCGGCCCGATGGCCGCCGCGGTGGCGAGGGTCGAGGCCGGCGAGGAGGACCCGGCCTGCCTCGGCTGCGGCGGCATCCTGAAGGCGGCGACCGTGTCGTTCGGACAGAACCTCCCGCCGGCGGTGTGGGCGAGGGCGGAGGCGATGACCGCCGCCTGCGACGCCTTCGTGACGGTCGGCTCCTCGCTGGTGGTGCAGCCCGCGGCCGGCCTTCCGGGCAGGGCGAAGCGCCTCGGGGCCAGCCTGCTGGTCGTCAACCGCGAGCCGACCCCGCTGGACGGCCTGGCCGACGCGGTCCTCCACGGCGAGGCCGGCACGCTGCTGCCCGCCCTGGTCGAGGCCAGTCTGGCAGCTCGATGAGCGGGCGGCTGCTGGTGGTCCAGCACGAGCCGAGCTCGCCCCCGGCGCTGCTGGCCGAGGCGGCCGGGCAGACCGGCGTCGACCTGGAGGTGGTCGAGGCGCCGGGCCAGCGGGTTCCGGTCGAGCTGGGCGGCGCGGACGGCCTGGTGGTGCTCGGCGGCGTGATGGACGCCGACGAGACCGACGCCTACCCGCACCTGGAGCGCACCGTCGCGCTGCTGCGCGACGCCGCCGCCCGGTCGGCGCCCACCCTCGGGATCTGCCTTGGCGCCCAGCTCGCCGCGAACGCCTTCGGCGGGCGGGCCTACCCGGGGCCGGCGGGCGAGGAGCTCGGCTGGAGCAAGATCGAGCTGACCGCCGCCGGCCGGGCCGACCGGGTGCTCGGGGCGCTCCAGGAGCCGGCCGAGGTCTTCCACTGGCACCACGACACCTTCGACCCACCGCCCGGCGCCATCCGGCTCGCCACCGGCACGGTCTACCCCCACCAGGCGTTCCGCCTCGGCAGCGTGGTCGCCGTCCAGTTCCACCCCGAGGTGGACGGGCCGCTGCTGGCCGAGTGGTGGGCCGAGACCGGCGGGCGGCTCGCCTACCCCGAGGCGGAGGCCGTCGCCGGCGCCAACCGCAACGCCGCCAACTCCCTGCGCCTGCTGGAGGCGTTCTGCCTGGCCGCGGCCGGGCACGGCACAATACCAGCACGATGATCATCGACTGCGCCGTCTACCAGCAGGGCAAGCGCCGCCCGGGAACGCTCGCGCTCGAGCAGGCCTACGAGGCCGCCTGCGAGCCCGGCGCTTTCGTCTGGATCGGCCTGT
>Ga0137375_10008456_pt1 | contig 12237 bp, 7 predicted proteins | sample SagtaG_24_FD_104936 | JGI IMG/M metagenome (GOLD analysis project Ga0137375, IMG submission 104936) | Vadose zone soil microbial communities from Sagehorn Ranch, Mendocino, California, USA - Sage1_R_113_16 metaG | ecosystem: Environmental > Terrestrial > Soil > Vadose zone | place: USA... | reverse complement strand
CTGGTGAGCGTCACCCTCAAGGCGGACATGGGGGAGGAGGAGTTCTCGCGCTTCGTCGACATGCTGAGCGAGACGCGGACCGAGGCCGCGGACGCGGCGGGCAAGGAGCGCTTCCTGGCGCGCCTGCGCGAAGCCGGTGTCGTCCACTTCTCGATCGTCTTCGCGGAGGACCTGCTGGCGCCGGAGCGCAAGCTTCCCTGGCGCGCCCACCTCGCCCTCGCCCGTCTGCGCAAGGACCTCGCGCGCGTGCCCCTCTTCCACGACCTCGACGACCCGGGCTTTCGCTCCCCCCGCCAGCAGGTCCTCCACGACGTCCTGCGGCCGATCCACCGGGCAGACCTGCTGGCCGCGTTGCTCATGAACGGTGACCTCGCGGCCAGCCCGGAGGTGCCCGCGGAGGAGATCGAAGACGAGATCGCGCGGAACGTGCCCGATTCCCTCGTCCTCTCGACCAGCGGCGCCGCGCTGGCGACGCTTCTCTCCTCTCACGACCCCGAGTGCACCCGGCGGCGGCGGCGCGCGCTGCTCCGGCTCGTGCTCTCGGCCCGGACGGAGGAGCCGCGAGGGCTGCCGGAGTTCGTGCGGGAGCTGTTCGATCGCGGGCTAGTCGAGCTGGAGCGGCTGCCCGCGTCCTTGAAGGACCAGATCCTCCTCGAGCGCGACGCCGACCGGTTCCTGGATGCGCGCACGTCAATGCTCGCCTGCCTGGAAGCCACCACGGCCGCGGACGCGTATCGGCTCCGCGTGCGTGGGCTCGTGCGGCTCGTCCCGGAACTGCTGCGCCGCGACCGGGTGGACGACGCCGTCTCCCTGGCCACGATGGTACGCGGGCACGCGGCGCTGGGCGGCCCACGCGGGCCGGTCGCGGCGGAGGCGCTCCTGCGCCTGGCGAGCGGGGAGGTGGCGGTCGCACTGAAGGCGAAGTTCCTGCACGGCCGGAAGGAGGACCGCATGGCGGTGGCCACGCTGTGCCAGTCCGTCGGCGACGAGACGCGCCCGCTGCTCCTCCAGATGGTCAGGGAGGCCACCGACGCCTGGACCCGCAAGAGCGCCGCCGAGGCGCTGCTCCACATGGGCCCGCACGCCACCGAGATGCTCGTGGCCGAACTTCACGAGGGGTGGCTCTCCGCGGAGATCCGTGCCGAGCTGGTGATGGTGCTCGGGGAGTGCCGGAGGGGCACGCCCTCGCTCCTGCCCACCCTGCATGAGTTCACGCGCGACGCCGACCCCCGCGTGCGCGAGGAGGCGATGTGGGCGCTCTGCCGGCTCCGGGGCGCGGCCGAGGAGCCCCTCTTCCTGCAGATGCTCGACGACCCCGATCCCGAGGTGCTCGCGCGCGCCCTGCGCTGCCTCCGTGCCGCTCGCTGTGGGGGCGCCATCGCCAAGGTGGTCGAGCTCCTCTCGCAGATGGAACAGGCGCCGGAGCTGGAACCGATGGAAGAGCATCTGTATGCCGTCCTTCCCGACCTGGCCGCGGCCGCACGCGCGCGCGGCGGACCGGTGGAGGATCTCCTGATCCGGAAGCTCCACGGCGCCCGCACCCAGGGGCTGTGGTCGGCGCTCCATCGGCCGCGGCATCCGCTCACCGAGGACGCGTTCCAAGGCATCTGTGAAGCCCTGGCCGTGGTGGGCACGGAACGGGGCCGAGAAGCGCTGGCGGAGCTGAGCCGGCGCGTCCAGGAACCCGTACGCCACTGGGTGCTGAAAGCCCTGCGCACGATCGAGAGCCGCGTACCGGACCCGCAGGCCGCCTAGAGCCGAGCGGGCTGCGCCCTCACCGCGCTCCTGGATCAAAAGAACCATGGTCCTACCGGCGGCGCCGACCCATCATCCAGGTAGCTCGCACCGGAACTCCGGCCAGTGACTCGCCGGTGCGTGGCGAACAGGAGGCACGCCAACCGTAGATGGACGTTCGGTTGAGTCGAGTCGCTGACTGAAGAGTCGCCCCTTTGGGGGCGACGGCTCGCGATCGAAATGACGCGGCCACTTTTTCGCCCCGCTGCGGAGCGTGCCGTCCGCTGACGACTCCGCGGCGGGGCTCTTTCGTCTCCTGTCGCATACGCGGCCGTGCTGGCGTCTGACCCGAAAGGAAGCCCGCATGAGTGAGCCCACCGCGCCCCAGTTTCGCGACCTGACCCGCAAGGAGTGTGAGTCCCTGCTCGTGCGCAACTCGGTCGGCCGCGTCGCCTTCGTACAGGGGAATCGCGTCGACATCATTCCCATCCACTTCGTCTTCGAGAACGGGGTGGTCTGCGGCCGCACGGCGCGCGGGACGCGCCTAGAGGAAGCGAGCGCAAACTTCAACGATTCGTGGCCTGTCGCGTTCGAGACGGACGAGGTCGCCGAGCTCTTCCAGTGGCGCAGCGTCGTGGTGCACGGAAACCTGCACGCCGCGACCGAGGGCGATGCGGAGTGGCAGCGCAATCCGCGGGACTGGGAGGAGGCAATGCGATCTTTCCGGACGCTGATGCCGGACGCCTTCACCGACCGCGATCCGACGCGATTCCGGGACATCCTGATCCGGATCGACGCCGCCGAAGTGAGCGGCCGGGAAGCCCTCCCCGGACGGCGCACGGCGTAGCCCTTACTTTGCCGGTGGCTGCAGCGTCCAGAGGTAGTGGCCGAGGTTGCGGATCGCGGCCGCCGCCGTCGCCTCTCCAGTCCCCTTCGTCCTCTTGAAGGCATCGCCCCAGGCCGGCATGACCGGCGTGCCGTGCCCGCGGACGCTGTCGCCGCTCTCGATAATGCGGACCACGCGGTCGTAGGGGTACTTCCCGCCGTTTCGTTGGCTGAGCGCGGTGAGGTCGGGGACGGCGACGCGCAGGTCGCCGGCCAGCGGCCCGTCGCCCTTGGCCTGAGGACCGTGGCAGGAGACGCAGTAGCGCCCGTAGGTCACGCGGCCCTTGGCCGCGGCCGCGGCATCGGGCCTCCCCTTGGCCGCCATCACGGGCCCGGACATCACGGCGATCCCGATCACGACGACCGCCGCGGTCATCCTCGCGTTTCCCATGCGTCCTCCTCGCGGCGAATAGTATGCCCGCCGGAGCCGGAAGCAAGCAGACGGCCTCCGCGCTAGGAAGAGGCCACGGAGAGGACGAGACTCCCTCGCACGCGCCCCGCGCGCAACGCGGCCAGGGCCTCGTTGGCCTCGGCGAGCGGATGCACCTCGACCTCGGTGCGCACGGGGACGCGCGGCGCGACCTTCAGGAACTCCTCGCCGTCGCGTCGCGTGAGGTTGGCGACCGAGCGCAGCACACGCTCCTCCCAGAGGATCCGGTACGGAAATGAGGGAATGTCGCTCATGTGGATCCCCGCGCAGACCACGATCCCGCCCTTCCGCACCGCGCGCAGCGCGAGGGGCACGAGCTCGCCCGCGGGCGCGAAGAGGATCGCGGCGTCCAGCGGGACGGGCACGGCATCGTCCGTGCTCCCCGCCCAGGCGGCCCCGAGCGCGCGCGCGAAGGTCTGCGACTCGTGGTCTCCGGGCCGCGTGAAGGCGAACACTTCACGCCCTTCCGAGCGGGCCACCTGCGTGAGGATGTGCGCGGCGGAGCCGAAGCCGTAGAAGCCCAGCCGCCGGCTCTCGCCGGTCAGGCGTAGCGCGCGAAATCCGATGAGGCCCGCGCAGAGCAGGGGTGCCGCCTGCAGGTCGGGATAGCCGTCCGGGATCCGGAAGCAGAAGCGCGCGTGGGCCAGCGCGATCTCGGCAAAGCCGCCGTCCAGATGGTAGCCGGTGAAGCGCGCGCGGTCGCACAGGTTCTCCCGCTCGGAACGGCAGTATTCGCATGCGCCACACGTCCAGCTCAGCCAGGGGACGCCCACCCGGTCGCCGATGGCGAGGCCGGCCACGCCGGGCGCGGCCGCCTCGACTGTCCCCACGATCTGATGCCCGAGGACGAGAGGCCACTTCGCCTCCGCCAGCTCGCCGTCGAGGATGTGCAGGTCGGTGCGGCAGACGCCGCAGGCGCGCACGCGAAGGAGGACCTGCCCTTTCGAGGGCTGGGGCGCCGGCCGGTCGCGCAGCGCGAGAGCCTGTCCGGGACCATCGAGGACCATGGCGCGCATGGTCAGGATTGTGTCAGACGGCGGGCACCGTCAGCACGGGGATCGGCGACTTGCGGACGACGTGCTCCGCGGTCGAGCCCAGGAGGAGCCGTCCGGCCGCGCCGCGGGCGTGCGTCCCGAGCACGATGAGGTCGGCGCCAGGCGCCGGGGTCAGCCCAGGCCGAGCACCCGCCGCACGAGGACGGCCTGCTGGTCCGACTGTCCCGCCCGCGCCAGCTCCTTGAGGCAAACGGTGGGCGTGTGCAGCAGCTTGTTGACGATGGCGGCGGTGGCGGACTCGAGCGCGCGTTCCTGTTCCGGGGTGAGCGCGCCCATGCGTTGGCGCGCTCTCGACAGCTCCGCGCGGCGGATCTCCTCCGCCCGCTCACGCAAGGCCACGACCAGGGGGACGGCGCGGCGGGAGCGTTGCGCGTCCAGATAGGAGCCGACCTCCGTCTCCGCGAGGGCCTCCGCGGCGGCGGCGTCGCGCTGGCGCTCACGCAGGTTCGCATCGGCCACGGAGCGGAGGTCGTCGAGGTCGTAGAGGAACACCCCGGAGAGGCCGCGCACCGCCGGATCGACGTCGCGCGGCACCGCGATGTCGATCAGGAAGAGCGGCCGCCCGCCGCGCGGAGCGCGCGCCGCCTCGACGTCCTCGCGATGCACGACGAGGCCGGGGGCGCCCGTGCTCGCGATCACGATGTCCGCCTGCGCGAGCTCGTCACGCAGGTCCTCGAGGCCCGCGGCGCGCCCCCCGAGGGACGCCGCCAGCTCCTCCGTGCGCGCGAACGTGCGGCCGAGGACGGTCGCGCGCGCGCCCTCGCGGACGAGCCGGCCCGCGGCCAGGCGCGACATCTTCCCCGCCCCCACGAGCAGGACGCGCCGGCCGTCGAGGCTGCCGAAGATCTTCCGCGCCAGCTCCACGGCCACGTGGGAGACGGACACGGCGTGGCGGCCGATGCCGGTCTCGGTGCGCACGCGCTTGGCCGCGCCCAGCGAATGCTGGCGGAGGCCGCGGAGGACGGGGCCCAGGGTGCCCGCCGCCTCCGCCGCTTGATAGGCGTCCTTGAGCTGTCCCAGGATCTGCGACTCCCCCAGCACCATCGAGTCGAGGGAGGCGGCCACCCGGAAGGCGTGGCGCACCGCGGGGTCGCCGACGCGCTGGTCGAGGATCGGGATGACCCGGCTCCGCGCGCAGGCGTGGGCACGCAGCACGGACGCGATGGTCTGCGCTTCGGCGACGCCGCCCGCCGCGTACACCTCCACCCGGTTGCAGGTGGACAGGATCATCACCTCCGAGAGCCCGGCTTCGCGCCGGAGGCGAGCGAGGGCGGTGGGCAGGGCGTCGCGCGGGAAGGCCAGCGACTCGCGGACCTGCAGCGGCGAGTTGCGGTGCGACACGCCGACCACGACGAGGGCGGGGCCCGGCGCGGGCGCGCCTCCGTCGGACGCGCTCTCCTCGCCGCGATCAGGAGGCACGGCCGGGCTCCGTGGCGGGCATGGCGATCCCGGCGAGCTGCGTGTACAGGGCATGCCGCCGTCGCGCGTCCGCTTCCGCCATTTCGGTGAGGCGCCGGAAGCGTGCGGGGTCGCTGCGCTCCACCACCCGGAACCGCGCCTCGTTGCGCATGTACTCCGTCACGCGCCCGCGGGGGGCGCCGGAGTCGAGGCGCAGGGGCGGCTCGCCCTTGCCCACCCGCCGCGGGTCGAAGCGGTACAGCGGCCAGACGCCGCTCTCCACGGCCAGCTTCTGCTGGTCCGCGCCGTGGACCATGTCGTAGCCGTGGGCGATGCAATGGCTATAGGCGATGACGAGGGACGGGCCGGCGTGGGCCTCCGCCTCCAGGAGGGCCTGCACGGTCTGCTGCATCTTCGCGCCGAAGGCGATCTGGGCGACGTAGACGTGGCCGTAGCTCATGGCCAGCAGGCCCAGGTCCTTCTTGGCCCCTTCCTTCCCCGCCTCCGCGAACTTGGCGGAGGCACCGCGCGGGGTGGCCTTGGACTGCTGTCCGCCCGTGTTCGAGTAGACCTCGGTGTCCAGCACGAGGACGTTCACGTCGTAGGGCGAGGCCAGGACGTGGTCGAGGCCTCCGTACCCGATGTCGTAGGCCCAGCCGTCGCCGCCCACCAGCCACACGCTCTTCTTGACGAGCGCGTCCGCGAGCGTCGCCAGCCGCCGCATCTCCGGGCCCGGCAGCTCCGCCAGGCGCGCCTTGAGGGCGGCCACGCGCTGGCGCTGGAAGACGCCGCTCGCCGGCGTGCCGTCCGCTTCCACGAGGGCGGCGGCGAGGCTGCCCCCGATGAGATCGGAGTGCGCGCGCAGCATGCGCTGGGCCTCGTCGCGCTGGGCGTCCAGGGCCAGACGCATGCCGAGGCCGAACTCGGCGTTGTCCTCGAAGAGCGAGTTGGCCCAGGCCGGCCCGCGTCCCTCGCGGTTGACGGTGTAGGGCGTGGTGGGCAGGTTGCCGCCGTAGATCGACGAGCAGCCGGTCGCGTTCGCGATGAGGGCCCGCTCCCCGAAGAGCTGGGTGAGGAGCTTGACGTAGGGGGTCTCGCCGCAGCCCGCGCAGGCCCCGGAGTACTCGAAGAGCGGGGGCAGGAGCTGCGAGCCCTTGACGTCGAGGCGGGGCAGGCGCGCGCGGTCGATGTCGGGCACACCGAGGAAGAACGCGTAGTTCTCGCGCTCCGCTTCCCGGCGCGGCCGCTGCTCGGCCATGTTGATGGCCTTGCGGCGGGGCTGGCTCTTGTCCTTGGCCGGGCACACCTCGACGCACAGGCCGCAGCCCGTGCAGTCCTCCACCGCGCACTGCAGCGTGTACTTCAGGCCCTTGAGGTCGACGGACTTGAACTCGTCGGAGACGAAGCCGGCGGGCGCGCCGGCCAGATGCCCGGGCTCGTAGACCTTGGCCCGGATGGCCGCGTGCGGGCAGGCCAGCACGCACTGGTTGCACTGGATGCACAGACGCGGCTCCCAGACGGGCACCTCGGCCGCCAGGTTGCGCTTCTCCCATTGGCTGGTGCCCACGGGCCAGGTGCCGTCCACCGGGAACGCGCTCACGGGCAGGAGGTCGCCCTTGCCCGCGAGCATCATCGCGGTCACGCGCTGCACGAAGTCCGGTGCGGCCGCGGGCACCACGGGCGGCCGCGGGGCGGCGCCGACGCCGAGGCCGGTGGTGTCGACGGGGTGCAGGTGGGCGAGGGCGGCGTCGACGGCCGCGAAGTTCTGCGCGATCACCTCGGGGCCGCGCTTGGCGTAGGTCTTCTTGACGGCGTCCTTGATGCGCGCGATGGCCTCGTCCGCGGGAAGGACGCCGGAGATCGCGAAGAAGCAGGCCTGCATGATGGTGTTGATGCGGCCCCCCATCCCCGCGTCACGGGCCACGCGCACGGCGTCGATGGCGTAGACCTTCAGGGCCTTGTCCACGATCGTCTGCTGCACTTCGCGCGGCAGGTGGTCCCACACCTCGTCGGGGGCGTAGGGCGCGTTCAGCAGGAAGACCGCGCCCGGGGCCGCGGACTCGAGCACGTCGTGGCGCTCGAGCAGCTCGAACTGGTGGCAGGCCACGAAGCTGGCGCGGCGGATGAGGTGGGTCGAACGCAGCGGGCGGGGGCCGAAGCGCAGGTGCGACACCGTCACCGCGCCCGACTTCTTGGAGTCGTACACGAAGTAGCCCTGGGCGAAGAACGGCGTCTCCTCCGCGATGATCTTCACCGAGTTCTTGTTGGCGCCCACGGTGCCGTCGGAGCCGAGGCCGTAGAACACCGCGCGCACGACGTCCGGAGCTTCGATGTCGAAGTCGGTCTCCACCGGCAGCGACAGGTGGGTGACGTCGTCGTTGATCCCGACGGTGAAGTGCGGCCGCGGCTTCGGCCGCGCCAGCTCGTCGAACACGGCCTTCACCATCGCGGGGTTGAACTCCTTCGAGGACAGGCCGTAGCGTCCGGCGATGACCGCGGGCTCGCGATCGAATCGGGAGAGGCCCGCCGTGCGTGCTTCCCGAAGGGCGGCCACGACGTCGAGGTAGAGGGGATCCCCCACCCCTCCCGGCTCCTTCGTCCGGTCCATCACCGCGATGGCCGACACCGACCGCGGCAGCGCGCCCGCGAGGTCGATGACCGAGAACGGGCGATAGAGCCGGACGCGGAGCAGACCGACCTTCTCCCCGTGGTCGAGGAGCCAGTCCACCGTCTCGTGGGCCGCCTCCGCGCCCGAGCCCATGAGGATCATCACGCGATCGGGTTGCGAGTGGCCGTGGTACTCGAAGAGCCGGTACTGGCGGCCGGTGAGGTCGGCGAAGCGGTCCATCACGCCCTGGACGATCCCGGGGCAGGCGGTGTAGAAGCCGTTGCCGGCCTCGCGGGCCTGGAAGAACGCGTCCGGGTTCTGCGCGGTGCCGCGCACCACCGGGTGCTCCGGGCTCAGGGCCCGGTCCCGGTGCGCGCGCACCAGCTCGGGATCGACGAGGCCGCGCAGGTCGTCGTCGTTCAGCTCCTCGATGCGGGCGACCTCGTGGGAGGTCCGGAACCCGTCGAAGAAGTGCAGGAAGGGGACGCGCGAGTGGAGCGTGGCCGCATGCGCCACCGCCGCGAGGTCGTGGGCCTCCTGGACGGACCCGGCCGCGAGCATCGCGAACCCGGTCTGGCGGCAGGCCATCACGTCCGAGTGATCGCCGAAGATGGACAGGGCGTGCGTGGCCAGCGACCGCGCAGCCACGTGCATGCAGAACGGGGTCAGCTCCCCCGCGATCTTGTACATGTTGGGGATCATGAGGAGCAGGCCCTGGGAGGCCGTGAAGGTGGTGGCCAGCGCTCCCGCCTGCAGCGCGCCGTGCACGGCCCCGGCCGCGCCGCCCTCCGACTGCATCTCCACGACCTTCGGCACGGCCCCCCATACGTTGGTGCGTCCGTGCGCGGACCAGGAGTCGGCCAGCTCCCCCATGGTGGACGAGGGGGTGATCGGGTAGATCGCGATCACCTCGCTCAGGCGGTGGGCGACGGAGGCAGCCGCCTCGTTTCCGTCGATGGCGACCAGGCGGCGGCTCGTGAGCGGCATCGCTTGTCCCTCGAATCCCCGCTCGCCCGTACGTGGCAGCGGCTTCCGGGCCTGTCACAGATCAATCGACGTGCCACGGCAATGGCCCGCCAGATCAGGTGTTTCGAGCGGATCCGACGAACGATTTGCGGAAACGGGGGATGGGGCCGCGGTTTTTGCGGCGGGGGCTCAGACGCCGGCGAGGGCGCGGCGAAGATGCTCGATGAGCACGGCCCCGCCTTCGAGGCCGACGGAGAGGCGCACCAGGCCCGGCGTGATGCCGCGCGCGAGGCGCACCTCCTCGGGGACGCCCGCGTGGGTCATGGAGGCGGGGTGCTGGATGTAGGAGATCGAGGAGCCCAGGCTGACCGCGAGCTCCATGGGCGTGTCCCGGCGGCCGAAGTAGTCGAGCAGGGACTTCGCCGCCGCCTGACCGCCGCGCAGCTCGAAGGTGATCATCGATCCGCCGCGCCGCATCTGGTCCCGCACCAGCTCTCTCTGCGAGAAGTCGTCGAAGCCCGGGTAGTACACGCGCGTGAGCTGGGGCTGGCGGCGCAGGAAGCCGGCCACGCGCTCCGCGGTCGCGCACTGCGCGTCCACGCGCACGGCCAGGTCCTGGAGGCACAGCGCGTTGAGCCACGACTCGAACGGCGACGGGCTGGGCCCGAGGTCGCGGTACCAGGCGAACATCTCGCCACGCATGAAGCGGAACGGGCCGAGGACGGCGCCCGCGATGGACGACGAATGGCCGTTGATGAACTTCGTGAGCGAGTGCACCACGAAGTCGGCGCCCAGGCGGAAGGGCTGCTGCAGGTAGGGCGAGCAGAAGGTGTTGTCCACGATGAGCGGGATGCCCCGCGCTTCCGTCAGCCAGGAGATGCGCCGGATGTCCGCCAGGCGCAGGGTGGGGTTCTCGGGCGATTCCAGCAGCACCGCGGCCACGTCGGACCGCGCCTCGAGCGCGCGCGCCACCGCGCCCAGGTCGGAGGTGTCGCAGAAGACGGCGCCGATCCCGAACTTGCCCAGGCCGCGAGCCAGGCTGTCCGTGCTGCCGTACACGCTGCCCAGGAGCAGCGCATCGCCCTGGCGCAGCAGCGAGAGGAGCAGCGTGCTGATCGCGGCCATCCCCGAGGAGAAGATGAGCGCGCCGACGGTGGGCTCGGTCTCCCCCGCTGCGAGTGCCTTCTCCAGGACGTGGTGGGCCTCGAGCTGCAGCATCACCCGCTCGAGGTACTCGGTCGTGGGATTCCCCAGGCGCGTGTACACGCGCGCGTAGGGCCGCTCGTTTCCGGAGGTGACACCCGCGAAGCGGCGGGCCCCGTCCTGCGCGCTCTCGAACGCGAAGTTGGAGCGCTGGTCGATGGCGGGAAGGCCGGTGCCGGCGCAGAGCGCGCGGAAGACGTCGGCGTCGAGCTGCGGCTCGTCGTCCCGCACCCACAGCTCCTTGCCGTCGACCCACCCCTCCCACCAGTCCCAGCGCGCGCGCGCGTCTTGGGCCCGCGCGGTCAGGGCCACCGTCACGTCGGAGGGCGTCTCGACGATCATGGAGACTTCAGCGCCCGCCCGCGGAGGCCCCACGGTCCACCCAACCGTTGCGGAAGGCGAGCGAGACGGCCTCGAGCTTGGAATGGACCTCGAGCTTCTCGAGCGTGTTGTGGATGTGGTTGCGCACGGTGGCCAGGCTGAGCTCGAGCTTCTGCGCGATCTCCTTGTTCTGGAGGCCGGCCGCCATCCAGCCCAGGACCTCGCGCTCGCGGGGAGTGAGCACGCCCGGCGCCTGGCCCTCGGCCGGACGTGGCCGCGCCGCGGGCTCGCCTTCCGGCGCGGGCACCGCGTGCAGCGCGGGAGAGAGGCGGGCCAGCGCGCGCGTCAGGCGCGTGCGCTCGTCCACGCCGTGGAGGATGTGGACCAGCGTGAAGAGGTCCGCGCGCGGGCCGGGCAGACGCACGACGGTGACGTGAACGGTGGTGGGATCGCCGCCATTGCCGTTTGCGGGAATGCGCAGCTCGAATGCGCGCGGAACCTCCCCGGAACGGCTCATGGCGGCCAGTGGGCAGTTCGCGTAGCAGAACCGGTTCCCGAAGACGTCGCGGCCGCCCAGCACCTCGTGACAGTGCCGGCCCATGGCCTCCTCGGCTCGCCGGCCGAGCAGGGCAGCCGCTCCTCGGTTCCAGAACACTACGCGCTCGCGGCTGTCGGTCGCGAAGGCGGCCGGGTCACCGCTGGCAAGGACTTCGAGTAGATCCGGCGTGTGGCGGCTCATTGCGCCAGTCGCGGGCTCAGGGTCGAACGCCGCAAGCCCTGCGAGCCGGATGCTTTCGATCTTGCCCATGGTGCTCACCTTCCTGGCCGGGCCTATGAGCAATCGGGATGCCGACCGAGGGCCCGCGCAAGCCGCTGAGCCGGCGTGGTCGATCTGTCCTGATTCCCGGGCGCGGGCGCAGAGTTTTCCGGCCGGCCCCGGCAGGGACGCATTTGGCGCGCCGTCCCCCCGGATCCGGGAAGGGATCGAGCGGTTTGGGCCCCTCGCGCAGCCCGAGCGCGCGTCCCACGGAGCGGCCTGCGGCTTGCACCGGCGAAGGCGAGGGGGAACCATGCAGACACGCATCGAGCCGTATCGGATCAAGGCCGTCGAGCCGATCTCGCTCACGACGCGCGCACAGCGCGAGCGCGCGATCGAGACCGCCGGCTGGAACCTGTTCCGACTGCCCGCGCGCCTGGTGACCATCGACCTGCTGACGGACAGCGGCCTGACGGGCATGAGCTCACGGCAATGGGCGGCATTGTTCGAGGGCGACGAGAGCTACGCGGGATCGGAGAGCTTCAAGCGGTTTCGTGACGCGGTCCGGAACCTGACGGGGATGCCGCACGTCATCCCCACCCACCAGGGACGCGCGGCCGAGCGCCTGCTCTTCGAGGCGATGCTCGAGCCCGGCGACGTGGTGGCCGGGAACACCCACTTCGACACCACGCGCGCCAACATCGAGCGCGTGGGGGCACAGGCCGTCGATCTGCCCGTGGCCGCGGTGTCCACGCCCCTCGTGGAGCTGCCGTTCAAGGGCAACTGCGACCTCGGGGCCCTGACGGAGCTGCTCGCCTGGTCCGTGGAACGGGCACCGCAGCTCCTGATCATGACCGTGACCTCCAACACCGCGGGAGGG
>Ga0137375_10008442_pt1 | contig 12249 bp, 9 predicted proteins | sample SagtaG_24_FD_104936 | JGI IMG/M metagenome (GOLD analysis project Ga0137375, IMG submission 104936) | Vadose zone soil microbial communities from Sagehorn Ranch, Mendocino, California, USA - Sage1_R_113_16 metaG | ecosystem: Environmental > Terrestrial > Soil > Vadose zone | place: USA... | reverse complement strand
GGCGCCATCCGCGCCATCTGCGAACGCCACGGCACCGACATCAAGGCCGCGGCGTTGCAGTTTTGCGCGGCCCATCCGGTCGTGGCCGCCGTGATACCCGGTCCGCGCACTGCCGCCGAAGTGCAGCAGAACGCCGAGCTCATGCAGGCCGAGATTCCCAGCGCTCTTTGGGCCGACCTGCGCCGTGCCGGCTTGCTGCCGGAGAACGCCCCTACACCGGAAAAATAGGCGTCGGGAAAATGATCCGGGTCGATGCCCACCATCACGTCTGGGCCATCGCGCGCGGTGATTACCGGTGGCTGTCGCCTGATCTGTCGATCGCCCGCGACTATGGACTGGACGACCTGCGCCCCCTGTTGGGCGACATCGCCGCGACCGTGCTGGTGCAGGCGGCGGATACCGAGGCCGAAACGGCTTTCATGCTGGATGTCGCCCGCAGCTCGGCAGGGCTGGTTAGCGGCGTGGTCGGCTGGACGGACCTCGCTTCGCCGGGCGCGCCGGCCCGCATCGCCGAGCTTGCCGCTGATCCATTGCTGAAGGGCCTTCGCCCGATGCTGCAGGATATCGACGACACCGCCTGGATCCTGCTTCCTGGCGTGCAGCCGGCGCTCGCGGCGATGGCGCGCCACGGCCTGCGCTTCGATGCGCTGCTCAAGCCGCGCCATCTTCCTGTCATCGGCGAACTTGCCCGGCGTCATACCGATTTGCCGGTTGTAATCGATCACGCCGCCAAGCCGGACATCGCCAACGGCAGCCTGAGACCGTGGATGGACCATATGGCGCGACTGGCCGATGAGACTCCCTGGTGCTGCAAGGTGTCGGGCCTGGTCACCGAGGCGCGGGCGGACTGGCGAATCGACGATCTGCGTCCCTACGTCGATCATCTGCTCGCGACGTTCGGGCCGGATCGCCTGATGTGGGGCAGCGATTGGCCGGTCGTCACGCTGGCGAGCAACTACCAACGCTGGCGCGATGCCGCGGCGGCGCTCCTGCCGGCAGACACCCACGACGCCGTGTTCGGCGGCACCGCCGTACGGTTCTACGGCCTGTCCGCCTGAAGGCTTACTCTGCTGCGGCCTTGCGCGTCGTCCGCCGCGCCAGCCACTCGTGCATGGCCGCCTCCATGGTCATGAACACCGCGCCACCTTCCATCAGCTTCTGGATCAGGCGCTCCAGCATCATCATGCGATGGCCGCGACCGATGACGTGCGGATGGAAGGTATAGGTGAGGATGCCGAAGTCGGGCACCACGCGGGTCATGTAGGTGAAGTCGTCGACGAAGTTTTCCAGGACGTTCGTCGCGTTCATCAGGCCGGGCATGACCGAGCCGTTGGGCAGGCGCATGTATTCGAAATGGGGATAGTCGTCGAGTGACCAGCTGATTGGCATCTCGACCAGGGTCGTCTCGCGGCCGCGCACGAACGGCGCCTTGAGCTCGGCGACGTCGCCCTGACGGGCGAAGTAGCAGTCGTAGTCGTGACCCATCAGCGAGCTGTCGTACTGGATGCCGTGCTTGAGCAGGAGCTCGATCGAATGCGGGGAGAGATCCCAGGCCGGCGAGCGGTAGCCGCGCGCCGGCCGGCCGCTGATGCGCTTGATCGATTCATTGCCGCGGACGATTTCCTCCTCTTCCTCCTCGCGCGATAGCGAAGCGGGGAGGCGATGCGTCCAGCCATGATGGGCGAGCTCGTGGCCCGCCTCGACATAGGGCGAGACGGCCTGTGGCGTGCTGTCGATCGTGTGGCCAGGCGTGAAGAAGGTCGCCTTGATGTCGTAGCGCTCGAGCAATGTGACCAGCCGTGGGATGACCACCACGTCATATTCGCCGCGCGATATCGCCGTCGGCGTCGTCAGTCCGCGGGCAATGAATCCTGAAAGATGGTCGTGATCGAAGGTAAGGCATACGATGTGGCGCGGCATGGAACCCTCTCGTGGTGTTCGGGCCGATCATAGCGCCGGCGGCGCGGTCGGGTAGACAGTGAGGGAAGAAGTCGGATAAAATCATAGGTTGTATGTCCTAGAGCTTATGCGCGGGGAGAAAGCGATGGGCTTGGAATGGTTGGGCAGGAAAGGCGACCAGATCGCGGCCTTCTTCGCGACGAGCCACATGATGCTCGTCATCGGATCGCTCCTTGTGACGTACCTCGTCATGCGGGTGGTGGTGGCGACGCTGCATCGTCCCTGGCAAATGCCGTACTGGACGCTCTATCCCCTGGGCGTTGCCATAACGGCCGTGGCCGCGATCCTGCTGCTGTGGCCGGGACAGCCGCGCTGGGCGCTCGGCCTGTCCTGTCTGGTGTCCATCGCCGGCGTCGCCTGGCTCACTTTCCAGGTCAGCGAGCGCGTCCGGCGGGCGAAACAGATCGTCGATGACCCGGCGTTCGAGGTCCAGCCGCAACCGCTGGGCCCGGCGCCGACGGCTGCCGGCAGCGGGCGGCGTATCGTCATCTTCTGCGATGGCACCAGCAACAAGCCCGACCAGACGAGCGATGGCGAGGCGGCGCCGACCAACGTCTACCGGCTGTTCAAGGATCTGCGGAAGGACGAAACCCAGACCGCCTGGTACGATCCCGGCGTCGGCACCGAGACGTCGTCGGAAGCGGTGAAGGGCATCACCGCCGGTCGCATCGCCGCCATGATCGGCTGGGTGCAGGGCTCGCATGGCGCGGGCCTTTTCGTGAAGTTCCGCACCATCGTCGAGGCCGGCTTCGGCGTCGGCATCACCGAGAACATCGTCCAGGCCTACACCGAGATCGTGCGGCAGTATCGTCCGGGCGACCGCATCTACCTGATCGGCTTCTCACGCGGCGCCTACACGGCACGCTGCGTGGCGGGCGTCATCCGGCGTTGCGGCCTGTTGACCGCCGAGAACATCCGCTATTGCCCCGACGTCGTGCGGCTCTTCCGCACGCGCAAGGATTCCAGCAAAAACGTGCCGATACGTGCCGAGCTGGTCCACAAGCAGCTTCCGGCCATCGAGTTCGTCGGGCTGTTCGATACGGTGGGCTCGCTCGGCGTGCCGCTGTGGGGCTGGTGGTTCAACTCGCGCCTGTTCTTCCGCAACACGCCGTTGTCGACCGACCCGGCGCCGATCTGCGTGCATGTCTATCACGCCATGGCGATGGACGAGCGCCGGTCGCAGTTCTTTCCGACGCCTTTCGACAAGAACCAGCCCTCCGGGACCTGGACCAGGACGCTCGAGCAACTCTGGTTTCGCGGCGGGCATTGCGATGTCGGTGGCGGTTACGCCGATCATGGACTGGCCGACGTTGCCTTGGAGTGGATGTTCAAGGCCTGCATCGCGCACGGCCTCGTCTTCAGGGGCAAGCTGTTGGCGGAACTTCAGCCGGATCCGCTGGCGCGCATGCACGACGAGCTGCAGCGGCAGCCGGCCTGGCGGCTGATGGGATCGTGGCCGCGTTGGCATCCCGTCGACGATGACTTGCATCCGAGCGTTGCAGCTCGTGCGAACGCCGTTCATGCCCTGGGGCGGCACGATATGCGGACGGTTGGCATCAGCCCGGAGACCTTCATAGTGGGTGCACAGCGCGAATGGGACAGAACCGGCCTCATCCTGGAGGGCGGCGGCGCGCGGTATCTTCTCAAGTGGCAGCAGGGCAAATGGCGCGACAAGGATAGTCCGCCCTGCGATCCGGTGGGCCAGCCGGGCAGAGATCTCTTTCGCTGGCTGTTTCGTTTCCGGCGCCGCCTGCCGCAGCGGAACTACATGATGCTGTGCCTCTCCATCGCCCATCCCCGGCAGTGGCCGCTGCGCGAGGGCGGGCTGGCGCGTCTCCTGCGCTATGTATTCTGGCGCGATCCCGTGGAGATGCGCGAGCAGGTGGCGCCGGTCGGTAGCGACTTGGACAAGCACGACAGCGTCATCATCCAAAATGACGGTGCGGCCGGCGTCCTTTACGCGTTCGCCAACGACGCCTGGATGACCGCAGCCAACAACTCCGGCGGCCTCGAGATGACGATTCACCGCCTGGGCAAGGACGACGCCTACAATGTGCCCGTGTGGACCCTGAGCCGCACCATGCGGCACAGGAAGAGGCCGACAGACTGGCTGTCGGTCGACACCGAATCGTGGCGGTGGACACACAGCCAACCGGCATGACCGGCCGGCCGCTGGTTGCCTTGGCCCTCCCGAGCCTGCATGATGCTGCCAACTATAAGCAAAATGAGGTCGAGTTTTAGGGAGGGTTCATGGCGGGGTCGTCTGCCCGGCGCTTGGCTGCGCAAGAGGGCGACAGTCAGCTTGTGGTCGAGGGCGTATCCAAGCGTTTCGGCGGCGTCGTCGCGGTGCAGGATGTGTCGCTTGAAGTGCCGCGCGGCGCGATCGTTTCCATCATCGGTCCCAACGGCGCAGGCAAGACCTCCCTCCTGAACATGATCTCGGGCTTCTACAAGCCCGACACCGGCCGCGTCGTGCTCGAAGGCCGGGACATCACCCAGAAGAAGCCGAGCGACATCGCGGCGCTGGGCATTGCGCGCACCTTCCAGAACATCGCCCTGTTCAGCGGCCTTACCGTGCTCGACAACCTGATGCTCGGCCGCCACGTGCGCATGAAGTCGGGCGTGCTCGCTTCCGTCATCTACTGGGGCATGGCGCAGAAGGAAGACATCGCCCATCGCGAGGCCTGCGAGGAGATCATCGACTTCCTGAAGCTCCAGGACCTGCGCAAGCAGCCGACCGCCGCGCTGGCCTACGGCCTGCGCAAGCGTGTCGAGCTCGGCCGCGCGCTGGCGGTCGAGCCGCGCGTGCTGCTGCTCGACGAGCCGATGGGCGGCATGAACCAGGACGAGAAGGAGGACATGGCGCGCTACATCCTGGACGTGAACCAGGAGCGTGGCGTCACCGTCGTGCTGATCGAGCACGACATGGGCGTGGTCATGGACATCTCCGACCATGTCGTCGTGCTCGATCGCGGTCGGCGCATCGCCGCCGGCACGCCGGAGGAGGTCCAGCGCGATCCCGCCGTCATCCAGGCCTATCTCGGCACCAGCAGGAGTGAACGCGCATGAGTCTGGTCGATCAGGCCGCGACATCGACGCTGCCCAAGCTCTTGCAACGCAATGCCGAGCAGGATCCCAGAGGGCCGGGCATCCGCGAGAAGACCCGCGGCGTCTGGCAGACCCTCACCTGGACCGGCTATCGCGACCAGATGCGCGACCTCGCCCTCGGGCTGGCCGCGATCGGCTTCAAGCGCGGCGACAAGCTCTCCGTCGTCGGCGACAACCGGCCTCAGCTCTACGTCGCCCAGCTCGCCGCGCAGGTCCTGGGCGGCGTCTCGGTGCCGGTCTACCAGGATTCGATCGCCTCCGAGCTGGTCTACGTGCTGAACCACGCCGAGACGTCGGTCATCGTCGCCGAGGACCAGGAGCAGGTCGACAAGGCACTGTCGCTCAAGGACAAGCTGCCCAAGCTGCGCTGGATCATCTACGACGATCCGCGTGGCCTGTCGTTCTATGACGACCCCCTCCTGCGCTCGTACGACAGCGTGCTGGTGGAGGGGAGGAAGTTCGGCGAGGCCAACCCCGGTTTCTACGAAGCCGAGCTCGCCAAGGGCGGCGCCGACGACACGGCGATGATCGCCTACACCTCGGGCACGACCGGCAGCCCCAAGGGCGCGATGCTCAGCCATCGCAACATGATCGCCACCGCCGAGGCGTTCATCGAGGTGAACGATGTCAAGCAGGGCGACAACTGGCTATCGTACCTGCCGATGGCCTGGGTCGGCGACGCGGCCTTCACGCTCGGCATAGCTCTGGTGGCGCGCCTGACGGCGAACTGCCCGGAGAGCCCGGAGACCGTGCAGCGCGACCTGCGCGAGCTCGGGCCCGACGCCATGCTGGCGCCGCCGCGCATCTGGGAGAACATGCTGACCCTGATGCAGATCAAGGGCAGCGACGCCTCGCCGATGAAGCGCCGCGTGTTCGAGCACTTCCGCGGGCTGGCCGAGCGCTGCGAGCTGAAGCGCAGCGACGGCAAGCCATTGTCGCTCGGCGACCGGCTCGGCCTGGCGCTGGGCGAGATCTTCGTCTACGGGCCCGTCCGCGACCAGCTCGGCCTGCGCAAGGCGCGCTGGTGCTACACCGGCGGCGCGCCGCTGGGGCCCGACACCTATCGTTTCTTCCGTTCCTTCGGCATCAACCTAAAGCAGGTCTACGGCGCCACCGAGGCGTCGGCGCTGATCGCCTGCCAGGCCGATGCCGAGGCCAATCCCAACACTGTCGGCCGGCCGATCCCGCGCATCGAGGTCAAGATCGACGATCGCGGCGAGGTGCTGCTGAAAGGCTCCAACGTCTTCAAGGGCTACTTCAAGCAGGACGATGTGACGCGTGACACCATCACCTCGGACGGCTGGCTGAAGACCGGCGATGCCGGCTTCTTCGACAAGCAGGGCCATCTGGTCATCATCGACCGGGCCAAGGACGTCGGGAAGCTTTCGGACGGCTCGGCCTTCGCACCGCAATTCATCGAGAACAAGCTGAAGTTCAGCCCGTTCATCCGCGAGGCTGTCGCGTTCGGCGACCAGCGGCCGTTCGTCGTGGCCATGATCGCCGTCGACATGCAGACCGTCGGCACCTGGGCGGAGAAGCAGGGGCTTGCCTACACGAGCTTCATGGACTTGAGCAGCAAGCCCGAGGTCGCCGCCATGATCGGTGAGGCGATCGCCAAGGCCAACGCCACCTTGCCTGACGTGCAGCAGGTCAAGCGCTACCTGCTGCTGAACAAGGAGCTCGACGCCGACGACGCCGAGATGACGCGCACCCGCAAGGTCCGCCGCCGCTTCGTCGCCGAGAAGTACGCCAGTGTCATCGAAGCCTTTTATGGCGGCGCCTCGTCGGCTGACGTCACCATGGAGATCACCTTCGAGGACGGCCGCAAGTCGACGCTGAACTCGACCATCGCCATCCACGGCAACGCGGCCGCCGAGCCGGCGCGGAAGGCGGCGGCGTGATGCAGATGAAAGCTTCATGCTCATGCTCTTCCGGACCGCGAGCCTCCGGCTCGCTCATGATCATGAGCGCGCCAGAGGCGCGCGGTCCGGAAGAGCATGAAGGAGACGGGCGATGAGCGAAGATCTCGAATTCCTCTTCGCCCTGGTGCTGAGCGGCGCCTCGATCGGCCTGATGTACTCGCTGATCGCGCTGGGCTTCGTGCTGGTCTACAAGGCGACTGATGCCATCAACTTCGCCCAGGGCGAGTTCGTCATGCTGGCCGGCATGATCGTGGTGACCGTGCTCGGCGCCCAGGCGCCGCTGATCGCGGCCGTCGTCGTCGTGCTGCTGGCCATGATCGGCTTCGGCTTTGGCCTGGAGAAGGTCGTGCTGCGGCCGCTGCTCGGCCGGCCCGTGGTGGCCGTCATCATGGCCACCATCGGCGTTGCCGCCCTGCTGCGCGGCTGGGGGCCGCTGGTGCTCGGCATCGAGACGCGCAACCTGGCGCTGCCGATTGGCGACGAGCCGATCACCATCGGCCCGGCGAGCCTGCCGCCGATCCAGGTGCTGGGCGCCGTGGTGGCCCTGCTGTTCTTCCTGGCCTTCAACTGGTTCTTCAAGAAGAGCCGCATGGGCGTGGCCATGCGCGCCGTGGCCGACAACCAGCAGGTGGCGCAGGCCATGGGCATCAACGTCGAGCGCTACTTCGCGCTTGCCTGGGCGATGGCCGGCGTCGTCTCGGCGCTGGGCGGCGTGGTGTGGGGCAGCATGCTGGGCGTCGACGTGCAGCTCGCCCTGGTCGGCCTGAAAGTCTTCCCGGTGGTGATCCTGGGCGGCCTCGATTCGATCGGCGGCGCGCTGGTCGGCGGCCTGATCATCGGTATCGTCGAGAGCCTGGCGGCAGGCTACCTCGATCCTTACGTCGGCGGCGGCACCAAGGACTTCGCGCCTTACGTGCTGATGATCCTGGTCCTCATGATCAGGCCCTACGGCATCTTCGGCCGCCGCCAGATCGAGCGGGTCTAGCGATGAGACTTATTCCTTATTGCTGGGGGCGCGCCACTCCAGTGGCGCGATCTTCTCATCCTCAGCCGGACCGCGCGCGTCTCGCGCGCCTCATGAGCGGGCGGGTAGGTCGCGTCAGACGCGACCCGGCCCGCGATCCGGAAGACCATGACGCGCCACTGGAGTGGCGCGTCCCCAGCGTCGAGCGCGTGTAAGACCATGTTCCATCGCGAATCCGGAGTCTTCAAGACGACCTACAGCGCCGACATGGCGCTCTATCCGCTGCCGATCGCCAAGTGGACGATGATCGCGATCGCCGTGATCTTCGTGCTGATCATCCCGATGATGGTCCATGAATACTACCTGTCGATCCTGAACCTGATCTTCATCGCCATCGTCGGCGCGCTCGGGCTCAACATCCTGGTGGGCTACACCGGCCAGATCTCGATCGGCCACGGCGCCTTCATGTCGGTCGGCGCCTATACCGCGGCGAACCTCGCGGTGAAGCTCGATCTGCCGTTCTGGCTGACGCTGCCCGCCGGCGGGCTGATGGCGGCGTTGATCGGCGTCGTGGTCGGCATGCCCAGCCTGCGCATTAAGGGCCTTTACCTCGCGATCGCCACGCTTGCCGGCCAGCTCATCATCGAATGGACGATCAACCGCGTACCGGCGATCTCGGGTGGCGCGCAGGCGTCGATCGAGGTCGGCCGGCCGAGCCTGTTCGGCTTCACCTTCAACACCCAGGGCAGCCTCTATTTCTTCCTGCTGTTCTTCGCCGTGATTGCGATCGTGGCGACGCTGAACCTTGTGCGCAGCCGCATCGGCCGCGCCTTCGTGGCGGTGCGCGACCAGGATATCGCGGCGGAGATCATAGGCATCAACATCTACCGCTACAAGCTGCTCGCTTTCGCCATCTCGTCCTTCTACGCCGGCGTCTGCGGCGTGCTCTACACCTACTATTTCGGCATCGCCAACTACGAGCAGTTCCAGCTCATCGTCTCGATCGACTACCTCGCCATGATCATCATCGGCGGGCTGGGCTCGGTGCTGGGGTCGGTATTCGGCGCGATTTTCGTCACATTGCTGCCCATTGTGATCCGTATCCTCATGGAGAATGTAGGGGGGTTGTTCTTCAGCACGGCGGAGATGGCGAACGTCATCTCAGGCCTGCGGCTGGGGGTGTTTGGGGCGCTTATCATCTTCTTTTTGATCGTCGAGCCCGAAGGGCTCAATCGACTGTGGAGGAATATCCGGAGCTATTTCCGGGTTTGGCCCTTCTCGTACTAGGGCGGGGCATTGCTGCGAAAGGGAGGAACCCATGACGAGGTTCGTTAAGAGTCTGCTGGGAGTGGCGGCAACGACCGCGACCTTGGCGTTGGGCACGGGCCAGGCCTTCGCCCAGAAGGAAGTCGTGTTCGGCCTGCAATGCGATCGCACCGGGCCGACGGCGAACGTGGGCACGGTGCTGTGCCCCGGCTATCAGGACTACATCGCGTTGGTGAACAGCAAGGGCGGCGTCGAGGGCGTCAAGATCAAGGTCCTCGAGATCGACCACGAGTACAAAGTGCCGCCGGCCATCGAGGCGCACGAGCGCTTCAAGAAGGACGGCGCCGTGCTGGAGAGCCTTTACGGCACGCCGCAGACCGCGGCCCTGAACAAGAAGCTGGAAGAGGACAAGATCCTCGGCACCTCGCCCGGCTTCGGCACCGCCGCCGCCGCCGACGGCAAGCGCTATCCCTACACCTTCCCGCTCGCCGCCAGCTACTGGTCACAGGGCGGTGCTGCGGTGGCGTTCGCCAAGGAGAAGCTGGGCGGCAACCTCAAGGGCAAGAAGATCGCCTACATCTTCTACGACAATCCGGCGGGCAAGGAGCCGCTGGCCATTCTCGAGGACCTCGCCAAGACGGAAGGCTTCGAGATGCGCACCTTCGCCGTTCCGGCGCCGGGCCTGGAGATGGGCGCGCAAATCCTCGACATCACCGGCCGTTACAAGCCGGACTTCATCATCGCCCACCTGTTCGGGCGCTCGCCGTCGGTCTCCATCAAGGAGCTGAAGGGCAAGGGCTTCCCGCTCAGCAAGGTCGTCTCGCTGGTGTGGGGCAGCGCCGAATCCGACATCATCGCGGCCGGCGGCATGGGCATGGCTGAGGGCTACAACACCATCCAGTTCGCTGGCGTCGGCAAGGACTACCCGGTGATCAAGGAGATCGAGGCCATGTACAAGGCGCAGGGCAAGGCCCCGCCCAAGGAGATGGACTCGACCGTCTACTACAACCGCGGCGTCTTCATCGCCGCGCTGCATGTCGAGGCGCTGCGCAACGCCGTCAAGGCCAAGGGCGGTGCTGTGCCCACCTCCGAGGAGGTCAAGAAGGGCATGGAGTCGATCAAGGGCTTCACCCTGGGTGGCTTCGTGCCGCCGATGGAGGTCACGCCGGCCGACCATGAGGGCGGCGGCTGGGTCCAGATCTGGACGGTCCAGGGCGGCAAGCTCGTGAAGGTGAAGGACTGGTTCCAGGGCAACCGCCCGGTGATCCAGAAGCACCTCGCGGCAGAAGCCTCGAAGTCCTGAACGTCTGAACAGGGGCGGGCGGCGAGCGATCGCCGCCCGACTTCGTCATGCTGGCGATCAACAACATCGAAGTCGTCTACGACCGCGTCATCCTCGTGCTGAAAGGCGTGTCGATCGACGTCGGCGACGGCCAGATCACGACCCTGCTGGGCGCCAATGGCGCCGGCAAGACGACGACGCTGAAAGCCATCTCCGGTGTGCTGCGCTCCGAGCGTGGCGAGGTCACCAAGGGCACCGTGCAGCTGGGCGACCGGCGCATCGACGGCATGCGGGCGCACGACGTGACACGCCTCGGCCTCGTCCAGGTGTTCGAGGGCCGGCGCGTGTTCGAGAACCTGACCACCGAGGAGAACCTGATTGCCGGCGGCCATGTCCAGACGGCCGGCGCGGTCAAGCAGGGCATCGACCTCGTCTATTCCTATTTCCCGCGGCTCAAGGAGCGGCGCCATCAGGTGTCGGGCTACCTGTCGGGCGGCGAGCAGCAGATGCTGGCGATCGGCCGCGCCCTGATGAGCCATCCCAAGGTGGTGTTGCTCGACGAGCCGTCGCTCGGCCTCGCCCCCATGCTGGTCGAGGAGATCTTCGGCATCGTCAGCCGCCTCGTTAAGCAGGAGAAGCTTTCGGTCCTGCTGGTCGAGCAGAACGCCACCATGGCGCTGGCCGTGGCCGACCACGGCTATGTCATGGAGAACGGCCGCATCGTGCTGGAGGGGCCGGCCGCCAAGCTGCGCGACAATTCCGACATCAAGGAATTTTATCTCGGTCTGAACGAAGGCGGCGCGCGCAAGTCCTACCGGGACACCAAGCACTACAAGCGCCGCAAGCGCTGGCTTTCATAGCGCTCATGGGGAGCGCGGACCTCGAGGTCCGCCTCATGAGAATGAGCGGACCTGGAGGTCCGCGCTCCGAAGATCATGAGCGGGGCGGGACGCCCTGGGCGCATGTGAATGCGCCTAGGTCCGAACAGGAGCCTGACGCGCCACTGGAGTGACAAGCCCTGAGCGCGCTAGGCTCATGCCATGCGTTTCGTCGTGGCAATCCTGCTTTCTCTTTTCATCGCCCTGCCGGCCGGCGCCCAGACGCAGCTTGCCCAGCAATGTGCGGCGTTCGGCGAGGCCCAGTACCGCAAGCTCAGCCCGTCGATCGATCGCGTGACGGCGCTCGACTTCCCGCCGCCGGCGCTCGAGCGGGTCGAGGCCAAGGCCGGCTCGCAGGCCGTCAACGCGGCGCTGACGCTGCGCGGCAAGCTCACCTTTCGCAACGGCCCGCCGTTCGAGACGCATTTCGTCTGCCTGCTCGACGCCCAGCGCCGGCCGCTCTTCTTCTACGCCCTGCCGGCGCTGGCGACGCGCGGCGCGCCGACGCCGGTGACCCGGGGCGGAGCGCCGGCATCGGCACCGGCACCGCCGACCGACACGCCGACCCTGCCGCTCGGCCAGGCACCGGCCTTGAGCGAGCCTGCGCGCCCGCCCTTGCCGGCAAGTGCGGTCCGGCTGCGCGGCCTGGTGCGCGACCTGGGCGGCCGCCTGCAGTTCCTGCCGTGCGATGGCGCCCCGCTTACCCTGGAAGACCGCACGCCGGAGCAGGAGCTCACCCGCGCGCTGCGCGAGCTCACGACAGGGAAGGAGGGCCGGCCGATGTTCGTCGAGCTGTACGGCAGCCGCGAGGTCGGGCTGGGGGCGGGCATCGCCGCGTTGGAACTGCGCCGGGCGGCGGTCGAGACGGCC
>Ga0137375_10008435_pt1 | contig 12257 bp, 9 predicted proteins | sample SagtaG_24_FD_104936 | JGI IMG/M metagenome (GOLD analysis project Ga0137375, IMG submission 104936) | Vadose zone soil microbial communities from Sagehorn Ranch, Mendocino, California, USA - Sage1_R_113_16 metaG | ecosystem: Environmental > Terrestrial > Soil > Vadose zone | place: USA... | reverse complement strand
GGTCGGCTCGACGAGCCGCAGGATCCCCTTGCCCGTCGTCGTCTTGCCGCACCCGCTCTCGCCGACGAGGCAGAAGATCTCCCCGCGCCCGACGTCCATGTCGACTCCGTCCACGGCCCGGACGTACTCGGGTTCCGTCTTCCGCAACGCCTCGATGAACCCGCGGCGCTTCTCGAACCACACCCGGAAGTTCCGCAGGACGAGGTACGGCTCGCGCGCCACCCTACGCCGCCTCCTTCCGTGGCGGGTTCGTGGTGTTCAGGTGGCACGCGGCGCGGTGGCCCTCGCCGACCGCGTCGAGCGGCGGCTCCCGGTCGATGCACAGCTGCCACGCGTACTTGCACCGGGGATGGAAGCGGCAGCCCTCGGGAGGGCTGATGAGGCTCGGGAGGAGTCCGGGGATGTACGCCGGCAGCGTCTGCGGCCCCTCGATGTCGGGGAACGCGCCGATCAGGTCCTTCGTGTACGGATGCTTCGGGTTCTTGTACACGTCCCGCACGCTCCCCGTCTCGGCGATCTTCCCGGCGTACATGATCGCCATCGAGTCGCACGTCTCCGCCATGACGGACAGGTCGTGCGAGATGAGGATCATCGAGAGATCGAGTTCCCGCTTCAGGCGCTCGAGCAATTCGAGGATCTGCGCCTGGATCATGACGTCCAACGCGGTCACCGGCTCGTCCGCGATGACGATGCGTGGGTTGCAGGCGAGCGCCATCGCGATCATGACGCGCTGCCGCATGCCGCCGGAGAATTCATGCGGGTAGTCGGCCGCGCGCTCGCGATGGATCCCGACGAGCTCGAGGCTCTCGCCGACGCGCTTCATCGCCGCCTCCTTGTCGACCTTGTCGTGGAGGATGATCGGCTCCGCGATCTGGTCGCCGACCCGCTTGACGGGGTTCAGGGCGTTCATCGCGCCCTGGAAGATGATCGAGATGTGCTTCCAACGGATCCCACGGAGCTGGCCTTCCCGGATCCGCGCGAGGTCGTAACCCATGTAGTCGATCGTCCCGTCGACGATTCGGCCGTTCGACGGGAGGAGGCGCATGATCGACAGCGCGGCCGTCGTCTTGCCGCAGCCGCTCTCCCCCGCGAGGCCGAGGCTCTCGCCTTCGCCGAGGCTGAAGTCGATCCCGTCGACCGCGCGGACGGTGCCCTCCTGCGTCTCGAAGTGCGTCTTGAGCCCTTTCACTTCCAAGAGCGCCATGTCACTGCGTTCCGCCGCGGAGAGGAACCCGTTCCTCCCTCGCTCGACCCCTGCTTGGGAATCCGGCGGGCGCCATAACGGTTGCGAGACCCGCGGCACCAACGTCTAATAGAAGGTCCCTTTTCGTCCGTTCCTCGGGAGGCGGCGACGTGACGGAGCTGGCTCGTCGGGTCCGCCGCTTCTACGCCTACACCGCCGCGTCGTCGTTCGCCCTGTGGATCCCCTTCTGGACATTATGGATCCGCGGCAACCTCGGGTCCGACTTCGAGTTCACCCTCGTCGACGTCGCGTTCTGGCTCGGCATGCTGGCGTTCCAGCTGCCGGTCGGCGTGCTCGCGGACCGCATCGGCCGACGGCGGACGATCGTCGTGAGCGAGGCGATCCGGTCCGCGGGGATCCTGGGATACGGCCTCGGAATGACGTTCGCCGGGTACGTCGTCGCGAACGTCGTGTGGTCGCTGGGCGCCGCCTTCTCGATCGGGACGTCCGCGTACCTGTACGACGCGCTCCTGGAGGCCGGGCACGAATCGGAGTTCCCGCGGTACATCGGACGGAACACGACGATCCAACTGCTCTCGAACGCCGCGGGAGCGTTCGCGGGCGGCCTGTTCGTCCAGGCGGTCGGGGAGATCCGGCTCACGCTGTTCGTCGGAGCCGCGCTGAACCTCGCGGCCGTCGTGATCGCCCTGACGTTCGCGGAGCCGAACGTCGCCCGGACGACGGAGCCGACGTACGCGGAGCAACTGCGGCAGGGCCTCCGGGTCGTGCGTCGGCGGGAGGGCGTCGCCCTGCTCATCGGGTTGCAAGTGTTCCTCGGCATCACCCTGTACGCGATGGCGCTCTTCCGACCGCTGTACCTGCAGTTTCTCGGACTGTCTCCGGCGGAGATCGCCCTCTCGATCTCCGGATTCCTCATCGTCGCGGCGGCGTGTTCCGCATTCGCCGGCGAGATCGCGCGCGTCCTCGGCGAGTTCGGCACGATTGCCCTCATGGTCGCGCTGGCGTGCGGCGCGTTCTTCGCGATGTACGGGGCCGGCCCGTCGGCGGCGGCCTTCCTGTTCCAAGTTCCGATCTACGTGGTCTGGAGCCTTCAGCCCGCCCTGACGACGGCGTTCTTGAACCGGCGGCTGGAGCCCGGCCAGCGAGCGACCGTGCTCTCGATGGGCTCGTTCGCCTATACCCTGGGAATCGTGGTCCTCGAGCCGCTCGCCGGTCTCCTCACGACGTCGACGGGCCTCCTGACCCTCGGACTGTTCCTCGGCCTCGTGACGATCGGTCCGTGCTCGTACGTCCTCGTCCGGTGGCGGACGACCGTCGCGCCGTGGCCCGCCGTGACGCCCCTTCCCTCGCGTCTCCTGGCGGATACGCGGGTCTCCCGGTTCCACCGGTTGTTCGAGCGCCTGAGTCGGCTCAGGCCGTGACGGCAGCGGCTTCTGTGCCCGGAGGGGTGACGAGGTGGCACGCGACCATGTTTTCCGGCCCGAGCTCAAGGAGAGGCGGTTCGGACCACTCGTGCAGCATCACGACGACGGAGTCGCCGCGCACGACGACGTCCGCGACGCCTTTCAACGCGAGTCGGGTCCCGCGATCTTGCGCGATCGCCGCGCGGAGCGCCTCCGCGGTCGACTGAGCGGATGCGCCGGGGGGCGGGTGAATCGAGATCGCCCGCGGGTCCGTGACCGCGATCTCGCCGAGCGCGGGCCACGGGCCTGAGGAGGCAACCGCCCGGAGCTCGTCCGCGACTTCGGCCGCGTTCCATCCGCACGGCTCGAACGCCATCGGGCAGCGGGGGTGGAACCGGCAGCCCGTCGGGATGTTCACCGGGTCCGGCCTTTCGCCCTTCAGGATGATGCGCTCGCCCTTCTTTCGCGGGTCCGGGCTCGGGACGACGGAAATCAGCGCCCGCGTGTACGGATGCTTCGGCTGTCCGATCACCTGCTCGGCCGTCCCGAGTTCCACGACTTTGCCGAGGTACATCACCGCGATGCGGTCGGCGATGATCCAGGCGAGGCTCAGGTCGTGCGTGATGAACAGGTACGTGAGCCCGCGGGATGCGCGGAGGTCCATCATCAGCTGGAGTATCCCGGTTCGAATCGACACGTCGAGCATGGACACGGGCTCGTCGGCGACGATGAAATCCGGCTGGAGGACCAACGCCGCCGCGATCGACACGCGCTGGCGTTGTCCGCCGCTCAGCTCGTGCGGGAATCGGAACATGAACTCTTGTGGCGGCCGCAGTCCCGCGTCGCGCAGCGCCGCCAGGACGAGGGCCGTCGTCTCCTCCGGATTGCGCGTGATCCGGTTGACCAAGAGCGGTTCGGCGACGATCTCGTACACCGATTGCTTCGGGTTCAGGGACTCGTACGGGTCTTGGAAGATGAGCTGCAGCCGTCGGCGAAGACCCCTCATCCGGATTCCGCCGAGGCCGCCCGTCCTCTGGCGGATATCGAACAGGAGCGCCGACGTGCCCGCGGCGACGATCGGGGCGAAGCCCGTCGACAGCAGCATGGCGAAGAGGTCCCGCTCCCAGGGGAGGGCGATCGCCGACCCGCCGAGGGATCCGAGGCCGCCGTGCGCGATCCCCCAGAAGTAGAAGGTCGGGATGCCCGCGAAAATCACGAGAACGATCGACAACAACGCGAGGAGCATCGGCGAGCGGCGCCAAGGCCGCGCGGGCGGCACGGATGCGACGAAGCCGAGGATCGCACCGACGGCGAGGCCGAAACCCAAGGTGGCCCACGAACTCGTGAACGGGTCCGCGACGAGCCCCATGACCGCGGCGGGCACGAGCAGGGCCAGCACGAGCGCCGTTTCCGCCATGGCGGTGAAGGCGTACACCTCGGGGACGGACCACCGAGCGGTTTCCTTCCATGTGATCGAGTACTTTCGGCGGATTTCGTCGGCGATGCCTTCGGAGCCGGTCTCCTGCGGGTTCGAGGAGGCCTCTCGGAATCGCTCGAACTCCGCGCCCGGGACTTCGATGAAGACATCGCCCCCGGTCGCTTCGACGAGCTGCAAGATCGCTTTCCCCGTCGAGGTCTTTCCGCAGCCGCTTTCTCCCACCAAGCAGAGGACCTCTCCCTTCCGGATGTCGAAGGAGACCTCGTCGACGGCTCGCACCCATTCGCGCTTCCGACCGAGGAGTTCTCCGAACAAGCCTTTCCGCAGCGGGTACCACACGCGGAGGTCCCGCACGCGGATCAACGGGTCTCCGCGGGGATCTCCGATTCCGACACCTCCGGGACCTCAGGGAACAGGAAGCACGCCGCGCGCCGGCCCGGCCCGATCTCGGCGAGCGCGGGCTCCGCCTTTGTGCAGCGTTCGAACGCGAACTTGCATCGCGGGTGGAACACGCATCCCGCGGGCGGGGAAATCAAGCTCGGAACGTCGCCCGGGATCGCCTCGGGCATGACCCGCGGCCCACGGACATCGGGGAAGGCGGCGACGAGCCCCTGGGTGTAGGGATGCTTGGGATCCGAGAAGACGTCGACGACCGGCCCCGTCTCGACGATCTTGCCGGCGTACATGATCGCGACCCGCTCGCACGTCTCTGCAAGGACCGAGAGATCGTGGGAAATCAGGATCATCGACAGGCCGAGCTCCCTGCGGAGGCGTTCGAGGAGCTCGAGGATCTGCGCTTGGATCATCACGTCGAGCGCGGTCACCGGCTCGTCCGCGATCACGAGGCTCGGATTGCAGGCGAGCGCCATCGCGATCATCACGCGTTGCCGCATGCCGCCGGAGAACTCGTGCGGATAGTCGTTGATCCGGTCCCGAGAAATCCCCACGAGTTCGAGCAGCTTTCCCGCCCGCTCGATCGCCTCGGGCTTGGCCGTCGCCTCGTGTAGCAGGATCGGTTCCGCGATCTGTCTCCCGATTCGCTGGACGGGGTTCAGGGAGTTCATCGCACCTTGGAAGATGATCGAGAGCTTCTTCCAGCGGACCCTCTGCATGGAGGTCTCCGAGGCCCGGACGAGGTCGCGGCCAGCCAAGTTGATGGAACCGGTGACGATGCGGCCGTTCGAAGGGAGGAGCCGCATCATCGCGAGGGCCGTCGTCGTCTTTCCGCATCCGGATTCCCCGGCGAGGCCGAGCGCCTCCCCCTCCTTCAACTCGAAGGACGCGTGGTCGACGGCGTGCACGGTCCCCGCCCGAGTCTTGAACTCGACGACGAGGTCGCGGACCTCGAGCAGGGCCACGTCACCGCCTCCGAAGGCGCGGGTTCAGGATCTCATCGAGGGCGTACCCGAACAGGTAGAAGCCGAACACCAAGAACACCAGGCACAGGCCCGGAATGATGATCCATTCCGCCATCCCGATCGTCAGCGCGTTGTATCGGAACGCGTCCGCAATCGTGCGCCCCCAGCTCGACGTGTTCCTGACCGAGAGCCCGAGGAACGCGAGGACGCTCTCCGACAGGATGGACACGGCGACCGTCAGGATCGTGTTCGCGAAGACCAGGGGGAAGGCGTTCGGGAAGACGTGCCGAATCAGGATGTGGGCATTCGAGGAGCCGATCATCCGGCCCCGCTCGACGAACATGCGTTCTTTGACGCTCAGCACCTGGCTTCGAATTACCCGGGCTGTCACGGACCAGCCGGTGAAGCCGATGACGAAGATGATGCCCCAGAGGTCCAGGTTCCCGATCCGCGCAGCGATGATGATCATCAGGACGAGCCAGGGGATCGACAGGACGACGTCGTTGAATCGCATGATGACTTCGTCGAGCCAGCCTCCGACAAACCCGGAGATCAGCCCCACCGCGGTCCCGATGACGCTCGCAACGATCGCGGCGGCGATCCCGACGATCAGGGAGGTCTGCGTGCCCCAGATCACCTGGGAGTAGATGTCGTAGCCCAGTTGGTTCACTCCGAACGGATGGCTCGAACTCGAGCGGCTCAAGGGCAGGGCGTCCGGTACCGCCTCGAGGGGCCCATACGGCGCGATCCACGGCGCGGCGATGGCGAGGACGACGAAGAAGACGAGGATCACGAGTCCCAGCACCGCCGCCTTATTGTGCAGGATCTGGAGGCCGATCTCCCGGAACCGGCGGGCCATCACGGTCGCCCGGGCTCGGAAGGGGGAGACGACCCGAACGCCGTGCACGACTTCGCCCACGACTCACCTCAAGTAATCTTGATGCGCGGGTCCAGGAGCAGGAGGACGAAGTCCGAGATCAGGTTCGCGATGACGACGGCCGCGCCGCCAATCACGATGATGAACTGGAGGAGAGGATAGTCGAGGTTCTGGATCGCCTCGATCGTCCGAAAGCCGATCCCCTTGTAATTGAAGACGTACTCGACCTGGTACGCGCCACCCAGGATGAATGCGATGTCCAGCGCGATCAAGGACACCATCGGAGGCAGTCCGTTAGGCAAGATGTGGCGACGCAAGACGACCCCCTCACTGAGTCCCTTGGCCCGGGCCGTCGTCACGAAGTCCTCCGTCATCACATCGATGAGCGAGCTGCGCATCACGAGGGAGATCCCGGCGATGGTCCCGAGGGCCAGCGTCGCCGCCGGGAGGATGAGGTGGACCGCGGCGTCCGCGATGTGGATCCAGTCCCATCGCCACGGGATCAGGGTGTCGCTGAAGTACCCCTGGACCGGGAGCGAGGGCCACCAGGAAAACCATGTGCTGAGCGGGGAGTTCCGCCGGAACCCCGCCTGCAGGACGAGCCCGAGCCAGAAGATCGGCATGCCGTAGAAGAAGATCGCAAACCCGGTGGAGAGGTAGTCGAACGGCTTGCCTCGCTTCACGGCCGCGTACGCTCCCATCGCCATGCCAATCAGGATTGTGAAGAAGGTCGCGGTGCCGACGAGGAGCAGCGTCCACGAGAGGTCGACGGCCAGGATCTGCACGACCGGCTTCTTGTAGAAGTAGGACACGCCCCAGTCCAAAGTGAACAACTTCTGAAGGTAGATCATGAACTGTTCGAGGGGCGGCTTGTCCAGCCCGAACAGCGCAATCTGGTATTCCCGGAATCCCGCGTACTTGGGATCGCGCGGCACGATGGCGAGGTCCGAGCTCCCCGGCATCAGCCGGATGAGGACGTAGTTCAGGCAGATGATCCCGAACATCGTGAGCGCGGCGTTGGCGACCCGTCGACCGACGACCTGCAGGAGACCGCCCACGCTGGCTCACGCTCCCCGTCGCGGACCGGGGCGCGCTTCGCCGGAATCATTCGGGTGGCGGCGGTGGAGGCGGTTCCTGCCTCGGTCCCCGTTCCTCGCGCTCCTCCTCCTTTCGTGTCCGGCGCCGGCGCATCAGGACCGCCGCGGCGACGATCAGGATCAGCGCGACGATCCCTAGCGGGACGCCGTAGTTGATGAGCGGATTCAGCCCGGGCCCCGGACCGCCGCCTCCACCCGTGGGGGCGGTGTTCCAGATGGGCACGGTCGCGGTCTTGACCTGGACGTGTCCCGCTCCGGTCTGGTTGTCGGTCACGTTGACCCTGAGGGTGTAGTTCCCCGGCGACGCAAACGTGTGCGCCTGCGTCACCGTCTGGTCCGTCGACGTCGATGTCACGTAGTTCGTTGCGCCGGTCGAGTCCCCGAAGTCCCATTCGATGTAGAGCGGGTCGCTCTCCGGATCGCGGACCGTCACCGTGAAGGTCACCGCCTCGGCCTCCCATCCATGGCCTGCCACCGGGAACTGGATGTTCAAGGTCGCGACGGGCGGGAGGTTCGTGCCGCTCGGGCTGATCGTCGCCGTCGTCGACGCGCACATCGGCCACTCCGCGTCTTTCACGCGGACCGTGATCGGGTATGAGCCGGGCGCGGCGAAGGTGTGCGGGACGCTGTTCGTCGTCGTGGTCTGGGGAGCGGTCCCGTCGCCGAAGTCCCAGTCGTACGTCAGGCTGGCGTCGTTCGGATCCGAGGCAACGACGCTGACCGTGGTCTCGCTCCCGGCGACGTAGTCGATGGCGGGGAACGACGTGATGACCGGAGGCGGGTTGTCTTCCGGATAGAGGTTGAAGAACAACACCGGGAGGGAGCTGTCGATGGTGAGTCCCGCGTGGGCGGCCCAATCTCCCCAGTTCTGCCATCCGTTGCCGAGGCTTGAGCTGCTCGTCACCGCGTACAGGTCGTCGGCGTAGTACGGGAGGATGTATCCCGCGTAGTCGTACAGCATCCGCTGCATCTCGTCGGTGATCGCGCGTCGCGCGACGGGATCGACGGTGATCAGCGATTCGTTGTAGAGGGCGTCGTACGTCGCGTTCGAGTAGCCGTTGTCGTTCGTCGGCCCGATCGCTGCCGTCGTCTGCACCTCGAGGATGTCGAGCGAGGGGTCCGAGACCCGGCTGAAGACCCAGTCCCAGAGCCAGATGTCGTAGTCGAGCGCCTTCCAGATGCTGTTCATCTGGTTCACGGGCTTGACCTCGTATCCGGGCACGGTGTTGCCGCCCTCGTCCGTCGTCTGAATCCCCGCCTGTCGAAGCCACGCGGTGATGTTCGCGACGGCGGGCTCGAACTCGGCGTGGGAGTCCGGGGTGTAAAAGCGGAAGACGAGCGGGTCGGCCCCGCCGGCTTTCGCGAGCGGGACGGTGGCCGACGTCGCGGGGTTGCCCGCGGTGTCGTACGCCCAACCCGCATCGTTGAGCATCGTGCGCGCCGCGGCTGGATCGAACGGATATTCGTCTTGCGGCGGGATGTCCAGGTGCCACGGATTGCTCGCCGGCACGAGGGTGTCGGCGACCGTCGCAAGGCCTTGGTAGGCATACTGCACGATGGCGGCGCGGTCGACGCTCATCGCGATCGCCTGCCGGACGACCTGGTTCGTCGCGAGGACCTGGTTGTTGTTCCCGGTCCGGAACTGCGTCAGGCCAGAAGCCACGAGGGCGTCGCGTTCCGCATCCGTCATCACGTTCACGCCGAGCTCCCCGACGAAACCGCCGGAGACCTGGATCCGACTGATGGCGGCGTTCTGGAGAGCCGGGGCGTTCAGGAAGCTCGAGGCGGGGATGTTGAAGATCGCATCGAGCTTGCTCGCGCCGGAACCGAAGTCATCGATCATCGTGCCGGACGATGTGTAGAGGATGAATCGGACCTCATCCGGCCGAGACATCTGGCAATACCGGGCATCCCCGAAGTAGCTGGGGTTTCGGTGGAGAATGATGGGGCCGCTCGAAAGGTCGCTGTTCGGGTCGTAGTACATTGCCCCCGAGCCGATCGGGTACGGCTGGGGCTCCTGCGTCACCGGGTTGCGAACGGATTCCCAGAGATACTTCGGGACGATCGGAATCGCGGTGAGGGTCGACTCCATCGCCGCGAACGGTCCGTTCGTGACGATTCGAATCGTGTAGTCGTCGACCTTTTCAATCGTGACGAGCTGGTCCGTGTAAGAATTGAGGATGCTACCCGTGTGATTCTTGACCATGTAGTACGAGAACACGACATCGTCCGCGGTCACGGGATGGGACAGGTCCGAAGGATTCGTGGGATCGACGAAGTACGCATTGTCGACGAGGTGGAACGTCCACGTGACGTCGTCCGAGGCGACGTCCCATTGGTACGCGAGGTCAGGCGCCACGTTCAGGCTGGCGTCGCGCGTCACGAGGGTGCTGTAGACCTCGTACACGGGGATGAACTCGAGCACGAGCGTGATCGCATTCGGATTCAGGGTCACGGCGGTCAGGTCCGAGACCCCGACGCGGAGGCTCCGCGGGACTTGGCTCGGACCCGGGCCGGAAGTGGCCTCCGCTGGACGCGCGGCGACGAGCACCGCGGAGAGGGCGACCGTCGAAACGAGGACGGCCACCAAGCACGCTGCAACGATTCGCTGTCTTCGCCCGCGCCGGTCCGGACTCCGCTCCTCCCCTCGCAATTACCCCACCATCATCACGGAGGCCTGCAAACCTCCGCCCGTGCGATGATGTGACGTGATTCGGGGGATTCTATAAATAGATTCACGGGACAGGTTAGGACACCGGTCGAAAACCTGGGCAGTTGCAGTATCGAGCATGGCGGCAGATACCGTCGATCGGCAGTACGCGACACGGGGTGCGCCGGATCACGCATACTCCGACTGGCTCTGCTCCCGCAAGAACTGCGTCAGGTAGTCATGACCGCCGGCCGACTTGCCCGAGCTTCCGGACATCTTCCAGCCGCCGAACGGCTGGACTCCGACGACGGCGCCGGTCGTCGCACCCGCGGCTCGGTTCGCGTACAGGACGCCTGCCTCGATCTCCGCGAAGAACCTCCGGAGGTCCGCCGGCTCCCGCGTGAAGATGCCCGCCGTCAGCCCGTAATCCACGTCGTTCGCGACTCGCACGGCGTCGTCGAGGCCGTCGACGCCGATGACTGAGAGGATCGGGACGAACAGCTCCTCCCGGTTGATCCGATGCTCGCGCGGCAGGCCGTCGACGATCGTCGGGGCGACGAAGTGCCCGGGTCCCTTGCCCGAGGTGCCGCCCGTGAGGATCTGGCCCTTCGACCGCTTGATCTCTTGGATCGCCTTGTCGTACGTCGCGACCGCGGCGTCGTTGATGAGGGGCCCGAGGTACACGTCCCTCACGGTCGGGTCGCCCACCTTGAGCTTCTGCGTCTCCGCGACGAGTCGCTCGAGGAACGCCTCCTTGACGGATCGGTCGACGAGGACGCGCGAGCACGCGGAGCACTTCTGCCCGCCGAAACCGAAGGCCGCGCGCATCACGCCCAGCGCGGCCTTCTCGAGGTCAGCGGTCGCGGTGACGATCGTCGGATTCTTGCCGCCCATCTCCGTGATGATGGGCTTTGGCCGATCCCCGCGGAACGTCTCGAACGCCTTCATCCCGACGGCGCGCGATCCCGTGAACACGAAGCCGTCCACCTCCGGATTGTCGACGAGTTCCTGGCCCACCGTGTTGCCGGGTCCGGTGAGGTAGTTGAAGACCCCGGGTGGGAGCCCCGCGTCGTGCAGGACCTCATTGAGCCTCAGGCCCATGAAGGGCGTGTCGCTCGCCGGTTTGAAGACGGCCGTGTTGCCGGTGATGAGCGCGCCGGTCGACATCCCGGCGGCGATCGCGAGGGGGAAGTTGAACGGCGCCACGACGGCCCAGACGCCGTACGGCTTGAGGATCGAGCGGGTCGTCTCGCCCGGGAGGAACTGCCCCATCGGATGTTCGTACCCCTGGTTTCGGAGCATCTCGGCGGCGTACCAGCGCATCAGATCCGCCGCTTCGTCGACGTCGGCCACGGCCTCGTAGCGGTTCTTCCCGTTCTCGAAGGACATGAGCGCGGCGTACGCGAACTTCCGTTCGGCGATCAGGTCGGCCGCGCGCTGGACGATGCGCACGCGCTCCGTGTATGGCGTCGCGGCCCATCCGGGGAACGCCGACTTCGCGGCATCGATCGCCTGCTTCGCGTGGACCCGTGTGCCTTTCTGGAAGTGCCCGAGCACCAGCGTCGTGTCGGCGGGGCTCGTGTCCTCGAACGTCGCGTCGGCCCAGACCTCTTGGCCGCCGATGAACATGGGGTGCTTCGCCCCGAACTCCGCGCGGACCTTGTCCGCTGCGGCCTCATAGTGCGCGTGGAACTCCTCGGTCTTCTCCAGCTCCACCGCGTTCTGCCACGTCCGCTCGTTCCGGAATTCCATCGAACCCACGCCCTTCGAGTCGATGGATGGCGGGGCCGTGAATAAGGCTTCGCCTGGCTTCGCTAGAAGGGATTCGGCCTTCCGCCCAACTGGGCAGACGGACGTCGCCATTTTACTCAATTGAGTAAAACGGGCGGCTTACACGATGTACGAGTCCGTGGAGCCTTCGTACTTGCCGTACTGGGCCATCGCGCCGACGGCCGCCAGCAATTCGCGGGCCCACTCCCGGGTGTACGAGTTCGGCGGGATCTCTGTCGTCGTGCCCAGCCACTCGAAGATCTCCTTGAACGCGGACCGCTGCTCGTCCTTCGTCAGGCCGTCGTCGAGCTTGGCGATGCGCAGCTCCAGCCGGCTCATGCCGAGGACGAACTCCTTGCACTGGGCCGTGAACTTCGCCTGTTCCTCGCGCGTCATGGGGAACCCGTCCTTCCATGCCGCGTGGCCATCATAAAACTTATCGCAATCTTCATCGGGAAGG
>Ga0137375_10008434_pt1 | contig 12257 bp, 15 predicted proteins | sample SagtaG_24_FD_104936 | JGI IMG/M metagenome (GOLD analysis project Ga0137375, IMG submission 104936) | Vadose zone soil microbial communities from Sagehorn Ranch, Mendocino, California, USA - Sage1_R_113_16 metaG | ecosystem: Environmental > Terrestrial > Soil > Vadose zone | place: USA... | reverse complement strand
GCCGCCGTACTGTGGACGCGGCCCGGGAGCACCGTCGTCGCGGTAGCCCGCGTCGGTGCCGACGCGCCAGAACTCGTCGACGTGCGCGCGTGACGGCGCGACGAAGCCCATGTGCAGGCCCCGCGTCACCGGCTTCTCGTCGTTCGCCTGCCCGAGCGAGAAGTCGTCCCACTCCGTGTAGTGGTCGTCGCGGCCCGTTCTCTCGATGCCGAGCGTCCGTAGCACGGTGTCGTAGAAGCGCTCCGACGCGTCGCGGTCCGACACACGAATCGTCACATGATCGAACACGGGCCTAGTGCCCCTTCCAGTAATGCCGGCATGCATTGCTGGGAGGGGCACTAACAGGATCCCATTTCGTCGGCGAGCGAGATCTCTGTAAGCATGACGCCGCCGGAACGCGCATAGCTGACGAAGGTCTCCTCGCTCTTCGGGTCGCCGTAGATCGGCGTATAGCCGCGTGTTCTGAGGCTGACGTCCGCGAAGCTGTGCGCAGGAACGCAGACCGGGAACTGGTTGGTCGTTCCTCCTTCGACCGCCTCTCCGCGCCACTCTGCCATGTTCGAAGAGACGAGAAAGACGCGCGCTCCGATGTCTCTGGGGGCGCGCGCCGAGATCGTCAGGTAGCGCACGGCCGGCTTCGTCTGATCCGGAGCGGCGAAGACCCTGATCTTCGCCACGGCGCGCGGCACCGTCCAGCCGTCGTCATAGAGTCCGAACGTCATCCACTCGGTGCGCCACGGCTGCTCGGTTTCGATGAGCAGAACGCCTCGGTACTCGGACACAGGCTTTCCTGCGATGCGGAAGCGCGTCTCCGCAACACTCTCGGCGGCATACCTGCTCGGCGATGCGTTCGCGCTTCCAGTCGAGGGATCGAAGACAAGCGTCGTCTTGGGAAACGTGTTGTTCGTCCACGACAACGCACCTCGGTAAACAGCGGCCCGCTGGACCGACTCGTTCCAGAACTCCAGGTCCCACCAGTATGCGACGTTTGACCAGTAGTCGCCGTAGAGCATCGGGTACGGAACCATCGTCACCTTCGTCCTCGGGCCGACCGTTCGGTCGATCCAGTTGAAGACGACGCCCTGGTCGTGCGTGATCGGCCGCCCGCTCGTGCCGTCAACCGTGAGCAGCCGCGTGAAGGCATAGCCGGTCTCGGCGGGGACAACGAGGACTGTGATCGCCAAGAGGACCGCCGCGAGCCGGGCCCGGCGAAGAAGCACGGATGCCTGTAGGAACAGCACGGTCACGACGATCGTCCCGAGGCCGAGGATCAGCTGAGCCCCGTGCATCGACCCACCGAGGTCGAGCAGGCGGTTGTTGAGGACCGACACGGGCGAGTCGACGTTGAACTTCTCGTAGCTCCGGACCGGGGCGAGCGAGAACCCCACCGCGATCAAACCGGCCGGGACGAACAACGACCACCGCGGCCAGCGACGGTCACAAAGCACCGCCGCGAGGGCGATCAAGACCAGCGGTACGGCATAGAAGAGGTAGCGGTCGTGCATCCTCCCGGCCCCAAAGCGAAGGTCGTACGACGTGACCTCGAACAGGAGCGCCGCGATGATGAGGGTGGCGATGGACGCGAACGCGTGCAACTCCCTCGTCGGGGCCCCGACGACAGTCGTGAGGAGCCAGGCGGCGCCGACGACGAACGGCAAGACTCCCACCCCGAGCGCCACCGTCGCCAGGTGCTCCAGCAACGAACTGCCGAAACCGTGCGGAAGCAGATTTCCTTCGGCCGTGACCGAGTACGTGCCGAGCACGCTCGAGAGCCGCCCGGCCCCGGCGAGAGCGATCGCGGCAACGGCGAGCACCGCGTAGACCCCCACGAGGACACGATGTGCAGAGACCAGTTCGCGTCCCGTGGCGCGCAGCCGCAGCCGCAATGGACCGGAACGCGCCTTGGGAAACGCGAAGTGGTGCAGGAAAAGCGTGAACGGTAGGACGACGAACAGCAGCGCGAACTGCGTGCGCGCCAGAACGGCCAGCGCAAGCGCGAGCAGCGCGAGGACGTCGTTGCGCGGCCGTGGCAAGACGGCGCTGCGCTGTAGAGCCAGCATGGCCCAAAGGAAGACGGGATACGCAATCACCTCCGTGAGCAGGAAGGAGGAGAGCGCGATCCACGGGATGCAGACCGAGAGCGTCGCCGCCAGATACGACAAGGACCGCCGCTGCGTCACCCTGCGGGCCAGCAGGAATGCCGGGACGCAGGCAGAGCTCATGACGAACGCGTTCAGGACGTGGGCGTCGTGTAACGCCTCCGGAACGAGGCTGTTGCGATAGAGCGGAGCCAGCAATAGCGGATAGAGCTGGTTCACGTTCGCAATGAGCTGCCCGTGTACGCGTGGAAGCGGAGAATGGAAGTGCGCGATGCTGATCGCAAGACGCTCGTAGATCAGCTCGTCTGTCATCACGTACCAGTCGACCACGCGGCTCGTGATCACCGCGAGAGCTGCTCCGAGAGCGAGCCAGAGCGCCACCGCTGCGAGCTCGAGTCGGAGTGCGCGCGCTAGGAGGAGCCGCCCGAACGATCTCCGAGGCTCTTGAAGCTCGATCGTGGCTGGCGGACCGCCCCCCAACATCGTCGAGCCTAGGGCCGGTACTGCTGATCGAGCGAGCGCACCGTGTCGATGTTGACGAGGATCCAGAAGCCGGTTGTGATCGGCTCGAACAGCGGCTTCTGGAAGGGATTCTTGCCGGTGGCAAGCTGGGCGAGCTGGTCGACCGTGATCGACGATCCGGTCACTCCTTCGGTGAGGACGGTGACATGTGCGTTGGCCGCGACCTTGTACGTCAGCAGCCGATGCCCCTCATTGACGACGTAGTTGTCGTTCGGAACCGGCTGTCCCGGCTCGACGGCGCCGTCTTGCGCGGCGGCGGTGTTCGCCGTGATTCCGCTGAGGAACAGGGCCGGATCGAACTGCATCTCGAAGCCGTCGCCCTTCCGAGTCAGCGACTTGACGTAGCCGAACTGGACGATCTCGCCGGGGGGCCCGGCGCCGCTCTTCCCTGTGCCTGCGACGGTCGTCGTCTTCGTGACCGTGACTGTCCGCGTACTTCCGCATCCCGCCGCGACGATCGCGACGAGCGCCCCAACGGCGAGGATGCGCGGCGTCATAAATACCTCTTGAGGATCACCAACCGACATCTTCGCGGTTCTGCATCAGCGCGGCACGTCTTCCGGGAGCAGATACGGCTCGTCCTCCGCGAACCAAACGAGGCCCGGCTGAAGTGGGCACCGAGCTCGGTGGCCGCCTGGTGTCCCGCGTCCGCGTCGAGGGCAGCGACGACGACCTGTGCGCCTGCGTCCGTCGAAGCCTTCGCGACGGCGAAGCCGATTCCCATCGCAGCGCCGGTCACAACGGCCACCTTCCCTCCGAGCTCCACGGCGGTAGTTAACTTCGAACCCGATGGACGTCGTCGCGTACCAGGGCGAGCCGGGCGCCTACTCGGAGGAAGGCGCGCTCGCGCTCTTTCCGGCTGCGGAGCATCGGTCGCTGCCGTCGATCCGCACGGTGTTCGAGTCCGTCGAGGTCGGACGCGCGAGCTGGGGCCTCGTTCCGATGGACAACTCGCAGGCAGGGAGCATCAACGAGACGTACGACCTGTTCCTGCGACACGGACTTCACCTCGTCGGGGAAACGGTCGTGCGCGTCGACCACTGCCTGCTCGCACTGCCCGGCTCCGCGATCGACGAGTTGCGCGAGGTCGTCTCGCATCCGCAGGCGATCGCGCAGTGTGAGGAGTTCCTGAGCGCGCTCGACGTCACCGTGCGCGCTGAGTACAACACCGCGGGGGCGGCGAAGCGCATCGCCGACAACCGCCTCGAGCACGTGGCCGCGATCGCATCGCGGCGCGCGGCCGAGCTGTACGGGCTCGAGGTCCTCGCGGACCGGATCCAGACGTATCCGGACAACTACACGCGCTTCGGCGCGCTCTCGCGCGACCCGTCGCCGCTCGGCGAGCCGGACAAGTCGTCGTTCGTCTTCGGAGTCGGTCACGTTGCCGGCTCGCTGTACCGCTGCCTCGGAGCGTTCGCTGAACGCCATCTGAACTTGACGAAGCTCGAGTCCCGACCGCGGCCCGGCCGTCCATGGGAGTACGTCTTCTACGCGGACGTCGATGCGGCGGCGCAGCGGCCGGAGATGGTCGAAGCGCTGGCGGCGCTGAGCGAGCACGCCACGTTCACGCGCCTCCTCGGCACGTACGCAGCCGCGGTGCAGCGGAAGCCGTAGCCTCGTAAGAGCTAATGCACCAGCAACACGTCGCGCGTGGAACGTCGCGCAACCATCTCGTCGACACCGTGGCCGAGAAGCCGGTCGAGAAAGCCGCGCTCGCGACTGCCGACCGCGATCAGGTCGGCTTCGCGTTCCTCCGCGACGTCGAGCAGCCGTTCGGCCGGATCGCCCACCTCGACGAGGTACTCAGCCTCGACACCTCGGCTTGCCAGCGACATCCGGGCGCGCTCGAGCTGGCGCCGCGCGAGCTCGTCCGGCTCGGGTGGCTGCGACGCGGACCGGATCTCGGGAACCGGAAATGTCTCGCCCGTGGTGACCGGACCGGCTGCTGCGGGCGGGACGAGCACGGTTTCCCGCTCCAATGCAGGCTCCGGAGCCGGCACGTGCGCCGATCCCGTCACGCTCACCACGACGACGCGCGCGGACAAGGCGTGGGCGACGTCCGCCGCACGGGCAAGCGCCCGTTCGGCGGCATCCGAGCCGTCATAACCGACGACGATCGTTTTCATGCCATTACTTTCGGCCATGTGATTCGCTTTCGCGGACCGGTACCCGCCGGGCGCGGCTGGTAACCGTCATGGCCGGGAAGGATCAGCAGGTGCGCATCGTCCCATGGATCCAGCCGCTCTTCCGTGATCGCGCTGCGGCCGGACGTGCATTGTCCGAAGCCGTCGCCGCGCTCCGGCTCGACGAGCCGGTGGTTGTCGGCGTTGCCCGCGGCGGCGTCGCGGTCGCGCTCGAGGTGGCGCGCGAGCTCGCGGCTCCGCTGACGGCGGTCGACGTCGAGCGGGTGAACGCGCTCGGGCTACGTCTCGGCGCCGTCACCGCCCACGGACCGCCCTACCTGCGCGAGGGCCACGGTGTCCCGGAGGAGCACGTCGAGTCCGCGCTCGAGCGGGCCCGTCGTGGCGCCGAGAGGCTCGAGGCAAGGCTCGAGCACGAGACGTTGCCCGTCGCCGGACGAACAGTGCTCGTCGTCGACGACGGCGTCATCACCGGGTTGACGCTGGCCGCGGCCTGCCGGTGGGCACGCGCGGCGGAGGTGCGGCGGCTGATTGCCGCGACGCCGGTCGGGCATGTTGCGGGCCTTGACCGTACGCGCGAGGAGGCCGACCTGGTCGTCTGCCCGCAGCCGTTGGAGCAGATCGCGGTGGTCGGGCAGGCCTACGACAGCTTCGATCCTCTCGACGAGTGGTACGTCGCCGGACTTCTGGCCGACGCTGCCGCAGGCTAAGCGGCGCGCGGTTCCGCTTCCCTCTCCAACGCCACAGCGGCGGGATTCAAACCTGCAACGCAGGACTCGGGAAGCGCCGAGCACCCGAGCCACGCAACTTGTGGACGGAACGCGACGACGGCGATCGCTCCGACGATCACCGCCAGGCCGTCGACGAAGACCGCGCCGCCCGGACCGATCACTGCCGCGAGGCCGGCGGTGAGCAGTGCACCGAACGGAAGCATGCCGACGAACGCGGCCGCCCAGATCGCGAGCGTCCGCGCTCGGATCTCGTCAGTGCTCATTGCCTGCACCACCACGGTGGACAACCCGACGAAGAGGACACCGGCCAATCCCCCAACGAAGGCGAGTCCGAGCGAGAGCCAGGCGTTCGTCGACGCGCCGATGCCGGCGAGCGCCGCGCCCGTGACGACGAAGCCGACGAGTAAGGGCTCGCCCTTGTTCGGCCTGCTGGAGAGACGTAACAACGCGATCGACCCGAACAGCGACCCGAGACCGATCGCCGCCATGACCGCTCCAAGCGTTCCTGCGCCGGCGTCGAGGTTGTAGCGGACGATCGCCGGGATCATGAAGGCGACCGGCGGCGTCCCGAACAGGCCGGCGACGAGCATGAGTCCCATCATGGCCGCGAGGCTGCGCTGGCCGAAGACGTAGCGGAACGCTTCGGACAACGCACCGCCGGCCATGGCCGCAGCACTCCGAACGGGGCGCGAGCTCGGGAGCAAGGCGAGCGTCCCGAGCACGGCGACGAAGCTCGCCGCGTTGACCCCGAACACCCACGTCGGGCCCGCCACGGCCAGCAAGAACCCCGCGATCGCCGGTCCGACAAAGCGCGCGACTTGCAGCGACAGGCTGTTGATCGCCACCGCGCTCTCGAGGTCGCGCGCCGGCACCGTCGCCGCGAGCATCGCCTGAAACGGTGCGAAGCTCAGCGTCCCGAGAATGCCGCCGAGGACGGCGAGGACGCCGAGTAGGCCGATCGTCAGAGTCCCCGTCGCCCACGTGATCGCGAGCGCCGCCGCAAGCGCCATGTTCAGCGACTGGAAGACGAGCAGCAGCTTGCGCCGGTCGAAACGATCCGCGAGCGCTCCCGCGGGTAAGGCGAAGACGAGGTTCGGGATCGTGTTCAGGAAGCCGATCAGTCCGAGCGTCGCGGCGGAGCCGCCGAGGAGGAGAACGACGTACCCGTAAGCCGCGGCCTCGACCCAGTTGCCGATGAGGGAGAGCAGAACGCCGGCCGAATAGCGCCGGAACAGAGGGGAGCGCAGCGCCGCCAGGACGTGCATGCGCGAGGTCGGTGTTGCCTCGTCCACGGGCACCGATTCCGCCTCGATCCCTTCGCCGGTGAGTGCGGCAACTCCGCCGCGTACCGCGTATGCCGCGAAACCCCGGTCCCTCAACCAGTGCGCCACACGGACGCTCGTCGCCTCACGCAGTCACCCGCAGGCGAGCACGATCGGCGTGTCACGCGAGAACTCGTCCAGGTGCTGCGGAATCTCGTCCGGAGGAATTCGCAGCGCATGCTCGAGCGTCACGGCCGGATCGTCCTTCCGACGGACGTCGACGAGCAGCGCGCCGTTCGCGACGAGCTCGCGCGCCGTCGCCGCGTCGATGCGCGCGGGCGAGCCGCGTACTGCGGAGGGGACGTGAAACCGCCGCGTCGGCGCACGGGCCTGCCTCGAGCGCTCGGCCATGACAGCGACGTTACCGATCGACTGCCTGTGACAACCGAGCTATTCGAGCTCGTTGCGAAAGACGAGACCGACGAGCCGGCCGTCGGGGGTCGTGACGAGGTAGCTCGTCAGGTTCCGCGAGCGAATCCGCTCCAGCAGTGCGTCGGTTCCGATGCTCGGGCGGACCGTGCTCGGTCCGGGTGACATCGCCTCCGCGATGGACTCATCCGTATCGGGTGCGAGCGCTTTCCGGCCGAGGCGACCGAGCACGACCCGCTGATCGTTGATGACGATGCAGGTGTCCCACTCGGCCGCGCGGACGCGTTCCCGCACGTCGGCGAGCCGCTCGTCAAGCGTGCACGTCGGCACGTCACGGTGAGCGGCGTCTCCGGCCGTGCGTTCAGGCACCTTCGTTCCTTCCCGCGGGAGGCCGTACGAGCCCCAACTCTTCTTGCCCGCCACGTAGTCGTAGACGTGAGGGAAGCCCATCGCCTCGAGCCGCCACGCGGCTCGCGGGCTGAGGTCTCACTGGTAGTCGTTGCAGTAGACGATGACCGGCCGCTCGCGGTCGAGCTCGCCTTGCGCGCGCTCGTCGAGCTGCTTCAGGGGGATGTTGATCGCGCCGGCGAGGTGCTCCTCGCCGAACTCTTTCGCCGGCAGGACCTCGACGAGCTGCGCGGCTTCCTCGGCGAGCAACCGCTGGACGGCATCTCGATCGACAGCGACCGGCATCCCTTCGGGAGAACCTACCTAGCCGGCGGACTCATCGGTGCAGGGCGCCGGATCGACAGCGGCTAGCTCGACGGCACCCGCTCGAGCGCGCGGGCGGCGGCAAGGAGCAGGCTTTCGCTCGATGCTTCAAGCTCGAGGTAGAGACCGTCTTTCTGCGTGACCGCTATCCCGGGGTCGAAGACCAGTATCGAGCCCTCCGGCGGCGAGTAATGCACGACGACACGCTGGAAGCCGAGATCCAGCGTCCGCGATTCGTCCACTTGGACGAACGGCGCGGGCGTCGCCGCCCTGCTCGCGCCGGCGGGGGTCGCAGGATTGCCGCTGCTATCGAGCGCCCCGTAGTAAAACGTCGCCCCGGTATACGTCTTCGCCCACCTCTTGCTCTTGGGGTCGTAACCTTCGCCGCGCTCGTCCTTCCAGATCCGTGCGAGGCCGAGACCCGCGACGCTGCGCCCGGCCCAGAGGGCAGGACGCCCGAGCACGGCACTCGCCTCGGACGGCGTCAAGGAGCCCGTCCGTACCATCTTCATTGGTAGGCGGCTCAAGTCGCGGGTCATGCGCGTAAAGTTGTCCCGATCCTCGGGGACACTCTCCGCCCTGAGCACGACCGAGTTCCCGTTGGGCCCCGGCTTGCCGTCGCGCATGTTGCGGATCGCAACCGGTTCGAATGTTTCTTGGGAAACGGCGACATCGTGCGACCACGTGTGCAGCTTGTTACCGGCGTCAGGGAGCATCTCGCTGTCGATGCGGATCCAGTAGACCGCGTGACCCTCGACAAAGTCGCGTCCGAGGACGAGCGCGCTCCCGTCGCGGAGGGCTTGACGGTAGCGCGTAGCGAGGCTCGCAAGCGTCCTGTCGAGGGACGAAAAGCGGCCGGGCGGGTAGATCGCGTCGGTTTGTGCGACGCCGGCGAAACGCGAGACCTCGTGGATCCCGTGTTCCGGCTCATACCAGAACTCCTCCGTGGCGTGTAGGTACGTGCGACGCCCTGTCTTTAGGTCGATCAGCGTTCCGCCCCAGCCACCACGGACGACGAAGTGCAGGACCGGGCCGTCGCCTATTGTCGCGGCCGCGCGCTCAAGGACCGTTCCGTGGACTCCGCCGCCAAACGGCCAGGCGAGCGCCAGGGCGACGGCTACGATTGCGAGGCCCGAGACCGAAACGGCACGGACGAGCCAGCGCCACCGCTTCCGGTTTGCGGTATCGGCGGCGTCGATGACCGACTCCCAGCGCGTTGGCTGTGGGTCTGGCGCAATGAGCTCGTCGAGCGTGCTCGTCGCGCGCGGGTCCAGGGGCCCCATTTCGGTGGCCGGTCGAGCTCGGCTCGCAAGCCCTGATTCACGGCGGTGAGTCTCGCTGCGGTCAATGCCCGAACCCGCGCGCGACGGCATGCTCCGCTCGATGTGCGCCCGCCGCTTGCGGGCCTCGCTGATCACGAACCGCCACAGCGATGCCTCGACGGGCGCGTCGTGGCGGAAGCGATCGCGGTGGCGCAGCGCTTGCACGAACGCGTCATGGACCGCATCGCAGCCGAATTGTTTGTTACCAACGATCGCGACCGCGATCCGCTCGAAAGCCTCTCGATCGCGACGGTAGACACTCTCGAGCTCCTCGAGCGTAACCGGGCGCCGGCCATGTCGCAGCGCCTTCGTGCCCATGCGATCCGGCAACGGCCCCTTTTCTTTTACTGGCGAAAGCGGTATCGCGCGAAGGTAGCTGCTCCCCCGAGCCGATGCGGCAATTCGCCAGTGGGCCATCGCGCCGTCGGGACCGCCCAGGCGTTTCCCGGCTAACTGGCCGCGAGCGCGATGTGCTCGAAACTAGTCGCCGGCGCTGACGACGGGTTCCCGTTCTCGATCTGGAGAACGCTGGTTGACCAACAGTTGGCCACCGCCAGGTGTTCACAGGTTGTTTGCCCCATGCGACGATGCTTGATCTGGCGGGGAGAAGGTTTCCCAGCGCGAAGATCGACCGCTCCGTTGAGTGGTTGCGCAGCGTGCTCAGACAACGGCAGATCCTCTTTGTGTTGGCCTTGACAGCTGCGGCCGCTGCGCTTCGCTTTACGACTCTTGGCCTGCAAAGCTTCTGGTACGACGAGACGGTCACGGTTTCACTCGTGCAGAAGCCACTGGTGGCGATGCTTCGAGCGCTACCGGGGAGTGAGACGACGCCGCCTTTCTACTACCTCGTCGCCTGGCCGTGGGCGCGAATCTTCGGGTCGAGCGAATTTCCACTCCGCGCGCTCTCGGCGGTGGCCGGAACGGCAACGATTCCGGTCGTCTACGCTGCCGGCCGGGCGTTTGTCTCCCGCCGTGCGGGTCTCGCGGTCGCTGCCTTTGCGGCGTTTAGCCCCATCCTTATCTGGTATTCGCAGGAGGCGCGCGCTTACAGCCTGCTCGTTCTCGTGAGCGCGCTCTCGTTCCTGTTCTTCGCCCGCGCGTGGGAAGAACCAACGCGCCCTCTACTCATTTATTGGTCGCTCTTCTCCGCACTGGCGATCGCTACCTATTACTTCGCTGCGTTTCTGATTGCAGCCGAGTTTGTCGCGCTACTTCTCCGCCATGGGCGGCGACGCCATCTTTGGCTTGCAAGCGCCGGTCCGATCGGTGTTACCGCGCTAGTTCTTCCGCTCGCTGCATATCAGGCGCGAACGGGGAACGCGAGCTGGATTCATTCACTTCCGCTCTCGCTTCGCGTCGAGGAGACGTTGCGACAACTGACCACGCCTGCGCCAGCGCCGCTGTGGGCAGGAGCCGGAATCGCCGAGTACAACACCCGAGGGCGATGGCTCTTTGCACTCGCACTGCTCGCCGTCGCGCTCGCCGCGCTCATCTTCGTCGCCCAAAAACGTGAGCGCCTGCGCGGCCTGCTCGCACTCGGCGTGGCGGCCGTCGTGCTCATCGCACCGCTCCTCTTGTCGCTCGCGGCACACGTCTTTCTTGGCGATCACGGCGACATCTTTCTCTACAGAGGCTTGCTGCCGGCCTGGCTTCCGCTAGCGATCTTCGTCGCAGCAGGACTTGCAGCGCCCCGGACAGGCGTGATCGGAGTCGCGGCTGTAAGCGCGCTCTGTGCCGCCTCGCTTTGGCTTGTGATTCAGATCGACCTCGACCGGTCGCTCCAGCGTGATGATTGGCACGCGCTTGCGCTGGCGGTGAACACGACCTGCGAAACCGTCGTCGTCGTCTCACCGGCCTACGAGGCACACGCACTCCTGCACTATCGCCCCGACCTACGCCGAACTCCACCAAACGGTGCCCGGGCCGACAAGCTGCTTGTTCTTCACCGGCGCTGGACGCCCGGGGCTGCCCGCAGGCCAGCCGGATTTCACCCCACCGCCTTTCAACAGGTTCAGTACTGGACGCTTAGGACGTTCCGCGCGCCCCAGGTCGTGCACATTTCCGCTGGTGCACTCGCGGCTGAAGCAGGGCCGCCTTCCGCCAGCGCGACTGCTCTGGAGGTCGCGCAGTCGCGGTGCGCCTAGAGTTGCCAGCCCTCGCTCCCGTTCGGAGCAGTACTTTTAAGACACGAAAGGCCGAATCAGTGCACCGCGGGAGCGGTCTCGTACGTCGCAGGCAGCGGTGTCCCGGTTTCCGGCGACTCCACCTCGACGATGTCGCCACGCATCGGCGCGAGTAGACCGAGCAGCTCTTCCTGCTCCGCCTTCGGAACCTCGAACTCGTCGAGCGTCGAGACCAAGTCCTCGACAAGGGCATCGAATTCCCCGGCTGTGACCGCCATCCCCTCGTGCGTCCGCTGCATGTCACGACCGGTGTACGTGCGGGGCCCGCCCGTCGCCTCGCACACCTGGTCGACGAGCATCTCCTTGAGCCGCGAGACGTCGCTACGCTCGAATTTCGGGTTGATCCTGTCGTCCCCCGCGCAGCGGGCGACGAAAGAGTCCACCACCGACGTGATCGCCTCGAGACCCCCGAGCCGCTCGTAAAGCGACGTCATCTCAATCCCCCTTTTGTCGTCGTGCCGCCGATTCCGATCGTACTTCGTCCTTCCCGTCGGCGAGCTCGAGTGCGGAGGCGAGATCCAGCGCGCGCCCTTCGGCCCAAGCCGACTCGTCGGCGCGCCCGTCTCGCCCAATCAGCTCGAGCGCCCGAGCCCGGGTCGCCGCCTCGTCCTCGTCCGGCACTACGCCCATTTCCTGCCGTGCCGCCTCGGTCGCACCGAGGATCGTCTCCGCGACCTGACCCTCCACAACAGATCTTGTCAGCCACGGATGGATGAGCGAGCTTAGTTGAACGACGCGGACCCTTCGGCGAGAGTGCGGCCGGATGTTCGTGCAGCTTCTGGCCAACGGCCTCGTCACCGGGTCGGTGATTGCGCTCGCGGCGGCCGGCATCTCGATCGTCTACGGGATCCTGCGGC
>Ga0137375_10008426_pt1 | contig 12262 bp, 7 predicted proteins | sample SagtaG_24_FD_104936 | JGI IMG/M metagenome (GOLD analysis project Ga0137375, IMG submission 104936) | Vadose zone soil microbial communities from Sagehorn Ranch, Mendocino, California, USA - Sage1_R_113_16 metaG | ecosystem: Environmental > Terrestrial > Soil > Vadose zone | place: USA... | reverse complement strand
GGCCAGGTCGATCGCCGCGAAGGTGCCCGGGTAGCTCGGATCGATGGCCGCCTCGTCGACGAAGATCATGTAGGAGAGCTCGGTCTCCGGCGTGACCAGGACGTCGACGTCGAAGATCTTGTTGTAGGAGTAGCCGCGCCCGGTCGCGGCGAGCGTCCCGGCGTAGCGGAAGGCGCGCACGCCGGTGAAGCCGGCGCTGAGCTTCGCGTTCCAGGACGCGCCCGGTCCGCGGCCGAGCGTGCTCTTCATCGGCGTCGCCGACGGCGGGGTGTCGTCGCCGTTCGAGAGCTGGAGCTCGGCCACCTGGAGGATGCCCGAGCCGTGGTTGAGCGTGATGTTCAGGCGGTAGTGGAGGTAAGCGGTCTCGTTGGCGACCTCGTACTGGATCGTGTCGTAGCGGGACGCGAACGACTGGTCGGTCTGCGTGTCCACCACCGTCCACGATGTTCCGTCCTGCGATCCCTCGAGGGTCCAGTTCCTCGGGTCGCGCTCGGGGGCGTCGTTGGCCGACGAGACCGCGTAGCGCCTGACCGCGACCGGGGCCGCGAGCGTGACCTTCGCCCAGCCGGTGCTGGCGAACACGAGCCACTTCGTGGTCAGCTCGCCGTCGGCGATGCTGGTCGCGATCTCGCCGGGCGGATTCTCCCCGCTGGCGGTGACCGCCACCACCTGGTCCATGATGTTGCCGAGGATCCCGGTCGACGGCCCGGTGACGCCGGACGCCTTCTCGTCGCCGTTGTCGTCGACCTCGACCGTGTTCGTCCAGGTCGGCTGCGGGTCCCCCTCCTCGAACGAGGAGGCGAAGTCGAGCGCGGGGGAGCCGGCATCCGGCTCGCCGTCGGCGCCGGAGTCGATGCCGCCGGAGTCGATGCCGCCGCCCGCATCGGGCGTCATTCCACCCATGCCGGGTCCCTGGAAGTTCGAATCGCAGGCGAGGGCCGGCCAGCTGGCGGCGGCGAGGAGCGAGACCAGGAAGCGCAGGTGACGGGTCATGAGACGACTCCCTCTGCGTTGTTGGCTGACAACGTTGTCGCACCAACGCGAACCGAAGATTCGCGGGCCGAGATTGCGCCTCCGGGAGGCTCTCGGCAAGAGGAAGTTTCGTGCCGGGCCGAGCACTACTGCTTGACGCAGTAGTGCGACTGGGTGCGGGTCGGCGCGGATGGAGGCGCGGCGCTGTGCTCGAAGGCCAGGATGCGGCGGAACGCGAGGTCGTCGTCGCGGAACGCGCGGCGCTTGCTCGCGAGCTGCCTCTGTCGGTCTCGCTCGGCCAGGTTCTGGGTCGCGAACCGGAGGTCGGTCATGGCGAAGAGGAGCTCGACCAGGTCGTCGATCTCCTGGTGGTCAAGCGCCAGCGGCTCCATCCCCCCGTCGAGAAAGCGGTTCGGCTCGCCCCCCTTGTTGTGGTGGTCGATGACGTCCCACAGGGTGGGCATCGACCCGTCGTGCATGTACGGGGCGGTGACGCCGACGTTGCGGATCTGCGGGGTCCGGAACGCGCCGAGGTCGGAGTGGTTGCGGGTGACCAGGAAGCGGCCCAGCTCGGATGCGTCGGTCTCCAGCGCCAGCCCATCGACGCTGGCCGGCGACGCATCCTTCTCGAGGATCGCGAGCGCCCCGGCGGCCAGCGCGTCGAAGTCCTGGTGGCGGGCCGACACGCCGACATTGTGGAAGCGGTCGTCGGTGCCGAGCGGGTTGGAGCCGTTGATCGGGTGGCAGGTGACGCAGCGGGCCTTGCCGTTGAAGAGCACCCAGCCGCGCCGCGCTGCGGGCGAGATCGCGCCCGCGTCGCCGCGCACGTAGTGGTCGAACGGAGAGTCGAGGAAGATGAGCGTGCGCTCGAAGCTGGCGATCGCGCGCCCGATGTCGACGTAGTTGGGGGCGCGCCCGTACGCCTCCTGGAAGAGCTTCTGGTAGAGAGGGTCGGCCGCGATGGCGCGGGCGGCCGCCTCGCCGCTCGGCTGGCCCATCTCGATCGGGTTGACGATCGGAAGGAGCGCCTGCGCCTCGAGCGAGCCGGCCCTCCCGTCCCAGAACTGGCTGGCCAGGAGCGCCGCGTTCATGGTGGTCGGCGCGTTGCGCCGCCCGACCTTGCCGCCGATCCCTTCGGCCAGCGGCCGCCGGTCGGTCATGGCGCGGGCGACGTCGTGGCAGGTCGCGCAGGCCACCGTGCCGTCGGCCGACAGGCGCAGGTCGAAGTAGAGCGCGCGGCCGAGCGCGACGCGCTCGAGGCCGGGCTGGTTGTCCCCCGGGATGAGGAGCTGCCAGACCTGGCGGTCGACCCACGCGGGCGGTCCGGGCTGACCGAGCTCGAGCTTGTCGACGGCGCGCTGCTGGTCTTCCATCGGCGTGGCGCCGTGCAACGCGATCCGCTCGTTCGGAATCTCCGCGCCAGCCGAGTTGCAGGCCCACATGGCCAGGACGCCGAGCATTCCGGGACGCGGTAGCCAACCTGCAGCCATGGGGGGTCTCCTCGATTGGTCTGCCCGTTGCTGAGGGAGGTCGAGCAAGGGCCGCACCACTCAAACCGTTTGCTCTCAAACCATCGAGATCAGCCCCCCCGTCCCTGTTACGCTATCACCTCGCTTCCAGTTACGACGAAATGACGTCGCTGGCGATACCGGAATTGCGTTGCACGACGACATGACGTCGTGGTCCTCTCATGAACCGACTACACCATGCCTGTAAGAATGACCCGACTGCTCGATTACACAACTGACCTCAGCCAACTCGCAGCCCTCGCAACCGAACCGAACGGGCTGGATCAGGTCCTGGGGCAGGCACTTCGCTCGCTCCACCGCATCGTGCCGTACGACCTGGCCGCCCTCTTCGAGCTGAGCGGCAACGAGCTGACCGTGCGCGCGCTCGAGGGACCTCTGGCCAGCGCCGAGGTCCGCCGGCACCGGCTGTCGCTCGAACGCTTCCCCACGATCCGCGAAGCTCTCCACACCCGTCGTCCGATCGCGCTCGACGAGCGCGATCACCTGGGTGCCGAGGGAGACCCGTACGACGGCCTGCTCGACCTTCCGCCCGGGCACGCGTGCATGGTGGTGCCGCTCTTCTCCGCCACGCGCGACCTCGGTCTCATCACGCTCGATCGCCAGGAGTGCCTCCGCTACAGCCAGGAGGCGGTCGAGCTCGCCGGCGTCTACGCCCAGATCGTGTCGATGGCGATGATCTTCGCCGAGCAGTCGCAGCTGCTCGACCGGTACCGGCGGCTCCTCAAGGAGGAGAACCGGCTCCTGCGCGAGGAGGTGCTGGGCACGGCCGAGGCGTGCCGGAGGGTCAGGGCCTCCAGCTGTCCCGCGGTGCGCGCGGTGGCCCACGCGGCCGAGCAGGTGGCGCGGACCTCGCTGCCGGTCCTCATCACCGGCGAGACGGGGACCGGCAAGGAGGTGCTCGCAAGCGCGATCCACGCCTGGAGTCTCCGATCCGAGCAGCCCTTCGTCACGCTCAACTGCGCCGCCATCCCGGAGAACCTGGTCGAGAGCGAGCTCTTCGGCTACGTCCGGGGCGCGTTCTCCGGCGCGGTGGCCGACCGGCCCGGCCGCTTCGTCACCGCCAACGGCGGCACGCTGTTCCTCGACGAGATCGGCGACATGCCGATGGCGGCGCAGAGCAAGCTCCTGCGCGTTCTCGAGGAGGGCACGTTCGAGGCGGTCGGCTCCGACCGCACCGTGAGAGTGGATGTCCGGGTCATCGCAGCGACCCACGTCGATCTGCCGGCCGCGGTGCGCGAGCGGACCTTCCGCGAGGACCTCTACTTTCGCATCGCGGTCTTCCCGCTCCGGCTGCCGCCGCTGCGCGAACGGCGGGAGGACATCGCGCCCCTGGCGCAGCAGATCCTGGACGATCTGTCCAGCCGTCGCGGGCTCGGTCCGTGGTCGCTGAGCCAGGCGGCCGCCGCGGCGCTGGTCGCGGCCGACTGGCCGGGCAACGTGCGCCAGCTGGTCAACACGCTGGAGCGGGCCTCCATCCTCAAGCAACAGGGCATGCTCGAGCCGGAGCACCTGGCGATCGGACCGGCGCCGGCGGCCTCGGCGCCGCCGGTGAAGGTGAACGGCGAGCGCTTCCCCGGCTACCGGGAGAACGAGCGCCACCACCTGTCCGAGGCGCTCGCGCGCTGCGGCGGGAAGATCTACGGCGCCGGCGGCGCGGCCGCCCTGCTCGGGCTGCGCCCGACCACCTTGCAGAGCAAGCTCAGGAAGCTCGGGCTCCGCTGAGAGTCGTCTAGGGGCCGCGCGTCGGGCGGCCCCGCGCGGATGCCTCCCGCCGATCGGGCGGATTTGCGCTTGACTCGAGATGCTAATCCACTAGCATGTGGCAGTGCATTAGCACTTGCCGGAGGGTCGCATGCCCGGGTTTCATGCCGACGAACTGGGTCGCCGCGAGCGCCAGATCATGGACGTCCTCTTCCGCCTGGGCCGCGCCTCGGTGGCCGAGGTCCTTCGCGAGCTGCCCGACCCGCCCACCTACTCGGCCGTGCGCGGCATGCTGCGCCTGCTCGAGGAGAAGGGATTCATCGTCCACGAGCGAGACGGCCTGCGCTACGTCTACCTGCCGGCGGGCGACACGTCGCAGGCGCGCAGGTCGGCGCTCCGCCACCTGGTGAAGACGTTCTTCGGCGGGTCGGGCGAGAACGCGGTCGCGGCGCTGCTCGACCTCCCGGAGACGAAGCTCACGCCGCAGGAACGCCGGCGCCTGCTCGGCATGATCCGCAAGGCGCGCGCGGAGGGGAGATAGCCATGGAGGCCTTCGTCAGCGTCCCCGCCGCGGGCGATGTCGTCGTGAAGGCGACCGCGATCCTGGCCCTTGCGCTCCTCGCCGTGCGTGCGCTGCGCCGCGGCTCGGCTGCCCAGCGCTACCTGGTCATCACGACCGGGCTTGCGGCGGCGGTCCTCTTGCCGCTCGTCGTGCTCGTGGTGCCCCGCCTGGCGGTGCCGGTCCTGCCCGCGCCGGAAGCCGCCGCGGAGGTCCCGGTCGGGGCCGAGCCGCTCACCCCGGCCCTTTCGGCCGCGACCGACTGGCAGCTGGACATCGCTGTGGAGGGAGCGGCCATCGAACGGGCGCGCGACGATGGCGCGTCGCCATCGCTTCCACGCCGGCGGGCACCGGCCGCTGCGACCCCGACCGCGGCTCCGAGCCCGGCCTCGGCACTCACGCGCCCCGCCGTCTCGTGGCCGATCCTTCTCCTCGCGAGCTGGCTCGCCGGCGCGCTCCTCGTCGCGGCTCGCACCTTGCTTCGCCGCCGGCGCCTGCGCGTGCTCCTGCGCGACGCCGCGCACGTCGAGGAGGAGGAATGGCCGGCCGCGCTGCGCCCCGCCGCCTTGCGTGGAGGCCTCCGGCGCCGGGTGATGGTGCTCTGCAGCGAGGCGCTCGACGTTCCGGTGACCTTCGGCGTCCTGCACCCGAGGCTGGTCCTCCCGGCCGCCGCACGCGACTGGTCGCCGGCGCGATGCCGCGCGGTCCTCGACCACGAGCTGGCCCACATCAGGCGGCTCGACGCTCTCACGCAGTGGATCGGCGAGATGGCGGCCGTCGTCTACTGGTTCCACCCGCTCGTCTGGATCGCGATCGCCCAGATGCGCGCCCAGCGCGAGCGCGCCTGCGACGATCACGTGCTCGGCTCGGGCGCGCGCGCGTCCGACTACGCGCGCGACCTGCTCGAGATCGCGTCCGCGGTCCAGCCGGAAGCCCGCGCCTCGGCCGCTCTCGCCATGGCGCGCCGCTCGCAGCTGGAAGGACGTCTCATCGCGGTCCTCGATCCCGATCGGAGTCGTCGCCCGGTCTCTCGCGCCGCCGCCCTCCTGGTCGCGCTGGGCGGGCTGGCCGTGCTGGTTCCGATCGCCTCGCTCGAGGCCGCCTGCGCCTCGCCGCGGCCGATGGGGTCGCCGGCGCCGCTCGCCGTGCTCGCCCCCGCGCCGGACGCTCCCCAAGCGATGCCCGCCCCGGTCGCGCAGGACGCGCCGCCCGCGGCCGAGCCGAGCGGCGACGACTCGTGGCCGGCGATGTGCGCTCTGTCGGGTGCGAAGGGTCACCAGAACATTCACATGAGCAGCGACGGCGACCTCCGCCGCAGATGGCACGCGGTCTGGTCGACCGGACGCTGCACGCTCGAGCTCGAGGCCGAGGGCCGCATCGTCTTCCATCCCGACCTCAGTGGCATCCAGAGCATCTCGCCCGGCGGATATCTGGAGGTGACGGAGCGCATCGGCGATCGCCTCCGCCGCCTGCGAGTTGCACCCGGCCCGGGCGGCCGCCAGACCTACGAGTACAAGCTCGACGGCCGGGCGCGCCCGTTCGACGAGGCCGGGCAGCGCTGGCTCGCCGACTTCCTGCTCGCGCTGGAGCGGAGCTCCGGCTTCGCCGCCGACCAGCGCGTGCCGTATCTCCTGCAGAAGGGCGGACCGGATGGGTTGCTGGCCGAGGTCGGCCATCTGACCAGCGACTACGTGCGCTCCAGGTACCTGCTCGCGATGCTGGCGGTCGCGTCGCTCGACGAGGCCACCCTCACGCGTACGATGGAGACCGCGGGGCGGCGGATCGGATCCGACTACGAGCTCGCTCGCGTGCTCATGGCGACAGCAGGCAAGTACCCGCTCGCGACGCCGGGTGCCCGCAGCGCGTTCCTCCAGGCAGCCGGCACGATCGAGTCCGACTACGAACGGGCCCGCGTCCTGATGGAGATCCTGAAGCGACCGGACTTGAACAGGGACGCGGCGCGGACGGCGCTCGCCTCGGCCGCCGCGCTCCGCTCCGACTACGAGCGCGCCCGGGTGCTGGTGGCCATCTCCGATGCCAACCTGCTCGACCTGTCCATGCAACCGGTCTACATCCGGGCCATCATCGGCATGAGCTCCGACTACGAGCGCGCCCGGGTCCTCATGGACCTCATGGACCGGCAGAAGCTCACCCCGGACTCGGCCCGGATGGCGATGAAGGCGGCCTCCACGATGCAGAGCGACTACGAGAAGAGCCGCGTGCTCATCCACATGGTCGACAAGGGGCTCCTGCCGGCCGACCAGCGCCGGCTCTACCTCGACGCGGTGCGCGGCATGAAGTCCGACTACGAGCGCGCCCGGTCGCTCATCGCCGCCCTGGACCGGCTCGAGCTCGACCGGAACGCCGTCCTCGCCGTCCTCGACACGGCGTCGGCGATCGGCTCCGACCACGAGAAGGCGCGCGTCCTGGTCGGGCTGGCCGGCAAGGTCTCCCTCGCCGGCGATGCGCGCAGCGCGTACAGCAAGGTGGCCGGCCAGATCGGCTCCGAATCCGAGCGCAACCGCGCCCTGGCCGCCCTGGCCGGCGACTGATCCGGCCGGCCAGCACCCCGCCGGGGCGTTTCCCGGCTGGTGCCTCTCTGCGTTTGACTCCGATATGTCTTGATATAGTATGTCGGAATGCCACCTATCGGAGACCGAGAGCTGAAGAAGGGCAGCGCCGAGCTGCTCATCCTGTCGCTGATCGAGGCCCGCCCGCGGCACGGCTACGAGATCAGCAAGCTCATCGCGTCCCGCTCGCGCGGCGTGGTCCGCTTCAACGCCGCGTCGCTCTACCCGCTCCTCTACCGGCTGGAGAAGCGGGGCTGGATCCAGGGGCGCTGGGTGGAGGCCGCCGGGCAGCGGCGGCGGCGCTTCTACCGGCTGACCGCGGCCGGGCGGAAGGTCCTCGCTCAGCAGCGGAGCACCTGGGCGTCGTTCGTCGCGGCGATCAACCGGATCGTGGGGGGCGAGAATGCGTGAGTTCAGCGAAGAGGTCCGCCGGCGGTTGGCCGGCGCGCGCCTCGACCCCGGCCGGGAAGCGGAGATCGTCGAGGAGATCGCGCTGCACCTGGAGGAGCGCCACGCCGAGCTCATGTCCCACGGCGGCGCTGCCGGCGAGGCCGCCGCCGCCGCGCTGGCCGAGCTCGACGAGGGGGATATGCTGGCCCGCTGCCTCTCCCGGCTGGGGCCGGCCGCGGTCCAGGCGCCCGTTCCAGGCGGGCCGAGCGGCGGCCTGGTGACCGACCTGTGGCACGACCTCCGCCACGCCGTGCGCTCGCTGCGCCAGAGCCCCGCCTTCACCCTCGTCACCCTGCTCTCGCTCGCGCTGGGCATCGGCGCCAACACCGCCTTCTTCCAGCTGCTCGATTCCATCCACATGCGCAAGCTGCCGGTGGCCGCCCCCGACGAGCTGGTGACGGTGCGCGTGCGCGATCGGCACTGGTTCAAGGGACTGGGAAACAGCTGGCACCAAGATCTGACGCAGCCGCTGTGGGAGCAGCTGCGCGGCGACCAGGATGCGTTCTCCGGAATGGCGGCCTGGGGCGACATGACGGTCAACCTCGCGCCCAGCGGCCAGGCTCGCTTTGCCCGCGGCTTCCTGGTCAGCGGTGACTTCTTCCGCGTGCTCGGGGTCCGGCCGATGCTCGGCCGCCTCTTCACGGCCGCGGACGACCAGCCCGGATGCGGCGCCTCGGGGACCGTCGTGAGCCACGGTTTCTGGCAGCGCGAGCTCGGGGGCGATCCCACCGCTGTCGGGCGCCAGCTCAGCCTCGACGGCCACCGGCTCCCGATCGTCGGAGTGACACCGCCCGGATTCTTCGGCCCCGAGGTGGGCCGCTCGTTCGACTTCGCGGTGCCGCTCTGCATGGAATCGGTCCTTGTGTCCGAGGGGATCGACCGGCGCGACCTCCGGTACTGGTGGTGGTTGTCGGTCATCGGTCGGCTCAAGCCCGGCTGGTCGGTCGACGAGGCCACGGCTCAGCTCACCGCGCGCTCGCCGGGGATGATGGAGGCCACGGTTCCGGCGCCTCCCTACTTCTCCGCCGACGACGCCGCCCACTACAAGGAGTACCGGCTGGCGGCGTTTCCCGCGGCGACCGGCATCTCCCGGCTGCGCGAGCAGTACACCGCGCCGCTCTACTTCCTCCTGGTGACCGCCGCGCTGGTGCTGCTCATGGCCTGCGTCAACCTCGCCAACCTGCTGCTCGCCCGCGCCACCGCCCGCGAGCGCGAGATCGCGGTGCGCCTCGCGGTCGGCGCGTCACGTGGACGGCTCGTGAGGCAGCTCATGTCCGAGAGCCTGCTCCTGGCCGCTCTGGGCGCGGCCCTGGCCCTGCTCCTCGCGCGAGCGCTGACCGCATTTCTGGTTGCTTTTCTCAGCACTCGCGACCGGACGCTCACGCTGGAGCTCGACCCGGACGTGTACGTCCTCGCCTTCACAGCGGGCCTGGCGGCGCTGACCTGTCTGCTCTTCGGTCTGGTCCCCGCTCTTCACGCCGCGCGGACCGATGTCGGCCTGGTGCTCAAGACTCAGGCCCTCTCGGCGGGCGGCGGGCGCCTTCGCTTGCGCCGAGCGCTGGTCGCGACGCAGGTGGCCCTGTCGTTCCTGCTCCTGGTCGGGGCGCTGCTGTTCACGCGCAGCTTCCGCAACCTCGTCACCGTCGATCCCGGGCTGCGCACCGCGGGCGTGCTGGTGCTCGACCTGGATATGCGACCGCTCGAATTGCCCGCCGACCGGCGGGTCCCGTTCGAGCAGCAGCTCCTCCGGCGAGTACGCGACATACCCGCCGTGGACAGCGCGGCATCGTGCTGGATCGTGCCGGTGGCAGGGAGTGGGGCCAACGACAACTTCGTCTGGCTGGACGGCGTCGAGCCTCGCCAGAGTGTGCTCGCCTTCCTGAACCGCGTCAGTCCCGGCTATCTCGGGACGCTCGCGTTGCCGCTCCTGGCCGGGCGCGACTTTCGCGACACCGACACGCCGGGGTCGCCGAAGGTGGCGATCGTCAGCGACGCGCTGGCGCGCAGCCTGGCCGGGGGAGAGAATCCGGTCGGCCGCCGCCTGCGGATCGCAGTCGGCTACAACGCCAGCTCGGCCAACGTGCCGGAGACCGTCTACGAGATCGTCGGCCTGGTGAAGGACACCAAGTACGAGCTTCTGCGCGATGACATCCGGCCTCTCGTCTATCTGCCGCTCGGACAGGATCCCGCGCCCGACGAGTGGATCTCGCTCCTCGTCCGGTCGTCGGCGCCGCTCCCCGACCTGGTCGCGTCGCTGGAGCGGACGGTGGCGGAGGTCGCCCCGCCGGCGATCTTCGACTACCGCCCGCTCGACGACCAGATCGGCGAAACCCTCGTCCGCGACCGGCTGATGGCCACGCTGTCCGGCTTCTTCGGAGGCCTCGCTGCCCTGCTCGCCGGCGTCGGGCTGTACGGCGTCGTCGCGTACAGCGTCGCCCGGCGCACGCACGAGGTCGGCATCCGCATGGCGCTCGGGGCCGATCGGCGTCGCATCGCGGCGATGTTCCTGGGCGAGACGTTGCAGCTCCTCGCGATCGGCCTCGCCGCCGGGCTGGCGCTGGCGCTGGTCGCGACGCGCGCGGCCGGCGCCTTGCTCTACCGCCTGGAGCCGAACGATCCGCTCACCCTTCTCCTCGCCGGCGCCCTCATGGCGGCGGTCAGCTGCGCCGCGACCCTCTGGCCAGCCCTCCGCGCGGCGAGTGTGGATCCGATGGTCGCGCTGCGCGAGGAGTAGACGTCGCCGGCACGGACGCCTCAGTCCGACAGCGGCCCGAGCGCGGTCGGGGCGCTGCGCGCCACGCCGCGCATGTCGGCGGGCGAGTCGGCGAGGACCTCGCCGGCTGCAGCCCAGGGGGCGTTCGCCGTCGGCACGAACCCGTCGACCGCGTGCTGGAGCGCGATCGGGAAGCCGACGAACCAGTCCGGATCGATCGCGGTCTCGCGCAGCTCGCCCTGCCCCGGTTCGCGCCCGTCGAGCGCGCCGCCGACGTAGGCGTTGCGAGTGTAGGTGTTGCCGCCCACCGAGTCGTCCACCTCGAGGAGGAGCGCGCCCGGGTTGGCCAGCGGAACGACGTCGAGCGAGACGCCGAGCAGGACGTTCTGGGCGAAGGTGTTGTCGGTCGACGAGTTGATGAACTGGAGCGCGTGCCTGCCGTTCGTCGTCACGAACAGGTTCTGGAGCACGCGGTTGCCGCGCGAGCCGAGCTGCGGGTTGTCCGTCTCCTGCCAGAAGCTCACCCCGTGGAGCTCGTACACCGCGAACACGTTGTTACGGATGAGGCTGTACCTCACCGAGGTGAAGTTCGCGCCCTGGGCCAGCCCGTCGTGGAAGTAGTTGCGCTCGACCAGCGCGAAATCGGTCGCCCCGCGCCCTCCGGTCAGGGTCTCGCCCGCCACCGCGTCGCACTCCGGGGTCGTGACGTCGTCGCAGGTCAGGGTCGGGTCGGCGTTGATCTGGAAGTCGCTCGACTGGTTTCCGTAGACCTCGCAGTCGCGCACGATCTGCCAGTCGCCTCCGTTGGACAGGTAGACCCCGTGGCCGTCGTCGGTCCCCGCATCGTGCGCGATCGTTCCCTCGAGCACGAACCAGTCCGACTGACCGGTGAAGAACGGGTCGGCGCTCTGGTCGTGGCCGCTCGAGCGCAGGACGGCGATCCCGATCTGGTGGCGGTCCGCCGCAAAGTCGGCGCCGACCGCGCGCACTCCGTAGCGGCCGCCGACCAGCTCGAGCGAGTCGAGCGCGATGTAGTTCGAGGCCTCGAGGTTGAGGCAGGTGGCCCGGCCGCTGCCGCAGCAGTCGAGGCGCGCGGCCAGCGAGCCGTCCCCCGCCCGCTCGCCGGCAAGGACGATCGGCTGGTCGTAGGTGCCGCTCTGCCCGTCGCCGAGCTCGATGCAGGTCTGATCATAGGTGCCGGCGGCGAGCTCGACCCGCGTGCCCGGCTCGAGCATGCCGACCGCGTCCTGCAGGCTGGCGGGGGAGTCGGCCGAGCTGCCGTTCCCGCCACCGTCCGGGCTGACGTAGATCGTGGCGAGCGGCACCCAGTCAGGGTCGGTGTAGTAGCGGTTGAATCGCTCCGGGGTGCCGAAGAAGTCGTCGCCGCGGGCCAAAGCCGGGCCGTCGCCCACACCCGGCGGGACGACGGGGCCTCCGTCGCCGGAGCCGTCATCGCCGGTGTCTCCGGCGTCTCCGCCACCGTCGTCGCCGCTGTCACCGATGCCGTCGCCGTCGTCGCCGCCGCCACCGCCGCCGCCTCCTCCGACGAGTTTGCCCACGCCGCAGCCGCTCGTGCCCCACCCGCCGGCGACCAGAAGAAAAGCCATCACCAGCGCGACCGGCTGGAACTCGCCCCGATCCATGACCTACGGTTGTCGCCCGGGGACCGCTGCCGGTCAAGAACGCTCCCGACACCCACCTGGTTTCATCACCCGGCTCGGGCAGCTCGGTCCGGGCGAGCGCACCTCACCGGCAGCCGCCCACCCTC